>JAAGKN010000418.1_pt1 | contig 66507 bp, 67 predicted proteins | sample 6206371 | NCBI WGS metagenome assembly JAAGKN01 (sample SAMN11533720, study PRJNA540317) | gut metagenome | isolation source: fecal pellets from male and female animal of same cohort | host: Peromyscus leucopus | place: USA:CA | collected 2017
TTACGAAGAAAGGTTAAATTATGGGTATGAGATGCAAGGCTTTAAAGCCTTACACCTCAAAAAGATTATAGTAGCTCTCTAATAAGCCTTATGATTTCAATAACTGCTACAACAGCCATTGAAATGTCAGCTAATGAGAGCTTTTTTTTCTTATTATCCAAAAGTATCCCAGCCACTTTTTCTTTTTCCTTCCTATTCGGTCGGGAAAAAGTGTCCTCGTAAAAAGCACTCGCCCCCTTCGTTTATTTCAGCTTTACAGCTGATTATTGTTTATATCATATTTTAGGTAATAAGTCAAGTAATTATTGTTTATTATCAATAATTTATTATTCTTCATCATCAAAAATGATAATTGATTTTATCCAGTTCTTCAAACATTTCTTTTTGCATTCTTTTACATCTACTTTTTGTCATAATAAATACTTTTGTGTCTTCCAGCATTTCATTAAATGTTCTATTATTTGCCAACATATCAGCTAAATCTTTTTTAAATAAGTCATTGTGATATACAGGAAGACGGATAACACTTAATATTTTTGTTTCATTTTTCTTGTATTCATCATAGTCTTCTATGCTTTTATCCTGCGTCTCTATTTTACCTAAAAAGTCATTTATCCAAACAATAACACGGACTTTTTCATTATTAAAGTTTTTACATATTACATCAAGCCCACCCAATGTATGATATAAACCCTCACCGCCTGCTATTACTATATGTAAATATATATAACCAATATAGTTACTTTCTTCTGCTGTCAGCACTTCAACAACATCGTTTTCAAACATATAATTTATTAATGGCACAAATGAACTTGCACCATTATCTATAATTATATTTGTTTTATCTGTATTAAGTAATTTTACTATTAGATTATCCCAGCCATCAGCTTAATATTTGATTGTTTTCCATAATATTTAAATGTTCTACATTTAAAGCCTTAAAACTTGCAAAACTAGCATTTACTTGGTCAGTATCTATTGCTAAATAATCTTTTTTTAAATGGTCTTTTATATACTGGGTTATAAATGTTGATATTGTTGTTTTACCTACCCCACCTTTTCCTTGTAATACAAAATGAAAATTTTTAAGCATTTTTATTCTCCGTTGTTTTTTGTATAAAATATATATATTTATATACTTTTATTTATATCTCTTTAACTATGGCATAAAGATTAATTATTTTAAGTATATTTTTATTCTTTCATTGTTGCTTTCCAAGTGAATGTTTCTTTTTTTATTTCTGTTGTTTTTTCTTCACTTGGTTTGCTTTGTAGATAGTTAAAATATTCTATTTTTGATTTAAATCCCTTTTGTTTCCATATTGGCATATTAACTAAATTATCTTTATTCTCACTACTTGGCTTTTCATCACAAGCAGGGCTTGTATTACTTTCTATTTTTTCCTGCTCTTTTGGCTGTGCTGATTGCTCTGATTCCGAAATTTTAGTCGCTAAAATTTTCGGCTGTTCTTTTTCTACTTGTTTCTCTTGGGTGATAGCTTTTATCTGCTCTTTATATTCTGTTTCTGATAGGTTATAAATATACTTCTTTTTAAAATCAGAAATAAACTGATAAAAGTATTTATAATCAATATCAAGTTTTGTTCTTTCAATAAATACTTCGTATATATCTTTGTATCTTACTTTATTATTAAGGGCTTTTAATATATCACTTTTATTTTTGTCTAAAAAATTTCTTAAAATATTATACTTATTTTTATTTACAAGTTCATTATATAAAGTTTGTTCTTCTTTTTTCATATCTATACCCCTTACTAATATATACATATACAAACTGAACTAATTTTTATAGATATAGCTAAATAATCAAAAATAATCATTATATAACAGATTATTACAATTTTTATTATATTAGTTCAGTTTATAATAGTATTAATCAGTATCTAGCTATTGAAAATCAGTAACAAAAAAACGGCAAGATGTGTGAATGTATATACATTCACAAAATAATTCGCATAAATGCTCTAATTTTATCTTGGTTCTTTTCAAAAGAACGAAAGGGGGATATTTTTATGAATAAAAAAGATAGGTGGTTTAAATTACGACTAACATCAGAAGAAAGGGAGATTTTAAAAAGCAAGGTTGAAAAGATAGGATATATTACACAATCGGATTATATTCGCCGTTTAATTACAGACACAGAAATACCCTGTTATTTAGACAAGGTTAAGTTAAATGAGATTAGACGCCTTGCTGGTCTGCTTGGCAAAAACACTGGGCTTTTAAAATTACACATTACTTCCCTTGATGACATTTCTAAAAAAAGAATTGATATGATTATAAATGATAATGAAAAAGTAAAAAAGGATATTAAAGATATGCTAGAAATTCTTAAAAAAGAACTGGGACTATATTGACTTGCGTTTTTTATATTTTTAAGATATTGTTTTAACAGTGAGCACCTGAACGGTTAAGCTCACTAGCACGCAAATATGGATTAGGCTGTTTGCTCACCAACTTTTTATATTTCTAAAATTTAAAAGGGGGTGTGCGTATGTATGAAATATATGCTTTTTTTAGAGCTATCACTTTCTTATATACAATAATAAAAAACCGCCTATAACATAGACGGTTTAAACGTTCAAGGTTTAGCCGTTCAGGGACTTAATCGTTAATAGCCTAGTCCCTGCGTGCTACACTTAATATAATCAATAACAATCATTTCTGCAAGCACTTTTTATAATCACTAACTAAAAAATTTTAGCCGCTAAAATTTTTATAGCTTTCTTCTTATCTGCTTATATTTTAATCAAATCTTTTAACTCTTTTATATTTCATATATTTTAAATTAGTAACCTGTGGATAACTAATTACTGGCAATTATATTGCTTAACTTTATAGATATAAATTTAGCGGGGGTTTTTTATGAATCAACTAGAAGTATTAAAACAAATTAATATCTTAACATCTGCATTATTGTCAGTTAATACAGATAATCAAATGACATTGAAAAAGTATATTGAAAATCATTATATACCTTTTCAGAAAAATGCTAAAAAGGATAATATATTTTACTTTTTTATGATAATATTATATATTAACAATCAAATTTTATAATAGAGTTTATGTTAATAAGTATTAAAAACGGAAAGAGAGCACCTTATAAGGCACCCTCTTTCCGTCTACTATGCTATAATATGACTACTATTTACTACTGAACTATACTATATATATTACTGTTATTTAATACTTGTAATACTTAAAATATACTTATTAATTTTGTTGTTGTCAACAATTTATTTTAACTATTTTTATAATTCTTGTTATTTTGCTTAAATTTTAATCAATATAATTTTTAATATTTATATTTATCAATTAGTTATAAAATTAAATTTTTTTATTATTTTTTAAAATATTTTATAGAAGAATATCTATTTTACAAGATTAAGCTAGTTGTGGTTTTTATATTAAAATGAGAGTTAATTTTTTAGTGCTTAAAAATAAGGCAGATATTCAATCTATATTGTTATCTGCCTGTATTTTTGCATATTTTTTAGGCAAACTATTAAATGTTTATATTAGAATAATGTTTTTTACTATTGTAAATAATATCTAGTTTTAAATATATTTTTTAATATTTTCTGCATCTTCTGCAATAGCAGAAATTTCTACTTTTAATCTTGGTGGAGTATGTTTTCCAAAATCATCGTTTTTATATCGTGGTATAATATGAATATGGGAATGAAATACTTCCTGACCAGCAGCCGCTTCATTTTGCTGAAATATATAGATACCCTCAGCATTACATGCTTTTTTAACTGCAAGTGATACTTTTTTTATTACTGTATATAGTCCATTACCCACATTATCTGGGGTATCAAGCATATTACGGCAGTGGTATTTTGGTATAACAAGAGTATGACCGCGAACAGCAGGATTAATATCCATAAAAGCTAAAAAGTTTTCATCTTCATATACTTTGCAAGATGGAAGTTCACCTGCAATAATTTTACAAAATATACAATCTTTTTCCATTACACACCTCAATATAATAAAATTACATAAAGTATGCTGTATAAATTAGTATATGTAAATAAAAATATTAATTTATGAAGTTTCTTTTAATGCCATATTTAAATCAGACAGAACTTCACCAATATCGTTATTAAAACAGATTGACCTATCAATAAGCTCTTTTGGGCATGCTGCTTCATATAAATTAACAGATACATATATACTATTTTCATTTGAATAAGCCATCTGCCAGAAAGGATATTTTATAACAGCAGGGCTATTATATCCCACACCAAGTTCTAGTAGTGTAATTTTAGAGGAACTATATTGTTTAATAAAGGATGAGTATCTGCTTTGTGCCTGATACCATCCATTATCCATAACAAAAGTATTATCTGCTCTTAAATTAGGCAATAATGGGCTTTTGCATAATGAACAATAAGGCACTAATTCAGATGGCACTTTCATATTATGCTGATTATTTACCATATTAATAATCATATCTTTATTATCGTATGTATTTTGATTACATGGTTTTGAACACTGTAAAAGTCCATAATCACCTTGTGTATAAAATAAGCGTGTTTTATCTATTCCTGCTTGTTGGAATTTATGGTCTACATTAGTTGTTAAAACAAAATAATTCTTATTTTTAATCATTGAAACTAGCTTATCATAAACTATATTATTATCATAAATATATCTATTTATATAGATGTATCTACTCCAATATGCCCAGTATTCTTCCAGTGATGAAAAATTATAAAAACCAGCTGAATACATATCTTTAAATCCATATTTATTTATAAAATCAGAAAAGTTATTATAAAATCTTTCACCATCATATTTATATCCTGCTGATGTAGAAAGTCCTGCACCTGCACCTATTAGTAGTGCATCTGTATTGTTTATAAAATAAGATAGTTTTTTAATTTTAGATAAGTAATTGTTTGTAGATTTCATAATCAATATCCTTAAATACATTAAATATAATATCAATTTCATAAGAAGATGTTTTCAAAAAGTTTTTTATCTCATTAACTGCTATTTCTGCTGCCTGTTGATTAGGAAAGTTAAATTCACCAGTGGATACACAACAAAAAGCTATGCTTTTTAAATTATTATTTACAGCTATTTCTAAACATGATTTATAACATGAAGCAAGCATATTGCAGTGATATGTTGTAACATATTCATCTATTTTTGGACCTACTGTATGTATAACATATTTTGCAGGTAGATTATAAGCTTTTGTAATTTTTGCTAAACCTTCTTTTTCTGCTTTGTTTTGCATATCCATTATTTTACTACATTCTAATCGGAGTTGAATACCAGCTTTTGAATGAATTGCGTTATCTATACATCTATGATTTGGAATAAAGCAACCCAACAAAGATGAATTTGCAGCATTTACTATCGCATCAACTTGAAGTAGAGTAATATCTCCCTGCCATAAATATATATGTTCTTTTACAGGTTTCATATCATCTATCTTTTTTATATTATTATAGTTGAGTTCAATTTGTAAATATTCATCTTGTATTTTTAAAAAGTCATCATTAATTGGCAATGGCTTGCGAATATTCATAAGCTCTCTTAAAAGTATTTTTTGCTTATTTTCATCTTGTGGTATATTTATTTTTATACCCTGTTCATCAAGCATATACTTAATTAAATAAATGAGTCTTTCCTGCTGATTTTGCATAATTGATATTCCTTAATATTATAGATTGATAAATTATACTGTCATATATTTTTTAAATAATATGACAGTATATTAGGTAAAATATATCTACTTTCTTATTTCCATATAACAGATATGCGTTGTTTAATATGGTTACCACTAACAATTTCATCAATCATTGCTTTTGCATAATCTGCATAGCTAATCATACTTTTTCCATCTGCATTTACCATAAATTCTTCGCCACCTAAAATATATTGCCCTGTTTTTTCTCCATCAGCTAAAAATGCAGCAGCTGGGGATACAAATGTCCAATTAACATCGTTATATTTTCTTATTTCATTGAGATAGGCAAGTCCAGCATTAGCAACACCTTTATATTCTGCTGGAAAATCAGGCGTTTCTAAAAGCATCATGGTGTGTTCTTTATTCATATAAAGGCTTCCTGCACCACCTACAAAAAGTATTCTTGTGTTAGTGCCTTTTAATATGCTACACAAATGTTTTGCAACATCAGGATAAAGGCTTAATTTATCAGTATCCCATGCACCAAAGGCACATACTACTGCATCAAATGCTGTTAAATCTTCTTTTGTAAGGTCAAATAAATCTTTTTGTAATAATTTAGTTGCTAATGATTTGTTTTCACCTCTTACTATGGCTGTTACATCTAAATTTTTTTCCAGAGCTTCTTTCACTATTAATGAACCAGCTCTGCCATTTGCACAAATTACTGCAATTTTCATTTCATCACCTCAATATTAAATCTATATATTGTATTCTTCTAGAAGTAGGTATATATTATATATGTTACTATTTTTTAGCAAGTAGGCACTTTTTTATTATATAGTTACCTTTTAGAAACTATTGGAGAATAAGATGATTATAAAAGAAGAATTACCAAAATGTCCTGTTGCAGTATCTGTTAATTTAATAGGAAATAAATGGAAAATATTAATTATTAGAGAGCTTGTATCAAATAAAATAGTCAGATTTAATCAATTTAAAAAAAATATTGAAGGGATAAGCCAAAAGGTTCTTACTCAAAATTTAAGAGAACTTGAAAATAATGGTCTTGTTAAAAGAAAAGTTTATGCAGAAGTGCCACCAAAAGTAGAATACAGTCTTACAGAGATAGGTAGCACTATTGTTCCTGTTATGGATACACTTGCCGCATGGGGAGAGCAGTATAAATCATTAATCAGTTCTGATATATAACTTATAATATTGCATTTAGTAAAATCACTTGTATTTTTATATATTGCAATACCATATACAATAAGATATATAATTGTGAAAATTTTAAAAAATATATAATTTATTTAGTTGATTTTCTTTTATTAATTTTATATGTTATTTTGTATAGTATTTAGTATAGTATGATATAAGGCGGTGTTATGAATGCAGATACACTTATAAATGACCTTAGTATTGTAAGAGAATATTTTTCTCATAATTTACGGACATCTACGGCAATGGTTGTTGCCACAGTAAGTATTTTTAAATTTGGTCTTAGTGATGATACTGACAGTATGGCTGATATGATTATTGAATCCTCATATTTTCTTGATGTTTATGATAAAGGTATGGAAATATTATTCAATTACATATTAGGTAAGCCGATACGAAATGATAAAGAAATTTTTGACCCTGTGAAGATAACAGGTAAAGTTATAGAAGATTTACGAAGCACTATTAAAGAGCAAAATATTACTATTTCATGTTTTTTTGAAGATATGAATAAATGCGAAACAAATAGTTATGTTGCAAAAACTCTGTTGGAGCTTATATTATGTGAAGAAATTAGAAAATGCAATTCTAGTATAAATGTTTCTTCAAGAGAAAATGTTTTATATCTTAAAAAATCAACTGAAACAAAAAATCCTGAAATATATGATATTTTTGCCAGATTTTTTGCTGAATTTAATATAGAATTTACATACACACTTGATTCTCTTACATTGAGGTTTGTATAATGAAAGTATTAATTGCAGATGATGAACTTAGATTGCGTAAAGTTATTGCCCTTTATATGTCTAAATGTGGTTATGAAATCATAGAAGCTGGCAATGGGGAAACTGCTATTGAGCTGGCACAAGAAAATAAACCAGATGCAATAGTTTTAGATGTTATGATGCCGGGTATGACTGGGATTGATGCAACTAAAAAAATAAGAGAAATACCTGAATTTTCTAAAACTCCGATTATTTTACTTACTGCTAATGCCAGTGAAGATGATATTAAAGTTGGACTTTCAGCAGGTGCTAATAAATATATTACAAAACCGTTCTCACCAAAAGAACTTGTAGAATCAATTGATAATTTTGTAAAATAATGTAGTTTTGCGGTTTTTTATGAATATACGCTTTATTGGCAGTGAAAACGGATTAATGACATTTAAAAAACTACTGAATGGTAAAGCTGATGTTTCAAATAGTGCTGATGCAAAAGATGCACTTATTTTTGAAATATCATCATTAGAAGTGCTTTACAAAATACCAAAACGCAATTTTGGTATGCCTGTATTTTTTTATTTAACCACTCCAAATAAAACTGTTATTTCTAATATTAAAGAATACAGAATTTCTGGTATTTTATTTCCACCATTAAATGCTGATGCTATTATGTCTAAACTTACACGCTCTCAAACAAGAGATATGGCAGTTAATGAAAAAGATTATGAAACTTTGCGTATAAAAATTATTGCAAAAGCTGAAAATATACCAACTTTGCCATCTATTGCTCAACAGTTAATAAATCTTACACGCAATACTTCTCAGGCTGCAATAGGGCAGGTTACTTCTAAAATTAAAATGGACCAAGGGATTTCTTCTAAGGTTATTAAACTTGTTAATTCCCCATTTTATGGAGTTAGAAAGGAAATATCATCTATTGATAGAGCTACTATGCTTTTAGGATTTAGCTCTGTAAAAAATATTGTTCTTGCTATCTCTCTTGACCAGTATTATCAAAAACCATTTAATATGTATAAAACAACTGGACAGGAAATGTGGCAGCATACATATAATGTAGCCTTAATATCTTCAGAAATAGGTAAATATTTACAGCAGGATTGCGATGCACTATATATGGCTGGACTTATGCACGATATAGGTAAAGTTGTTATGACTGATTTTCTTGTGAAAGAAGTGGAGTGTGTGCAGGATGAAAGAGAGCAACTTGGTTGCGACCATGCAGAGATTGCATCAGTTATTATGAATAAATGGTCTGTTGCACCAGCTATTGTGGAAGCTGTAAAAACTCACCATGATGCAGGTCCTGATATATATGGTAAAATAGTTGCAACAGCTAATTATATAGACCATGATAAAGATAACATTAGTGAATATATTTATCAACTTAGTTCAAAATACAATATACAAGATGTGGATATGTTAATACAATCTATACAAACCATTTTAAGTGATAATACTGATGACAACTAATAACACAATAGATTTATTAAATATTACCACTGCTGATACAACAGAGCGTTTTATCAAGCAGATTAATGATTTATTATATAAATATGGTATATCTAATTTTCATATATGGGATGTGCTAGGAAATATATGCGAACCATGTCAATATATTCATTCTGATATGTATGTTACATTTGATATTTATGAGATTGGGTATAAAGCAGATGAAGTATTTGCAAAAAATATTAATCTTGATATATCATATTTTGATTATACTTACCATATAGATTCTGCATTGTTTTTTGCATATAATTCAAGAATTACTCATATAATAACTTTTGAAAACCCTTTGCCTTTGGATATTGAAGAACAGATTAAAATAGCTACTCCATTTTTTGGTAGACGCTCAGTAGAGCTTTTTTCAAAAGAAAGGCAGATGGATTTATATATAGATTATCAGAAAAAAGTAGATTTTGTTAAGCGTGCCAGTGTTATATTTAAGGGGCTTGAAATAAAAGAAGTTATATCTATGTCCCTTTCATTTTTTATGGATGTTTTTTCTGCTGATGCAGTTTGTGCTATATATAATAATGAATTTAATGGAATAGGTGTTAATGAAGAAGATTTAATTAATGATATTTACATATATGATATGCCACTTAAACACTATATGATGAATATTAGTAAAACTGTATTTATAGAAAATGAAGTGCTTTCATCAAAATTTAATATTAAAAATACATTTTTTATATATGATAAATCTTCTAATCTTAGATTTGCTCTTTTTAATATTATTGTGGATATTGTGCCAGACAAAGACTTTTCTTCTCTTGTTTCAAGTATTGTGTCTATTGCCACAGAAAATGCACTTCATCATGAAGCACTTACTAAATTTAAAATAGAAGAAACTGAAATAGCATATACTGCTGATATTTTAAATAAATTTGTAAAACGAACTGTTCAACTTGATAATAATGATAAAATATATGGCATAAGCTATCCTGCTAGAAATGCAGGTGGTGATTTTGTGAATCTTATGCAGATAGGGGATGATTATATATTATGTGTTGCTGATGTGTGTGGCAAAGGTTATTCTGCTGCTGTGCTTACTGTGGTGCTTAGTGTTTTTATGTCCCATTTTAAATCTGCTGATGAACTTACCACAAAAGTTAGTAATTTAAATCAGTTTTTAATTTCTAAAAATTTTGGAGATAGGTTTATTACAAGTTTTTTTGGAATATATCATAGTAGTAAAAAAGAGCTAGAATATATTTCCTGTGGTCATGACCCAGCTGCTGTTCTTTCAAAAAATAATAAAATAGAATATATGACTTCTGACTATATGCCTATGGGTATTATGCTAGAAGATTACAAATCAAAAACCATACCTATTGAAGATGATAGTATTGTATTTATATATACTGATGGTTTAATAGAATATTCTTCTCTTGAAGACCTGTTGTGTTTAGTAAATGCTTTATCGGAAAAAAAATCAAAAGATATGGCAGAGTCTTTATATAAAGAACTTGTTACTGATACAAGTTTGCAAAAGGATGATTTTACATGTCTCATAATGAAAATATAAGTAATGAAATAAAATCAAAACGCATACAAAGTATGTTTGATAATATTGCTGATAAATATGATTTTTTAAATGGAATATTAAGTTTTGCCCTTGATGATAAATGGCGAAAAAAAGCAATACAACTTGCTGATATTAAAGATAATCATAAAGTGCTTGATTTAGCTTGCGGAACAGGTGATATGATTATAGAAATCAAAAAACAACACCCATTATCTAATGTATTTGGTAGCGATTTTAGTATAAATATGTTGCATTTGTGTAGAGAAAAAATACCCACATCACTACTTTCAGCAGCAGATGCCCATAACCTGCCATATAAAGATAATTCTTTTGATAGGTTGACTATTGCTTTTGGATTTAGAAATGTTACTGATAAATTAAAAGGATTGTCTGAGTTTAGACGAGTGATAAAAACAGGCGGAAAAGTCTGTATATTAGAGCTTACAAAACCAAATAATTCTATTACAGGCTTTTTATATAAATTTTATTTTATGTATATACTTCCTTTTATAGCTGGACTATTTTCATCTAAAAAAGCATATAAATATCTTCCAGTATCAGTTTATGATTTTCCTAAGCGAAAAGAATATATTAAATTAATAGAAGATGCTGGGTTTAAAAATATCCAACTTCGGACACTTGTTTTCGGTGCTGTAACTATTGCAGTAATGGAAAAGTAATATAAGTTTATTTACTTTGTTTTTAAAATTAAGTTTATTATACTAATAACATCATTTTTATGGGATTTGCTTAATAAAGCAAAAATTTTAAAAGTTTGTAATATAAACTCTTTATGTTCTTTATTTAGTATTAAATATGCTTTTTCATTTGTTTCAGCACATCTTCCTATTAATTCATATTTATCAGTTTGAAGTTTTGTTACTGGAAAACATACATATAACATTGGTTGCAAACCAATTGCTTTTTGTTTTTCTTTAATCATAATTTCCACTAATACATCAAAGGAAGATAATTTATATAATAATAATGGGTATGTAACCATACTTTTTTGAAAAGTTATACCTTCTAATTTATACTCAACAGGATAACAGCGTTGCACTGATAAATTTTCATTATGTTCTATTAGATTATTATCGTCTAATTGATTTATTTCAGATAGTAAAGTTTTTATTTCATCTTCATTAATTATTCCCATATTAAAAAAATAATATAAATATTCGCTTAATTCATACAATGCTTTTTCTTTACCATTTGAACCAATAAATGTTTTATCTTGCAATGTTGATAACAGTAATTTATCTATGTCTTTTCTATTATTACTAATAACTACATCATATCCAATTTGCCATTCTATATAAAAGTTATTAGTAAATGGTTGTTGTTTTGTGGCAACTGGAAATCCATAACCATACCACATATCTCTATTTTTAACTCTTATTTTACCAGTCTGTGCTGTTAATGGAATAGCAACTTTAATATTTTTATCTGATTTATTAATTTCAATAATTTGCATAACATTATCCAAATAATTCTAAAAAATATTTATCAATTTTTTCATTTTTTATATTTTTTTCAGAGAAATCTATAAATTCTTGTTCCATAGATTTAAATTTATTATAATTAATAAACACATCAAAATTTCCAAAATAATATGGAAGTTTATCTATATATTTTTTAAATACATCAACATAACAATATAGAGAGTATTTATTTTTGGTAATATATACAGCATTAGCACAGTCTTCTTTTATAAATGTCCGTGAACGCTTTAAGGCATTAATATCCCGCATTGTATAAAATTTAGCTACTGTATTAGAAATATTGATTTTATTTTTGTTTGGGTATTTATCAATATATTTATTAATAAAATCATATCTATTCATAGAAAAATTACGATTATCGTCTGTTTTAAAATTGTAATTTCTAATATATTCATAATTCATACCCTGTTTATCTTTTTTGTATAATGCAATAATAATAGGAAAATAAGAAAGTGAGGCAGGGCAAAATTCTTTGGAGCTGATTATTATACTATCTATTAAAATATAATTATCTTTAAATAATCCTAACCCATTAAAATTTGTTTTTTTAATTAAATAAGATAGTGGATGAAGAACACAAACATAATCTGCTTTTAATTCATTATACGATAATAAAAAACTAATTCCCAAATCTCTATGTTCTATTTTTTTATTAATAGTATATATATTATAATTTTTTAAATAGTTTTGTATTATAGATGTTCTATCATTATAAGGTGGATTACCTATAATAAAAAGTTTATCATTATTTGATATATGATATTTATCTCTATGTATATATTCTAGTGCATTAAGGTTATAGAAAACAGCATCTTGATTATTAAAGTCTTCCTTTGCAAGTTTTATCGCTTTTTCATCTATATCTATACCTATTATCTTTTTAAACTTATACATATTTTTTAATAAATTACCAGTACCACATGAAGTATCAAGTAAAATATAATCATTTAAAACAGTAGTATCAATATTATCACTAATGAGCTTATTGATATATTTTATAAGTTTATTTGGTGTATAAAAACTTCCATAATTAACTATATCTTTCTTTGAAAGATGAGATGCTACTTCCAAAATAAACTCCATATTTATATAGATATTATAAATCTAAATTTAATCATATCTTCTTTTAAATGCAAGATAAAATTTTTCTATTTAATTTATTTAAGTGTAAAATTTTGGCATATTACTTGCTTGTAGTAGTGTGTGAATAATTATTGTGGAGCGTAAAGCTATGAAAAAATTGATTTTATCTATTGTTTTGGTTACAGTTTTAGCACTTCCAAGTTTTGCAGCTGTTAAAATTCGTGATTTAGCAGATGTGCAAGGTATAAGGGATAACCAGCTTTTCGGTTATGGATTAGTAGTTGGTCTTAATGGTTCAGGGGATAAACAGCAAACAGAGTTCACTGTGCAATCTCTTGTAAATATGCTTGATAGAATGGGAATAACTGTTCCACAAGGTGATGTAAAAGTGAAAAATGTGGCAGCAGTTATGGTTACAGCAAAACTTCCAGCATTTGCAAAAGCAGGCAATAAAATAGATGTAACAGTATCATCAGTAGGTGATGCAAAAAGTTTAGAGGGTGGCACTTTATTACTTACTCCACTTACTGGTGCTAATGGTCAAGTGTATGCAGTAGCACAAGGTCCATTATCAGTTGGCGGTATGAATGTAACAGCAGGTGGCTCATCAGTTACAAAAAATCATCCAACAGTAGGTATGATACCAAATGGAGCAATAGTTGAAAAAGAAGTTCCATTTCATTTAGAATCAGATTATTTTGACCTTTCTTTTGGTTCATTAGGTGTAGCAGATATAGTTCAGGCAAAATCAGCAATAAATAGTTTTATTGGCACATCAATTGCTAGTATAACATCACCAACAAGTATAAGAGTAGATATTCCCGGTGAATTTAAAAATAATTACTATGATTTTTTAAGTAGTCTTTTAAATATTGAAATACAGCCGGAAACTTTTGCCCGAGTAATTATTGATGAAAGAACTGGAACAATAGTTATGGGTTCAGATGTGAGAATAAGCACAGTAGCTGTTGCTCATGGAAACTTAACAATAACTATTACAAATCAAGTAGATGTTAGTCAGCCAGCTCCATTTAGTGATGGTGAAACAGTTGTAACAAATAATCCAGAAATAACTGTGGCAGAAGAACAAACTAACTTGATGGTGGTGCCTGAGGGTGTTACAATATCAGATTTAGTGAAAGCACTAAATGCAATAGGTGTAACTCCAAGAGATTTAATATCTATATTACAGGCAATAAAAGCAGCAGGTGCATTGCATGCAGAGTTGGAGTTAATGTAATGATAGAATTAGGAAAAATTGATACTGGAATAGAGCTTACAAAAGAGCAGGCTCGTGAAAAAAAAGATAAAGAATTAAGACAAGCTTGTGCAGCATTTGAAGGTATGTTTATGGATATGATGATGAGAACTATGCGAAAAGCTAGTATGGAATCATCTTTAATTAAAAAGAGTAATGGAGAAAAAATATTTACAGAAATGCTTGACCAACAATATGTAGATATTTTAGCTAAAAGAACAGATTCTGGTTTAGGTGCATCACTTTATCAGCATTTAAAACAAACTATGCCAGAATATAAAGATGAAGGAAAAATTTTCCAAAGAGAATTAAATCCTTATGCTATTCAGCAAAAAAGGCAAGAATCATTCTCACAGGAAAATTTAGATTTAGTTCAGTAAATTCTATCACTTCACAATAAATTCACACACTTATGGGAAAGGGAGGCTTATGCTTCCCTTTCCTATTTTATAAAATGGCATAACACTTGCTATATAATTAATGAAAAAATTTATTTATAGGCAACTTAGGTAAAATTTACCATATTTGCAGTAACTGACGGATTTATGCAGAAATAAAAACAGGCACAAAAAAATATTTAAAAATTTTAAAAAAAGTGTTAAAGTTTTATATGCAACATCCGATAGGGAAGAAGAGCATTGGAGGATATTATGAGAATTGATAATAATATGATGTCTGGAATGGACACACTTGAACAAACTTCCCGTAAAAGAAATGTAGAAAAAGTATCTGCAAATGACAAAGAAAATTCTGTTGCAGTAGAAAGTGATGCTGTATCTATTTCTGAAAAAGGAAAAGATGTTTCAGAGATGACACGCACTCTTAAAGAGATGCCTGATGTTCGTGCTGATAAAATAGCTGACTTAAAAGAAAGGATAGCTAATGGCACATATAATGTTTCAGGTAGAGATATTGCATCTAAAATAATTAATACTGCATTAGAGGATGTTTTTTAATAATTTTTATTAGGTAAATTTTTCCATAAGTTATCCTTAAAATATGGTTGTAAGCCTTTTAAGGGGGACATATATGGAGCATAATTCTATTAAAAATTTAGTAGAGATACTAAAATCACAGGTTCGTCATTATAGTCTTATCCGTGATACTTTGCAGGAAGAAAAAACAGCAGTTATAAGCTGGGATAATAATAAAATACAAGAGCTTAATGCAACAAAAGCACAACTTGCTAAAAAAGAAAAATTGTTAGAAGAAGCTCGTAAAACAATATCTCTGCGAATAAAAGAAGAATATAATCTTATAGATGAAACTGTGCTTTCTATTATTGATGGTATTGAAGATGGCGAATGTAAGAATGAGCTTATTCAGTTAAGAGATGCTCTTTTATCATTAGTTGCAGAAATATCTCAAATCACTATTTCCTTAAAAGTTATATATAATACTAATCTAAACATAATTAATGATGTAAAATTAAAAATGGGTTTTATACCATCTAATAAATATGGTATGGATAAATCAACTTCCTCTATGCCTGTGGCTTTTAGGATAACAGGATAAGGGGGTGCGATATGAGTAATTTATTAGGAATGATGTGGACAGGTGTATCAGGGTTAAATGCAGCTCAGGTTGGTATTGCTGTAACTGGTAATAATACTGCAAATATGAAAACAGAAAATTATTCAAGGCAGACTGTTGAACTTGTAACAAAAAAACCACAATATATAACTAACGGAACAATAGGCACAGGTGTAGATGTAGCAGCAGTAAGGCGTGAATATGATGACTTACTTGCGAAAAGTGTTCGTAATTCAAATTCTAACTATTCTTATTATAATTCTATGAGCACAACATTAAAAAATGCTATGCTTTATTTTAATGAGTTAGAATCTGGTTCTGGGCTTGGTGATGCTTTAAAGGATTATTTTAATGCGTGGCAGGATTTAAGTAACTCTGCTCCAGATAATACTTCTGAATCTCTTACAAAAAGAACAGTTCTTGTGGAGGCGGCAGATACTCTTGCTAGTAAAATAAGTGATGGTTATAAATTTTTAGAAGAAGCAAGAACTCAATGTGATACAGTAATACAAAATGAAGTAAATGCAATTAATGAAATAACAACTCAAATTTCACAACTTAATAAAGAAATAGTATCAGCTGAAGCTATGGGACAGACAGCTAATGAGTTAAAAGATATGCGTGATGGCTTACTTGATAAGTTAGCAGAAAAAACGCAGATTTCTACTTATTTAAGGGAAGATGGTTCAGTATCTGTATATATGAACGGGCAAACTCTTGTTGATAATGGCACAGCCCACATATTACTAACAGAAAAAGACCCAGCTAATGATAACCATTTAAAAGTTATGTGGAAAACAGATAATCCAAACTCTAAACCAATAGATATGACATCTCTTATGAAAGGTGGCACAATAGCAGCACAACTTCAAGTGCGAGATAATGATTTGAAACAATATCAATCTGATTTAGATGCACTAGCTAAAAAAATGATAGAAGAAACTAACAGGATACATGCAACAGGTATAGGGCTTGATAAAGCATCAGAATACACTGGTAAAACACAAGTTATGAACCCAGAATATCCATTAAATTCAGCAGAAGGGGAACTTCCTTATACTGTTAAATCTGGTTCTTTTAATATTAATATTTCAACTCCAACAGGTAAAACAGATGAAGACGGTAATGAAATATATGATACTAGAAAAATAACAATTCAAATAAATGCTAGTGATACATTAAAAACAGTTCTTGAAAAAATTAATCAGCAGGGAGCAAATTTTGTAAGTGCATCATTAAATATTGATAATACAGTGTCAATTAAAGCAGCTGCTGGCAGTTATATTGCATTTAGTGAAGATACATCTGATTTTTTAATGGCAACAGGTATGAATTCATTTTTTTCAGGTAGTAGTGCAAAAGATATAAGTATTGATTCATCAATAAAAGAAAATCCAAGACTTATTGCTGCATCAGAATTTGGAGCAGAAGGCGATAATACTAATGCTTTAAAAATATCTAAATTACAAACAACTTCATTTTCAACAGTAAAAGGTAATGTTACTTTTAGTGCGTTTTATGGCTATTTTATAGGTGAAATGAGTAGCACAAAATCTCAGGCAGATACATTTACAACTACAACAAAAATGGCTTATTCTGAGCTTAATACTCAACTTATGTCTATACGCGGTGTATCTGATGAAGAAGAACAAGTAAATTTAGTGCTTTATCAAAGAATGTATGAAGCAAATTCAAGATATATAAATGTGGTTGATGAAATGCTTAACACATTAATAAATGGGCTTGGTTCAGTGGGTAGATAATTTTATATGATATATTGATAATACTTGGCAAGAAATTTGCTATATATTTACATATAAAATTTTATTTAGCCCTGATTAAAGTTAGTAGATGGAGCATTTTTATGAGAATAACATTTAATATGCGTGGAATGCAAATGAAAGATATGCTTACAACAAGTCTTTCAAAGTATACAGAATCTGTTAAAAAAGCAAATGCACGACAAAGCTTGATTAACCCTTGGGAAGATACAAGTAAGTATGTAGGTGCTTACAATGTGCAGAATATGATTGATGAGCTTACGCAGTTTAGTGAAAATGCAAATAGTGCATCTAACTGGATTAATAATACAAATGCAGAGTTGCAAGAGTTAGTAGATGCTTTAAAACAGGCTAGGGATGATTATGCAATTGCTGGTGCATCTGATTCATACGATGCAGAAAGTAGGAAAGCATTAGCACAAGATGTATTAAGTTTATATAATCAAATAATGGATATAGCAAATGCCAGTTATAATGGCAGATATATTTTTGGTGGTTATCAAACAGGTTCGCAACCTTTCACTGGTGGTTCTAATAATGTTACAAATGTTATTACTAAAAATGAAAATGGAGAAAATCTATCAGGTGATGCTATCACAAAAAATGTTTTTAGTGATATGACAGAATTAAAAACAGGTAGCTATACTGCAAAAGTAACAGTTAAAGATGGCATTGCAAAATTACAACTTTATGATGAAAAAGGCAATGTTGTAATAATGGATTCAAATGGCTCTGATGAAGCAGGTGGAACGGGTAATAAATCATCAGTTTCTATATCTTTTGAGTATGAAGCGGGAAAGGTTATTAATACAGGCAGAGGTATATCTTTTAAAATGCCAAGTGAAGATTTAAAAAATCCTACTTCTATTGTTATGGAATTTGATTATAAATCAGGTTCAGAAATCACATATCAAGGGGATAATGGCTATATATATACTCAAATAGGTTACAATCAGGATATTCCAGTAAATATGCCGGGGAGTAATATATTCACTCAATCAAGTTTAGTTTTGCAAGGTTCATCATTTAATACAGTAAATGGGCTATCAGCTACACTAAATACATTATTTTCTAATTTAGATAATACAAATATAAGCATAGGTGATTCTATTGAAATATCTGGCACTGACCATAATGGTAATAAAGTAGGTATAGCAAGCCTTGTTTCTAACAGTAACCCTGATTTAGATTTAGCATCAGCCACAGAAAAGGAAAGAACATTAACTATTACTTATGGAGATAAACTTTATAAAGTAGTAGTTCCACAAAAAGCATACTCATCTACCGCAGAGCTTGCAAATACTATTAATAATGAACTAAAAAATGCAGAGTATGTTGGTTCTTTAACTGGTTTATATGGAGTAAATGCTACAATAGATGATTATGCCTCATCAATAAATACTCAGGTAAATAGTTTAGGTAAATATCAAGGTGAAATAAGCCAAGCAGATAAGAATAAATATAAAGTAGATTTATCTAGTGAATTAAAAATTACAGCAGATGGGAATAGGCTTAATTTTATGAGCCAAAAAGCAGGGGATAATGTGCGTATTGCAGTAACAGGCACAGACCAAAGTTTATTAGGTTTTAAAGGTGCAACTGTTGCAGCAGAGGGAAAAGATACTACTTTTGAAATAGGTTATGATTTCCATACTGATACAATCCAGCCTGTGCAAACAACCCATGAAAAATTTGATTTATCTGGCACAAGTTATACATTTTTTGTAAATGGGGAAGAAATAGTTATTAATAAACCTGCTACCGTAATAACTAATAGTGCAATGACTGGTTTTGCTTTTGGAACTCAAAATGTTGAATTAAATATTAATGGTAAAACAATTAGTATTCCAGCTGATGAATTTAATCAAGCCCCTGCAAAAGCAGATTATTTAAACAGTAAATTACGAGAGGCTGGTTTAAGTGGTGAAGCTTTTATTCAGAATTTAACACCTAATGGTGGTAATTATGATTTTGATTTAACAACTACAACACCTACAAAAAAAGATATAGAATTTGCTTTTGATGAAGCATTAAGAAAAGCAGGTTTTGATTTTGAAGTGGGAGTAAGCCTTGATTTAAATCCAAATAATCTTGCAGATATAGGTAAATATGATATAATATTTTATCTTCAAAATTATAATATGGATAGAGATGTAACTTTAACTACAACTGCTTATGATAGAAATACTATACCACCAACTTCTGATATGCAGACAGCAAAAGTTGATAGAAGTGGCTTAAATAATGCAGAGGAAAAAACTCTTGGTGATTATGTTAAATTTATTGAAGAATTATACGGGCAAACTGTTGATGTATCAATAGTTGATGGCAAACTTACTATTGCAGATTTAAGAAGTGGCGATAGTAAGCTGACTTTTAGAACTAATGCAAAAAATCAAGGTATGAGCCATGCAAATGACCAAGTAACAGTTGTAGGTGGAGCATATACTGGCAAAAAAGATGATACATGGAATATATCAGTTACTACACAGCTTGGGCAGAATAATCAAAGAAATATTGCTATTACTGTTATGGATAAAAATGGCAACCTTTTATATAATAAAGTTACAAATGATTATAAAGGCGGTCCGATAGAGCTTTTAAATGGGGTAACCATTACACCTGATGATATGGAAATACCAAACCCATTAGACCATACAAAAAGAGATTCTACAACAACTTTTCAGTTAGATTTAAAAGCAAAACCGGGCTTAAATTTTGGCGATATAAATATTAAAGAGACTGGAAAAAATGTAAATGTATTTAGAGCATTAGAAAACTTAAAACATGCACTAGAATATAATATTACGAAAAATGGTTTTGGTGAGCCATCAGCTTGGAAAGCAACAGATTTAAATTCTACTGCAAAACCATTTTTAGATGGACTTTTTCAAGGTAATTTTAATGATAACTGGAAATATGAAATATTATCAGATAATAATAAAACTGATTTTTATTTGCAAAATGAGTATAAAACAACATCAGGGCAAATTCAATATGATGCTGGTGCTTATGCAAATAATTCAATGCTTAAATTTAGTGTGGATATATTTGATAATAAAACAGGCAAACAGCAGCGTGTAGATTTAAATATTGATTTATCAAAAGCAAATCCAGCTATAAATAATGCAGAATCAGCACAAGATTATATATTAACACAATTAAATAATAACCCTGATTTTGTAGATGCTGGTATTAGATTTGCAAATAATAATGGTTCAATAGAAATTCAATCTGGCAGTGGCACAAAAATAGTAAATTTTGCAAATTCTGCAACCAACTCAGTAGAAAGAGTATTTGCAAGTTATGTTATGGGCTTTGAAACAGTAGCAAATGGAAATTTGCAAGATATATATACAGCAGCTTTTACATTTAGTGTGGCAGACCCGCTTGCCACAGCAGGTGCTACATTTAAACAAATAAATATTAACCCAGTTACAAATGAAACTATAAATGGTGTAAATGTAATTGTAACTGCTAGTGAAACTTTTGCTTTAAATATTAATGGTTCAACTATAAATATTCCATCACAAGAGTTTATAAATGCAGTGGATAAAAGTGCTTTTATTAATGAAAAACTAAAAGAAGCAGGATATGAAGTCAATACTAATGTTGTCAATAATGGTGTAGATGATACTGGACCATACGATTTTCAAATAGATGTATTTACTAAAAAAGAAGATATATTAACTATAATAAATAATCAACTTTCAGTAGATACGGGTAATAGAATTAAAGCTAATATTGCAGCTGATGGCTCTATACAATTTGTAACATCTTCATCAGATAAAGTAGTGGAATCATCAGTTGAAGTAGGTGCATATAACCCGCTTAATATAGGTCTTACAAATGATAATAATGGTGATTTAGCAGAGCTTACAGTAACAGGTGTGCAAACACCTAAAACAGACCTTAGTGAGCTATCCGAAGATGCAAGAACATTAACTATTACATATATGGACAGGCAAGAGCAGAAAAAAGTAAAAGTTACCCTTGATAAAAAAGAATATACATCTGCTCAGGAAATGGCAGACCATATTAACGAACAGCTTAATAATCAAGGAATACCTGTTGGCTCTTTAAATGCTGTTATAAATAATAAAGGTGAAATATCTTTTGTAAAAGCAAATAAGACTTTTAGCACAATAGTTGTGGAAGGCGATTATGCTGGCACACTTGGTTTTCCAAAAGCAGGGGATAGTGTTTCTGTAAAAGTAACAAATGCAGAGGGTGGTTTAGTGCAGAATGTGTCTATTGATACAGCAAATAAAAGTGTATATGTATCAGATGGATTGCATTTAGGTTTTGATGCAGGCACTCTTAGTGCATCTGATAGTTTTACTGCGGCAGTAGGTAGTGGCGTTGAAAATGAGATTGATTCTCTTGATGCTGCTGTTAATCAAGTATTACAAGCTGGCACTATAATAGGCACAAGAGGACAAAGAGTATCATCTGTTATTAAATTTCAAGAGACAGTTATTACAAATAATGAAGAAATAAAAGCAAGTTATCTTGGAGCAACAGCAAATGATATTATTAAACTTACCACTGATTTAGAAATGTCAAAACAAGCGTATCAAACATCTATGAGTATAGTAACAAATATGCTTAGCATTTCTATACTAGATTTTCTTGGATAATTAGTGTATAGTAGGTTTATATATGGCAAATACTGTATCAAGTAAGCACATTAAGAAGGACGGCAATAGTAGTAAAATGAAGATTAATTCAGCTAAACTTGGAGAGATTGATTATTCAGAAGATGATATTATTACATTAAGCTCTCCCCTTTTAGGTTTTCCTGATTTGCAGGATTTTTTAATAATTTCTGATGATAATTCATATCCATTTTTATGGTTTCAATCAGTAGAAGATACAGATATTTGTTTTATCCTTATTGAAACAAATACTTTTTTTAAGGATTATAAACCAGATATTCCAAAAAGAGAGTTGAAAGTTCTTGCAATAAGTGATAAAAAAGAAATGAAATTATTTTCTATCGTTGTTGTCCCTGCTGATCCAAAATTATCTACGGCTAACCTAAGGGCACCTATTGTAGTAAATTTTGAAAAAAAACTGGCGAAACAGATTATCCTTGATGATGATGCTTATAAAATAAAAACGCCTTTATTTGAGAGTAAGTAATATGTTAGTCCTCTCACGAAAAAGTAACGAAAGCATTATGATTGGCGATGATATAGAAGTAAGGGTAGTGGAGATAACAGGTAAAGCTATAAAACTTGGTATTGAAGCACCAAAAAATATAGTAGTTCATAGAAAAGAAGTATATGAAGCTATTAAAAATGAAAATTTACAAGCTGTGCCAAAAGAAACACCGAAAGAAAATATTATTTCACTAGCAGAGTATTTTAAAAAACATAAATAATAATATATTTAAAGGTGTTATCATAGTAGACATTAATCATCTTCCTATTAAAGAGCTTAAAATCTCCGTAGAAGATATAAACACAATGGAACCTATATCATTTCAAGGCTCTATTACAGTAGTAGATAGTATATCAAAGGCAGAGAAAGCACTAAATAAACTTTTTGAAGCAAAATGTATCGGTTTTGATACAGAATCCCGCCCTGCATTTTTTAAAGGGCAAAAATTCCCAGTATCTATTATTCAACTTGCAACTAATGATGAGGCATTTATTTTTCAATTAAAATATGTTCGTTTTGCAGGTAGGCTTGTGGAACTTTTATCAGATGAAAGTATAGTAAAAGTTGGTGTTGGTGTGCAGGACGATATTAGACGCCTTAATGAGCTTTGTAAATTTAAACAAGGTGGATTTTTTGATTTATCTGCTGAAATGAAGAAAAAAGGTGTTATTCAGTCCGGAGCAAGAGCATTAACTGCAAGATATTTGGGAAGAAAACTTGTAAAAAGTTCTCAAAAAACTAATTGGGCATTAAGTAGACTTTCATCAAGACAACTTGAATATGCAGCAACAGATGCTTGGATTTGTTTGCAACTTTTAGAATATGTAAAAAATGATACAACAGATTATCGCTTACTTGCGCAAGTTCAGGAAGAGGGTAACTATTGCAATAATAAACATAATAATATATGTGAATAACTAAACATATCCTATAATATTATATCTTAAATGAATTATATTTACATTGATTTTGATTATAAAAAAGCCGCTCGTGTAGAGCGGACTAAATTTGGTGTGAGTGAATACTCACTTATTACTGTATTCACCACAATATTTAATATGTTATATTCTTTTATATTTTATAATATGTTTTTTGTCAAGGAAATAAATATATTAAGTTATAATCATATTAAAAATATATAAACATTTTATAATACTTATAACAGGATATAATTAAATAAACTATAATCTAACTAATTATATAAAAACTATTATTTTCATTACAAAGTCAATCAAAAACAATATATACTGCCCTGTAAAATTTATTGCTACTAATATTATTTTATGATATATTAGACATAACTATTTTTATGTGAGGTTATTATGATTGCAAAAGAAGGATATCCATTTATTATAAGTGCATTAGTGGCTGCTATTTTATTTTATATTATTCCATGGTTTATATGGGTTACTATATCAATATTATTACTTGCATTATTTTTATGGTTTTTCAGAGACCCTGAAAGAAATACACCAGTTGAGCAAAATATTGCAGTATCTGCTGCTGATGGTAAAGTTGTAGAAATAGATGAAGTTGAATTTCAAGGTGAAAAATATAAGAAAGTTGGTGTATTTATGAATTTATTTTCTGTTCATGTAAATAGAACACCTGTTACTGGCACCGTTACTTCTATTGAGCATATAGCTGGTAAGTTTGTAAATGCAAGCCGTCCAGATGCCTCAATAATAAATGAAAGAAATATTGTTACATTTGATACAAAATACGGCAAAGTTATAGCTGTTCAAGTGGCAGGGCTTGTGGCAAGAAGAACAGTGAATTATGTTAAAGAAGGCGATGTTATGGCAACAGGTGATAGATTTGGTATGATTAAATTTTCTTCCCGTGTTGACCATTATTTCCCACTTTCTGCTGAAATACAAGTTAAAGTAGATGATGAAGTAAAGGCTGGCGAAAGCATTATTGCAAAATTTAATGACTAAAAATATATCAAGGTAAAATAATGAGTATGTTTTCTGAAAAATCAGGCAAATTAAATATGAAACTTCGTAATAGAAATGTTATACTCCCAAATTTTATAACTATTTTAGGGCTTTTATGTGGAGTATATTCTATAATGCTTTCAGTAGGCAGTAGGATAGTTGAAGGGGATAATTTTGTATATGCTGCATATTTTCTTATACTAGCAGCTTTTTTTGATGGTATTGATGGTAAAGTAGCTCGTATAGTCAATGGCACAAGTGATTTTGGTGTGCAACTGGACTCCCTTTGTGATATGGTGTCTTTTGGTGTTGCTCCCGCAATATTAGTATATGAATGGTTATTAAAAGGTTTTGATAGACTTGGTATTGTAGCAGTGTTTTTATTTGTTGCATGTGGTGCATTAAGACTTGCTCGTTTTAATGTGCAAAGTGGTAAAATAAGCAATGTGTATTTTGTAGGGCTTCCTATACCGGGAGCTGCTGCATTTATTGCAACAAGTGTTCTTTTTATACATAAACTTGGTCTTGATATAGAATGGGCTGCTCTTTCTATTTTTTTCCTTGTAAGTATATATTTACTTGCATTTTTAATGGTAAGCACAGTGCCATTTTTCAGCTTTAAAAAGATGAGTTACTTCAAAGCTCGTCCATTTCAGGCACTAATACTTATGGTAATATTTATTTCTATTTTAGTGCTTTATTTTGAAGTAGTATCATTTATAATGATTACAGCATATATTACCATAGGGCTTTTACTTGCTTTATCTAGGATATTAAAAGGCAAACCAAAAGCAAATGAAAGTAGTGAAGGCAATTAATCGGAGACAATAATGCGTAAATTAATATTTTTTGATACAACATTAAGAGATGGTGAACAATGTCCGGGTTTTAGTATGACAACTGATGAAAAAATACGCCTAGCATTGCAACTTGAAAAACTTGGTGTTGATGTTATTGAAGCAGGTTTTCCAGCTTCATCGCAGGGAGATTTTGAATCTGTGCAGAAAATATCATCATCAGTTAAAAATTCCATTATCTGCGGTCTTTCTCGTGCTAATAAAAAAGATATAGAAGCAGTCTATGAAGCAACCAAAATGGCAGCTAGACCTAGAATACATACTTTTATAGCAACTTCTGATATTCATTTGAAATATAAACTTAAAAAAACAAGAGAAGAAGTTATTGAGCTTGCTCGTGAGGCTGTCCGTTTTGCAAGAAATTTATGTGAAGATGTGGAATTTAGTGCAGAAGACGCTTTAAGAAGCGATCCTGATTTTTTATATCAAGTAATAGATGCTGTAATAAAAGAGGGTGCAAGCACAGTCAACTTGCCTGATACTGTTGGATATATTATGCCTGATGAAATATATAATTTTTTTACAGGTGTAAAAAATAATGTTGCAAATATTGATAAAGTAGTGCTTAGCACACATAATCATGATGATTTAGGTATGGGCGTTGCAAATTCACTTGCAGCCATTAGAGCGGGAGTTAATCAAGTAGAATGCACAATAAATGGCATAGGCGAGCGTGCAGGAAACTCTGCACTTGAAGAAATATGTATGGCGATAAATGTCCGTAAAGATTTTTATAAAGATATAGAAACAAGTATTAATACAACAGAAATATATAAAACAAGTAGAATGATTACAAATATTACTGGTGTAGAAGTGCAGCCAAATAAAGCTATTGTTGGTAAAAATGCTTTTGCTCATGAGTCGGGCATACATCAAGATGGTGTTTTAAAAGAACGCTCCACATACGAAATAATGACAGCAGAAAGTGTTGGCATTATGAAAAATTCACTTGTGCTTGGAAAACATTCAGGCAGAGCTGCTTTTAAAGCAAGACTTACTGAAATGGGATATTCTCTTGATGAAGAACACATTGAAAAAGCCTTTACAGTTTTTAAAGATTTAGCAGATAAGAAAAAAGAAATATTTGATGAAGATTTAGAAACTATTGTTTTAGGAAAATTAAGTGATGCTAAAAAATATTATGAACTTGTATATGCTGGCTTTAATAGTGGTTCAAGTTTAATTGCAACAGCAACATTAAGGCTTAAAAAAGAAGATGGGACAATATTAACTGATTCTTCTACTGGGGAAGGTCCTGTTGATGCAGCATTTAAATCTGTTGAAAGAATATCAGGTTATGAAGGAAGACTTAAAAATTATAAAATTAATGCAGTAACTCAGGAAAAAAATTCACAAGGTGAAGTTACTGTTATTGTTGAATTTGCATCAAGTGGTATAGAAGTGCTTGGCAAAGGATATTCTACTGATGTTTTAATAGCTTCTGTGGAAGCATATATTAATGCACTAAATAATTATATTAGTAGAATAGATAAAAATAAAATTTCTTAATATAAAAGACATCTAATGTCGCACTTATTTAGTAATAATACATTGTAAATTCAGTTTGGAGGATAAATGGATAGCGATAAAAAGAAAGCATTGGAGCTTGCTCTTGGTAAAATAGAAAAAGATTTTGGTAAAGGTTCACTTATGCGTTTAGGTGATAAACCAGATGAGAAAATACCGGTTATTCCAACAGGTGCATTATCTCTTGATATGGCATTAGGAATAGGTGGTGTTCCAAGAGGAAGAATAATTGAAATATATGGTGCAGAATCAAGTGGTAAAACAACTATTGCATTACATATTATTGCTGAAGCTCAAAAAATGGGCGGTGTTGCAGCATTTATTGATGCAGAACATGCACTAGACCCTACATACGCAGCAGCAATTGGAGTAGATACTGATAATCTGCTTGTATCTCAACCTGATAATGGAGAATCTGCCCTTGAAATCACGGAAACTCTTGTTAGAAGTGGTGCAATAGATGTAATCGTTGTAGATTCTGTTGCTGCTCTTACTCCAAAAGCGGAAATAGAGGGCGATATGGGAGACTCCCATATGGGCTTACAGGCAAGGCTTATGAGTCAGGCTTTAAGGAAATTAACAGCTATTGTTAATAAATCTAAAACTTGTCTTATATTTATAAACCAAATCCGTATGAAACTTGGTGTAATGTTTGGTAACCCTGAAACCACAACAGGTGGTAATGCTTTAAAATTCTATGCCTCTGTGCGTATGGAAGTGAAAAAAGGCAATCAGATAAAAGATAAAGAAGAAGTAGTTGCAAATAAAATAACAGTAAAAGTTGTTAAAAATAAAATGTCCCCTCCATTTAGAAAAGCAGAATTTGATGTGCTATTTGGCAAGGGCATATCTAATGAAAGTATTATTTTAGGAATGGCAGTAGATGCTGGTATTATTCAAAAATCTGGTGCATGGTTTTCTATGAATGATACAAAACTTGGTCAGGGCGAAGTAAATGCAAGAATATATTTAGAACAAAACCCAGATGTTACAAAATCATTGGAAAAACAGTTAAGAGCAAAATATAATATAGAAGTTGCATCTAGTGAAGAGGCAGAGCAAACACCACAGGTATCAGAAAAATCTGCTAAAAAACAGGTGGATACTGAAAAATAAATATGAGTGCATTAATAGATATGCAAGAGCATAGCAGTTCATCACTTTTTTATGAAAGTGATTTAATAAAATTATATTGTTCTTCTGCTCTTGATAAAAATAGCCTTGTTAATGACAGTATTGATTTGTTTGTAACATCACCACCATATAATCTAGGTATAGAATATGATTCTGTTGTTGATGATAATGATTATGAATTATATTTAGATTTCACAAGACAGTGGCTATTAAACTGTTTCTTTTGGGGTAAGAGTGGAGCAAGATTATGCTTGAATATACCTTTGGATAAAAATAAAGGTGGTATTCAAAGTGTTGGAGCTGATTTTATTCATATTGCAAAAAAAATAGGTTGGAAATATCATACAACGATTGTATGGAATGAAAGTAATATATCAAGAAGAACAGCATGGGGAAGCTGGTTAAGTGCTTCTGCACCGTATGTTATTGCACCAGTAGAATTGATTGTTATACTTTATAAAGATAATTGGAAAAAGCAATATAAAGGTGTAAGTGATATTAGTAAAGCTGAATTTTTAGAGTGGACAAATGGTTTATGGTCATTTAATGGAGAATCTAAAAAAAGAATAGGACACCCAGCACCTTTCCCAAGAGAGTTGCCAAAAAGATGTATAAAAATGTTTAGTTATGTTGGAGATACTGTATGTGATCCTTTTAGCGGTAGTGGAACAACTATGATAGAAGCATTTTTGAATAAGAGACAATTCATTGGGCTAGAAATTGATAGCGGATATTGTGATTTATCTGTTAATAGATTACTTTCTATTATTAAAAATGAGGTAATTAATGGATAAAAAAATTACACAATTAGAAATTTTAAAAGAATATTTTATGAAATATCCAAATAAAAATATAAAACATCCAGAAGTTGTTGATTGGGTAACTAATGAATGGGAAAAAAGAACAGGTGAAAAGTTTAGAGATCCAGATAGAGGTATACGAAAATTAGCTCAAGAAGGTTTTTTACAAAAAATATCCAAAGGTGTATATTGTTATAATCCTGATTATGCTTATAAAAGAGAAGATTTAGAAGATTTTACACCATCACAAAAGAAACAAATATTAGAAAGAGATGATTACAAATGTGTTATTTGTGGTATGGGAATAAAAGAAGGTGTGGAACTACATATAGATCATATTAAACCAAAAGATTTTGGTGGCAAAGCTACAATTGAAAATGGACAAACACTCTGTTCTCGTCATAATTTTCTAAAAAAGAATTTAAAGCAGACTGAAACAGGTAAGAAAATGTTTATAAAAATGCTTGATAGTGTTAAGCAAACAAATGATATAGAATTAAAAGAATTTTTAGAAGATGTATTAAAAGTATATGAAAAGCATAATATTAATGGACATATTGTTTGGAAAAAGGAATAAATAATGTCATCAATTGGGCTTAGTTATGCTTATAAACTGCTTAGTATGCGGGACTATTTTAAAAATGAACTTTATGATAAAATAGAAAAAAAATGTGGCAGAATAGAGGCAGAAAAAGCCATTGCGGAAGTTGTGTATGCTGGATATGTTGATGATGAAAGAACTGCATATAATTATATAAGAGCTAAATTAAAAGCGGGGTATGGTCCTTATTATATTTCCAATAAACTTTATTTAAAAGGATATAATGCAGATATTTCATATATTGAAGAAGTATCAGAAAAAGAAAATATTGATATGCAGGAATTTATTCTTAAATATAGCAGGCGATATATAAAAAAGGAAAGTGATGACCCATATAAAGATTATATTAAGTGTATAAACTTTTTAAAAAATAAAGGCTATGCTCCAAGTGTTATAATGCAGATAATAAAAAAAGAGGATTTTGAATAATGAAAGTAATATTTTTAAAAAATGTAAAAGGTGTTGCAAACGAAGGGGATATTAAAGAAGTAAAAGAAGGATATGCAAAAAATTTCCTTTTTAAGCAAAAATTAGCATTAGAAGCAACCCCTGCTAACTTAAAAGCACATGAAGAAAAACTAGAATCATTAAAAGAGCAGGAAAAATTAAAAATAGCAGAGGCAAAAGCATTATCTGAAAAATTAAAATCTACAAAAGTAGAATTTAACCAAAAAGCAGGTGAAACTGGCAGGCTTTATGGTGCTGTTACAAGTCAAGAAATAGCTGATGCACTTGCAAAAAATGGTATTCCTGTTGATAAAAAATTATTTGATATGAAAGAACCTATTAAAGAAGCAGGCATACATACTGTAAAAGTAAATATTTATAAAGACATAAAAAGTGAACTAAAAGTTATTGTTAATGCAGTAGTAGAATAATTAAGGCTATATTTTATGAATAGTTCATCAACAAAAGTGCCACCTCACAGTTTAGAGGCAGAACAAGCTGTGCTTGCATCAATGCTAATTGATAATAATGCAGCAGAAGAAATAATAAATACTTTAAGTGAAGATGATTTATACCAGCCTGCCCATAAAATAATACTTGCAGCACTTCATAATTTAAATAAAAAAGGTCAAGCACTTGATTTGGTTACTCTTTTTAGCCAGCTGACAGACGAAAATAATATTGAAAAAGCTGGTGGCATTGAATATATTTCTGAACTTGTTAGTAATGTGCCAAATGCTGCTAATGCAGATAAATATATTGAAATATTAAAAGAAAAAACTGTTCTTCGTAATTTAATTAGTGCGGGCAGTCAGATTTCAAGTTTAGGTTATGAACTTGCAGAAGATGTGAAATCTCTTGTAGATAAAGCACAGGATATAACATCAAATCTGGGAGATGTAACAAATAATAGGCGTTTTGTAGAGCCTATAAAAGATGTGCTTGAAAGACATCAGGAACAGTTAAATAAATTACAGCAGGAAAATCAATCTGGTAATAAAGATATTACTGGTGTTCCATCAGGTTTTGAAGCATTAGATAAACTTACAAATGGTTTTCAAAAATCAGACCTTATTATTACAGCTGGAAGACCGGGTATGGGTAAAACTGCTTTTGGATTAAGTGTGCTTTTAAATGCTGCAATGGCGGGTAAATCTTGTGCCTTTTTCTCCCTTGAAATGAGTTCCGAACAACTTGTAAAGAGGCTTATTTCAATAGTAGCACATATTGGGCAGAAAACTCTTAGAACAGGTAATTTTACAAGTGATGAAATAGAAAAATATTTAGAAGCCAATAATACTCTTGAAAAATTACCAATTTATCTTGATGATACGCCATTTATTACAGTAAATCAAATAAAATCAAAATGTAGAAAACTTTATAATGCTGGTATGCTTGATATAATATTTGTAGATTATTTACAGATTATGGGTTATTCCAAAAATTTACAAAATAGAGAACAGCAAATTGCTGAAATATCTCGCTCACTTAAAGCTATGGCAAAAGAATTTAATGTGCCAGTTATTGCTCTTGCACAAGTAAATAGAAATGTTGAAAAATCAGATAATAAACGACCACGACTTTCTGATTTACGAGAGTCTGGAGCCATTGAACAAGATGCTGATATTATTATGTTTTTGTATAGAGATAAACATTATAACCCTGATACAGCCTATAAAAATGTGGCAGAAATAATTATAGAAAAGCATAGAAATGGTGAGCAAGGCACTGCTTATGTGGAATTTCATGCTGCATATACTCATTTTGATAAAAATATACCAGTAGACCAAAAAGAAATGGAAGCATTAGCAAGGTCAACTATTAAAAAAGCTAAAACGACAAGAAAAAATAATAAAATTTCTGATGATGGCGAAGTGTTAGAATAATTTTTCTATTTTTTTACCATGTGGCGAACATTCCAGCTATACCAGTATTACCAGTTAATTCAATAGTATCAATGATGTCACTCCATTTTGTAATAACAAATCCATATAGACTAATCTTTTTATTTTTATATCCTTGTGATGTTATAAAAATATTATTATAACTATTATATGAATAAACTTCATCAATAACTTGCGATAAATTAAAGCCATTTCGTTCATATCCAACACTTCCAGCAGGATAATTAAATTCATCAATATTATACCTTATATCAGTAGTGATTTCTCTGCCTGTAACTAAAATCATTTTTGCAAAATCTAAAAATAATTCATTAAAGTTCATATTAGATGCTTCTTCAATTACATTTATGCCAGTATTTTTTGATGAATATATTTTTTTAATAATATTATCGCTAAATCTTATCTGCATATATCTTAAAAAAAGATAACTTAATCCATAATCCAACGAAGAGTCATTAGTTATTAATGAAATACCCTGATTACTATTAAAATAACCAGCAATATATCTATAATGTGGTGCAGTGTAACCACCATAAAATTCTGCCAGCATGGAAAGTCCCTCATTAATCCAAGTGCCAATATTTGTATTTAAATGAAGCCTACTTCTACAATCAAAAAGCACCATGTGTTGAAATTCATGAATAAAAGTAGCTTTTAAATCAGTTTTATATTTTTCCCAATTATCACCTAAAAAGTAATAATAATTTACATAAAGAATATCTGCCTGATTAGATTTAATATTTCTAGGTAAATCTTGTTGACGATATTTATCTGCTGTGTAGAAAAAGCCAAATAAATCGGGGCTAAAATTTGCAATTAAAAATGATACTTTACCATTGCCATCTGTATCAGTTTCTTCCCCATAATATTTATGTATTATATTATAATCTTTATCAAAAGCTACAACTATCTCATCTATTTGTTCTTGTGTTAATAGATTAAAGTCATCCTGCATAAAGAAATAAGCAGACTCTGAAACAGCAATACATGTAGCATTAATAATTGAATATGTATCATTATCAGTATCCAGCAAATATATATTTTCCCATTTTGTGCCTACTTCAACAGGACTAGGCACAGCTCTTTTTAAAATATTGCTGTTATATTCAATAGGACTAATATTATTATCATAAGTATATTGTTGGATATATCTATTTATATCATTTATTGAGTTTTTTAAGTTTTGTTTTTCTATGAATTTAGCAGAAATATTATTGCTATTTAAATCATCATATTTATCATTATTTTTACTTGCAATATTATATCTATTTTTCATTATATAATTATCAGTAACAGGTGAAGTGGCATAATAAATAAGAGTATTAAATGTTTTATCTTTATTATAGTCAATATTATTTATACCTAATTTAAGCGAATTTTCAGAAAAAATGGGAGTGGATATTATAATATTGTCCTTATTTATATCATCATTTGCACAACTAAATAAAAGTAAAATGATTAGGACAATAAATAATTTTTTCATACAGAACCTTATATGAATTATATTGGTAGTAAGATAATAAGTTTTATAATGTTATAATAAAAAATAAGCCATCTAAATAAATTAGAAGGCTTATTGATTATATATTCATAGTATTAATATGCTCTGCCACTTCTAGTGGATGCCATAGCCATTAGCTTTTCTATTCTATCATCTATTGGTGGGTGAGTAGAAAATAAACTCATAGCTTTTTGACCTGCAAACGGATTTGCAATAAACATATGAGCTGTTGCTGGTTTAGCCTCTGCCATAGGGTGCATTTCTACACCGTATGCAATTTTATGTAAAGCAGATGCTAATGCTTTTGGATTACCGCAAAATTTTGCTCCACGCTGGTCTGCAATATATTCTCTTGAACGGGAAACTGCCATCTGAATAAGAGTTGCTGCAATAGGTGCTAATATAATCATAGCAATAGAGCCAATCAAACCAAGAGGATTACCATCTTCATCATCTCTGCCACCACCTAATATCATAGACCATTGAAAAATATCAACAATAGTCATAATTGTTCCCGCCATCATAGCAACAATAGTGCCTATTAAAATATCTTTTCCATAGATATGTGCAAGTTCATGACCTATAACACCAGCTAATTCATCATCGTCAAGCATATTCATTAATGTATTTGTAACTGCAACGGCAGCATGATTTTTATTTCTACCTGTTGCAAAAGCATTTGGTGTGCCACTCATAATAATATACACTTTTGGCATAGGAAGTCCTGCACGAGTTGCCAAATTTCTTACAATTGAATAAAGCCTAGGATTAGATGCTTCACTAACTTCTTCAGCTTTATACATTTTAAGCACAATTTTATCGCTGAACCAATATGAAAAAAAGTTCATACCTACGGCAAAAACAAGGGCAATAATCATACCTGTTCTGCCACCTATTAAATTACCTATAAAGATTAATAAAACTGTCATTAAGGTAATTAAAAATACAGTTTTTAAAGTATTTGCTGTTGTCATTTTCTTTCCTTATATTATTTTTTAATAGCTATAAATATATTGTATTAATTTCTATATGCAAGATTATTTAAAATGCTATACATAATTTTTACAAAAATGTAAAACTTTATAACAGGAAATTATTGATGATTTATAAACTGTGTTATCCTAATAAATTGCCTTCTGATAGCTTATACCCTGCTAAAAAGCTTTTTGTATCCATTCTTTTTTTGCCTTCAAGTTGCAATTCTAATATTTTTAAAGCATTTACACCGCATGCAATAGTAAAACTATCTTTTTCAATATTTAATATAGTGCCGAATGGGATATTATGATTTATTTTAATAACTTCGCTTTTAAATATCTTTATTTTTTTATTATCAAGTATAGAGTAACTTGCAGGCCATGGAGTAAAAGCTCTTATCATTCTTTCAATTTGCACTGCATCTGTATTCCAGTTTATAAGTCCCATATCTTTATTCATCATAGGTGCTTTTGTGGCTTTTGTATTATCCTGCTTAACTGGAATAATACTATCAAACTCATTTAAAGTTTTCATAAGTAATTCTGCACCAGTAATAGCAAGTTCGTCAGCAAGTTCACCAGCATTTTTTTTAAGTATTGTAGTTTTAGCTGTCAAAAGAATATCGCCAGTATCCATACCAGCATCCATTAGCATAGTATTAACTCCAGTTTCTTCTTCTCCATTCATAATAGCCCAGTTCACAGGTGCAGGACCTCTATATTTTGGTAGTAAAGAAAAATGCACATTTACAGGTGCAACATTAGGAATATCTAGCACTTCCTGTGGCAATATTTTACCATAGGCTACAACTGCAAAAAAATCTGGTGATATATTTTGTAGTTTTTCCATAACTTCATAATTATTTTTGATTTTCTCAGGTTGATAGACTTCTAAACCAACACTTAATGCATATTCTTTTACTGGGGAATATTGGACAGCTTGTCCTCTGCCTTTTGGTTTATCTGGCTGAGTAATAACTAATGGAATATTATATCCATTTTCAACTAATGCTTTTAATGATGGGACAGCTATTTCTGGCGTCCCCATAAATACTATTTTTTTCATAAGTTGATTATATATTAAGATAATAATTTATCAAGAAAAAAATGATTTTACTATTAATATGAATATAAAAATATATATACTAGCTACTGTTAATTTATAGCTTAATTTTGCTTGATTAGAAAATACTTGCTAAATATATCAAAAGATATAATAATATTTGAAAATTATTATATTGTATAAGGTTTTTATTTGCATGGATAAAAAAACATTTGCTTTTATTGTTGCGTTATTTTCCTTTTTAATATGGGGAGCATTAGTTATATACTGGCACCAACTTTCAAGTGTTAATCCTTTGGAAGTTGTTGCTCATCGTGCAATATGGAGTTTAGTTTTCACTGCTGTATTAATTTTTATTACAAAAAAAACAGGTGAAGTAGTCCATATTTTAAAAAAACCTAAAAATATCCTACCATTAATATTATCAAGCATTCTTATAGCTGGCAACTGGGGACTTTTTATATGGGCTGTTGCAAATGATAAAATACTTGAAAGTAGTATGGGTAATTATATTACCCCGCTTTTAAATGTGGCAGCATCGGCTATTATTTTTAAAGTAGTATTAAATAAATATCAAAAACTATCAGTTCTTTTAGCTTTTTTAGGTGTTATTTATATGGTATTAGTTTATGGAAAAGTGCCATATATTGCTCTATTTTTTGCAATAACTTTCTGCACTTATGGTATAATAAAAAAACTTGTTCCAGCTAGTGCATTAACTGGTCTTTTTATTGAAACATTAATAATATCAGTGCCTTCTGCAATATATGTTATTTATCTAATAGTATTAGGGGAGAGTGCTGTTTTAAAAGATGATATATTTATAAAATTTTTACTTATATGTGGTGGTATTGTAACTACACTTCCTTTGCTTGGATTTTCATACAGTGCTAAAATACTACATTTAAGCACACTTGGTATTTTACAATATATCACTCCAACAATAGCCTTTTTACTAGGTGTTTTCGTTTATCATGAATATTTTAGTGCTAATATTCTTATTACATTTATATTAATATGGATAGGTCTTATAATTTATTCTGCTGATGGTATTATTCAGCTTAAAAAATCTAAAAAACACTAAATAATTATACACTTTAATAAATTTTATAAAAATAATTTCTAATAGTTGCATTTCTTAATATATTAATCTATACTATATATTGAAGTATTATATAAAAGGGGCGGGAGCATCCTAAAAGGAGCTTTATCTTTATATGAAGATAAAAAAATATGAAGTATCTGATATGAAAGAAGCGTTGCGTATGATAAAAGAGGATTTAGGTCCTGATGCTGTTATTTTATCTACACGCAAGGTTATGAAAAGTAATAATTTTGGTCTTTTTGCCCGCCCTGTTTTAGAAGTTACTGCGGCAGTGGAATATGATGGTATGCTACTTAATAAACAACAATCCGCTCAAAATGGATATGGTTATGAAAATTATCCTTCTGCTTATACAAAAACAGTAAAAAAACAGGCAGTAAAACATCCAGCATATACAGAAATCAAACAGCCGATAATGCAAACTGCTAAAAAACAACCATCATCAACAGTTACAGCATCTTATGGACCTTATGCACATCAGAAGTATAAAAATACTTATGATGTTAATGATAATTATTTAGCAGAAGCTATGGCAGAAGCAGGCATTACTGATGATGAAACTTTTTATGCACCACCTGTTAGAAAAAAACAAGTGTTAAAAGATGATGATATAGTGCCAGCATATATGCCAAAGCATGAAGAAGATGAATATAGCGAAACATTACCTAAAAAAAATATAAAGCGACATAAATACGAAGAAGATGACGAACATAATATAAAAAAACAGCAGGAACAAGCTAAAAATCAGGCAGAATTAAATGCAGAAAGAATGGCAGCAGTTATAAAAGCTGTCGGGCTTGATAAATTTACTGATTTACTTGAAGATATTGGAGATATAAAAAAGCAGCTGTCTAATATGCAAAGCAATATATCTGATAATATAGTTATAGATTTACCTGTAAAGTTAAAAGATTACCATGCACTTTTTCTTAAAAATGGTGTGGATGATATAATATCTTACAGACTTTTAAAAGATATAGAATCAAGAATAGAGGGTAAAGAAGCAACAGCAGTGCAGATAAAAAGTATAGCAGTAGATAAACTTTCAGAGCTTATTCCTGTTGAAAAAAACTATTATGATGTAATATCTGATAAAATAATAGCTCTTGCAGGTCCAACAGGGGTGGGGAAAACTACAACTATTGCAAAAATTGCAGCAACTATGACATTAAAATATGGGAAGAAAGTGTGTCTTATAACAGTTGATAATTTTAGAATAGGTGCTGTTGAGCAGTTAAAAACTTATGCTGAAATAGTAAATTTACCATTATATGTTGCCACAAGTCCGGAAGAGCTTTTAAGGGTTATTACAAAAGTTAAAGACAAATATGATTGTGTTTTAATAGACTCTATGGGACGGGGTCAATTTGATACAAATCAGATTTCTGGTATAAGTGATTTTTTTAAAGTAGATTCTCGCATAACTACGGCATTAGTGCTTTCTATGGCTTCAAACCATATTGAGCTTTATGATACATTTGATAGATATGAGGTATTAAAACCAGACTATCTTATTTTTACAAAGCTGGACGAAACAAAATATTTTGGACCACTTATTAATATTCCTGTAAAAAAGAAGTTACCACTCTTACTTGTTACAACAGGGCAGAATGTGCCTGATGATATGGAAATTCCAGATGGCAAGAAAATTGCTAAAAGAATGTTACAGGAAATACCTACTTTATGGAGCGACAAATGACAGATCAGGCATTTACTTTAAGAAGAAGAGCATGGGAAGCTAACAGGAACAGTCATTATATTTCTGTATCCAGTGGAAAAGGTGGTGTAGGTAAAACTAATTTCACAGTTAATTTTGCATGCCAGTTGGCAAATCTTGGCAAGAAAGTTCTTGTATTTGATGCAGATTTAGGTCTTGCTAATGTGGATATTATGCTATCATTATCAGTTACAGCTACAATCAAAAAATATTTAGAAGGTAGAGCTACTATTGATGATATTTTGAAAAAAGATATTTATGGCTTTGATGTTTTTCCAGCATCAAGTGGTTTTATGGAGTTAGCTCATTTATCAGATGAAGATTTTGATAAAATATTTAATATTTTTATTACTCTTGATGATAGATATGACTTTATTATATTTGATACTGGTGCTGGGATTTCTGATGCAGTTGTTAGATTTAGCTCTATATCAGATACTATAATTGTAGTTACTCAACCAGAGCCTACTGCAATTACTGATGCTTATGCTTTTATGAAAGTTATTAAGCAGACATACGATATTAAACTTGTTAATGTTGTTTTTAATAGAGTAGATGACATTCAAAATTCAGATAATGTTTTTGCAAGTCTTAAAAATGTTGCATCTAAATTTTTAAATATGGATTTACGCCTTTTAGGTCATCTTCGCGATGATAAAAATGTTCGTAAAGCAATTAGAGCCCAAAAGCCCGTTAGTATTTTAGAACCAAAAACAGCCTTTTCAAAAGATATACAAGATTGTGCAAGAAGATTTATTGGAGCACCTGTTGAAAAACAAAAAAGTGCCAATGTATATGATTTATTTAAAGGGGTATTTAAATGATTACATCTCTTAAATATTATCCTATATTAATTGCGTCTGTTGTTATGATGGCATCTTTTTTATTTAAAATACTTTTGGTGCCAGATTTAAAAGTAACATATTTTGCAAGAGATATTATTTTATTTTTCATTGTTTATTATGTAGTTAAAGTATTAACAAACAGTCTTACAAGAATATTGAAAAACTATTGGAAAATCCTTTAATATGGGAGCAGTAGGTGGAAAAATTTAGTGAAGAAGAAAGGCAGAATATTGTAGCAGAATTTTTGCCTAAAATAAAGTCATGGACAATTAGGCTGAAAGGAACATTGCCTGATAGTGTTGATGTTGATGACCTTTTTTCTGCAGCTTCTATTGGCTTAATAGAGTCAATGGATAGATTTGATAAAAGCCGTAATGTTAGTTTTAGCACTTATGCAGAAAGGCGTATAAAAGGTGCCATACTGGATTCTTTACGCAACCTTGATTTTTTGCCTAGAAATGTTAGAACAAGATTAAAAGCATTAGATGCTGCTGTTAATGAACTTTCTAGTAGACTAGGACGCAAGCCAACAATTCAAGAAATAATAGATAATACAGAATATAGCGAAGAAGATGTTTATCGTCTTATGGGTTTACAAGAAAATGAAAAAATGTTATCATTAGATGATACTGTTGGTGATAGTGATGATACAAGCCTTGTAGATTTTGTAAGAAGCACAGGATTAACTCCGGAAGATGAAGTTATGAAGTCTAATCTTACAGAAAGAATGGCAGAGGAAATTGATAAACTTTCTGATAAAGAGCGTCATGTAGTTACTCTTTATTACTATGAAGAGCTTACTATGAAAGAGGTGGCAGAAGTTTTAAATATTACAGAATCAAGAGTTTCACAGATACATACATCAGCTATGCAGAAGTTAAAAAGGAGGCTAAAAGATATTTATGAATAAGATAAAAGTCTTAATTGTGGATGATTCTATTTTTATGAGAAAAGCACTCGAATCTTTACTTTCAGGGGAACCAGATATTGAAATAGTAGGGCTTGCTAAAAACGGTAAAGAAGGTGTGGAAATGGCAGAACAATTCCACCCTGATGTTATAACAATGGATATAGAAATGCCTACAATGGATGGCATCACAGCATTAGAATTGATTATGAAAAAAAATCCAACACCTGTAATTATGGTAAGCTCACTTACAAAAGAAGGTGCAGATGCTACATTAAAAGCATTAGATATAGGTGCTGTTGATTTTATGACAAAAGACTCCCAGTCATTTGGTGGAGCAGATATAGAAAGAGGCTTAAAAGATAAAATTAGGAAATTTGCAAGAAATAAAGGTATTGTTAGACTTTTAACTCATTCAAGTCAATCACATAATCAGCCTTCATCATATAAACTGACTAATTCATTTCAAGGACAATCACATGTTGATACACCTTTTGCACATGCTTCTCAAAAAGGTAATATTGATGGCTCAAAAAGAGTGGTTGTTAATAAAACAGGTATAAAAAGAGTTGTAGCATTAGGCACATCAACAGGCGGTCCACAATCATTACAAAAAGTAATACCACTTCTTCCTGCTGATTTAGGTGTGCCTGTTGTAGTTACTCAACACATGCCACCAAATTTTACTCATTCACTAGCTGCAAGGCTTAATACATTATCAAAAGTAGAGGTTGTAGAAGCACAAGGCAAAGAAAAATTAGAACCAAATGTGGTATATATTGCAAAAGGTGGTTACCATTTAAAATTTAAAAAAGTTGGTCCATCTGTTTATACAGAGCTTTCAACAGAGCCTAGTAATGTTTTTAATATTCCCGGTGTTGATGTGATGGTTGACTCTATTGCTGAATTATACGGCAGGGAGTGTTTAGGTGTAATAATGACAGGTATGGGAAGTGATGGTTGTAAAGGCTTAACTAACCTTAAAAGAATAGGTGGCACAATTATTGCTCAAAATGAACCATCATGTATAGTATATGGTATGCCAAGAGCTGTTGTTGAAGCTGGTATTGCAGATGAAATTGTTCCACTTGATGAAATAGCTACAAGAATAGCATACCATGTTAAATAAAATATTTAATTGACTATTTATATAAAATAATTGTAATATAATTGCACTATTTTCTAATTTAAGAGTAAATTAGAATTTGTAAAAGGTGATTCATGGCTGATATTTTAAGTCAGGATGAGATTGATGCCCTGCTGTCAACTGTTTCAGATGACCCAACAGGAAGTAGCAGTAGCGGTGGCAGTGATGGAGATGAAGATTTTGATGAATATGCTCCCGATTTTGTCCCGAAAAAAATCTCTGTATATGATTTTAGAAGGCCAGACAGGGTTTCAAAAGAACAGTTGCGTTCTATTAGGAACCTGCATGATAAGTTTGCAAGGAATTTTAGCTCTAACTTATCAAGTTTTTTAAGGACGATTACAGATATTTCTCTTGTAGGGGTAGACCAGATGACTTATGGTGAATTTCTTATGTCATTGCCAGACCCAACAAGTTTTAATATTATATCCATGATACCTTTACAGGGTAATGCTGTCCTAGAAATTAATCCGTCGCTTATCTTCCCTATTGTAGATAAACTTTTAGGCGGTCAGGGGTTGCCACTTTTCCATGTGCGAGAGTTGACACCTTTGGAAATGACTATTATAGATAGTATTATTACACTTATTTTAAAAGATTTGGAAGATGTGTGGAAACAGATTATTCCAAATGTTAGATTGAAAAAAGAATTAAGTGAAAATTCTCCCCATGTAATACAAATTGTGGCACAAAATGAAGTTGTAGTGCTTGTAGTTTTTGAAGTTAAATTTGGGGAAGCTACTGGTATGATGAATATATGTCTGCCAGCTCTTATTTTAGAGCCTATACTTAATAAAATAAGCTCGCAAGATTGGCTTATTGGTGCTAAAAAAGGCAGGTCTGGTGAATATGAATCCCGCATATTAGAGCTACTTGAAAATATTAATGTGCCATTAATTGTAGAGCTTGGCAGAACAAAATTAAAAATAGGGGAAATACTGAATTTAAGAGAAAATGATACTGTTATTCTCAGTAAAAAAGCAAAACGCCCCTTAAATATATATATTAGTAATAAACATAAATTTTTTGGAGCTTTGGGTATTCTTGGTATAAAAAAAGCTATCAAGATAACAAGAGCTACTACGGAGCAGGATGATGACAGAAACAGTTAATTTTATATCCAGTCCTCAATTAGAAAAATTTTCAGGGATTGTTGTTTCTACATTTGTAAGTTCATTATCAGCTATAAGCTCTAGAACAGTAAATTTATCTCTTTCAGATATGATAAAATGTGATGCAGACACACTTTTTGCTGATTATGAAAATGAAACATTAGTTGTTTCAAAAGAAGATAATGGCGGTTATGAGACTGGTCTGCTTTTTAAAACAAGAGATATTACAAAACTTGCAGATTTTATGCTTGCAGGTGATGGCGAAAGTAAAGATGAAATTGATGATGATACAAAAGATGCAGTTCAGGAATTAACTTCCCAGCTGTTAAGCAGTTTAAATGTTCCATTTGAAGAAGCATTTAGTAATAAATTTTCATTTAAAAGTGAAGATGTTATTAAAAATACATCATCAGCTATTTTTCAATGCCCTGAGTATTATTGTATTAACTTAACAGGGGATATTGATGGTGCAGAGTTAAATTTTAGATTTGTATGCGATACAAATATTGAAGCAAAACTTGGTGGTAATCAGGACGATGATAATAATCTTATAGATAATGGAAGTATTGAAGCACTGCTTGGCAATGCAGGTATTTCATTTGATGATGACGAACCAGCAGAAAGCAGTGGTGGTGGCTCTACACCAAAAAATCTTGATTTATTGCTTGATATTGATATACCTATAAGTGTTAGAATGGGTAGTGCTAAATTGTTTTTAAAAGATATTTTAGGGCTTGGTCCCGGAAATATTGTAGAATTAGAGCAAAATGCTGATGACCCTATTGAGCTTGCTATTAATGATAAGGTAATTGCACGCGGTGAAGTTGTTATTGTTGATGGTTATTTTGGTTTTAGAATTAAAGAGATTGTAAGCAAAGCAGAAAGAATTAGAAAATTAAAAGATTGACATATTAAAAATTATGAATAAATATAAAGGATACTAACCTGTATAGCGGAGGTTTAAATGGGTTACGAACACTCAATAATTACTGTTGATGATTCTTCTACTATGAGAAGAATTATTAAAAATACCCTTCAAAAGCTTGGTTTTGAAAGCATACTTGAAGCAGGGAATGGTGTAGAAGCTCTGGAAGTTATGTCTAAAAATAAAATAGATATGATTGTAACAGATTGGAATATGCCAGAAATGGATGGACTTACTTTTGTAAAAGCTGTTCGTGCAAAAGATGAGTATAAAGATTTGCCTATTTTAATGATTACAACAGAGGCTGCAAAAGAAGATATTTTAACAGCTTTACGCAGTGGTGTTAATAACTATGTTGTAAAACCTTTTACCCCTGAAACATTACAAGAAAAGGTATTTAAATTACTGGACTTATAAAATGAGCGACTTTAAAGACCTGAATGAATTATTAAGCATAGCACGCAACATTAATGAAGGTAAATATGATGTTGTAGATGTTACTGTTGAGCCTGAAAGTGAGCTTTATGATATAGCTCAGTATTTTAATGATTCATTAAAAAAATTGCAAACTGTTTCATCAGCCATAGAGGGTGCATATAGCGACCTGCCTGCTTTTGAAAAAGTGCTTAACGGTGTCATTAATGATTCTAAAAGTGCATCAGAAGATGTTTTAGCATTTGTAGATAAGATAAACTTTAATATTGATGATATTAAAGAAAATCTTGAACTTGTTAGGCAGTTTATAACATCAGGGGATTATGCTCGTGCCGGTGGTATGATTGACAGGCTGTCGGAATGTGCCATTCAAGGTCAAGATATATGCTGTGATATAGTTTCTTCTCTTGAATTTAAAGAAGTTACTAAGACAAAAATTAATGAAAGCATCAAAGTTGTTAATTCATTAGAAGAACGGCTAGCTTCTGTTTTAATTAAACTTGGTATAAAACAGAATGTTATAGATGTTGATGTTTTAGATAAATTTAAAGATACAAAAGAAATATTACAAGACCAAGATTTAGTTGATAGACTCCTTAAAGAATTTGGTGTATAAGGAAAGCAGGTGAATATATGAATAATGATGATATGCAGGAATTAGTTCAGGACTTTTTAGTAGAAACTAATGAAATAATTGAAAATTTAGACCATGACCTTGTTGAGCTTGAAAGTAACCAAAATAATTTGGATCTTTTAAACAAAATCTTCCGTGGTGCCCATACAATGAAAGGTTCATCTTCATTTCTTGGGTTTAATAAACTGGCAGAATTGACTCACCATGCCGAAGACATTTTAAATAAACTCCGTAAAAGTGAAATGGTAGTTACCCGTGAAATAATGGATACACTTTTAGCCTTTGTTGATAAAACAAAGCAAATAATTACTGATATAGAAAATGGCACAGATACAACAGACTGCACTTCTGTTATTGAAGATTTAAAACTTGCAAGTGAGGGCAAACTGACTGCAAAAGCAAAATCATCACCTGCACCACAAGCTAATCAGACAGCATCAGCACCTGCTGCTGCACCAGCACCGAAACCACAAGCAGCACCAAAGCAGGAAGCACCAAAAGCACCACAGCAGGCTACTCAGGTAGAGCAGACTATCCGTGTTGATGTTAGCCGTTTAGACTCTCTTGTTAATTTAGTTGGTGAACTTGTTTTAAGTAGAAATATGCTTTCTCAAATAGCAGGTGAACTTGAAAATAAATTTGAAAATGAATATCTTGTTGAACAGCTTTTAGTGGCTACAAACTCAATAGGTATGAATACAACAGAATTACAACTTGCAATTATGAAAACAAGAATGATTGCAATAGGTAAAGTATTTAATAAATTCCCTCGTGTTGTTCGTGATATATCAAGAGATACTGGAAAAGAGATAGAGTTAGTTATATCAGGTGAAGAAACAGAGCTTGATAAACAAGTTATTGAATCTATTGGCGACCCACTTTTACACATGATTAGAAATTCATGTGACCATGGTGTAGAAACTCCGGATGTTCGTGTTGCAAAAGGCAAACCAAGAATGGGAACTGTCAACTTATCAGCATACCATGAAGGTAACCATGTTGTTATTGAAATTAAAGACGATGGTGCTGGTATGGACCCTAATAAGCTAAAACGAAAAGCTATTGAAAAAGGTGTTATCTCTGTTGATGAAGCAAACAGTATGGACGATAAGCAGGCGTTTAGTCTTATTTTTAAAGCTGGTTTTTCCACTGCTGAAAAAATTACAAATATTTCAGGTCGTGGTGTGGGAATGGATGTTGTCCGCACAAATATTGAAAAATTAAATGGTATTATTACTATTGATTCTAAAATAGATGAAGGCTCAATATTCTATTTAAAACTTCCTCTTACACTTGCAATTATTCAAGCACTTCTTGTTGAAGTAGCTGGGGAAACATTTGCAATACCTCTTGCATCAGTTGTGGAAACTGTTCGTATTACAAATGAAGAGATACACTCTTTTGAAGGGCGAGAAGTTTTAAAATTAAGAGATAGAGTATTATCATTAATTAGACTTGATGAGGCATTTGCTCTTGATGAATTAGAGCAAGATGAAATATATGTAGTTGTAGTTGCTTTGGCAGAAAAACAATTAGGTTTTATAGTAGATAAATTAATTGGTCAGGAAGAAATTGTTATTAAATCACTTGGTGAATATTTAGGTGGGAATCCGGGTATAGCTGGTGCTACTATTACAGGTGATGGTCGTGTTAGATTAATTTTAGATGTGGCAGGTGTAATTGAAGTTGCACAAAATATGCCTAGAAGAATTAGAAACACTAAAAAACTTTCCTCTAATAAACGCTCTGCTGTTCAATCATCTTCTAGAAAAAGCAATGCTGTTAAAGTCTTAATATGTGATGATTCTTCTACTGATAGAAAAATAACTAAAAAAGTTTTAGAATCTCAAGACTGGATAGAAACAGTAGAAGCTCCATCTGGTAAAGATGCTTTAAATATTTTAGGAAGAGACCATAGTATTGATTTAATTATCAGTGATATAATGATGCCAGATATGGATGGTTTTAATCTTTCTCGTAATATAAGAGAAAAAGGTTATAATATACCTATAATAGCTATGTCTGCAAGAATGGAACCTGCTGATAGAAAAAAAATAAATGCTTCTGGAATAAATGTATTTATCCAAAAACCAATAAATCAGCAGTTGTTGCTGGATAAAATTGATGAGCTTATCTCTCAAAAAAATAACAACGATTAGTTTTATTGTTGTTATCTTATTAATATTATTATTTCAAGTTGCCGTAGCAAGAGTATATGTATATGAAGTAACTACTGCGGCAACTCGTTTTCAAACTGCATCAAAACTGCCACCAGATGCTTTTTTATACTATAATGGTGGCTATGATATAATATATGACCTTAAAGTAATTGCCACATATCCTGATGAAAAAATGGCTCAGGCATTAAAGGATTATAATCTTGAAGAAAATAATAGTAATAGTCTTGTTCACAATCCTGTTCCTCGCAATATACCCAAAAAACCATATTATTGGTGGAGATAATTTATATGCTTCAACATACGAGCAACAGAATATGTATGAAGTTAAAATAGAAAATAATCTTTCAAAAGTTATAACAACAATGACTGTTATGGCAATGACAGAGCAAGAAGCATACGATAATGTGGCTCTAAATGGATGGACTGTTATTGGTGTAAAGCTATTAAAAGAAATGGTAAAAGATGGATATACGCTTTCTACTGATTATATAAAAACAGAAATTCCCAATAAAATTGAACTTGAAGATGCAATAGTAATACCCGATGTAAAAGAACCAATACATGAAAATAATAGACTTGTTGCATCAACAGAAAGTGGCAATAAAAATATTGCTGATAATCTTAACCTTGTTCCCACATCAAAAGATTTAGAGTTAATAGTAACAATCCATTTTCCATTAGGTGATGTTGCTCCAATATTTGATGATAATGTATCTAGGTTATTTAACAGCCTTTCAAAAGATAAAGATTATGTTCTTTTTGGTAATGCTGATGATGTTACAGTAGGAAAGCATGCAACATACAGTAATAATTATGAGCTTTCATATTTAAGAGCAAACCATATCAAAAATCTTCTTGTTGAAAAAGGTTATAATGCCGATAAAATAAGAACAATAGGTTTAGGAACAGGCTATCCATTAGAAAAAAGTGGAAAACAGGGTAGCCTTAAAAATAGACGAGTAGAGATATATGGATTCAGAACGCAAGGCTAGGTATGAACAGCTTTATAATATTAAACTTACAGAATTTTACAGTTTTGTAAGTGAAGTTATGAATGATTTTAATTATTCACTTCATAGAACTGTTAAAGATATAGAAAGCAAACGCCGTATAGAAATATGGGCTTACCAAAGCCGAGAAGACCAAGCAGCAGTTGTATGGATAGAAGTTGTAAAACCGGGTGAAGTGTTAGATCCATATATTACAACAGATGTTCTTAGAACAATGAATGATGAGAATGTTACTCGCCTTTTCTTTTTTACAAATGGACAAATGGGACCAGAAGAAAAAGATGTTTTAGAAGGTTCTAATCATTTTGTTTTTGGCACAGATGAAATTGTTGAAACATTAATAGCCATAGATATGAAACGCTCTATTAAAGTAGTGCGTAAACGTAAAAAAGTCCAAGTTCCATCTGCAATGGTATTAATCAAAAATTTCTTAAAAGCAAATAAAGTTGCAAGGCGAGAAATTAAATTAAAAACAAGTGCAGTCCCTGAACTTGCGTCGCAATATTATAAACTTATTCGTAGAGTATTAAATGAAATAGATAGAATACCAGATATTAATGATATACCAGCTCAGTCAAGAGAGCGTCTGAAAAAAATACAGTATGATTTACTGCCTGAACTTTTAAAAACTCCATATTACACATTTACATATCAGTTTGTATATTTAAGAAATGCTCTTTTTTCTTTAATAGAATATACTATAATATATATTGGCAATGTTATAGAGTATGAAGCAGAAGATGATTTAAAGAAAAATAGAGAAGTTATTGAAGAAATTATGAGTAAGCTGGATAGTGTGGATGAAGAAATATCTAATTATAAATCTGACCTTATGTTCACATCTGAAAAAATAGCATTAAAATTAATAATGTCTGCTGCTGCGTTTAGTCTTGTAGCTGTTTTTATTATGATTGTCCTAAAATTTACAAGGTAATATATAAAGAAGTAATTTAAAATAAACAGTTGTTAATCTTTATAAATTATTATTAAAAAATAAAGGAAAACATCAATCTTACTATTGTCAAATATAAATCTTTTTTGTATAATTATAAGGTTATAATAATTAGTAATCAGTATATTACAGAGTGGGTATATGGACTTAAATACATTAACAAGGCTTTTTGATGGTCTTGATTCATACATTATAGCAGTTGATAGTGAGTTTAATATTAAATTTACAAATGGTAGAATATCATTAATATCTGGCAAACACCCTGATGAAATGGTTAATAAAAAATGCTATAATATTATTCATGGATATAACCAACCCTGTAAAAACTGTCCTATTGCAGAAAATAAAGATTTTTCTGGCACAAAAGTTCTTATAAAAGATATAGTTACTTATAAAGGTGAATGGATATTTGCCCGTGCATCATTTGCTCGTATTGCTGATGATTTATATGTTTCATCTCTAATTGATATCACAGATATAGAAAAAGAGCGTAAGCAACTTACCCATTCTAGTAAAGAATCAAAAGCTAATAATTTTAGACTTACCCATGAAAGAAATATTAAAGATAATGAGATTACTTTTCTTGAAAAATCTATTGATAATATGGCTCATGGTATTATGATAGTTGATGAAGACTATAATATAAAAACTATCAATAAACTTTTAAGAGAAACATCAGGTCTTGGTAAAAAAGGATTTGATAATGTTAAATGCTATAATGTTTATGGTTTTAGCGAACCGTGTAAAGATTGCCCATTTCAAACAAACAATACAAAAGCATTAAGGCAGATGCACGATAAACACATGACAATAATGTTTTCTAAATTTGAAAAATATATAATAGAAAGCCTTAGAGATACAACAAGAGAAATAAAACTAATTGATGATATAAGAGAAAGTCAAGCAGAAGTAAAAGAAAAGCAGCGTCAAATGTCTATCATGAATGCAGACTTGCTTAGAATGAATGAAAAATTAAAAACTATTCAAGCATTAATAGAAGATGAACTTAAACAAGTTGGTCATATTCAAGAAAGTCTACTTCCTGAAAATCTACCACAGGTAAGTGGGTATGATTTTGGTGCCACATATATTCCAGCAGAACAGGCTGGCGGTGATTATTATGACTGTATACAGATGAGTAATAACTACTGGGGCTTTGTTGTGGCAGATGTATCAGGGCATGGCACACCAGCGGCAGTTATTATGGCTATTACCCGTGCTATAATGCGAAGTTATACATTTGATGTTATATCAGCTTCAGATGCTCTTACTATGGTTAATGATATTTTATGTGATAATATTCATACAAAAGATTTTGTTACAATGTTTTATGCTGTGCTTAATACACATAATGGAGTATTTAATCTTGCTTCTGCTGGTCATAATCCTGTATTATTTTTTGATTCATCAGAGTTTATTGTAAAAAAAATAACAGCATCAGGTATGTTTTTAGGAACATTTGAAGGTTTAAGTTATGAAGAAAAAAAATGGCATATAGAAGAAGGTGATATATTTTTTATGTATACAGATGGGCTTGTGGAGGCTATGAATAGTAGCCGTGAACAGTATGGATATGACAGGCTTGTTTCAAAATTAATGATGTTTAATGAATATCCTGTTGAGCGTCTTATAAAAGAAGTAATGGAAGATGTGAGAGATTTTACTGCTGGTGCCCCTTTTGAAGATGATATTACTATACTTGCCATAAAACGAAATAAAAAAGAAGTTAAAAATAAATAATCATATTAATAATATTTAGGAGGACATGATATGAATGTTAAAAATGTAAACGGAAAAAATGTTGCATATCTTGAAGGTGAGATTAATGCACAAACAGGTGCACAAGTAAAGGCAGAAATTAATGCACTACTTGATAAAGGTAATGCGGCTATTCTATCTTTTAAAAGTGTAGTTTATATGAATTCATCTGGTTTAAGAGAAATTATTGATTTATTTAAAACAGCAAGTAAAAATAAAAAAGAAGTAGCTCTTTGTGATATGAATTCTGATATTAGAGAAATGTTTTCTTTTACTGGTCTTGATAAAGTTTTTAAAATATACGATAAAGAAGTAGATGCAATAGGTTAATATTATGAGTGAGTTACAATACGAAATTAAAAATGGAGTATTAAAAGCTCATATAAACCCTGAAAACGACTTATCTGATATTTCTGAAGTATATGATATTGTTGAAAAACACAGCGAAGTTGTATTGATAGGTATTGATTTATATAAATGTTCCTACATACAAAGTAAGTTTTTAGCGGGGCTTATTGCTGTTAAAAAACTTGCTATGGCTAGGAAAATAAATATTGAGCTTTTAAATGTATGTGACCAAATAGCACAAGTATTGCAGTCTACTAATCTTCAAAAATTATTTGCAATAAAAGATGATTTTGCGTCATATCCGCTTGATGACCTTTTTGAAAAATTATTAGATTCAGAAGAAGCAATTACTGTATCAGAATATTTAGCATGTAATTATGATGAAAAAATACAGAATAAACTTATAGAAATCATAGAAGATGGTAATCCATTACTTGTGGAATATGCAATACTAACTATGGGTAGAGCACAAGATTTTCAAAATATTGAAATATATAGAAAGGCTCTTTCTGCTAGTGAAGCAAGTGTAAAAGCAGCTGCAATATTAGTGCTTGGTTGGATAGGTGATACTGAAAGTAAAGAAAAACTTTATGGCTATCTTACGAGTAAGGAAATAGATGTTCCAGAATCAGCTGCTGCCTCCATAGCATTGCTTTCTGATAATACTGATTCTGAAAAACTTGCAAAATATTTAAAAGATAGTGATGTGCGTATTCGTCTTGTTGCAATCTATGCTTTATCATTGATTAATGATGAAAAAGCATTTGAATATTTATCAAATGCAATAAAAGAAGAAAAAGATGAATCAGTTCGTATTCAGCTTGCCAAAAAAATAGCACTATTTAAAAATGAAGAAGCAGGTAAAATTTTGCTTGATTTACTTGATGATAATTCTATACCATTAAGAGAAGCTGCTGCATCTGGTTTATCAAGACGGGGTAGTGGTGAATTTACTTCTGCACTTGTTGAAAAAATTGGCGATAATGATAGCTGGGTTGCTTTTTTTGCTGCTAAATCATTATCAGGCATAGAAGATGAAAATATAATTAAAAAAATAGAAAGCTATTATGATAAAGTAGAGCAGAATGTTAAACTTGCAATTATAGAAGTATTAGGAAAATGTAAAGGTGTTGACCCTTCGTTTTTATTATCAAAATTAGATGATGTGAACGAGGATATAAGAAAAGAAGCATTAAATTCATTAAGCCTTATGTATGCCCCTGTTGCATTAACAGCTGCTATGAAGTTGTATAATACAGATGAAAGTTGGCTTGTAAGATATAAAGCAGTAAATATTATACTTGAACAAAAACCAGTAGGCTATGATAGTTTATTAAGAACTAGACTTAAAGATGAAACTAATAAATACATTCTTGAACATATCATAGGTGAGATTGGGGAGTAGATGTTATGCTTTTAAATTCAATCAAAATTAATGACCAAGAGTTTGTAGAGTTAAAAGATATTATTTATCGTAATTCTGGTATAATGTTTGCAGAAAATAAAAAATACCTGCTTGAAAATAGACTTTCAAAAAGGCTTGCAGACCTTAATTTTACTACTTTCAAAGATTATATTTATTATTTAAAATATGATATTAAAAAAAGGCAGGAATTAGATACTTTAATTAATCTTGTTACTATTAATGAAACATATTTTTTAAGGGAACGAGGTCAGCTTGATTATCTTGCATCAAATATTGTGCCAGACTTAATTAAAGCTGGTAAAAGAAGTATAAAAATATGGTCTGCACCATGTTCTACTGGTGAGGAGCCTTATTCTATTGCAATACTTTTGAAAAATGCAGGTTTATTTGAAAAAGCGTCAATAGATATTATTGCAACAGATATTAATTCAGAAGTAGTTGCACTGGCTAAAAAAGGCGAATATAGACAGGCTTCTTTTAGGGGAGTTCCTGCTGATTTTATGAGAAATTTTGATACACAGGGGCAAAGCTATTTTATTAAAGATGATATTAAAAGACATGTTCGCTTTAATACTGGTAACATTACAACTTCTACAATTTCAAGTTTAATTGGCAAAGTTGATGTTATTTTTTGCCGTAATGTGCTTATATACTTTGATATGGACGGCAAACAAAGGACTATTAAAAATTTCTATAATATGCTTAGTGACCCGGGTTATCTATGTTTAGGTCATTCAGAAACATTGAATAAAATCTCAGAAGATTTTACAATGAAAAATGCAGGCACTTGTATAATTTATATGAAAAAGAAATAATTTTAAGCCCAGAGTTTTCTCTGGGCTTGTATTTATCAAGTTAAGTAAATAAAATTTTTAATATAAGCCATTAATATATAATTAGTATTGCTAATTTTTTTAGTTTATTAATTAATTTAAAGTTTAATCTTGTGCTTTAAATTTATTCTTTTTGTTTTGCCACATATACTATTAAGTTTTTTATATAATAAGCGATATGAAGTAAAAGCATATATATAAGGATATAATTATGTCAACGCCCTATGATGTATCAACAGTAGTATCAAGAAGTTATATATCTGAACAGATGCAGGATAGTATGCAAAAAGGTCAAGAGCAGAAGAATGCAGCATTTTTAGCAGAGTTTCAAAAAGAATTTGAAAAAAAACAGAAAGAAGTTAAAGGCACAACAAAAACAGAAAATGCAGGTGTAGCAGATAAATCTGTTAAAATGGAAGAAGAATATAAAAAAAAGGAAAGACGCAAAAAAAGTAAGCAACAAGAAAAAAATAAAGAAAAGCATAGTGGTATAGATATTCAGGCATAAAATGCAAAAACGAGTAAAACTTTCAGTTATAAAAGATAATCATATAAATGCTATCTACGGATATATCATAAATAATGTTCCTTTAAAAATACAATGTGAAAGTGCAGATGTATTTAAAGATAGTAATATTATTATTTACCCAGAAATAATTGATAATAAAAGAGAAATATATACTCTTTTAATTAATGAGATAAATGATAATATTATTATATTTGAAAAAAAAGAAAAAATTGATGAAATATTTTTTAAAAGTCATTATTTTGAATTTAGTCATATTTTTAATATTGCAGAAGTAAGCAGTAATAATGAGTTTAAATACACAACTCTTGCATCAAACATTAACAGGCAGGAAATTAACTCCACTGCTTCCCGCTTAAAAGAAGTTTTTTCAAGAGATGAAGTGGAAAATAGAGAACTTATTACTTTTTTAATAGATATTAATTCAAAACTTGATGAAATACTTTATCTTTTAAAACCAAAGGAAAATATAGAAAGTGCAGAAGAATACCTATCACTAATATTATCAGAAGAAGGGCTTTTATTTGCCTGCCAAAAAGAAATATTATCTGATAAAGTTTTTATTTATACTACAATAAGAGATAGTAGTGGCTTTTTTTCTTTTGCTTGCTTATGTAATATAGAAAAATTTATGATTTCAGAACAGTTTATTATATATAAATGTTTATTTATTGACTTAAATGTAGATATAAAAGATAAAATAATAAAATATTTATTTAGATTAGAAAGAGAAATGTTAAAAGAGGCTAATAAATAATGGGAAATGCTTTAATAATACTGCTTAGTTATATTTTAAATTTTATATTGATTATATTAATTGTAAGTCTGCTTTTAAGAATAAGAAATTTAGAAAGAAAACTTATCAATTTTTCACCTACTGAGGCATATAGTATTATGGAAAATATGCACGAAATGGTGCTTGAAAGCCAAAGACTTGCTGACAGTTTAGAGTCGTCTATTAAGGCAAGGGAAGCAGTGCTTGAAGATTTATCAGATTTAGTTGATGAAAAAATTATTAGATATGAAAAAATAGCTGGTGAAAAGTATGCAGGTATAAAAAAAGATAATAAAAATATAGATAAAGAGCAGATAAAATTAGAAACTGTATTAAAAAAACAGGAAAGGCCAAAAGAAAATATTACTCAAAAAGAAAATAAAATAGATTTAAAATCAAAAATACTTGCATTAAATGCAGAAGGTAAGTCAAGTATAGATATTTCAAAAGAACTTGGCATATCTATTACAGAAGTGCAGCTTGCATTGATGCTTACTCCAAAAGGTTAATAACAAGTGGATATAAGTATTTCTGCTTATAAAAATAGCATACAAAATAACAGCTTAAATATAGGGGATATTATTTACGCTACTAATATAAAGGCTGGAAGAAATGGAAGTTTTATACTTAATGTTAATGGTAGAAATATAGAGGCTTTTTCAAAAGATTTACTTTATGGTAATAATATAAAATTAATAGTATTAAAAACAAATCCACTTGAAGTAGAACTTTTAAAGCAGAATAATGAAACTATGTTGCATATTGGTGATAAATTATCAGTAAAAGTATTATCATCAAATAATGGAATGTTTAGTGTAGAAATAGGTAATAAAGTATATAATGCAGGTATTTTATCATATTCTGATAGTGCAAAAATTATGGCAGAAGTTATAAAAACAGAGCCACTTCTAACATTAAAAGAAATAAATATTTCTCCAAAACAGATGGCTCTTGCTTTGATAGCAAAAGAGCTTACATCATTTAATCAAAAAGAAATATCTAATATTTTAAAAGAATTTGGAGCAATCCATTTATCTTCATTTATGGCTGATGATATAAAAAAGACATTAAAAAATAGTGGTCAATTTTTTGAATATAAAATTGCAAAGGGTTTATCTCTTAATGGAGATATGAAACTTGCTGCTTATTCCCAGCAAAATAGCAGTGTAGAAAATGCTTTAAATAAACTTCAAATTGCAAATGCTTTAATGGGAAGTGATTTCTTTTCTTTTTTTGAAAATGATGAACTTGATTTTAATGATGGCATTATGCGTTTTGTAAAAAATGGCAATAACACTTATTCTGCATACATTAAGCTTAATTTTACAAAAATAGGCGAGACAATTATTAGTATAATGAAACATTATGATAATACTTTTTTAATTACTGTTTTCTCAAAAGTAAATATTACTGCTGAACTTTCAAGGCTTAAAATTAAAAACTGCAAAGTAGTGTGGAAAGAAATGTGTGAAAAGGATAAAGATTTTTTTACAATAAAAAAAGAAAATTTAAAAGGTATGAGTGGTTTTGAAAGAATAGGATAAATTAATATAATTAAATAAGTGGAGTAATAAAATTAATGAAAGCAATAACAAAAACTAAATTAATATGCACAATAGGTCCAGCATCTAGTAGCCCTGAAATTATTAGAAAAATGATAGCAAATGGTATGAATGTGGCAAGGCTTAATTTTTCTCACGGCACTCATGAAAGTCATAGGGAAATAATTAAGTTAGTTAGAAGTATAGCTAATGAAATGGGAGTGCATGTTGGTTTTTTGCAGGATTTATGTGGTCCGAAAATACGGCTTGGTAAATTAGCAGAAGAGGGTGTTAGATTAATTGTTGGTGATTATATAGCTCTTGCTTCTGCAAAAGAAAAATGTGAGAATGCACTTCCTGTTGAATATGATGATTTACATAAGGAAATAAATATTGGAGAAAGGATACTTTTAGCTGATGGTATGATGGAGCTTCGTGTTACAGGTATAGATGGTATTAAAGTAATATGTGAAGTTATTACTGGTGGTGTTGCCTATACTAAAAAAGGTGTTAATATGCCACAATCAGATTTGCATGTATCAGCATTTAGTGAAAAAGATAGAGAAGATTTGCAGATGGCTTTACAAGAAAAACTTGACTATGTGGCACTTTCATTTGTCCGTTCTGCAAAAGATTTAGAAGAAATAAAAAGTATTATAGATAAAAGCGAACATAAACCACTTTTAATTGCTAAAATAGAAAAACCACAAGCTGTGGATAATTTAGAAGAAATACTTGATGTGGTTAATGGGGTAATGGTAGCCCGTGGTGATTTAGGTGTGGAAATGCCATTAGAAGAAATACCACATGTTCAAAAATATATTATAAAACAAGCAAGAAAAGCTGGCAGAATAACAATTACAGCAACGCAGATGCTTGCAAGTATGGTAAAAGCACAGCGACCAACAAGAGGTGAAACTACTGATGTGGCTAATGCAGTAATAGATGGCACAGATGCGTTAATGCTTTCAGATGAAACTGCAAATGGAAATTACCCTGATACAGCTGTTGCAACTCTTGCAAGTATAGCCGCAGTAGCAGAAAGGCATAATCCACAAACACCTGATTTTGATTATTCATTATTTAGGGATAGCCATTCTTTTACTCTTGCAATAGGTAGAGCAGCATGCTGGCTTGCAAAAGATGTTGGAGCAAAATGCATAGTGTGTTATTCTGCAACAGGACTTGCTCCATACTGTATTTCAAGATTTAGGCCAGAATGTGAACTTTTAGTTTTAACTTTTAATGAAAAAGTATGCAATATGACAAGTTTAATATGGGGTGCTCAGGGAGTTGTATCAGAAGTAATTACTGATATGGATTCTATAATGGAAACAGCAAAAATTAAAGCTATTGAAGCAGGTCTTGCAGAGCAGGGAGATACAATTATAGTTACTGCTGGTATGCCTTTTGGTAAAACTGGCACAACAAGTCTTTTACGATTGATACAATTATAATAATTTAATGTAATGTTTATTTTTTTTAAAAGATTGAAAAAATATAACAATAGTGTCTTTGTCCATTGTATAGGCTCTGAATGATAGGTATATTTTTATTAAAAATATAATAAGACTTTTAGGACAAAAGCCTGCGAAGTGTAAGCGATAGCTGAAAAACGGGGTCTTGCCCTTATTAATGGCAAGCCGTTTTCTGAACTCGGAGCGAAGCAGAGTAATTTATTTCGGCAGGCTTTATTTAAAAAATCAAGGACGATTTTTTGAATAAAAATATTAATAATTCTTTTATCATATTTTAGCAAATATACAAAGTTAAATAGGCTTTTAGGATAAAAGCCCGCTTGCGTAAGCGATAGCAAAATTTATTTAGGCAGAGCATTGTTTTAAAAATACACGAATGTCTTCTTTAATAAAAATATTAATAGTTCTATTATCCTCTTTTAGCAAATATACACGGGTTATTTTATTATCTTTGCGACTGAATTGTATATGTAGTGATTTTTTGAAATGATTTGTAGATTTTTGTCTGACTGGAACGAACGATTTTTGTGAGTGTAGGGAGTTTAAATCTACAATGGAAAAAAATCAAGGAATGAATGGAGACTTGGAGCATAAAAAAATACAGGATGTATTTTCTTTTAGTAAGCATATACGAATTTAGTTCGGATATGCGTGGTTATAAAAATTCTATGACAGAATTTTTATAAAAAAGTTTTAATTAGTTTAAAATAACGAAAACTTGATTTATGAACTGTGTGGCGGAAAATTAGGTAAAAAAATGTAATAGAAATAAATTATAATATTCATAAATTTTTAATAAAAATTCCAAAATAATCTTTTTTCTCAAATCTTTCATTATAACTTATTAATAATTATAGTTCATTCTGATAATTAAGTTGTGTAAGTTATAAAATAGCTTATTGTGTTAATAAAATTATTTTATATAGCTATGAATATTTATATTTTATACTACCTTAAAAAATAAGGCTATAAATTATATTTTAATATGCTATAATAGTCTAGTAAATATATGGATAATTATAATAAATAAGATATTTTTTATCTATTTTAAGTATAGTTATGCTAATTTATAAAAATAATATAAGCTAAAACACATAAAAAAGAATATAGAAAAAGGTAAAAAATGAAAAATATAACTATATAATTATTTTATGCTATTATAATTATAATAAAATTTTCTTATTTATCAATAATTAATATCAAAAACAAAAAATCATACAAAATATTATTTTTTTTAAGGTAGCTTAAATATATCTATTGTTTTATTTTTTAAAATGTGGTATAGGATATTATATTAGTGTGTGCCTAAATACTAATATATTATAACTCATAGTAGCTATTTATATTTATAACTTTATGTTCGGTATTTTACATGGATAAGCCATGATAAGAATATATCATATTTAAAATTAAATAAGTGCAAACGCACCATAAACGATGTGGAATGCACCAGGGGGTTTGTATGATCGAACGTAGTTTATTATCCGCTGGGATATCCAGACGGGATTTCATGAAGACAGTTTCAACTGCAACTGCAATCATGGGATTACCACTTGCAATGGCTGAAAAAGTTGTTGCACAAGCAGGTCAAGAAGATAAGCGTCCACCAGTAATTTGGCTTCATTTTCAAGAATGTACTGGTTGTTCAGAAGCATTATTGAGAGCTAACCATCCAAGCATTGCAGAAGTTGTTCTTGATATTATTAACCTTGAATACCAAGAAACATTAATGGCTGGTTCTGGCGACCAAGCTGAAAAATCACTTCATGATGCTATTGAAAAGCATGCAGGTAAATATATACTTGTGGTTGAAGGCTCTATACCAACAGGGGATATGGCAGTATGCTGTCAAATCGGTGGCAAAACTGCATTAGATTCTTTTAAAGATGCTGCTTCAAAAGCTGCTGTTGTTGTATCACTTGGTGCATGTGCATGTTCTGGTGGTATTGTTGCCATTGAACCTAATCCTACAAAAGCAACAGGTATGATAGATATTTTGGCTAATGATATGCAATGGTCTGATGAAGATTTAACAAATAAATATATTTCACTTCCAGGCTGTCCGCCTAACCCATATAATATTTTAAGTGTTATTTTATATTTTGCTACATTTGGAAGACTTCCTGAAAAAGGGCTTAAACTTCCACCTATGTCATCAATTTCATTAAAAGATGAAAGAGCTCACCGCCCTACATTTGCATACGGTAGATTAATTCACGAACATTGTGAACGCAGACCTCATTTTGATGCTGGTCGTTTTGCAAGAGAATTTGGCGATGAAGGTCATAGAAATGGATGGTGTTTATTCCATTTAGGTTGTAAAGGTCCAGAAACTTATGCAAACTGTTCAATTATCCATTTTAATGATGGTGCTGCATGGCCTATTGGTAATGGTTGCCCATGTATTGGATGCACAGAAGGAACAGTATTATTTAAAGATAGTTTATTCTCATTAGCTAAAGTGGCTCAACCAAAACCACATTCAAATTTAATTGAAACACAAGGTAGAGGTAAAGAATCCTCCGTTGCACAAGCAGCAGTTGTTGGCGGTCTTGTCGGTGCTGCTATCGGTGCAGGAGCAGTATTCGCTAGTAAACTTCCAAAGGAGCCAGAGGATGAAAACAAATAGACGCGATTTTTTAAAGGCAGCAGCAGGCTCTGTGGCAACAGCAGGTGCACTGACTTTATCACCGTCTTATGCATTAGCGTCAGGTGATGAAAATGCACCATTTCCAAAAGATACTATGGTTAAATTTTATGATTCAACTGTATGTGTCGGCTGTCAGGCTTGTGTTGTTGCTTGCTATGAAACAAATTTTTTAAATAGAGCAGAAACTCTTAATAAACCAAAAGAAGAACGCAATTTTATTGAAAATAATGATGTTATACCAGTATTAGCTGATGAAGACAAATTTAATCCTAATGCTCCATGGTTACGCATTGATGGTCTTGATTACAGGTTTAGAACAATTATCAGAAAATATGTTGATGAAAATGAAAAATCTCATTTTATTAAACAAAACTGTATGCACTGTAAAAAACCGGGCTGTGTATCTGCATGTCCTGTAAGTGCATTACAAAAAGATAAAGATGATGGTGTTGTTACTTATGACCCTAACCGTTGTATAGGTTGCCGTTACTGTCAAATGGCATGCCCATTCAACATTCCAGCTTTTGAATGGCATAGAGCTAACCCAAAAATTACTAAATGTGATATGTGTCGCTCAACAATTAACCCTAAATCTAATGATTTTGATATTGATGCCGATGGTAATGCTACATATAAAGATAACCCAAATAAAGGAACAGCATGTACAAAAGTATGTCCTACTGGTGCAGTTTTATATGGCAGAAGAGAAGATATGCTTGCACTTGCTCATGACCGTATTGCAAAATCAAAAGAAAAAGGCGAAAATAAATATTATGAAGATATAGCAAGAGGCGAGTCTGTTCTTGGTGAAAAAATTTATGGTGGAACAGGCGAACTTGTAATTGCTGCTGTTAATTTTAGAAAACTTGATTTTCCTATTGATAAAATAGGTGATAGAGCAACTGCATATAAATCAGAAGGTATTCAGCATACAATTTATAAATACGGTATTGCTCCAATAGCCCTTTTTGCAGCATTATCTATGGTTGTTCGTAGAAATGTTAAAAAACACCATGAACATGAGGAGGACTAATAATGAGTAAGCAAAGAGAATATGCAATTCATAAAGCCCCTATTTTTACTCCCGCATTTTTTGCAGTGCTTGCAGTAATATGTATAGGTATGGCTATCGTTGTTTACAGGTATTTTGTAGGTATTGGTCCTGTTTCAAATCTTTCAAATGGTTATCCTTGGGGTATTTGGCTTTCTTATGATGTGGCAACTGGTTCTGCTATTGCCTGCGGTGGCTATGTATTAGCAGTTACTGTATATATAATGAATAATTTTAAATATCACTCAATGGTTAGGTCAGCAGTCCTTGCAAGTATGTTTGGTTATAGTTTAGCTGGTCTTTCAGTTATGGTAGATATTGGTCGCTATTGGAACTCATACGGATTTTTTGTTCCTAGCAGAATGAACCCTAATTCAGCACTTTTTGAAGTTGCTCTTTGTATTATGGCATACTGTGTTGTCCTAATACTTGAATATATCCCAGCAGTATTTGAAAGATTTGCAGATAGTGATAAAGCAAAATCTCCAAAACTTGTAGAATTTGGTAAAGTATGGGAAAAAAGATTTTCAAAAGCCCTTTTTGTTATTGTTGCAATAGGTGCTACTTTACCTACAATGCACCAGTCATCATTAGGAACACTTTATGTGTTAATGGGCTATAAACTTGACCCTATGTGGCAGACTGGATTTTTACCACTTTTATTTTTAAGCAATGCTTATTTAATGGGCTTTTCTATAACAGCCTTTGAAACAGTTCTTTCTACAAGACTATTAAAAAGACCATTTGAAAAAGAAATTGTAGATTTGTCAAAAGTTATACCTTATGTTGTAGGCTTTTGGCTTATAGTAAGAATTATATCAGTATCCTTAAATGGAGGCTGGGCAAATGCTTTTACTTTTTCTACACAGTCTGTATGGTTTTGGCTTGAACTTATATTAGTAATTGTGCCATCACTTATGATATTATCATGTAAATATGCTAGAAGTGAAAGTGGTATATTCTTAATAGGTATGCTTCTTTTAATCGGTGGTGGTATGTATAGGATAGGTGTCTACAATGTAGGCTTTAATCCGGGTGTAGAATGGAATACATATTTCCCAAGTGTAGCAGAATTTTTAATTACTTTAAGCTTTATTGCTATTGAAGTTTTTGGATATATGGTTCTTGTTAAATTAACCCCAGTGCTTCCAAATTTGGAAAATCATGGGCATCACTAGGCTTTTATGCCTAATAAAAGCATATAATAATATGCTGTTTAAGGCTTAACAGCCTAAAAGATTATAAAAAAAGGAGATTTATATGCCAGTTAATGGAAATAGAATTACAGTAGACCCAATTACACGGATTGAAGGTCACTTGCGTATAGATGTAGAAGTAGATGGTGGTAAAGTTTCTAACTCTTGGTCATCTGCACAAGCATTTAGAGGTATAGAAACTATTATGAGAGGCAAAGACCCACGCAGTGCATGGGCTATGACACAGCGTTTTTGCGGAGTATGCACAACTACTCACGCATTATGCTCTATTAGATGTGTTGAAGATGCTTTAAATGTGCCTGTTCCAGTAAATGCTCACATGCTTAGAAATTTAGTAAGCACTATGCAGTCATTACAAGACCATATAGTTCATTTCTATCATTTAACAGCATTAGACTGGGTGGATATTGTTAGTGCATTATCTGCAGACCCTGCTCGTGCTGGTAAAATAGCAGAAAGTTTGGCAGATTTTTCACCAACAGGTTCTGCTTGGGAAAGAAATTCTTTTAATACAATGAAAAATGCAAAAGATAGATTAGCAGCTTTTGTTGGCACTAAAAATTTAGGTATCTATGGTTCTGGTTACTGGGGTCATAAAGATATGAGACTTACTCCAGAAATCAATTTAATCGCTTTTGCTCACTATTTAGAAGCATTAGAATATCAACGCAAAATCGCAGAAGCAGTTGCTGTTATAGGTAGTAAAAACCCACATATTCAAAACTTAACAGTTGGTGGTGTATCTACTGCTATTAATTTTGATAGTATGGCAGCACTTAATATGGAAAGAGTGCAGTGGATTAAAAAACTTCTTGATGAAACAGCTAATTTTGTAAGAAGTGTATATATTCCAGATGTTATTGCTGTTGCAAGTGCTTATAAAGACTGGTTTGATTTAGGCAGATGTTCTGCTAACTATATTGCAGTGCCAGATATACCAATGAACTCAGAATTAACTGAATTTGGTTTAAAAGGTGGCGTAATAATAGGCGATAAGTTTAGAGAAATCAAAACATGGAAAGATGAAGGTTTAAGAAAAGGTATTACAGAAAATACTACTCATGCGTGGTATAAAAATCCAAAAGATACACTTCACCCATACGATGGGGAACAAATACCATCATATACAGACTGGCAGGAAAATGGCAAATATTCTTGGGCAAAAGCACCACGATTTGAAGATAATGTTACTCAAACTGGTCCAATAGCTCAAGTATTAGCAGGTTATATGGCTGGCGATGCACTTGTTAAAAAATATGTTGATTTTGTTGCAGCAAAAGCTGGTGTAACTATTCCACAACTTAACTCTGTAATGGGTCGTAATGCTGCAAGAGCAATTAGAGCATTATTAATGGTTGACCATGCTTATATCTGTTTAGATAAATTACTTGATAACTGCAAAACAGACCAAACTTATGTTAATTTCTTAAAAGAAGTGCCAACTGATAAAGAATATATTGGTGTTGGTTTTAATGAAGCACCAAGGGGAATGCTTTCTCACTGGATTAAAATTAAAAATGGTGTAATTGAAAATTATAGTGCAGTTGTGCCATCTACATGGACATCAGGTCCAAGAGATGATAAAGGTAGAAAAGGACCTTATGAAGAGTCATTAATGAATCTTCCAGTTGCAGAAATGGATAAACCACTTGAAATTATCCGTTCTATCCACTCTTTTGACCCTTGCATAGCTTGTGCAGTTCACACTGTTGACCCTGAGGGCAAAGAAGTAGTAAATGTAAAAATCAGATAATATATACTGATAAATTTTTATAAGAGTTATTACTCTGACCCCATTTGTTACATAGGCAAATGGGGTTTTTATATGAAAAGATATATTTAACTAATAAATATATTTTTAAAAATTGAATTAAAATATAAATAAAAAACCCGCATAAAGAAATTATTATGCGGGTAATTATTATAATATTATAAATAATGTAATTAATCTAAATCCTGTTCTATCCCTTGTAACAATTTTCCTCGCATTGTGTGTCTTTCTTGGGCTGAAAGAACTGTTTTTCTTATGCGGATAGATTGTGGTGTTACTTCTACCATTTCATCATCAGCTATAAAATGGATAGCTTTTTCAAGTGTCATAGGAAGTATTGGTCTTAATGTAAGAGCTTCATCTTTACCAGAAGCACGCATATTTGTAAGTTTCTTTTCTTTACATGGATTCACATTTAAATCATTATCTTTATTGTATTCACCTATTACCATTCCTTCATATACTGGATTTCCCGGAACTACAAAAAGCTGACCTCTCGGCTCTAAATGAAAAAGACCATAACCGACAGCAACACCAGCTCTATCTGAAACAAGTGAACCAGTATGACGGACTGGGAAATCGCCCCTATATTCTTCATAGCCTGCAAAAAGGGTATTCATAATGCCTGTGCCTTTTGTATCAGTTAAGAAATCATCGCGGTATCCAATAAGCCCACGAGAAGGCACAGAAAATTCTGCTCTAACTCTGCCAGTGCCTTTATTTACAAGGTTAGTCATTCTACCCTTTCTTATAGAAAGTTTTTCTGTAATAACACCAAGATATGGTTCTTCGCAATCAATATATACATTTTCAACTGGTTCTAAACGAACACCATCTTGCTTTTTAAAGATAACCTGCGGCCTACCAACATTTAATTCAAATCCTTCTCGCCTCATTTCTTCTATTAAAATAGCAAGCTGTAATTCGCCTCTGCCTTTCACAATAAAACTATCTTTTTCAGCAGCATCTTCTACTTTAATAGATACATTTCTAAGCACTTCTTTTGCAAGCCTTTCTTTAATTTTAGCAGCCTGCACTATTTTACCTTCTTTACCAGCAAGCGGTGATTTATTAATAGTAAATTTCATTGCAACAGTAGGTTCATCAACTGATATTCTAGGTAACGGTTCAGTATTATCTTTTGAGCAAATAGTATCCCCTATTGTAACTTCTGCAATACCTGCTATAACTAAAATATCTCCCGGCTGTGGTGCAGTATTATCAACTAAATCCATACCAGAATATGATTGTATTTTAGAGACTTTGGCAGCCTTTGAAATCCCTTTTTCATTAAAAATAATAAGCCCATCGTTAATATTTGTAACATTACTTCTTAATTTGCCAATAGCAAGCCTGCCAAGATAATCTGAATATCCTAAATCAGACACAAGCATTTTAAAAGATGAATCTTCATCATATACTGGTGCTGGAATTTCTTTTAAAATCATATCAAAAAGTGGCTTTAAATCTTTACCTTGCTCTTCAAGGGTAAGGGATGCAACTCCATCTCTACCAATGGCATATAATATAGGGAAATCAAGTTGTTCTTCTGTTGCATCTAAATCTATAAATAAGTCAAGAACTTCATCAATAACTTCATGAGGTCTTGCATCTTTCCTATCTATTTTATTGATACATACTATAACTCTTAAACCTCTTTCCAGTGCTTTTTTAAGAACAAATCGTGTCTGTGGTAGTGGTCCTTCTGATGCGTCTACTAAAAGAATAGCACCATCAACCATAGATAATGCTCGCTCTACTTCACCACCAAAATCAGCATGTCCGGGAGTATCAAGAATATTAATTTTAGTGCCATGCCAGTTCACAGAACAGTTTTTAGCTGTGATAGTAATTCCCCTTTCTCTTTCAATGTCCATACTATCCATTGCTCGTTCTTCTGTAACTTGATTATCTCTGTAAACACCACTTTGCTTAAACATAGCATCAACAAGAGTTGTTTTACCATGGTCAACATGGGCAATAATAGCAATATTTCTCAACGAGTTATTTTGTGATAAATTTTTCATATAACCTCAAAAGTTTTTTATAGTAACAATCTACTTTTTTGCCTTTTTTTTAGTAAATAGTCAAGTAATTTTATTATAAGTTGTAATAAGTGAGTATGATTCATAAATTTTTATTAAAAATTTAAAAATATTATAATTTATTTTTATTATATTTTTTTAGACTTTCTTACCGCCACCCAGCTCATAAATCAAGTTTTCGTTATTTTAAACTTATTAAAATTTTTTTATAAAAATTCCGTCCTAGAGTTTTTATAACCACGCATATCCGAACTAAATTCGTATATGCTTACTAAAAAAATACATCCTGTATTTTTTATGCTCCAAGCCTCCAATTAAATTTTATTCAAAAATACATCCGTGTATTTTTGAAACCACGCTCTGACGGAGTAAATCCGTC
>JAAGKN010000521.1_pt1 | contig 66387 bp, 49 predicted proteins | sample 6206371 | NCBI WGS metagenome assembly JAAGKN01 (sample SAMN11533720, study PRJNA540317) | gut metagenome | isolation source: fecal pellets from male and female animal of same cohort | host: Peromyscus leucopus | place: USA:CA | collected 2017
ACAACAGTGCTGATTGAAGAAAATTACACGCTGAAAATAAGGTTTCTCCCTGCTGATTTATTTTATTTACCGCACAAGATCTTATATTTATATTTACCTCTTATCGCCCAGAACAAAAACTGCGTTCTTTTGAGTTAAACAGAATCTTTTATATCTTCAATACTTGTTTTTCTATTTGCATACAGTTTGACATTGTATGGAAACATTGTCAGGGGGAACATAGCATTTGGAAAAGTGTATTCAGGAAAATGGATTGGAATTATCGGCAAATGCCCTTTACGGAATCCTATGGAACAGGCAGGGGATTCGTGTTTATTGTAATTAGAAATATTTTTTCTGCGAGACAGTTCTTTTTCTTGTTTTTATATACCTTTGCATTATATAGTATTGATATGGCAAAAGAAAAGATAGCATTTGTATGCACAAGCTGTGGTTATGATTCTCCGAAATGGGTCGGTAAATGTCCGGCATGTGGAGAATGGAATACTTTTGTGGAACAGAAAGTAGGAAAGAAAAACAGTGGAATCTCGTCTGATTATGGATTGGGAGATGAGTCAAGCCCTGTGTCCATGAGTAGGATTGATACAGAAGACGAACCTCGTATCAATCTTTATGATGACGAGCTGAACCGTGTGCTTGGCGGAGGGCTTGTACCGGGTTCGTTGACTTTGTTAGGAGGAGAGCCGGGTATTGGAAAATCAACTCTGATACTCCAAACGGTCTTAAGGCTTAAAGGGCATAAAATATTATATGTGAGTGGTGAGGAGAGTGCACGTCAGATAAAATTGCGCGCTAATCGTCTGTGCGAGATGTCAGAAGGCAAGATGTTTGAACCTTCAGGTGATTGTTTCGTGGTGTGTGAAGCGATGATAGAAAAAGTTTTTAAGCATATTCAATCTGTAAATCCGGATATAGTTGTTATAGATTCTATTCAAACAATGGCGACTGAAACAGTAGAAAGTTCACCGGGTAGTATCAGCCAGATACGGGAATGTGCGGCACAGGTCCTGAAATTTGCCAAAGAAAGTAATATCCCTGTAATTCTTATAGGGCACATTAATAAGGAAGGCAGCATTGCCGGACCTAAGATTCTGGAACACATGGTAGATACAGTACTACAGTTTGAGGGTGACCAGCATTATATGTATAGGATTGTTAGAGCTATCAAGAATCGTTTTGGAAGTACGGCGGAGCTTGGCATTTATGAAATGCTTCATAATGGATTGAGGCAAGTGGCAAATCCTTCAGAACTTCTTCTTTCTGATATGAACGGGAATGAAGGGCTTAGCGGGGTGGCTATAGCGTCTGCAATCGAAGGAGTACGTCCGTTGCTGATAGAGACTCAGGCACTGGTGAGCACGGCTGCGTATGGTACTCCCCAACGTTCGGCTACGGGATTTGATTTGCGCCGCTTGAATATGTTGCTGGCCGTATTGGAAAAGAGAGTTGGTTTTAAACTTGCACAAAAGGATGTGTATCTGAATATTGCGGGGGGCATACGTGTAACGGATCCGGCGATAGACTTGAGTGTCATTGCTGCTGTATTGTCAAGTAATGTGGATACAGGTATAGAACGAAATATGTGTATGGCAGGAGAAGTGGGGCTTAGTGGAGAAATACGTCCGGTAAACCGCATTCTTCAACGTATAGCTGAAGCTGAAAAACTTGGCTTTGGAAGTATTCTTATTCCCGAAGCCAACGTTAACGGCCTTGATGTTTCTAAATTTAATATTGCCGTATATCCTGTGCGGAAAGTAGAAGAGGCTTTGAGAAAATTGTTCGGATAGTTAAAAAATCTGTTGCAAATGCGTCTGAAAAAGACTGTATATTTGTTTAACAGGAATTGTGTGCAATATGTAAATGCTTGTTTTACATGTTTTAATATAACTTTTTAAAAAGCGAGTGCAATATTTTTTTTGCTTGCTCGCTTTTTTTGTGTAATTTTGCGATGATTTTTATAAAAGGTACAATAATTATAACTGGACTAAATATATTATGGCGATTTCAAAGACAAGAAACATGCTGGTAGACGTTGCACGACAGCTATTTGCAAAGAATGGCTTTGAGAACACGACGATGAATGATATTGCAGTGACTTCCAATAAAGGGCGAAGGACTTTGTACACTTATTTTAAAAGTAAAGATGAGATATATCTTGCAGTGATACATTCTGAGCTTGAACGGTTGTATGAGAGCATGGAAGAAGTGGCAAGAAAGAATATTTCTCCTGAAGAAAAGATTGTACAACTTATTTTTGCTCATTTGGAGGTTGTTAAAGAGGCTGTGTACCGAAATGGTACTTTGAGGGCTGAATTTTTCAGAGATGTATGGAAAGTGGAGCAAGTCAGGAAGACGTTTGACAAAAATGAGATAACGTTGTTCCGCCGTGTGATGAATGAAGGGATTGATCGTGGTGTGTTTGATATAAAGAACGTGAAGCTTACAGCTGAGATAACACATTTTTGTTTGAAGGGATGTGAAGTGCCTTATATATATGGTCGTTATGCAGCAAAGAATGCAGAAGAACTTTATCCTTATGTCAGAAGATTTGTATTAAAATCACTGGGTAATAAGCTTGTGTAGGCAGAAGGAATATTGGAATATGTAACGCGATTATGTTGTTAGTTTATTAACAAATGTCTAAAAAATATATTTTATGGGTTTATTAAGTGGAAAGACTGCGCTTATAACAGGTGCAGCTCGTGGAATTGGTAAAGGTATTGCCTTGAAGTTTGCTGCTGAAGGTGCAAATATTGCATTTACAGACTTGGTTATTGACGAGAACGGAAAGGCTACAGAGGCTGAGATTTCGGCTTTGGGAGTGAAGGTTAAAGGATATGCTTCCAATGCTGCAGATTTTGCCCAGACAGAAGAGGTGGTTAATCAGGTAAAAGCTGATTTTGGTTCTATCGATATTCTTGTGAATAATGCAGGTATTACCAAAGATGGCCTTATGCTTCGTATGAGTGAGGCTCAGTGGGATGCTGTGATTGCTGTGAACTTGAAGTCTGCATTTAATTTTATCCATGCTTGTACACCTATCATGATGCGTCAGCGTGGTGGCTCTATCATTAACATGTCAAGTGTTGTCGGTGTTCATGGAAATGCCGGCCAGTGTAACTACTCTGCTTCTAAGGCAGGACTTATTGCTTTGGCTAAGTCTATCGGACAGGAGATGGGAGCAAAGGGAATCCGTGCAAATGCCATTGCACCTGGATTTATAGAGACAGCCATGACAGCAGCTCTTCCTGAGGATGTGCGGAAAGATTGGATTCAGAAAATACCTCTTCGTCGTGGCGGACAGGTTGAAGATATTGCAAACACTGCGCTTTATCTGGCTTCTGACCTTTCAAGCTATGTTACAGGTCAGGTGATTCAGGTCGATGGTGGAATGAACATGTAAGTTGATTTTCCCCGGGCTTATAAATTTGTATGGGCATAGTTCTGTCGGATTGTGATGACGGTGCGTGTATGAGTTTATAATCCCGGGATTTTTAATGGACAGTAAGAATGACAGTTGTTTACGAGGACAATCATCTTATAATTGTAAATAAGAGTAGTTCTGAGATAGTACAGGGCGATAAGACTGGAGACAAACCTTTGTCTGAAATTGTAAAGGAGTATATAAAGGATGCCTATGCAAAACCGGGAAATGTTTTTCTTGGTGTTGTCCATAGGCTTGACAGGCCTGTTAGCGGGCTCGTCATGTTCGCCCGTACAGGAAAGGCTCTTGCCAGATTGAACGATATGTTCAGAACAGGAGCTGTGCATAAGACGTATTGGGCAATTGTAGGAAACGAACCTCCTCAGAAGGAAGGAACTTTGGTGCATTGGCTTGTCAGGAATGAAAAGCAGAATAAATCGTATGCATACGAGAAAGAGGTGCCAAATTCAAAAAAGGCGATTCTTGACTATCGCCTGATAGGGAAAAGTGATAACTATTTTCTTGTAGAGATCGATTTGAAGACGGGCAGACATCATCAGATCCGTTGTCAGCTTGCCAAGATGGGGTGTCCGATAAAGGGGGATCTTAAATATGGTGCTAAGCGAAGCAATCGGGATGGCAGTATCTCTTTGCTGGCCCGTAGCATGGACTTTGTTCATCCTGTATCAAAGAAGAAAATATTGGTTGAGGCTTCTTTGCCGGATGATGTGCTGTGGCACAGTTTTGCTTTGTTGCAGTAGTATAATAAACGGAAATAAATGAAAATAGGGTTCCTGTCGTATTGTCCTCGTATCGTCAGTATTAATAGGAACCCTTTCTTTTTTCCTGTTAGGTTATCGCTTTTTTGCGAGTTTGCGTATTATATCTTTGTTGATCTTGAAAATTCTTTGATTCTTCTTGAAGTTGTTTTGTAGAATCTCTTCCGATTGACTGTATATGCTATAGAAATGTTCAACGAGCATGTTCTGCATGTTTTCCGATACATCCTTTACTCCTTCCGTAGAAGGACAGAGGCATTTTAAGCCGTTAGGAATTATTTCGATGTCTATGTGGCTGCCGGACATTATTGGATCGCCGTCATAATGGATAAAACCTTGATTGGCACGTTGGATGTGTATTTTTTTGCATCTGAAAGTTTTTACATAACTATTTTGATCTATGTTCCCTTTGAACAGTTGGAATACAATTTGTGGGGTGTCGATGACGTTGAAAGGTTCTACGATGGTTACATCCATCATTCCGTCGTATACAGAGGCTTTAGGGGCAATGTAGGCATTATTGCCGTATTGTGAAGCGTTGGCGCATGATATGATGAAGGCTTTGCAGGTCATTTGTTCTTCTTCATCTCCTTCCATTGTCAGTTCATAATGCTCTGGGGTGTACTGAAAGCCGTTTCTCAAAATGTTTTCAAGATAAGTTAATGGTCCACGTTTTCCTGATTGCGCGAACTTCATTGATACGAGTGCGTCGAATCCCATTCCGCATGTACAGAAAAAAGGGTGCTTGTCTATTATTCCATAGTCCATTAAACGGATTTCTGACGAATTGATGATATTGATTGCTCCTATCGGATCAACAGGTATGTGTAGATGACGTGCCAATCCGTTGCCGGAACCGCACGGAATAATGGATAAAGCAGTGTCTGTATGTATAAGTGCACGGGCTATTTCGTTTACTGTACCGTCACCGCCTATGGCACATACGACGTCTATTCCATGCCTTGCCGCACTTTCAGCGATTTCTGTAGCATGCCCAACATAGTTGGTGCGTACTATGTCGTAATCATACTGGTTCTTGTCCAATTGGTTTTCGATGAGTTTTATAATAAGTTTCTTACCGGTAGAACCAGACAGAGGATTCACAATAAATACGATTCTTTTGTTGTCTGCCATAAACGTTAAAAAAAGAAGTAATTTAGGAAACGCAAAATTACAACAAATCGTTTTTATCTGTTGTTGATTATATATTGTTTTTGATGAAAAAACATTTTTTTGAATAAAATGGATGTTGTAAAGCAGTTTTTTATTAAATTTGCAGCCTGTTGTTACGGCAACAGTCGAGTATATATCAAATAAATAACAAATAAAGTGTCATATCAGTTCCCTCAAAAAGAATTGAGACATATATTTGACTATGGGTTTATTACAGGAAAAATTAAGCAAGTATAGAGAACCACAGAAGTACATGGAAATGGGGATCTATCCTTACTTTAGAGAAATTGACAGTCACCAGGATACAGAGGTGACTATGAGCGGAAAAAAAGTGCTCATGTTTGGCTCCAATTCATATATGGGGCTTACTTATGACAAACGTATTGTTGAAGCAGCCATAAATGCTACAAAAAAGTATGGTACAGGTTGTGCAGGATCACGTTTTCTTAATGGTACGCTCGATTTGCATATTCAGCTCGAACATGAATTGGCAGAATTTGTAGGTAAAGATGAGGCTTTGGTCTATTCTACTGGATTTACGGTCAATTCAGGTGTAGTTTCAAGTCTGACAGGACGCAATGACTATATTTTGGGTGACGATCGCGATCATGCATCGATTGTGGATGGACGACGTCTTTCATATTCCACTTTTTTGCATTACAAGCATAATGACATGGAGGATTTGGAACGGGAGTTGAAACGCTGTCGTCCGGAAGCAATAAAGCTTATCGTTACTGACGGAATGTTCTCCATGGAGGGTGATCTTGCAAAGTTGCCGGAAATAGTGGAGCTCAAGAAAAAGTATAATGCAAGTATTATGGTGGATGAGGCTCACGGGCTTGGTGTGTTCGGACGTCAGGGTAGAGGTACGTGTGATCATTTTGGTGTGACCGATGATGTCGATCTCATTATGGGTACATTCAGTAAGTCTCTTGCTTCTATCGGCGGCTTTATAGCGGCTGATAAAGACACGATAAATTGGTTGCGTCATACTTCTCGTACATATATCTTCAGTGCAAGCAATACCCCTGCAGCCACAGCCGCTGCAATGGAAGCTTTGCACATTATCCAGGAAGAACCGGAAAGACAAGAAAATTTGTGGAAGGTTACTAATTATGCTCTTAAATCGTTCAAGGAAGCCGGTTTTGAAATCGGAGGTACAGAAAGTCCTGTTATTCCTCTGTACGTCCGTGATACGGAGAAAACCTTTGCAGTGACAAAGCTTGCTTTTGATAAGGGTGTATTTATAAATCCGGTTATACCTCCTGCATGTGCTCCTCAAGATACTCTTGTCAGGGTTGCTCTTATGGCAACACATACAAAAGAGCAGGTTGACAGGTGCGTTTCAATTCTTATAGATTGTTTCAAGGAACAGGGTCTGCTTTGAATTGTGATTGAAGAAAATATTCCAATTATCAGGATTATGACACAAAAGAAAACAAAAGAAGGGAAACATATCCTTCTTTTGTTTTTTTTGTGTCTGTATAAATTGGGCTGATTCTGTGTTTTTTGAAGCCTGCTAAAGTTGAGAAAAATATTATATTTTTACTTCGCAGGTTTGCAGTCTTTTCGTATCTTTGCAGAAAATATTAAATCCCAGAAATAAAATGTGCGGAATTGTTGGCTATTTAGGCAAAGGAAATGCCTTTCCTGTACTTATAAAAGGTTTGAAGCGTCTTGAATATAGAGGGTATGACAGCGCAGGTGTTGCTCTTATTACAGATAGCGGTGAACTTGAGGTGTATAAGACAAAAGGAAAGGTTTCTGAACTTGAATCATTTGTTTCCGGCAAAGATACTTCCGGTAGTATTGGTATTGCTCATACACGCTGGGCAACACATGGTGAGCCTAATTCGACAAATGCTCATCCGCATATTTCAACCTCAGGAAATTTGGCCATTATACATAATGGTATTATAGAGAATTATTCATCCTTAAAGGAGGGGCTGATCTCTAAAGGTGTCCATTTCAGAAGCAATACGGATACAGAGGTGCTTGTACAGCTTATTGAGTATGTGCAGAAGAAAAAGAATTTGACTCTTTTGACTGCTGTTCGTATAGCTTTACGTCAGGTTATAGGGGCATATGCGATTGCACTTATCGATAGGAATAATCCGAATGAGATTATTGCGGCAAGAAAGAGCAGTCCTCTTGTCGTTGGTATAGGCAAAGACGAGTTCTTTTTGGGGTCTGACGCGTCACCGATAATAGAATACACCGATAAAGTGATATATCTTGACGATCAAGATATCGCTGTGATACGGAGAGACAGCAAAGAGGTGGATATTGTGAACCTCTATAATGAGAAAACAGATCATGAAATAAAGACTGTTGATTTGAACATCGGGCAGATAGAAAAAGGTGGCTTTCCGCATTTTATGTTGAAAGAAATCTTTGAACAGCCTGAATGTTTGAAGGATTGTATGAGAGGACGTGTAAATGTCGGTGCCAATAATGTCGTATTGTCAGCTGTAATAGATCATAAGCAAAAACTGCTTAATGCGAGACGTTTTATCATTGTTGCTTGCGGGACAAGTTGGCATGCAGGATTGATAGGTAAGCAGCTTATAGAAAGTATATGCCGTATACCTGTTGAAGTTGAGTATGCTTCAGAATTCAGATATAATAATCCTGCGGTGGATTCTAATGATGTGGTGATTGCCATATCCCAATCAGGTGAAACTGCCGATACTTTGGCTGCCGTTGAACTCGCCAAACAGAAAGGAGCCTTTATTTATGGAATCTGTAATGCAATATGTTCTTCTATACCAAGAGCAACAGATACCGGATCATATATTCATGTAGGACCGGAGATTGGTGTGGCAAGTACAAAAGCATTTACCGGTCAGGTTATGGTGTTGACAATGCTTGCATTGGCATTGGGAAAAGAACGCGGTACAATTGGAGAGGTCGAATACAGAGAACTGGTGTTTGAACTTCATTCTATACCTGAAAAGATGAAGGTTCTTTTGAAGGATAGTGAAAGAATTAAAGATATATCCCGCATATTTACATATGCGCATAATTTCTTGTATCTCGGACGTGGCTACAATTATCCGGTGGCTTTGGAAGGGGCTTTGAAGTTGAAGGAGATAAGTTATATACATGCAGAAGGATATCCTGCAGCAGAAATGAAACATGGTCCTATCGCCCTTATTGATGAAGAGATGCCAGTTGTGGTGATAGCCACAAAAAATCCTTTATATGATAAGTTGATGAGCAATATACAGGAAATAAAAGCCAGACGTGGTCGTGTTATTGCAATAGTGTCTGAAGGTGATACAAAAGTGAAAGCATTGGCGGATGATTGTATAGAACTTCCTCATACATTAGAATGTCTCGAACCTTTGCTTGCCACAATTCCACTTCAGATGTTGGCTTATTATATTGCTGTATGTAAAGGCAAAAATGTGGATCAGCCAAGGAATCTTGCGAAATCGGTTACAGTTGAATAAATGAAAAACTGTTTTTTGTAAGTCAGTTGGTAATTATATTGACATTCTTTTCTGTATTACAATGTATTCTGAAAAGAACAAATAATAAATCAATAAAGAAGATTTATATAAATAATTAGGTAGAAAGAAGAAATTTATTATGGAGCCTCTCAAACATGAATGTGGAATAGTGATGATTCGTCTGAGAAAGCCGTTGGAATATTATCAGCAGAAATACGGCACTTGGATGTATGGCTTGAACAAACTCTATCTTATGATGGAGAAACAGCATAATCGAGGTCAGGAGGGTGCAGGTATCAGTTGTGTGAAAATTGAAGCTGAACCTGGAGAAGAATATATGTTTCGTGAAAAAGCTCTTGGATCGGGAGCTATTACTGAAATATTCTCGAATGTGCATAAAAGTTTTCATGACTATACAGCTACTCAGATAAGTGATGCTTCATTTGCAAAGAGTAATCTCCCGTTTGCAGGAGAGTTATATATGGGCCACCTTCGGTATTCAACTACCGGAAAGAGTGGTCTTTCTTTTGTCCATCCGTTTTTGCGCCGTAATAATTGGAGAGCTAAGAATCTATGCTTGTGTGGAAACTTCAATATGACGAATGTGGATGAAGTTTTTGCGGAAATTACTAAAACAGGTCAGCATCCTCGTATATACAGCGATACATATATTATGCTTGAACAGGTTGGGCATAGACTTGACCGTGAGGCTGAAAGACTGTTTGTGCAGGCTAAGGACAAAGCACTGTCCGGGTATGATATAACAAATTATATCGAAGAGAATATAAAGATGGAGAATGTGCTTGGCACTGCTGCGCCCCTTTGGGATGGAGGATATGTTATTTGCGGACAAACTGGTAGCGGCGAGATGTTTTCCATGCGTGATCCTTGGGGAATACGTCCGGCTTTCTATTACTTTGATGATGAAATATTGGTTGTGGCAAGTGAACGTCCTGTAATACAGACGGCTCTCGGGCTTGAATATGAGCATATAAAAGAATTATTGCCAGGGCAGGCTGTGATTGCTGATAAGCAGGGAGAAATTCGTTTTTCACAGATACTTTCACCTAAAGCAAATCAGGCTTGTTCTTTCGAACGGATATATTTTAGCCGTGGCTCAGACCGTGATATCTATCAAGAACGTAAGTCACTTGGAAAGCAGTTGCTTAATCCAATTTTAAAGGCTATAGACTATGATATAGACCATACAGTATTCTCTTTTATTCCAAATACGGCAGAGGTTGCATTCTATGGTATGCTGGATGGTTTTAAGATGTATGTCAATGAACTGAAAATAAAAGAGATTGAGGCATTGGATCATAAGCCTACTCACGAGGAACTATCTCGTATATTAAATTCAAGAGTAAGAAGTGAGAAGGTTGCGATAAAAGATATAAAGCTTCGTACATTTATAACGGAAAGCAATTCACGTAATGATTTGGCTGCACATGTTTATGATATTACGTATGGCTCGTTAGAACCCTATACTGATAATCTTGTAGTTATTGATGACAGTATTGTGCGTGGTACAACATTGAGAGAAAGTATTATTAAAATACTCGATCGTTTACATCCCAAGAAGATTGTGATTGTATCTTCATCTCCTCAAGTTCGTTATCCTGACTATTACGGTATAGATATGTCGAAAATGAGTGAGTTTATCGCTTTTAAGGCTGCTGTAGAATTACTTGAAGAGAGAGGTTTGTCTGATGTAATTAAATCTGTTTATGACAAAAGTGTATCTCAGATGAATCTTCCTAAAGAATCTATGGTGAATTATGTAAAAGAGATATATGCTCCATTTACGGACGAAGACATCTCAAAGAAAATGGTGGAGATGTTGCGTGCGCCAGAAGTAAAAAGCGAGATAGAGATTGTATATCAAAGTATTGATGGGCTTCATCATGCTTGTCCGAATCATCCTGGTGATTGGTATTTCTCGGGAAATTATCCAACTCCAGGAGGTGTACGCTTGGTCAACAAGGCATACATTGATTGGTATGAGAATGTGTACATGAATGGTAAATAATAAAACAACAAATCATAACATAATGAGAAACGTAACACTTATATTAGACGACGGAACTCGCTTCCATGGTAAATCATTTGGATATGAAAAAGCTGTGGCAGGAGAGGTTGTTTTTAACACGGCGATGACAGGTTATCCTGAAAGCCTTACAGATCCATCTTATGCTGGTCAGTTAATGGTACTTACTTATCCTTTGATAGGAAATTATGGTGTGCCGGCATTTTCGTTTGAGTCAAACGGGCTTGCTACTTTCATGGAGAGTGAAAAGATTCATGCAGAAGCCATTATTGTAAGTGACTATAGTACTGAGTTTTCACACTGGAATGCTAAGGAAAGTCTTTCTGAATGGTTGAAACGTGAGCAAATACCGGGAATTACAGGCATTGACACCCGCGAACTGACAAAAGTGTTGCGCGAGCATGGTGTTATGATGGGAAAAATTATTTTTGATGATGAACCAGAAAATATTCCGGCTGCTCAATATAGTGGAGTGAACTATGTTGCAAAGGTTTCTTGTAAAGAAGTTATCCGATACAATGAAGGTGCCGGAAAGAAAGTTGTCCTTGTTGATTGTGGAGTAAAACAGAATATAATAAGATGTTTGCTGAAACGCAATGTAGAGGTCATACGTGTTCCATGGAATTATGATTTTACCGATTTGGAATATGACGGATTGTTTTTGGCTAATGGTCCCGGTGATCCTGATACGGCTGTCGAGGCTGTTGAGAATATCCGTAAGGCTATGGCTAAAGATGCAAATCTTCCTATCTTTGGTATTTGTATGGGAAATCAACTGTTGGCAAAGGCGGGAGGTGCAAAAATATACAAGTTGAAATACGGGCATAGAAGTCATAACCAGCCTGTACGTCAAGTTGGGACAAACCGTTGTTTTATTACGAGTCAGAATCATGGATATGCCGTTGATAACAATTCGCTCGGTAGTGAATGGGAACCTTTGTTTGTAAATATGAATGATGGATCGAATGAAGGTATACGCCATAAGACAAATCCTTGGTTTTCTGCACAATTTCATCCGGAAGCAGCCAGTGGACCTGTAGATACTGAGTTTCTGTTTGATGATTTTGTACAACTTTTATAATTGCTGTAATTAAAAGTAAAATGGTCATGTGCTGTTTTACAGAACCACAAAGAAAAAAACAACAATGAAAGACGAGAATATAAAGAAAGTCCTGATATTGGGTTCAGGCGCACTAAAAATAGGCGAGGCTGGTGAATTTGATTATTCTGGTAGTCAGGCTTTAAAGGCTCTTAGGGAGGAAGGTGTTGAAACAGTATTGATCAATCCTAATATTGCAACAGTACAAACTTCTGAAGGTGTGGCAGACAGAATTTATTTTTTGCCTGTTACTCCGTTCTTTGTAGAGAAAGTAATTCAGAAAGAGCAACCTCAGGGCATTCTTTTGGCATTTGGCGGGCAGACAGCCTTGAATTGTGGTGTGCAGCTTTATGAACAGAAAATTCTGGAGAAGTATAATGTCAAGGTGCTTGGTACTCCTGTTCAGGCTATAATTGACACAGAAGACCGTGAACTTTTTGTAAAGAAGCTTGATGAGATTGATGTAAAGACAATCAAGAGTCATGCTTGTGAGGATATAGAATCAGCCAGAGCGGCGGCAAAAGAGCTTGGTTATCCTGTGATCATACGTGCCGCATACGCGTTGGGCGGACTGGGTTCTGGTTTCTGTGACAATGAGGAGGAACTGGACAAAATTGCGGAGAAGGCATTCTCTTTTTCTCCTCAGGTGCTTGTTGAGAAAAGTTTGAAAGGTTGGAAAGAAATAGAATACGAAGTTGTACGTGACAAGTATGATAACTGTATAACTGTTTGTAACATGGAGAATTTTGACCCTCTCGGCATACATACCGGTGAGAGTATCGTCATTGCTCCAAGCCAGACTCTTACTAATTCTGAATACCACAAATTGCGTGCATTGTCTATAAAGATAATACGTCATATAGGTATTATTGGAGAATGTAATGTGCAATATGCCTTTGATCCGGAATCTGAAGACTATAGAGTCATAGAAGTGAATGCACGTTTGTCACGTTCTTCTGCTTTGGCATCAAAAGCAACTGGTTATCCTCTGGCATTTGTTGCTGCTAAACTTGGTATGGGATATGGGTTGTTTGAATTGAAGAACTCTGTGACGAGAACGACAAGTGCTTTCTTTGAACCTGCGCTTGATTATGTCGTATGTAAAATTCCTCGTTGGGATCTTGGGAAGTTCCGTGGTGTAGATCGTGAACTTGGTAGTTCCATGAAGTCTGTAGGTGAGGTGATGGCTATCGGACGTACATTTGAGGAGTCCATTCAGAAAGGTCTCAGAATGATAGGACAGGGACTGCATGGGTTCGTTGGTAACAAGGAGTTGCAGATAGAAGACGTTGATAATGCGCTTAAGGCTCCTACTGACAAGCGTGTATTGATTATAGAGAAAGCTCTTACGTTAGGATATACTATTGATCAGATTCACAGCCTCACAAAAATTGACAAATGGTTCCTCCAGAAGTTGCAAAATATAAGAAACACTTATATAGAGCTTCAAAAGAAAGGGGCTTTAGATAATGTAGATGTTGAATTGATGCGTCGTGCAAAAATAGAAGGATTCACAGATTTCCAAATAGCACGTGCAATAGGGCTTGAGGCACAGACTGATAGTGAGGTTGCTATAGGTATGGTCCGTAAATATCGTAAAGAGCTTGGGGTTTTGCCTGTTGTAAAACAGATAGACACGCTTGCTGCAGAATATCCGGCTCAGACCAATTATCTTTATCTTACATACAGTGGTGTTGCCAACGATATAAATTACGAGAATGACAAGAAGTCTATAATCGTACTTGGCAGTGGAGCCTACAGAATTGGTTCAAGTGTTGAATTTGACTGGTGTGGTGTTCAAGCTCTTAACACTATACGTAAGGAAGGTTTCCGTTCTATCATGATTAACTATAATCCGGAAACTGTCTCCACAGACTATGATATGTGTGAACGGCTCTATTTCGATGAGCTCACATTTGAGAGAGTGCTGGATATCTATGAACTGGAATGTCCTTATGGAGTTATTGTTTCTACCGGTGGTCAGATTCCTAATAACCTTGCAATGCGTCTTGATGCAGAGCAGGTTCCTATTCTGGGTACTTCTGCCAAGAGTATTGATAATGCAGAAGATCGTGACAAGTTCTCAGAGATGCTCGACCGTATCGGGGTGGATCAGCCTAAATGGAGTGCACTGACTTCAATGGAAGATATACATGAATTCATTGATGAAGTTGGTTTCCCTGTTCTTGTTCGTCCAAGCTATGTGCTTTCCGGAGCAGCCATGAATGTATGTTCTAATGAAGAAGAGTTGGAACGTTTTCTGCGTTTGGCTGCCAACGTATCGAAGAAGCATCCTGTTGTTGTGTCTAAGTTCCATGAGCATAATAAGGAAATAGAGATGGATGCTGTTGCATGTGACGGTGAAATTATTGCTTATGCGATATCTGAGCATATAGAGTTTGCCGGGGTACATTCTGGAGATGCTACAATACAGTTCCCTCCGCAGAAGCTTTATGTAGAGACTGTCCGTCAGATAAAGAAAGTATCCCGTCAGATAGCAAAGGAATTGCATATATCAGGTCCGTTCAATATCCAGTTCCTTGCAGAGAAGAATCATCTTAGAGTTATTGAATGTAATTTGCGTGCTTCACGTTCATTCCCTTTTGTCAGCAAAGTTCTGAAGATAAATCTGATAGAGATTGCAACTAAGATCATGCTTGGATTGCCGGTAGAGAAACCTGCTAAAAATCTTTTCGATTTGGATTATGTAGGTATCAAAGCCTCACAATTCTCTTTCAACCGTTTGCAGAAAGCGGACCCAGTGCTTGGAGTTGATATGTCATCTACAGGCGAGGTTGGATGTCTTGGTGATGATACTGCATCTGCATTATTGTGTGCTATGCTTTCTGTTGGTCATCGTATACCAAAGAAGAACATATTGCTTTCTACCGGAACAGGAAAGCAGAAAGCAGAAATGCTGGATGCTGCACGACAGTTGATAAACAACGGCTATAATTTGTATGCGACAGGAGGAACAAGTCGTTATCTTGCAGATAATGGTATAGAGAATACTCTTGTCTATTGGCCGAGTGAAACACCTCAGCAGCCTCAGGCATTAGACCTGTTGCATAATCATGAAATAGATTTGGTGGTAAATGTACCGAAGGACCTTACAGTTTCAGAACTTTCCAATGGATACAAGATACGTCGTGCTGCGATAGATTTGAATATTCCGCTTATTACCAATTCACGTCTTGCATCAGCATTCATTGATGCATTCTGTTCCAAGAGCCTTGACGATATTGCAATAAAAGCATGGGAAGTATATTGATTACTAATTGTTTATAGATATATAACACAGGGATATTCAGATATTAAAGATCTCTATATCTCTGTGTTTGATTTAAATAAATTTAGAGTCAGCTTCTTGTCAAGCTTATAAATAACTGGATATGAGAATTGATATTATAACTGTATTACCCGATTTGTTTGGCAGTTTTTTTGACGAATCGATAATCGGACGTGCCCAGCAGAAAGGGCTTGTCGAAATACATGTGCATAATTTGAGGGACTATACAAAGGATAAGCATAAGAGGGTTGATGACTATCCGTTTGGTGGAGGTTCTGGAATGATAATGCAGATACAGCCTATTGCAGATTGTATCGCATCATTGCAAGAAAGACTCATGGCTGAGCACGGAGTTGAGTATGATGAGATTATTTATACTTCACCTGATGGCGACTTGTTTTCTCAGCCTGTAGCCAATGAACTTAGCCAGAAAGAGAATATTATTATTTTATGCGGGCACTATAAAGGGATAGATCAGAGAGTACGCGACAAACTCATAACTCGTGAGTTGTCTATTGGCGATTATGTTCTTACAGGCGGCGAACTTCCTGCCGCAGTGATGACAGATGCTATTGTACGTGTCATTCCCGGAGCAATAGGTGACAGTCAGGCTGCTCTTGATGATTGTTTTCAAGATGGTCTGTTGGCTCCGCCAATTTATACCCGTCCTGCACATTATGAAGGGTTTGGTTCAGTTCCGGAAGTTTTGCTCTGTGGTGACCCTAAAAAAATACGTGAATGGGAAATTCAGCAAGCGATAGAACGAACAAGAAACTTGCGCCCCAACTTATTAGATGAAAAATAATCATATATTATAATCAATTAAAGAATAATGATGAAAGCAATATCAACATCAAATGCGCCTGCTGCTATAGGACCTTATAGCCAGGCTATCGAAGCGAATGGAACTGTGTATGTTAGTGGTCAGCTTCCTATCGATCCTGTTACTGGTAATTTTGTAGAGGGTGGAATTAAAGCAGAGGCCAGACAAAGCTTGACAAACATAAAGAATATTCTTGCCTCTGTAGGGCTGGATATGAAGAATGTTGTTAAGGTCACTGTACTTTTGGCTGACATGGGCTGTTTTGCTGATGTGAACGAAGTCTATGCCGAATTTTTTGAATCTCCGTATCCGGCACGTTCGGCTTTTGCTGTCAAAGCTTTGCCTAAAGGAGGTAATATTGAAATAGAAGCAATTGCTGTAAGATAAAAATTATTGGGCATGGATATATCAGATTTTCATCTTCCTGCAGAATGGGCAGAGCAAGAGTGTGTCCAGCTGACTTGGCCGCACGATGAGACAGATTGGGCCTCTATGCTTGATGAGGTGGAGGAGTGTTACTGCAATATGGCCAGAGAAATCGCATTGCGTGGTAATTTGCTTATCGTGACCAGAAATTCTCATCTCACTTGTCGGACGTTGGAGAACCGCGGTGTTTCTACTGAAAACATAAGGTTCTTTGAATGTGATACAAATGACACATGGGCTCGCGACCATGCTTTTATCACATGTGTTCAGAAAGGTGTAAGATTATTTATGGATTTCTGTTTTAACGGCTGGGGAATGAAGTTTGCTGCAAATTATGATAATCAAATCAACCGTAAACTTTATGAAAGCGGAATGATGGAAGGGGTGTATGCACCATGTCTTGATTTTGTTCTTGAGGGTGGGGCGATAGAGAGTGACGGTTGTGGTACAATTATGACTACATCGTCCTGTCTCCTTGCTCCCAACCGTAATGACTCCATGACTTGTGCGGATATAGAGAAGCAGTTGCTTGCCTTGTTTAATGCCAAACGTGTTTTGTGGATTCATCACGGATATCTGGCAGGTGATGATACTGATGGACATGTTGATACTCTTGCACGCTTGTGTCCGGATGATACAATCGTATATGTAAAGTGTTCTGATATGAATGATGAGCATTTTCATGAATTGAAAATGATGGAAGATGAACTCAAGTCTTTCCGTACACTTTCCGGTGGATTGTATAACTTGGTGCCTCTTCCAATGCCTGATGCTGTATATGGGGATAGTGGAGAACGTCTGCCGGCTACGTATGCAAATTTCCTTATTTTGAATACTTGTAGTAGCAGAAAGGCGGTTATATATCCAACTTATTCTCAGGAGGACAATGATAAGTGTGTGAAGGAACAGCTGGCCAAGGCTTTTCCCGGTTATGAACTTGTAGGAGTTGAATGTTCTACTCTTATTAAGCAACACGGATCTTTGCATTGCTGTACTATGCAATATCCAAAAGTATAAAAGAACCGAACAGACAGAAAAAGTCCGTCATACTTTATATGATGGATTTTTTCTGTCTGTTTGAATCTTTATGAATGATTCTATTCCATTTGTGTTGACTCCAAGCTTTGTTATTGCATACCAAGAAATATTAAAAAAGACAGGCTTTATTTTATAGGTACCTTTCTAACATATTCCTCTTCTTTCCGGTCCTTTTCTTATTCCTTAGGATGCCACTCTGTAACTTTGCACCATCTCCCCTAAGTTGGCATATTAACAAGAATTTTAATGTACTGATTAACACGGTATATAGTTCCTGTTCTATATCTTTTGGTTGCACTGTAAAAGCATAAACAGTGCGTTGATTTCTTAAATCAGCAGTGCTGATTATAAAAACAGCACTGTAGTTTTTATAAACAGCAGTGTTGTTTTTATAAACCACAGTGTAGTTTATAAAAAGTTGTGCACTAAAAATGTTTTTTTGCGGTAGTTTATTCATTTTTGTAGTGCAGCGGGATTTTTAATGAAACCAGAGGCAGGAAGCATGAACGGATATGATAGGAAGAAAGGGAAACAGCCCGGCCTTATGTCTGTCATCCATAAGGTATAATATCAAGACTGGGTTGTACAGACGAGGGATGAAGAAAGACGCATACAACCATGATAACGGCTTGTGTCGTTTTGAAATGCTCAGTAACTTCACTACAGCCGAAATAAAGCCGCTACCGAACATGAAGATTGTATGCAAGCCAATAATCATGGAATTTTACAAAAGAATTAAATCTGTTTGCTCGGATGATTTTTGTGCAATGACAAAGTTGATATACAGTCAAATAGCCTCAAAAATCTGTAATATTTTTATCTTACCGACTTTTGAGGCTATTTGACTGTATATGATGGATTTTATTCCATTTATGTTGATTCTTGTTGTTAGTTCTTCTTGAACAAGAATCCTGTTTTCATACCGTTATATGAAGATGCGATTCCTGATAATGCTGAAATTGTTGTATTGGTTGATGCTGCACCAAGTGTTTGGGCAACAGACATGAGTTTGGACGAATCGAATGTCAGAGCAAGATTGTTGGCTGATATAGTCGCATATGCTGTTGCCAGATTAAAGCCAAGATTACCTTTTATGCTCAGTATATTCGTCTTGTTGTCGTATTCATATGTTCCTGAATATTCTTTACCTTTTATAATGAAAGAACAACTATTGTCTTCATTGAAAGTAAATGAGACTGCTCCTGCTTTTATTCCTGCTTTTTCATAATAAGGTTGGAGTTTCTTTACCACAGCCTGTCCAGCAACTATGCCACCTGCCTGTGCAAGTAGATTTTCACTTTCGAATTGTACGGTTGGTTCAATGTATGTCCATGTGCCTACAATGGATGTTTGTGAAATGGATGAGGTCAGCTGACCTATGATACCACTAATCAGTGAACCGGTGTTCATAGTGTTCTCTGTGGTGTTTCCTGTTGCTCCCCCAAGTAATGAACCCAGAATCGCACCAGGACCTCCTCCTTCTGCCGAAGTCTGGGGTTGTCCTGATGCCGTTGAATTTGTCGGCATGGAGCCGCCGCAACTACATATTACAGTACACCCCAACAATATGGATGCGAATGAGATTGTTTTTCTTTTTTTCATGTTCTTTCTTAATTTATTGTGATCAATCTATATTCTTCTGACAAGATAAGTCATTGATGAAAAATAGATTATTGTTGCAAATTTACTTATTATCTGTCATAATCACAAATTGTATATTCGTGTTTTCTGTATTTTGGAGCTGATAAACATTATATAGAAGATTTCATATTACAGTTTCATTATTAAAATAAATAGTGTATGGCAACAGTAAAAGTTAAATTCAGACCTTCATCTGTGGTTCAGAAAGAAGGTTCTGTTTATTATCAGTTACTACATAATCGTGTAACGAGATATATCACTACAGGCTATAAGATTTTTCCGGATGAATGGGATTGCATGGGGTGCGATGTGCGGGTTCCTGATTCGCCGGATACTGACAGAGGACGTTTTTTGTATGAATTGAAGGAGAAGATTGCAAAAGATGTACGTAAACTGCTCAAAATAATAGCTTCTTTTGAGAGGAATAACAGTCACTATACTGTAAATGACATTGTTTTGTCCTATTCTAATGCTAATAGTGAGAGTTTCTTGTTTCCGTTTATGCATGATGTGATAAAAACTCTTATGACTGCAGGAAAAGAGCGTACAAGTGAGACATATCTAACAACGTTGAATAGCTTTACGAGGTTTATAGGTGATAAGGATATCATGTTTGATGATTTTGATTCAGATTTAATGATTGCATACGAAACCTTTCTTAGAAAAGAAGAATGTGTAGGGCTGAATACAAGTTCGTTTTATATGAGGGTAATGCGAGCGGTATATAATCGTGCGGTGGAGAAGGGGATAACAGTTCAGCGTAATCCTTTTCGGCATGTTTATACAGGAGTCGGAAAAACTGTAAAACGAGCCATTCCGCTTGACATTGTCAGAAAGATAAAAATGCTTGATCTGACAAAGTCTCCAAATCTGGATTATGCAAGAGATATTTTCATGTTCAGTTTCTATACGAGAGGAATGGCTTTTGTGGATATGACATATTTGAAAAAAACAGATCTTAAGAACGGAGTTTTGTCATATCGAAGACAGAAAACAGGTCAAAGACTATTTATTAAGTGGGAACCTTGTATGCAAAGTATCTTGGATAAATACAGTCATATAGACACAGAATATCTTCTGCCGATAATAACAGTGGCAGACAATGAAAGGAGGCAATACAAGAATGTTTCTCATTTTGTCAATTGCAAACTAAAGTATATTGGGGATATGGTTGGATTGTCTATGCCGTTGACTATGTATGTTGCCCGACATTCGTGGGCTTCAATTGCCAGAAGCAAGAATATTCCGATTTCTGTGATTAGTGAAGGTATGGGGCATGATTCGGAGCGTACCACAATGATTTATCTTACTTCGCTTGATACTCATCTCGTAGATAATGCGAATAGGCTGATATTAAATGGGCTGTAATAATGTTTATTGAGGTTGAGATTTTGGGGCAGCGGAACGTTGTGATTGGAAAGATGTGGTAGGGAGCGTTTTCTATATATGAAATACCTTAAATGAGGTTTGAGACTGCATATTATGTTTGTGAACCCCATAATCTTGATTGTCTTAAAATTTTGTGTTCTACCTTCAAGAGGGTTGTTCTGCAAACGGTGCGGACTTAGGTTGGTTCACTGTGTGTTCTTTAAAATGGATGGATCCAAAAAAAGTGCCTCTTTTCACAAAGAAGCACTCTCTACTTTCAATAGGTATTAGTTTCTAAGGTAAAAAGATTGTTTTCAGGATAACGATTACAAAGGTGAGATTTTTTATCGGATAAAGAATACTATTTTTTATGCTATAAAACATGTTTTACTGCTAATGTAGCATTTTTTATGAAAAAGAGTTGTTTTTTTAATTTGGTAATTATCATTATTATTCGATATCCGTTTTTTTATAATCAATCCTCTTTGTTGTTTCTATATCAGATGTTTGAAGGGCTGATATTGTTATTCATGAAAATATCAGTTCAACAGTTTTGATGTCTTGCTGAATATTCTTATGAGTATGCATCCGAGTATTCCTGATGACAATGATGCAAGTAGCACTGCTATTTTGCCGCTGGCCCTCATCATTTCAGTTGTGTTTGAATTTAATTCTCCGAATGAAAGTGTGTCTACGAAAATAGACATTGTAAAACCTATTCCTCCGAGACATGCTACGGCAAATAGCATATTCCAGTTGGAATTTGCCGGCTTTTCTCCGATTTTGCATTTGATTGCAATATAGCTGGCAATAGTGATACCTATTGGTTTTCCAAGCAGTAGTCCGAAGAATATTCCCATTCCTACAGAACCGGCTTCGGCTGAATATTGGAATATGTTGAAATAGCTAAGATCTGGTATTACAACTCCGGCATTTGCCAGTGCAAAGATAGGCATGATTCCAAAGTTCACCCATCGATTCAATGCGTGTTCAAGACGATAGCTCATTCCTATGGAGTTTCTTGAAATATAACTGAGTCGTCTCAGGCAGTGTCTTTGCGGAGCATTCGGAAATGAAATGTTTTCTTCTCCTTCACAGTGGTCATATTCTATGAGTTTTCTCTCATATTCTCTGCTTTTTCTGTTCAGATATGCCCGTGTAAATCTTGCCTCCATAGGTATGAGGAATGCCATTACTACACCTGACATTGTAGAGTGTATACCGGAATAATAGAACAGGAACCATATTGCGATTGCCGGAATCATGTAAAATATCATCCGTTTTTCACCAAGTTTGTTCATTACCAGCACTATGGCGAGCAAAAGCAATGCAATACTCAGAAGGGAGATATTTATACTGCCTCCATAAAAAAATGCTACTACAAGTATGGCTCCGAGATCATCTGCTATTGCAAGTGCTGTGAGAAAAACTTTGAGCGAGACCGGGACTTTGTTCCCGAGTATTGACATTATTCCAACGGCAAAAGCTATGTCTGTGGCTGTAGGGATACCCCATCCGCTGCTTGCAAGTGTCCCGTTGTTGAAGAATGCATAAATCAGTGCCGGAGCCAGCATACCTCCTGCTGCAGCTATTACCGGAAGCATGGCTTTCTTTACATTTGACAGCTCACCGCATACTACTTCACGTTTTATTTCCAGACCTACAGTAAAGAAAAATACAACCATCAGAATGTCATTGATAAATCTTTCAATGGTCATATCTTTAGGAAAGACCCAATTTATTGTACGTAGCCCTGTGTCTATATTTGTTGGGCTTTGGATAGACATTGATAGTTCTGTTTCAAGTATGGCATGATAAAGTTCTCGGGTACAGCTGAGATTTGCAAGCAACATGGCTATTATAACGCATATCAAGAGTGTCACTCCCGAAGCCCAGGGCTGACTCATAAAATTTAGGTTGCTTTTTCTCATCTTCTTTAATTCTTTAGTCCATGTGTAAATTGGAATTAGTTTCATTTTTTTAGATTTTATCTTGTTCTTGTTGTCTGCTTCTTGTGATTTACTTATCATCATTGCAAAGGTACTCCTTTAATTTTTACTCTCAAATTGATATCATATACATATTTGCATTATTTATGGTTCATAAGTAACAAATAGTGGTCTCATTTGCTTTATAGCCGTATTCTATTGATTGCAGTTATGCTGTATTTATATAAGTGAAAGGCTGTGCTGAATTTATTCTGGCAACAGGGTAGGCAAGTCCATATTATTGTTTTGGAACTGTCTCTTAATAGCTAATTGGATCGATGTATGACGAGTGAATTGTTTTTCAGAGTTGGAAATGATAAGATGCAGGCAGAATAAATCCTCTGATAGTGTATATAGAACAAATTTTTATGGGGATGCCATTGGATGATGGAGCTCATACAAAAATCCCTTCTGATGTTTTTTTGCATCAGAAGGGATTCTTATGATTGTATATTCTGATTATAAGTCTTGGAGAAAGAGATTGTCAAATGGTACAATATGATGAACATCTGTTATCTCTTGTGGACCTATAGTCTTGAACCTTGTTGTTAAGCTACTTTATTAAGTTTTTTCAATATTATGAATATGAATGATGCTGAAATTAGACATAAAGCAGCAAGCACTCCCCATACAACAACCAACGGTTGTCCCCAAAGAAGTGAAGGTATGCTTACGAGAAGATTTCCTATGGCTGTGGCAACAAACCAACCTCCCATCATCATGCCCTTATATTTAGGAGGAGCCACTTTCGATACGAATGAAATTCCGATAGGAGAAAGAAGGAGTTCTGCAAAAGTAAGCACGAGGTAGGTTGTTATCAAGTAGTTTGGAGATATACGCAGAGCTGATTCTCCAGCAGCCTTTTGTACTTCCGGATCAGGAAGACCTATTGATACAATTGTGAGCAGGCAGTAAGCTACAGCAGCTACAAGCATACCGAGACCTATTTTCAAAGGTGCTGAAGGTTCTTTGCCTTTTTTTGCTAATGCACCGAAAATTGCCATTGATACAGGAGTGAGAGCTACGACAAAGCACGGATTGAACTGTTGGAATATAGGTGCGTCAACTGTTGTCTCTGCAGGAAGTGCATTATATTTACATATAAGTCCTATTACACATGCTACAATTACACCTGCTGATATAGCACGGCCTTTGCCTGTAGACGACTGGAATAATCCGAACAGACCATATACAATGATAATACAAAGAACAAGATTTATTACGTCAAACAGCATGCTTTCTATACCAGTGGATACTGTGGCTGTGTATTGTTCTGCGAAATATGTAAGAGTAGAGCCGTTCTGGTGGAATGCCATCCAGAAGAATATGACTACTGCAAAAACGAGGCAAAGTGCCACAATACGTTCTTTGGTCTCTGACTTTGACAGTTCTTCTGTCACTACAGAGCTGTTAGCTTGCTGTGTCTTGTTGTTATAATCTGCATGTGTGAATGTTTTACGTGCGAAATAGTATATGGCAATTGACACAATGAGTGAGAAGCAAGCTACAGCGAATGCAAAATGGTAGGAGTCTTCTTTGCTTACGTCGAAATTCTCCTGCATGTATCTCATGATCTCCACTGCTGCTGTTGCTGCAAAAAGGGCACCTATGTTGATTGCCATATAGAATATCTGGAACCCTGAATCACGCTTTGAAGAATATTGTTTAGCCTCGTAGAGATTACCGACAAGCACTTGCAGGTTTCCTTTGAAAAGTCCTGTACCAAGACATACAAGAAGGAGTGCCAGTGCCATTCCGCCTATGGCAACGATGTCGTTTCCGAGAGGTATAGACAGGATGAGGTATCCGAGGAACATGATTGAGATACCGATGGTAACCATTTTCCCATATCCGAATTTGTCTGCAAGCATACCTCCAAACAGCGGAAGGAAATAAACAAGTCCGAGAAAGATTGAATAGATTACTCCGGCTGTAGCTTCACTGAAAGCAAAGTTGTCTTTTAGGAAAAGTGTGAATACAGCCAACATTGTGTAGTAGCCGAAACGTTCGCCTGTGTTGGCGAGGGCAAGGGCATACAGCCCTTTGGGTTGTCCTTGAAACATAGTTGAATTTTTTTATTGTTTTACTTTTTGATATTTGCTTCTTCAAGTTTGTATCCGTATCTCTTGTCTGCTTTTTTCAGCATGAATGCGACAAGAAGAGAGAGACAGGCGATTCCTGTGAATATAATCATCGGTAAAGTATAGTCATAGATGTTTTTTCCGCCTTCTGTACCTACAATGCAATATTTCTCAAGTACTAAGCCGATGAGAGCCGGTATGCCCCATAATCCGATGTTCTGTATGAAGAATATGAGTGCATATGCTGTACCAAGCTGTTTGACAGGGAATATTTTTGCTACAGATGGCCACATGGCTGATGGAACAAGTGAGAAGGCTATGCCGAGTATGATCATCAGACCTATGGCTATGAGAGGGCTATGGATAAATGGCAGTGAATAGACAAAGTGTACTCCTATGAGCATGGCTGCGCCAAGCATCATGATTGAGGCTGCTTTGCCTTTTTTGTCTATCATGCCTCCAAAGACAGGGGTAAGGAAAAGTGCGCCGAGAGCCGGAAGACCGGCAAATGTGCCGGCAAGGTCCTCATTAACGGAATACTTTGTAATCATAAGTTCTGTAGCGAATTTTTGGAATGGGAACACGCACGAGTAGAACAATACACATAGAAGGGCGATAAGCCAAAATCCAGGATTTTTCACTACTGCTGTCACATCCTTGAAAGAAAACTTATCTTCTTCGGATGTAATATTGCTGACCTTTATTTGTTTGTCAAGCTTGAGGTCCATAAAACTGAAGGCAAGGAAAGCTACTAATCCTCCTACGAGTACGAGTGTTCCGATAAGCAGAGGAGTGTCAAGATTCCATGCTTTCGCTATGGGGATGGCCACTGCATATGCTGCCTGCGAACCTATACGTGCAAGTGCTACCTGTACTCCCATTGCAAGTGCCATCTCTTTTCCTTGAAACCATTTTGCAATGATTTTTGTTACGGTGATGCCTGCTACCTCTGCACCGACACCGAAGACCGAATAGCCAGCTGAAGCCATGAATACATCCAGCTTATATCCCATTATGATATCAGACGAGTTGGCATATTGGGTGATGGCTATATATTCTGTAGCTGTACCGGCAACCATCAGGATGGTGGAAAGTATCCCGGTAAAGCGTATCCCGAATTTGTCAAGGATTAGTCCGCCCCATATGAGCATGAGGAGAAATACATTGAGAAAACTGTAGGCTCCTGTAAAGAAACCGAATTCTCCGCTTGTCCAGTGGAGTTGCTCTTCGAGCATAGATTTCAAAGGTGCCATTACATCGTTAACATAATATGCCGCCATCATGGTAAATGCCACGATGAACAATGCTGACCAGCGGGCTCCTTTGGAATCGCTTAGATTTTTCTTTATTACTTCTGACATATTTTTTTGAAAAATTTGTTATACATCTGATTTTATAGATTTGATGACAGGCAAGGTTCCTTGTATGTTGTTGGTCTGTCAAATCTGTTAGACTGATTTATTTCAGCCATTTGTCAAGCCAGTTGAAGTATCGACGCTGCCACAGTACACCGTTTTGAGGTTTCAGCACCCAATGGTTTTCATCTGGAAAAACAAGCAGCTCTGCCGGTATGCCGCGGTAACGCGCAGCGTTGAATGCCGCCATAGCTTGACTTGCCACAATGCGGTAATCTTTTTCTCCGTGTATGCAGAGGATTGGGGCATCCCATTTATCAACAAAGCGATGAGGGGAATTGTCGAATGTGCGTTTTATCGCATCATTGTCTTTATGCCAGAAAGCACCTCCAAGATCCCAGTTGGCGAACCATGCTTCTTCTGTCTCCAGATATTGTTGCTCAAGGTTAAAAATTCCATCGTGTGCAATGAAACATTTGAAACGTTTGTTGTGATGTCCGGCGAGCCAGTATACACTGAAACCTCCGAAGCTTGCACCTACACAGCCTAATCTGTTCGAATCTATGCATTTATAATATTGGGCAACTTGATCTATGGCACTCAGATAGTCATCCATACAGTGTCCGCCATAGTTTGTACTGATTTCTTCAAGCCATTCCATTCCGAATCCCGGAAGTCCGCGGCGGTTAGGAGCCACTACAATATATCCGTTTGCTGCCATAATCTGCATATTCCAACGATAGCTCCAGAATTGACTGACAGGACTTTGAGGGCCTCCTTCGCAGAAGAGAAGAGTAGGGTATTTCTTTGATTCGTCAAAGTCTGGCGGGAAAATGACCCATGACAGAATTTTTTTCCCGTCTATGGCAGATGTGACACAGGCATCCACATTTCCCCAATCTATATGCTCACGGAAATATTGGTTCTCATGAGTAAGCTGAATGACATTTTTTGTAACATCATTGATGTTCATATCTTCGAAATCGTATGTGGATGTGCCAAGCCGCATGATTTTCTTGTTTTTGTCAATTTTTGCGGTATTGACTTTCTTGCCTTCTGGAGATAAAGCAGGATTTACCAGATAGAGTTCTGGTGAATCCTTCATTGATTGTCTGTTGCACAACAGAAGATTACCACATAATGAAACGGAAGTATAGTCGTACATTCCATCTGTTATTTTCCGGATATTTCCTTGAAGATCTGCTGCATATACGTGTGTTGTACCCATCCATGTTCCTACGAAATAGAGAATCTTGGAGTTGGCTGACCAACAATAACTGTCAACATTACTTTGAAACAGTTCTGTAATATAAGTTTTCTTTCCGGTGGATATTTCATATATACACAGACGGTTCCGGTCACTTTCATATCCGTCTCGTTCCATGCTCTGCCATGAGATGTATTTCCCGTCAGGAGAGAATTGAGGATTGGTGTCATAGCCCAGGTTAAGGTCCGTTGGTGATGTGGCAGACTGAGTGTTGACATTCTGCTCTTTCAGAGAAAGGGTATGGTCCGTTTTAGGTGCCTTATAGTCTGTCGGTTTGCAGAGGTTTGTAGTCTTTCCCGTTTCGATGTCATAAAGGAATATATCAGAGTCTGTACTTGTAGCATAGTCAAGTCCGGTTTTTTTACGGCAAGTATAAGCTACTTTTTTACTGTCCTGGCTCCATGCCAACTGTTCGATACCTCCAAAAGGCTTCATAGGGCATTCGTATGGTTCATCCTTTAATATATCAATCGGGTCTGTAGCCAGTTCTGTGCCGTTAAAATGATATATGTATGGATGAGGTATCGTTTCTGTCCATTCATCCCAATGGCGGAACATGGCTTCATTGATGACACGTCCGCTTGCTTTAGGAAGATCAGGATAGATGTCGACAGTCCTTTCTCCATACTTGACAGAGTGAATGATGAGCACGCTCTTCTCGTCTGGTGAGAATTGATAGTCTTCTATATCTCGTTTGAGATTTGATATCTGTATTCTGTTGCTGCCGTCTGTATTCATCGTCCACAGCTGCATGATGCCCGTTTCATCTGGTGCCATATATGCAATTTGTTTTCCTCCCTTGATGTATTTAGGAGAAAGTTCACTGGATACAGCAGAAGTCAGAAGTTTGCCGTTGCTGCTATCTGTGTCGTCTGTGCCGAGTGTGTAGATAACGGTATGGCTTTTATTCTGTTCTACACTATAGTAGCTGACATTGTATACAATGCTTTTTGCATCAGGGGAAACATCGTATCCTCCTATGCGTCCCATTGCCCACAATGCTTCAGGAGTAAGCTTGCGTTCCTTCAGTTCCGGATTTTGCCGACCTATGAAAGGGATGCTTTCTTCCGCTTTTGCCTCCGACAAGGATAAAATTCCTGCTGTCAACATTGCTAAAGTTGAATGGTTCATAAATAATTTGTTTATAAGATTTGTAGTAAAGATTCAAAGTTGCAAAACAAATAAGAAGAATGAAAAATGGGGAATTTTGATATTGCCGGGATAAATAAGAGTTCCGAGCATTATGCAAATTTGTTATTCCCAATTTTTCATTCTCCGCTATTATGTCTATTTCTTGTTCTGCTGTTGCATTTGTTGCTGACGAAGTATTTCCATCTGCTTCTCTTGCATTGCCTGGAATTTTTCCATCATTCCGGAACTCTTCTTAGGGTTCTGTTTGCGTTCGCGATATCGTGCTTCAAGTTTCTCAAGAAGTTTTGCATCGTCTGTCGTTTTGCGCAGATACCACATCATGGCTACACCGATGATACTTGAAATAAAGTAGTAATAGTTGAGTCCTGCTGAATATCCGTTGAACGAGAAGAAGAATATTATAGGCATAAGATATGTCATCCACTTCATCATAGACATCTGTTGCTGTTGTTCTGGTGTCATTGAATCCTGTTGCTGACGCATTGTGAACCATGAGTTGAGTACTGTTGCGACACACCATAATATACAGAACAGACTGAGATGGTCGCCTATACCCCATATATGGAAGTTCCAGCTGATTATATCATCATAAGTGGAAAGGTCGTCAGCCCATAAAAAAGACTGGCCACGAAGCTCTATTGCATTAGGAATAAAATTGAATAGTGCAATCCAGATTGGCATTTGTATCAGCATTGGCAAACATCCGCCCATTGGTGACACACCATACTGGCTGTATAGCTTCATTATTTCCTGTTGTTTCATCATTGCGTCTTCCGGCTTTGGATAACGTGCACTGATTTCGTCAATTTTAGGGCGAAGAACTCGCATGTTGGCAGAAGAGAGGTATGATTTGCGCATGAGAGGAAAGACGAGAATCTTTATGAATATGGTAAGCAAAAGCAATACTATACCCATGTTAATTCCCCATCCTGTCATGAAATCAAACAGATATACCATGAAGAAACGGTTGATGAGGTTGATGACAGGCCATCCGAGATAAACAAGGCTCTGTAAATCGAGATCTGTACCATTTCCGCATAATTTTTCATTCTCTTTCAGTGTGGAGAACTTATTTGGTCCGAGGTACATCTTCATATCTGTTGAAGCTTTGCCGGAAGGGTCGAATTTTGCAGATATGGCTGCACCATAAGTCTTGAGATAACCGCTTCCTTCTTTCAGACGGTATGAAGATATTGTATCTACCTGAAAACTTTCATTGGCAATCAATACTTGGCTAAAGAACTGGTTCTTGAATGCAATCCATCGGATAGCGTTTTCAAAGTCATCCTCAAATTCATCTGCGCCTGTGGAACTCAGATTATCAGTACTGTTCTTTATGCTTCTGTATGCAATTGTACTGTGTTGGTTCTCAAATGAGTATCCCTTTTCCTGCTGACGTATTTTTTCGTTCCATATAATGTCGAAAGAACCGCTTTTTGCAGGAAAGAAACCGCTGATTCCGTTTGCCTGTACATTCATGTTAAGAATGTAAGATTCCGGAACGAGTGAATAGCTTATGTCTATACTTCCTTCTGCAACAGGAAGCTTCATAGTGACTGAACCGTCTGAAGCATCTGTTGGGATGAAGTACAGCTCTTCTGTCAGAATATTGTATTCTTTTCCTGAGAACATCAGATTCATATTGTAGTCTGTTCCGTCGAACAGTACTACATTTTCTCCGTCACGACCCTTATATGCGTCATCCTTTAGTTCTGCTTTGCATAATTGGCCGCCTTTGTTAGAGATTGTCAGTCTGAGCAACTCGTTTTCTATTACTGTTGTTCCTTCATTCTCTTGACGTGCTTGGAACAACGGATTCAGTGTATCCGTCTTTTCCGCAATTTCCTTTTTAGCCTTTTTTTCTGCCTCGATAGCCTCAGCCTGCATCTTTTGCTGCTCTGCAGCTCGATTGTTTACCGCTTGCTGCTGTTGCTCAATAAGCTGCTCCTTCCGGGTGTGGTTCTCATATGCCATGAAGCCAAACACAACCAATGCCATAAGAAGAAAGCCTATCAAGGTATTCTTGTCCATTTTCATTATAAGGTGCCTGTTTTTGTTTATTTTATGTTTTTATATGCTTATAGAAAGTTCTCGCTGTTGGAAGACCCCGCCTTTTTCTTTTCTATAGCTGTTTTTACGAATGAAAGGAATAATGGATGCGGTTTGAGTACTGTACTGCTGTATTCCGGATGGAATTGTGTTCCTATATACCATGTGTTAGTAGGCACTTCCACAATTTCCACAAGGTCGCTTTCCGGGTTCAAACCTACACATGCCATTCCCTTTGATTCAAATTCATTCTTGAAGTCATTGTTGAATTCATAGCGGTGACGATGACGCTCAACAATCTTTGTTGATTGATATGCTTCGAATGTCTTGCTACCTTCTTTCACGGTACACTCATATCCTCCGAGGCGCATTGTACCACCCATATTTGTGATATTCTTTTGCTCCTCCATGATGTCGATGACATTATGAGGAGTTTTTCCGTCCATTTCACGACTGTTGGCATCCTCGTATCCGAGTACGTTGCGTGCATATTCTATAACCATCATCTGCATACCAAGACAGATGCCGAATGTCGGCTTGTCGTTCTTACGGCAATATTCTGCAGCCACGATTTTGCCTTCAATACCTCTTTGCCCGAATCCTGGACAAATCACCACACCATCCATGCACTTGAGCTTGTCCGCTACATTCTCTTGAGTGAGCTTTTCGCTGTTTACAAAATGTGTCTTTACCTTATAGTCATTATATGTACCTGCTTGTGAGAGGCTTTCAAGTATAGACTTGTAGGCATCCTGCAAATCGTATTTGCCGACAAGGGCGATATCTACAATTTCTGTAGCATTACGTCTGCGTTCAAGGAAATTTCTCCACGGACCCAATCCCGGAGTTTCTCCTATTGGGATTTGGAGCTTGCGGAGGATTGCAGTGTCAAGTCCCTGCTCCTGCATCTTTACTGGTACCTCATATATAGAAGGCAAGTCTAAGCTCTGCACAACACAATCTTTGTCTACATTGCAGAAACTTGCCACTTTACGTCTTAGATTGTCCGACAACTCATGTTCTGCTCTCAATACAAGGATGTCCGGTTGTATGCCCAGACTTTGCAGCTCTTTGACAGAGTGTTGTGTCGGCTTTGTCTTGAGTTCTCCGGCTGCAGCCAGATAAGGCACATAGGTCAGATGAACACATACGGCATTCTTTCCGAATTCCCATTTCAATTGGCGGATAGCTTCAAGGAAAGGAAGGCCTTCAATGTCACCGACAGTTCCTCCTATTTCCGTGATGACAAAATCATAAGTCCCTTTTGCTCCAAGAAATTTCATGTCACGTTTGATTTCGTCTGTGATATGAGGCACAACCTGAATGGTTTTTCCGAGATAATCACCACGACGCTCTTTGTCTATCACACTCTGATAGATACGGCCCGTCGTGATGTTGTTTGCTTTTGTAGTCTGTATTCCTGTGAAACGCTCATAATGACCAAGATCAAGGTCTGTTTCCTGACCGTCAATTGTCACATAGCACTCACCGTGCTCGTAAGGATTGAGTGTCCCGGGGTCGATGTTGATGTAGGGATCAAACTTCTGGATTGTAATGTTGTACCCTCTTGCCTGCAATAGCTTACCTATTGAAGATGAGATTATACCTTTGCCAAGTGAACTGGCAACTCCTCCTGTCACAAAGATGTATTTGGTTTCAGCCATACTTAATTTGTAGTTTTACCTTAAATATATTTCAAGTTGCAAAGATAGTGCAAACCGAGCGAACAAAGAAATAAAGCAGAATAAAAAATTGTTCGGCTTTTATTTATGGTGTCTGAATACCACAAACATACATCTGTTTTTAGGGTAGTGTAATGTTGGCTGAAAATACAGATTTAAGGAGGGCTCTGTGTTTTAATTTAGATGATATTTCTGCTACTTTCATTCCGCAAGCCGGAATATAATATAACTATTCATAAAAAATGAAATATACGGCAGCTATCAGGCATACAAATGCTGCAAGATGATTCCAATGTAACTGTTGGCCTTGAAATAGAAAGTTTGCCATTACAGTAAAGACCACAAGAGAAATCACTTCTTGTATTACTTTTAGCTGCATAAGATTGAACGGACCACCGTTACCGTCAAATCCAAGCTTGTTTGCCGGTACTTGCAAGCTATATTCAAATAGTGCTATAGTCCACGAGAATAGAATAGTTCCGATTAAAGGCCAGCTGTTGCTTATGTTCATCTGGGTTAACTTTAGGTGCCCGTACCATGCCAGAGTCATGAATATATTTGAGCCTATCAGCAGCAAAATGGTATAAAATCCGTTCATTTTTCGTTTCTTGGTAAATGAGTAAATGTTATTCTTGATAAAAAGTTCATTCAATCACTTGACAGACAAGGAATGGCAAAATTATTGAAAAAATCATTTATCCGCAAGAGGGACATGAAAAATATTTCTCAGGTGATAATGAATGGCGGCTTTTGTTTCTTCGATTCCATAATTATAGCTTTGCATATAAGTCCTTTGTTTTTTGACAGTTTTCTTGAGCTCTGTGGCAGTAAAGACATTGTAAGACGGTATATTTGCGAGTTTAGTATTTAAATTGCAGAGGTGCAATTGTTTGTCTGCTTTTGGTGCTATATGTCTTTTTCTTGGTTCGTGTATTTTTTGTGAACCGCTATTTGTCTGTTGTTTTTTTTGTGTACCTTTGTCCTCTATATTTTTCCAATCAAAAAAGACATATTATGAAAATAATTAAATTGTTATTATTGGCTGTAGTGGCAATGTTTGTCTGTGGTGCTCATGCAAAAAAGTATCCAGAGATAAAATTTGAAAAGACAACAATTGATTTGGGTGTGTTCTCTCAGGATGACCCTATACAGAAGTGTGTATTTAAATTTACGAATACAGGAAAAGGAAAGCTGGTGATAAATTATGTACATACCTCATGTGGTTGCACTGTGGCTGAATTTCCAAAAGATTTCATTTCTCCTGGTGCTTCTGGCGAGATAATTGTTACGTACAATGGAACCGGCAAAATGCCTGGAAGATTCAAAAAACATGTACAGATATTTACCAACTGTAAGAATGATCTTGCCCGTGTCTTTATTCAAGGGGAAATGTCTGCCTTAAAGAAAGAGGTCTTAAGGAAGAAACAAGAGAAATGAAATTTTATGCCGGATTCCGGTAAACACATGTCAAAAGAGTTGTAGGTACGATTTGTGTTTTTCCTCTTTGGAGATTTTGTCCGTTATTTTTGCTTTTTTCATTTTGATTATAGACGAATCAAAGTGAAAATATACAGATCATGTTTGTAATAACTTTTTGATGAGTGTAGAAAGGTTATATCCCTCTCTTATATCCTCTGAAACGAGGTGTTTGAGTGGGTTGAAATGTTAAAATCAGAATGCAAAAAATGGCCCTGTTTTTGTTTGATTCAGACGTTGGATGATTTTATCCTATTTCTGTGACATTTCAAATTTTAGTCTGGTTATGTGAAATAGTGTTTCAGAAAAGGGACTGATATTTACATTTTTTACATTTAAAATGGACGAATTTGAGCAAAAAAAGCTGCTGTTTCAGAATAAACAGTGCAGTGAAAAAAAATATTCAGCGCACTGAAAAAATTTTTTCACTGTGCTGAAGTTTAAAAAACACCGTTTTTTACCCCTCAAACAGGTGTATTCGAATTATTTGTTAATAAGTGTGTAATTTGCTGTTTGGACAGAAAAATCAGACAAAGATTAATGAGGGGAATGTGAATTTGTGTGTTTAGATTGTGTTTATGGTTAATGTGTTGATAATCAGTAGTTTATTATTTTATTGAGAGCTCTTGGTTTTAAGCGGGTAGTGGACTTGTTTTTATTTAATTGTATATTATATTGATTTACAGTGTGTTAAACTAAAAATATGCCTGTTTATTGAATTTGTAAAATGTGAATAAATGTTTCAAATGTTAATTGGACATCAAATCGAAATAACAATAAAACGAGTTGTTGGAATTGTGTGGAAAAAAGGCCTATAAGCAGATTATGTTTTCAATATATTGATAGGTGTTATGAATCATGTCTGCAAAATCTGCTGTTGCAAATTTATCGATATATGAAAAGGTGTACATAACCCAGCCCTTTTAAAGTGGCCGGGTTTGACCACTTAAAAAGACTGAGTTTGTCATCTTTGGTGCTTCGTGTTTCTGGATAGATTGAGGTGTTTCAAAGCAAGGTAATCTTTATATAGGATTTTGTTTTTATTATACCTGCTTGATGAGTTGGTTGAAATAAGGGTAAGGGATCTCTATATTTTCCTTGTCGAATCTTTCTTTTATGGCTTTGAACAAGTCATATTTCAGTGTAAAAGAATGGCCCGGGGTATCAGCCCATGCATACGCGCGGAGGGTGATGGCTGAGTCTCCAAGCGTGATTACACGTATGATCACTTTAGGAGTTCCTTCTGCAATTTCAGATTCTGTGCGCCGGTCTATGAGCAAAGGATGCTTTTCAATTTCATCGCGCATGACTGTTATGCAATGGTCAAGATTTTCGGTATAAGCAACCCCTACTTCAATGAAAGCACATGTTGCTGTGTCTCCGAGTGTACTGTTAAAGATTGCGCTGCTGTTGATTTTTGAGTTTGGTACAATGACAAGCCGATTGTCTGAACACCTGATGACAGTGTGGCGCAGTGTTATTTCTGTCACTGTTCCTATAATCTTGGAGTCGAGCTCTATATAGTCTCCTATGCGAAATGGTTTTCCTATGATGATGAATATACCTCCTACAAAGTTTGATAATGCCTCTTGAGAAGCAAGACCGACAGCCATGGCAAGTATTCCGGCACTGGCAAGTATGGAAGTCCCAATTTTTTCGAGTGCAGGAATCAATGAAAGAATCGATGCCACACCGAGTATATAGACAATGGTTGTCACTACCCTCATGATAAATTTGCTGCTTGTTTCGTCAAGCGTCCTTTTGACTTTTCTGTTTTGCCATCTTTTGTACATGAAATTGGCAAACCACAAGATTGATTTGATAAAAAGCAATATGACAATAGTCTTAATGCAGAAAATGATTGGGTCTTTTAGGGAAATACCCAGAATTTGATAGTCGGACAATTCCTTCCAGTCATCCAGCTTTTCTAAAATGTGCATGTTTTGTAAATTTTATATGTAATACATTTTTATAATGAGCTCAATGAGCATTATTTTCGTTAACTTTGCAAAGTTAACAAATAAAAATTGGGTTTGTTTATTTTTTTTTATGAAGTATGGACTATAAGGCTATAATTGACAAGTATTATCCGGAAGATAACGCATTGAAGCGTATATTGATGATTCACAGCCGTTCGGTGGCTGACAAAGCATTAAGCATTGTCGATGCACATCCTGAACTTTGTGCCGACAGGAAGTTTGTTGAGGAGGCGGCAATGTTGCATGATATCGGTATATTCGAATGTGACGCTTCCGGAATATATTGTTTTGGTTCCAAGCCCTATATTTGTCACGGCACAATAGGGTCGGAACTGATGTGCGCAGAAGGTTTTCCGCGTCATGCGTTGGTGTGTGAGCGTCATACCGGAGCAGGTTTGTCGATAGCAGATATAGAACGGCAGAATTTACCTGTTCCGCATCGCGATTTGCTTCCTGTGAGCATTGAAGAACAGATAGTATGTTTTGCAGACAAGTTTTTCTCAAAGACGAAACTGGATAAAGAGAAAGATGTGGAAAAGGCATTTTTGAGTGTTGCCAAATTCGGAGAAGAAAGTGCTGAAAGGTTCAGAACATGGTGCAAAATTTTTCTTTAGATATATTGTAGTGTGACAAAAATCGGTTAAAAATGATTTATACAAATATTTTTTGACTGATAATATGTATTTTTGCAAAATGTTTGTGAGTTGACGGATTTTGGGTTGACGAGAAAACATGTAGTTTGTAGGTGGACGGATTGCTGACAGGTTACTTTTATCGGGTTTGTGGCAAAAAGAATGAAGCTTGTGAGTTTGTCTCTTGTTTGCTTGTCTGCTAATAAAATAAAAGGACATTTTGAAACATCGTTTATATATATTTGCAATAATATTGGCTGCTGTTGTAACGATAGCCCAAAGTTCAGAAGTGTGCCCTTCGGGAATGATCGGCAGCAGGACATGTTGTATGTCTCTGTCTGATACGGGTGATGTCGTGCCGAGTATGCCTGCTGCTTTTACAGGACAGACCATTATTCGTGATACCATACAGGACAAGTCCGTCAAAGCAGATTCTTTATCTTTGGCAGTTCTTGATTCGTTGAAAAGAGTGTTTGACGAGTCGCATGGAGGTAATCCGGCTGCCATTCAATGGAATGACTCCATTGCTCAAGTGGAGGATTCGATTAAAAAGACCAAAAAGAAAAGTCCGCTCGAGGCTCCTGTTGTTTATGAGGCAAAGGATTCTGTGGTGTTTTTTATGGGAACGAAGAACGCTCATTTGTATGGTGATGGAAAGGTTGACTATCAGAACATAAATCTTACAGCCGAACAGATAACTATGAATATGGACAGTTCGATTGTCCATGCAGTAGGTGTGCCGGATTCTTTGGGCAAGCTTGTCGGCAAACCTGTCTTCAAACAAGGAAATGATGAGTATGAACAGGAGACGATGACCTATAATTTTTCAACTCGAAAAGCCTTCATCACTAATATATCAACTCATCAGGAAGACGGTTATATTGTCAGTGAAGAGGCGAAAAAAGGAGATGGGGACGAAGTATATATGCGTCATGGCCGCTATACGACATGTGATGAGGAGCATCCGCATTTTTATATAGCCCTGAGCCGTGCCAAAGTACATACAGGAAAGAGTGTATTTTCTGGACCTGCATGGCTGGTTGTGGAGGATGTGCCTCTGCCATTTGCTATTCCGTTTGCCTATTTCCCCTTTACCAGTTCTTATTCGTCGGGATTCATCATGCCAAGCTATGGTGATGAATCGTCAAGAGGTTTTTATCTGCGTGACGGAGGATATTATTTTGCGATCAATGACAATGTAGACCTCAGGCTTACCGGAGAAATATTTACAAAAGGCTCATGGGGACTTGCTGCCCAGACTACGTATAAGCGGAGGTATAAGTATTCAGGTAATTTCTATTTCAATTATCAGGTGACGAAAGAAGGGGAAAAGAATATGCCTGACTACAGTGTAGTGAAAAACTTCAAGCTTCAATGGTCGCATCGTCAGGATGCAAAAATGAATCCTAACAGTTCTTTCTCTGCTTCTGTCAATTTTGCTACACAAAGCTATGAAAGAAATAATCTGACAAGCCTTTATAACCCGACTTCATATTCACAGAGCACGAGAACGTCAAGTGTGAGCTATTCACGTACATTCCCGAAAATAGGTCTTTCCATATCGAGTAGCTTTAATATTGCTCAGAATATGAGAGACTCTACACTCTCGCTTACACTGCCGAGTTTAAGCATCAGCTTGAGTCGTCTCTATCCGTTCAAGCGCAAGCATGCTGCGGGTAAGGAACGCTGGTATGAAAAGATTGCACTTACATATACCGGTTCTCTCAGTAACAGTATAACAACCAAAGAGGACAAATTGTTGAAGTCTGACCTGATAAAAGACTGGCGCAACGGTATGAAGCATTCCATTCCTGTTTCCGCTTCGTTCAACATCTTCAATTATATCAATGTAACACCGTCATTCAATTATACCGAGCGATGGTATACCAACAGAGTTGATCAAACGTGGGATGATAAGTCGAGGCAGGTGGTACGCGATACCATATACGGTTTTAACCGTGTATATGATTATAATCTGAGTCTTTCGGCAAACACGAAGATTTACGGATTTTATACTCCGTGGAGAAAGCTTTTCGGTGATAAGATACAGACTGTACGTCATGTGATTACTCCGTCGGTGACATTCAGTTACGCTCCTGATTTCGGGTCTGACAAATACGGGTATTGGAAAACTTATACACGTACAGATGAGGAAGGCAATGTGTCGCTTGTGGAGTACTCGCCTTATTCTTCTTCCTTGTACGGAGTTCCGTCAAAGGGAAAAACCGGATCTGTCAGTTTCGACCTTTCCAATAATATTGAAATGAAGGTCAAGATGCAAGATGATTCCTTGAAGAAAATAAGCATCATTGACGAATTGGGAGCAAGTCTTTCTTATAATATGGCGGCGAAGACACAACCGTGGAGCAATCTTTCTACTCGCTTGAGATTGAAGTATGGGAAGTTCACTTTCAATATGAATGCAGTGTTCAATACGTATGCCTATGAGTTTGATCAAAACGGAAATGTAATAGTGGGTAATCGTACAGAATGGTCATACGGTCGTTTCGGTCGTTTTCAGGGTATGAGTAAAAATTTGTCCTATACGTTCAATAATCAGAGCTGGAAGAATCTGCGTGAAAAGTTCCGTAAGCTTTTGGGCAAGAAGGTTGATGATGAAGACAGTGGTGAGGAAGAAGGAGAAGAGGAAGACGGCATAGGTCAGGATAAGAAGGGGAGTGAGACAGGTGCCGATAATGGTACCGGGCTTGATGAGAATGGATATATGAGGTTTACTTTGCCGTGGTCGTTCTCCATCTCTTATGGTATCACTATGGCAGAGGATCGTAGCGCACAGATCAATGTGAAGTCAATGCGTTACCCTTATAAATTCGTTCAGAATCTGAATTTTTCGGGAAATGTAAAATTGTCAAGTAACTGGAATGTCAATTTTTCATCCGGCTATGACTTTACCAATCATGCCATCTCTATGACTACTGTAAATATTTCGCGTGATATGCACTGTTTTAACATGAGTTGTGGACTTGTTTTTGGTACTTTTACTTCATATCATATATCTTTGCGTGCGAATGCGAGCACTCTTACGGATGCCTTGAAGTATGACAAGCGCAGCAGCTATTCAGGTTCTATACAGTGGTACTGATGCAAAACGGTGTAAGGGCTGTATCTATGTCTTGTGTTTACACTGTAAGCCGGTAAATAGAATATTGTATTAAGCATAAGACGACTCCGAACAATCTAAAAACTAACAGATGATGAAACGATTGATGCAAAATATGGTCATGCTTCTGCTTGTTTTTTTCGTCGTGTCAGTAACGGCAGAAGCACGTAAGAAGAATGGTAAATATGACAAAAGGGAACAGAGTGGTGATTTGGTGTTGATAGAGCCGGATCCTATCGCACACAAGTCCATTCCTGATTTTCATCCCAAAGGTCTGAAACAGCCGACTCTTTATGTGGTGAGTGATATTAATCACATACATGGCCTGGACCTGAGCCATTATCAGGGTAGGGTGAATTGGGAGCAGGTGGCTACAGATCCTCATGCCGGATATATTTATCTGAAAGCGACAGAGGGAGAAAGGCTGGTTGACGATACGTACAGGTATAACTTTTCAGAGGCAAAAAGAGTAGGTCTGAAAGTAGGCAGTTACCATTTCTTTCGTCCTGGAATTTCAGCAGTCAGGCAGTTTAACAATTTCATTAGTGTAGTAGATGTGAAACAACAGGATTTATTGCCAATTGTAGATGTGGAAGTGACAGCGAGAGGAGTCCCCATGTCTACATTCTACAACCGTTTGGAAGAATTTCTGAAACTTGTAACTCAAGAATTTGGCAAGCGTCCTATTATTTATACGGGAAAGAACTTTTATAATAAGCATTTCTCAAACCGACGTTTTAAGGATTATAAATTTATGATTGCGGCATATACTCTTGATGAGCCGGAACTTAACAATAATGATGATTATATAATCTGGCAATATACCGGTAGCGGCAGTGCGAATGGAATCAGAGGACATGTGGATAAGAGCCGTTTTAGAGGAAAGCACTCCATTTCTGAGATATTGTTTTGAGTTGGTAAGTAAATAATTTAGATGAACAATAAAAAAGTATTGTAATGCAGGCAATGTTTGTTCTTTTATTTTGCTTGTTGTGTGATTTGCACGCCCATGCTGTTTCTGTTCAATATTCTGCTTCCGATAGTCTGATGGTGGAGCAATTATTGAGAATTGGACAACAAGAGCGTGGCAATGAGAACAGAATGATTTATTATGGCAAGAAGTTTCTGGATGTTCCCTATGTTGCACATACGCTTGAAATAGGTAATGAAGAAAAATTGGTCGTTAATTTGAAACAAGTAGATTGTACCACATTTGTGGAATATGTAGCTGCATTGTCTATGTGTGATATGAAAGAACAGAGGCATTTCAAAGATTTCTGTAATAATCTGACAAGCATTCGTTACCGGAACGGCATTATTGACGGATATGCATCGCGGTTGCATTATTTCACCTGGTGGGGAGAGGATAATGAAAGAATGGGTATTGTGAAAGAGATTGTATCAGAAGATGCACCTTTTACAGCAGTACAGAGAGTACAGGTGGATTATATGTCTTCCCATCCGTTGCTTTATAAACGTCTGAAGAATGATGCCAGTCTGATTCCTGTCATAAAGGAATATGAGGCGGCAATGAATGGAAAACAGTACAGGTATATTCCTAAATCTCGTCTTGGAGGTACGCGTGAAGAACTTTCTGCTGTATGCTCGGGAGATATTGTTTCAATAATTACAAGTAAGAAAGGGCTGGATACAAGTCATGTAGGCATTGTCGTATGGCAGGACGGTCGTCTGCATCTTATGCACGCTTCAAGCCTGAAGAATAGAGTGGTGTTGGACTCTGAAACTTTTTATGATTATTCTATGAAACAGCGTTCTCAGTTAGGGATAAGAGTGTATCGGTTAAATTGATTTTGTTGAGACTGTAATATTGTGGACTGCTTTCCGAAACTGCTGTGTCGTTTTTCTGATAGCAGTTCTATTTTTTTATATCAGATGATACACTTTCTATTCTAATGCTCTCACAGCCTTGTAATAAAAATATTATTGTGAATAGTTACTTTTACGTTGATATTGCTTAACTTTGTCGAAAATTGTGAAATAAAAACTTTTTAGTCGTGGATAGCAATCAGAGATACATGATGCGCGGAGTGAGCGCAGCGAAGGAAGATGTGCACAATGCCATCAAAAATATTGATAAAGGTATTTTTCCTCAGGCTTTCTGCAAGATTATACCTGATATTTTGGGCGGCGACCCTGAGTATTGTAATATAATGCATGCTGACGGAGCCGGTACAAAGTCGAGTCTTGCATATATGTACTGGAAAGAGACTGGTGATATATCAGTCTGGAAAGGTGTCGCTCAGGATGCACTCATTATGAATACAGATGATTTGCTGTGTGTCGGTGCTGTGGACAATATACTTGTTTCATCTACAATCGGACGAAATAAGATGCTCATTCCGGGAGAAGTGATCAGTGCGATTATCAATGGTACAGACGAACTTCTTGCAGAAATGCGCAAGATGGGGATAGGCATATATGCCACAGGCGGTGAGACTGCAGATGTGGGTGACCTTGTACGTACTATCATTGTTGATTCTACTGTGACTTGCCGTATGAAACGCAGTGATGTGATAGACAATGCAAATATCTGTCCTGGAGATGTCATTGTCGGTCTCAGCAGTTGTGGTCAGGCTACATACGAAAAGGAATATAATGGAGGCATGGGTAGTAACGGGCTGACTTCTGCCCGTCATGATGTATTTGCCAAGTATCTTGCAGAGAAATATCCTGAAAGTTATGATAAGGCTGTACCACAAGAACTTGTATATAGCGGTAGTTACAGGTTGACGGATGAAGTGGAAGGTGCACCAGTAAATGCCGGTAAGCTTGTGCTTTCTCCGACGCGTACATACGCGCCTGTGGTGAAGAAACTGCTGGATGAGATGCGTGCTGATATACACGGAATGGTTCATTGTACTGGTGGTGCACAGACTAAGGTGTTGCATTTTGTCAATGAAAACTGTAAGGTCGTAAAAGACAATATGTTTCCTGTACCTCCGTTATTCAGAGCTATACAAAAGGAAAGCGGCACAGATTGGTCAGAAATGTATAAGGTGTTTAATATGGGACACCGTCTTGAAGTATATCTTTCTCCAGAGTATGCCGACAAGGTTATTGAAATATCAAAAAGTTTCAATATTGATGCACAGATTATAGGACATATTGAGGAAGCCGATAAAAAGGAGCTTGTTATCAGAAGTGAGTTTGGCGAGTTTAGATATTAAATCGTAAGACTGATGAAGAAGAGATTCATCTTCTGTTTTTGTGCATTAGTGGGGATGAGTGTACTTCTTATTTGATATGTTGCCTGTTCGGCGCATGGGAAAACAGTTCATTTATAAGAAATACATTTAAGATACTTGCTCTGGCAGGATGGATACATATTATATATAATATGCTTACATTCAAGTATGAATGGATAAAAAAACTGATAGATTAAATGGCAGACAACAATAATATTCTTGATAAACTCGATGGTATAGTCAGTCGGTTTGAGGAAGTGTCTACACTTATCACAGACCCGAATGTAATCGGTGATCAGAAACGGTATGTCAAACTTACTAAGGAATATAAGGATCTTCAGAACATTGTTAATGCAAGAAAGGAATATATAGATTGTATCTCCAATCTGGAAGATGCAAAACAAGTTTTTTCTTCTGAGGATGATCCGGAAATGCGTGAGATGGCACGTGAAGAGATTGAAGCCAATGAGAAGCGTATCCCAGAACTTGAAGAGGAAATAAAACTGCTGCTTATACCGGCTGATCCGGAAGATGGCAAGAATGTGGTGATGGAGATACGTGGAGGAACTGGTGGGGATGAGGCTGCTTTATTTGCTGGCGATCTGTTTCGTATGTACTCGAAATATTGTGAGATAAAAGGGTGGCATATCACTATTTCAAGCTTTTCAGAAGGTGCATCAGGTGGCTATAAGGAAATTATATTCAATGTAACGGGCGAAGGTGTGTACGGCATACTTAAATATGAATCCGGTGTGCATCGTGTACAGCGGGTTCCGGCAACAGAGACACAGGGAAGAGTGCATACTTCGGCTGCCACAGTAGCTGTACTTCCTGAAGCGGAAGCTTTCGATGTACAGATTAACGAAGGAGAGATAAAGTGGGATACCTTCCGGAGTAGTGGCGCAGGAGGGCAGAATGTGAATAAAGTGGAGTCGGGAGTACGTGCCCGTTATATGTGGAGGAATCCGAATACAGGAGAGATGGAGGAGATTCTGGTTGAATGTACCGAGACTCGTGACCAGCCTAAGAACAAGGAACGTGCATTGGCTCGTTTAAGAACCCGCATATACGACCGTGAGCATCAGAAATATATAGATGATATTGCTTCACGACGAAAGACAATGGTTTCTACGGGTGACCGTTCTGCAAAGATACGAACGTATAATTATCCTCAGGGTCGTATAACAGATCATCGTATTAATTATACCATTTATAATCTTGCTGCATTTATGGACGGAGAAATACAGGATTGTATAGATCATTTGATTGTTGCGGAGAATGCGGAGCGTTTGAAAGAAGCTGAATTATAGCATATAAAGCTATGTGATAAATCAAGGGCGCAAAGATATGGGATTTTTATTTTTTGCTTGTGTTGAGAGTGAAGAATGCCATATCTTTGTGCCTTGTTATTTTATTTATTTTTGAACATAAAATTAGAATAGTAATGAACCTTGAATCTTCGTCTAAATTGATTGCTGGAATCTTACGTAATTGCATCAGGCGTTTTCCCGTCTCTATAGTCTACATGATGGCTTTGACTGTGTTGCTGCTGGTAGGAATTAACAGTGCGGACTTTTTCAGTGAACGCTTTTTGTACGTGGCTTCCTATTATTTGTCCGTAGGATATTTGCTGTCTCTTACACTTCACTTGTGGCAAGAGGAAACAAAAAATAAGTGTGCAGTTGTCGTTGTCAATGTGCTGGCGCATGTGGCATTAATAGCTGATGCCGTATATTTGTATGATTTGCCCGATTCTCAACCTTTTATGGAAAAGGGCATAGCACATACATCTGCTATATTTGCACTGTGGCTATCCATGTTTTTTCTTTCGTTTCTGAAGGAGAAAGATAACATTGCATCATGGAATTTCACGATGAAGATTTTGACCCAGTTTATAATTTCACATGCTATTGGATTCATGATGTTTTTAGGTGTGAGTCTGCTTGCTGCTTCTCTTTTATATCTTTTCGGTATAGATATAGAAACCGAATGTTATTCCAGTCTTGCTGTATTGTTTTGCTTGTTTCTGTCTTCATGTCTGTTTATCGGGCTTATTCCCGGTGGAGAGGCAAAACACGATCGTAGCCCTGTTATGTCTAAGTTTATGAACGGGGTGATACATTATCTGTTTCTTCCTTTGATTGGATGTTATCTTATAGTGCTTTATGTATATGCGTTTCAGATTCTTTGTGCATGGGAACTGCCGGATGGATGGGTATCTTATCTTGTTGTTGCATTGATGGTGGGATGTATCGGAATAGAATTCGGATTGTATCCGGTAAGACAAAAGGAGCACAAACGTTCGGATGAAATCATCGTCAGATGGTTGCCATTAGTAGCATTGCCGTTGCTTGCCCTCATGACAGTGGGGATTGTGCGCCGTTTTCTGGACTATGGAATAAGTATCAACCGCTTATATCTTGCCACTCTCAATGCATGGTGCTATTTTGTTTGTATAGGACTTTTTGTTACAAAGGCAAAGCACATAAATTGGATAACGATATCCTTTAGCATGGTGTTTCTTCTCACCTCAGCATTTCCTGTGAATTATGTCAGTATCACCCGAGAGTCGATGTATCTGAATATTTTGGATGATTTGAAAGAATTGGGAGCAGAACAATTGCCTATGACTAAAGAGGGCTATAAGATTTTCATGGAGAGTATACCCAAAGATAGAGCCAAGACCATCAGTGCACGTCTTGACTATATGTGCAGCTGGTTCGGAAAAGAATCTGTAGCGGATATAGCTGACGGGAATATTCCTTTCTGGAATTATCAAGATGATGGGGTGATATCAGATGGACGCTATTATGCTGATTATTCAGCGAATATCGGGAATTATGCAGAAATTGAGATTCCTAAGGGATATGATCGTATAGTGAAATACGACTATGAAACTTCAGAAGAATTTTCATCCGATTATGAAGGCATTGTCAAGTTTGTTGCCGGACAGAATACATCTGTAGAAAATGATACCATTTATTTGGATATCCGGCAAATAAAGAGTATAAAGAAACCTTATAAGAAGCCTGTGCTTTTGCGGTGCAGTTCATCCGGAAGTGTATTTATGCTGACGCAATACAGCATAACACTTTATAGAGGTGAAGAAAAGACAAAGGTGTATTTTAGCGGTTATTTGTTTAAGAAATAAGAGGAACTTTAAGGGTGATGATTTTCTATGTGCGAAATGTACAGAGAAGTTTCTTGAAAAATCATTACCTTTGTACTGTAAATTTAATTTTGAATAGTATGAACAGACAAGAACTTATCAATCAAATTCGTGAGAAGAAGTCTTTTCTTTGTGTAGGGCTTGATACGGACATAAAGAAAATTCCAGAGCATTTGCTTTGTGAAGAAGATCCAATGTTTGCTTTTAATAAGGCTATCATTGATGCTACAGCTCCTTATTGTATAGCATACAAGCCTAATCTCGCTTTTTATGAGAGCAATGGAGTGAAAGGATGGATTTCATTCGAAAAGACAATAAAGTATCTTAATGAGCATTATCCTCATCATTTTATCATTGCAGATGCAAAGCGCGGTGATATAGGGAATACTTCTGCTATGTATGCACGTACATTTTTTGAAGAAATGAATATAGATTCTCTCACTGTCGCCCCATACATGGGAGAGGATAGTGTAAGTCCTTTTTTGCAATATGAGGGTAAATGGGTGATTTTGCTTGCGCTCACATCTAACAAAGGAAGTCATGACTTCCAGCTTTTGGAAGACAATCAGGGTGAGCGTCTTTTTGAAAAGGTCTTGAAGAAGAGTCAGGAATGGGGAGATAAGGACAACATGATGTATGTCGTTGGTGCTACACAAGGCCGTATGTTTGAAGATATACGTAAGATTGTACCTGAACATTTCCTTCTTGTTCCTGGAGTGGGAGCACAGGGTGGTAGCCTTGAAGAAGTATGTAAATATGGTATGAATAAGGATTGCGGGCTTATTGTAAATTCAAGTCGTGCAATTATTTATGCAGATAAAACAGAACGTTTTGCTGAAGTTGCTGCTGAAAAAGCAAAGGAAGTACAGCAGCAGATGGCCGGTCTTCTGAATATTTGAGACTGGGAGTTCGTAGTGTGTTCTTGATGGACTTGTGTTGCTGATGTCAGGCTACGAGCATGATTCTCTGAACGTTTTTTTTCAGGGAGGTTATAATCAGTTGCTCCCCAAAAGTTGTACAAAAAGCTTTTGGGGAGCAACTGATTATAAAGTGTATTCTTTTTCTATATTTTATGGCTGGGATATATGCTAAGTGATATTCTCTGCTATTGCTTCATTCCAATTTTCTCTATCCATTTCAATATACCGTCTTTCGATTTTTCTACATGGTCGCGACTGATGGCGTGACCGTCAAGTACAGTGGCATTTTTCTCAAGACTGCGGATGGTGTTGACAGCATTTGAAAAGCGGCTTCCACCATGTGTGCAAAATGGAACAAGAGTCTTTCCGCTGAAATCATATTCCTCGAAGAACGTATAGAGCGGCATCGGCATATCATACCACCAGTTTGGGAAGCCTATAAATACTACATCGTAATCTTTCAGATTCTTTATATGTGTCGACAGTCTGGGGTGTATCTTGTTGTCTGATTCTTCTTTGGCTGCATCAACCAGAGCTTTATGCGAACTTGGATAAGTACGTATGGTCTTTATCTCAAACAGGTCACCTTTCGTTGCTTCTGCAATAACGGAAGCTACATATTGTGTATTGCCCATCAGTTTTCCTTCTATGATGATGCGGCTGGCTCCCGATGCGGCATCCATACCGTCGGTCTCAGGAACTGAAAAGTATACTACGAGCACCTTCTCTTTTTTCCCTTTCACAGTTCTTTGTGCCGAATATTGTTCTCCGGATGCCTTTTCGTTCTGTATACAGTTTTGTTCCATTTGCGTAGTATACATATACGTGAATGCGGAACAATATACAGCTGCCAATGTCAGCATTGCTATAACCAAATTTTTTTTCTTCATCTACTTTATTTTTTTTGTTTAATTTCTATTTTCTTATGCTCTCGTAGCATATATTCCTTTAATATTTTTCATCCTTCAACGCTCCCTGCCACATTGTTTTGCCTTTTGTTTGTTGTGTGCCGATAGCAATGTGTGTAAACTCGCTTTCGGGAGCTGCGCCATGCCAGTGTACCACATTAGGAGCAATTTTCACCACATCACCCGGATAAAGGGCCTGTATCGGTTTGCCTTTCTCCTGATAACGTCCTTCTCCAGAGATGCAGAGCAGGATTTGTCCGCCAGGATGCGAATGCCAGTTATTATGTACGCCTGGTGCAAAAGTGACATTGCCCACCGTACAGTCTACCGAATCGTTTTCTGTAATGAGCATTTTCAGCCATGCTTTGCCTGTGAAGTTCGGGTTGTTTACCATCAAATCCCCCTTCGGAAACATGTGGTTTGCGCTATCATGTTTGCTATTCTGTTCTACTATGTCGATTACTTGTTGCATTTGTTCCTGAGTAAAACCGAGATTGAGGCAGATGTTGATATGAGAGTGCAACATGGGTTCAACCTCCTTGCCCAATGCGGCGATGACGGATACTGTGGTAAGTTCTCGTTCGGCATAAGTTAGTATGTCTCGTTCAAAAAGGTCTGCGAACAGATGTTCTTTGAGAAAACGTTCTATGACGGGAGCAAATTCGGCATATGCGGCTTTTGGTGTATCAGCTGGGATGCCAGATATCTCAGATAATATGTCGCATCCACGTTTGTAGCGGGTACGTTCGTCATTGACAGGCGAAGCATCTTTTCCCGTGAGGTCCTCTATGCCTTGTGATTTCCTCTCATCCAATACTGTGATGAAGGTTTGTAAACTACGCAGGCAGCGAGGAAATCCGCAATATGCATATGTGTGTGTCAACACTTCACGTATTTCGTTTATGGTTAGACCGTCATCTAATCCTGAATGAAGGGCTGATTGCAAATTCTCTATGTCGCCTCTTCCCGTGTATGAGGCTATCTCTACAATATGCTGCAGGCGGAGGCTCAGTGTGTTCGTAGAAGCATCGGTTTGCGCTATTGCTTTCATTGTCATAAACATACAGATGTAAATGGTTGTATAGATACTTTTCATATTCTTTGTTTGTCTTTGATGTATTTAGAACGCTTGCTATAATTTCTTCCCGAAAAACTCAGTCAGTTTATTTATTGCCATATCCACATATTCAGCTACATAGTATGTCTTGATGTGTGTGGCGCCAGGAATAAGAAACAGTTCTTTGTCTTGTGTGCCAGTGGCACGACTGTAGCACTGCTCTGTCATGTAGAAAGTGTCGGCGATGCTGCCTGCCATCATCAGTAGAGGCTGGTTGATGAGATACATGTCGGCAGCAGCATCAAAAGCGAACAATTCCATTAGGCTGCTTTTGGTGTATCGGAACGTAGAGTTGGGGTGGGCATGGCTTTGCAGATAATATGCATATCCGTCACGATAGAGGTCGAAAGGAAGGGCTGCTGCTTGTTCTGGAGTTATACCGCTCATGTCGCCTATGTATTCTGGTTCTTCGCCTTCTGTCTCATGTTGGCGAGCATTACAAGCTTCTGCCAAACGCTCCTGTATAGTATTGATTTGTGAATCGAGAAAACCGTTTCGGCGTACCAGTCCGGTATTGAACATGCTGAGGGTGGCTACAGCTTTGAAGCGTTTGTCTGTCTGTGCTGCTTTTAGTGTATATCCTCCTCCTCCGCAGATACCCAATATGCCTATTCGCTGATTGTCTACACCGGGATATGACATGAGAATATCTGCAGCACGGTGTATATCTTCAATACGGTTGGCTGGCTTGTCCGTATTGCGCGGTTCCCCTCCGCTGGCACCTTGATAGGCTGCGTCGAAGGCCAGACAGATGTAGCCTTGTTCTGCCATGCGTTGGCTATAAAGTCCTGCCACTTGTTCTTTCACTCCGCCGTTGGGGTGTGCCACTACAAGGGCGGGGTATCTCTTTGACGGATTGTATCCGGCAGGGGTATATACATTGGCGACAATCTGCAGATTGTTCAGATTGTAAGTTATTTGATGGATATTTACTTTACCTTCCGTATTTTCTGTTATAGCCCCGTTATAGACCAGTCCCCACGGATTGCTGTTGTGGCTTACGATATCTTTTGTGTCCACTTCATGGAACGATATTTTCGTATTTTTTTCCTGTGCTTTAAGTGTACTGGGTAGCATCATAGTCATACTCAGTACGAAAACAGACAATTTATTCATAGTGTTTTTTCTCATATTCTTTTCTATTTATTTGACGCTCTTTCCTGTTTTGTTAATGCTGCAAAATTATATCGTTTTTTGTAGATGCGTATTATCAAGATTACGGATTGACTTATCACTTTTACAGATTTTGGCTTGGTACAGCATTGGGTATCAAATAGTAGAAAATAGAAATAGGGTTAACTATATCATGGGCGGCGGCTTGTTCCTTTTTAGGTGTGCAGCTGTCAAAGTGTGCTTGGGTTGCAATTATTGGTTGGACAGTTCTGATACATTTGAAAAATAGAACGACAGATATTTTCAGGCTTGGTGGAAATGTGTGTGTCTTTTATTCTGCTGCCATGGATTTATATCTGTCGGTGTTCTGGTGGATAAAGTTTCGGAATAAGAAGAGGGGAACCCATATTCCGTTACACCTGCAGGAAACAAAAAAAGCCCCAAAGTATTTAACTTCAGGACTTTGCTTTAGATTTTTCGGTGCGTACGGGAATTCATCAAAATATGATGAACCAATGATTGCTTCGATGATGTACACCCGAAATGTACACTTGTGAGTTCGAGTCTTTTTTCTGAGCTTGAAGCAAATTTCGTCTTAACAGGTTCCATGTCTCCATTCTTTAATGGACACTCAACTAAAATAAGCTCATTATTAGTGGATTATGTATCTTTGCAGATATTTTTCAACTTAACAAAAAAAGGAACCCATTTTGAGGATTCCTTTTCTTTGCGGTGCGTACGAGACTCGAACTCGTGACCCCATGCGTGACAGGCATGTATTCTAACCTACTGAACTAACGCACCTCTTTTTTGAAGTTATCGCTAATAACCTCGTTTTTATTTTGCGAGTGCAAAGGTAGGCATTTTTATTTTAGTAGCAAATATTTCAGCGAAAAAAATAAACAGATGCGTAAAAAAATGCTTTTGGAATACACGTAGAGAAATAAATTAGGTGTGAATACATATAAAAATTCTTTGAAAAGATGTTTTTTGCATTTTAGATTAGTTTGACAAGAATTTTGAGCAGGAAATGAAGAAAACTCCTCCCCGTTACAGATGGAAAGAAACACCGCAACCGCAAAGTATCCCTGTCAGACTGTGGGATGATGGCAATCCTTCTTCTTTCCTATTCCGGTACTTACCGCAAACTCAAGCACTATTGCCCCGTTGTATCCGTAGGCATATAGGACATGACTTCCCTGATGCGGTGTCTTATGGCAGACTTGCAGACCGGAACACCGTATGCTCCTCCGTCTTTTCGTATTCGGCAGATGTACGGGCATAAGTTTCGTGGACATTGCCATGACATCGGTATGCCACAATCCGAGAGAATGAAAAAAACATTTTTACAGTTCTATAAATATGACAAGACGACTGTCTGAATCCATTTTTACCCCACAGAATTCTATAATCAGCACTGCTGATTATAAAAACAACAATGCTGATTGAAGAAAATTTCACGCTGAGAATAAGGTTTCTCCCCACTGATTTTTTTTATCCGCAGCACAGGATTCTCAAATCAATGCTGTCGGTTTGAGAAATTTGCGTACTGTCCCGACTTTTAGGGTACATACAATAAAGAAGTCAGCAACAAGCACGGACATTGCTATGCGCCTCATTCCGGGGATGTGAAATCTGACCTGAATAGGCAAGATAATAGTCAAATCTACAGGAATATAATTGTTCTTGTACATGGTATTTTAACCATCCTCTTAATGATAATGTTTTCAAAATATTGTGCCGCTTGTTCAAAATCCGTATCTTTGCGCATAAAATTAATAAGAGAAATATGTTATCAGTAGAAGAACTAAATGACAAGCTTATAGACCTTGCTTTTGCCGAAGATATAGGTGATGGTGATCATACAACTCTTTGTTGTATTCCGGAAAATGCAATGGGTGAATCTAAACTTCTTATAAAAGAAGAAGGAGTGTTTGCTGGTGTGGAGATAGCAAAACAGGTGTTTTACCGCTTTGATCCGGAGCTTCAGGTGGAGGTGTTCATCAATGATGGCGCACATGTCAAGCCGGGAGATATTGTAATGAGTGTAAAGGGAAAAATACAAAGTTTGTTGCAGACTGAGCGTTTAATGCTTAACATACTTCAGCGTATGAGTGGCATAGCTACGATGACAGCTAAATATGTAAAGCAACTGGAAGGAACCCACACCCGTGTTCTTGATACCCGAAAGACTACTCCGGGTATGCGTATGCTTGAAAAAGAAGCAGTAAAGATTGGTGGAGGAGTTAATCATCGTATTGGTCTTTTTGACATGATTCTTTTGAAGGATAATCATATCGATTTTGCCGGAGGCATAGAGAATGCCATTAGTCGTTGCCATGAATATTTGAAGGCTAAAGGTAAGGATTTGAAGATTGAGGTTGAAGTGAGAAACTTTGACGAACTTAACAGAGTGCTTGCTTTTGGAGGTGTTCATCGTATTATGTTGGATAATTTCACACCAGCCGATACTCGTAAGGCTGTAGAACTTATTGCCGGAAAATATGAAACTGAGTCATCAGGTGGAATCACTTTTGATACATTGCGTGACTATGCAGAATGTGGTGTCGATTTCATTTCAGTCGGTGCACTTACCCATTCGGTAAAAGGACTTGACATGAGTTTCAAGGCTGCAGATTCTTCCAAACTTGTGATATAAGTGATTTTTGACTTATAAGCTTGTATCATTAGCGGTTTGGGCTATTTGTTTATTTATCACAGGACCAGAGACCAACGAATTGTTCTTTGGGTCTGAAGTTTAAATGATTGTTTATGAAGAAGATTTTTCTTTCTGCGTCAATGTTTGCGGCAATTAATGTTTTTGCCTGTACTAATCTTATTGTTGGCAAAGACGCTTCTGCCGATGGCAGTGTCATTGTAAGTTATAATGCCGACAGCTATGGTATGTACGGTAATCTTTATCGGCATGTTGGAGGTAAACACACTCCCGGCGAGAAACGTAAGGTTTATGATTGGGATACAAACAAGTATCTTGGAGAGATACCTCAGGCGGCACAAACCTACAATGTGGTAGGGCAGATGAATGAAAATCAGGTGACGATTACTGAAACGACTTTTGGCGGACGTGAAGAGTTGGCAGATTCTACAGGCATATTAGATTATGGTAGTCTTATTTATATCGCTCTTGAGCGTGCCACATCTGCACGTAATGCGATAAAGATTATGACAGATCTGGTTGCTCAGTATGGTTACTATAGCGAAGGTGAAACATTCACTATCGCAGACAAGAATGAGGTCTGGGTGATGGAAATGATAGGGAAAGGACCTGGTGTCAGAGGTGCTGTATGGGTAGCTGTACGTATTCCTGATGATTGTATCTGTGCACATGCCAATCAAAGCCGCATCACTACTTTTAATATGAAAGACAAGCGTAATGTGATGTATGCGAAAGATGTGGTGAAGTTTGCACGCCAGAAAGGATATTTTACAGGAAAAGACGCAGATTTTAGTTTCCGTGATGCATATTGCCCTTTGAATTTTGGCAATATACGTTATTGTGATGCACGCGCATGGAGCTTTTTCAATAAATATGCTGACGGAATGGATAAGTATCTTCCTTATATTAATGGAGAAGATATGAAGCTCGAAATGCCTCTTTATATGAAGCCTAATCGCAAACTTTCTGTGCAGGATGTACAAAATGGGATGCGTGATCATTATGAGGATACTCCGCTTAATATCCGCAATGATCTTGGTGCTGGTGCATACAATATGCCTTACCGTCCGTCTCCGCTCTCCTATAAAGTTGACGGAAAGGAATACTACAATGAACGTCCGATTTCTACACAGCAGACTGCTTTTTCTTTTGTGGGGCAGATGCGGGCTGATATGCCTGATGCTGTCGGCGGTGTAGTGTGGTGGACAAATGATGATGCCAACATGACGGCATACACTCCTATATATTGTTGCTCTAATTCTGTGCCGGAATGCTATGAACGCATAGATGGAAAGCAAGATGATGTGACGTTCTCATGGAATTCTGCTTTTTGGCTCTGCAATACAGTATCCAACATGGTTTATCCTTATTATTCTAAGATGATGCCAGACCTTGTTTCGGCACGAAAGGAGTTAGAGGAGGATTTCTTTTCGAAGCAAAAGAACTTGGAAGCGTTGGCCACATCTTTGTATGAAAAGAATCCCGATGAGGCTGTAAAGATATTGACTTCATATGGGCTTGATGCGGCAGCAAAAATGATGAGTCGTTGGCAGCAACTCTTTCAGTATCTTGTTGTGAAACATAACGATATGGTTGTTAAAAAGGAAAAGGACGGGAAGTTTGAAAAGACTCCGTATGGATATTGCGCTCCTGTAGACCGTCCGGGATATTCTGCCGATTATTGGAAAAGAGTGGTGGATGAGACAAATGAAAGATATCTGTTGAAGTGACAGATGTATTTTGAGTAACTAAGAATAGAAGTAAAGAAATATAACACTAATTTTTTTATAATTATGGAACAGGAATTGATTAATCAATGTGCTTCAGTAGCTCACAAGTGGGCTTCTGATTCTGTTTTTGATGCGGAAACTCAAGCAGCTGTAAAAGCAATGCTTGAAGCTGAAGATAAAACCACTCTTGTGGATAGTTTTTATCAGACTCTGGAATTTGGTACAGGCGGTTTGCGCGGTATCATGGGAGCTGGTACAAATCGTATGAATATTTATACTGTAGGTGCTGCGACTCAAGGACTTGCCAATTATCTGAATATGAACTTCAAGGATATGGAGCAGATTAGTGTGGTGGTTGGTCATGACTGCCGCAATAATAGTCGCTTGTTTGCTGAAACAGTTGCTGATATATTCTCTGCCAATGGTATCAAGGTTTATCTTTTTGAAGATATGCGTCCTACACCAGAGGTATCATTTGCTATTCGTGAATTGGGATGTCAGGCAGGTGTGAACATTACAGCAAGCCATAATCCTCGTGAATATAATGGGTATAAGGCTTATTGGGATGACGGTGCGCAAGTTCTTGCACCTCATGACAAGGGCATTATTGATGAAGTGAACAAGGTTAAGTACGAAGAGATAAAGTTCTCTGGCAATAAGGATCTGATTCAAATCATAGGAGAGGATATTGATGCAGTTTATCTTGACAAGATTCACTCTATTTCTATCGATCCGGAAGTCATTAAGCGTCAGAAAGATCTTTCTATTGTCTATACTCCTATCCACGGAACAGGTATGACGCTTATTCCTCGTTCTTTGAAGCTTTGGGGATTTGAGAATGTCAACTGTGTTCCTGAACAAATGGTGAAGAGCGGTGATTTCCCTACAGTGGTATCTCCTAATCCGGAGAATGCCGAAGCTTTAACGTTGGCACTTGATCTTGCGAAAAAGATTGATGCGGACATTGTCATGGCAAGTGATCCTGATGCTGACCGTGTAGGTATGGCATGTAAGAATGATGAAGGCGAATGGGTGCTGATTAATGGTAACCAGACTTGTCTTTTGTTCCTCTATTATATTATAAAGAACCGTATTGCTCAAGGTAAGATGAAGGGCGATGAGTTTATTGTAAAGACCATTGTTACAACGGAACTCATCAAGAAGGTTGCTGACAAGAATAATATAGAGATGTCAGATTGTTACACCGGTTTCAAGTGGATTGCTCGTGAGATACGTCTCAATGAAGGCAAGAAGCAGTATATAGGTGGTGGTGAAGAGAGCTATGGATTCCTTGCACAAGACTTTGTTCGTGATAAGGACGCTGTCAGTGCATGTTCTCTCCTTGCTGAAATCTGTGCATGGGCAAAGGATCAGGGCAAGACCCTCTACGATATCCTCATGGAAATATATATTGAGTATGGTTTTTCTTACAATAAGGCAATCAATGTCGTTAAGCCTGGCAAGAGTGGAGCAGACGAAATCAAGGCGATGATGGAGAATTTCCGTCAGAATCCTCCTAAAGAACTTGACGGTTCGAAGGTTGTCCTAATAAAGGACTATAAATCTTTGGAAGCTACTGATGGAGAAGGCAACAAGTCAAAGCTTGATATGCCTGAGGCAAGCAATGTACTTCAGTATTTCACTGAAGATGGAACAAAAGTAAGTGTTCGCCCTTCAGGAACAGAGCCTAAAATCAAATTCTATGTAGAGGCTCCGGGAGAAATGGGTTGCCCTAAGTGTTACAAGTCTGCTTGCATAGCGGCAGAAGCCAAAGTAGATTCTATAGCAAAATCTCTTGGTTTATGATTTGAAGTGTATGCCATACTGATGGTGTAGACACATAGTAAAAGAAGCGGATTCATTCTGGACAAGATAGAATCCGCTTTTTTTGTTCAGGAAAAATGTTTTTAGGAGAAAAAATTGAAATCATGCCTGTCGTTGTTCACAACTTCATTTCTTTTTAGTATCTTTGCACTCGCAAATATGAAGGGCACCTGTATTTCAATGGATAGAATAGAGGATTCCGGTTCCTCAGATTAGGGTTCGATTCCCTACAGGTGTACAAAGAGAGAGAGTATATAAATTCGACAGAATATACTCCCTCTTTTTTATTTGTTGTGTGCTGTCTTAAAAAAATAGACACCGCCTGAAGACAATATTTGTTATTTTGCTTTTTTATATGACAATACGCATGAATTTTTTCTTGTCAGGACCTTCCTGCATGTTCTTCTCAGTTGTTCAGCTGTAATGCTTCTGTATTTCCCCACCTCTTTGTCTATGTCATAAGCGTCGCCGTACATTTCAAAAAGAGCCAGTTGGGAGGCAAGATGCTGATTGTCTGTTCGTTCCATGTAATCAGTAGATTCATATTTGTTCTTTAATTTTTCAAGCTCTGTGTCAGATACCAATTCATGACGCAAGATGTCCAGTTCATTCCATATTGCAGCTTCAGCATCTTTGATATTTACACCGTCAGCCGGCATACCTACTATATATAGCATACCAGGATCTGTTCGGGCAGTTATATATGCATCTATGCTGGTGAAGATATGGTCACGTTCAACCAGATTGTGGTAAAGCCTGCATGAACGTCCGTTAGCAAGAACGTCAGAAATCATATCGCATACATGAAATTCTTTGTCTGTACGGCTGCATATATGGAATGACATATACAGGATGTCATTAGGAACCTTTCTGTATACAGTTTTCCTTCTCTGGTGTTTTTGCTCCGGCTCTTGCGGAATGGGAGATATGATTGTTTTACGTCTTGGAATTGTTCCGAACCATTTTTCTGACAGACGTATAGTTTCTTCAAATGAGATATTGCCGACAACAGACAATATAGCATTCTCTGGTGTGTAAAACCGGAAGAAGAAATCTTTCACTTCCTCCATTGTGGCATTTTCTATATGTTCTGGCCTCTGTCCTATTGTAGGCCAGCGATATGGATGAATCTTGTATGCCATTTCTGACAGTAAGTGTGAAATGTCACCGTATGGCTGATTAATATAATGCTGCTTAAATTCTTCCACTACTACATGCCGTTGCACTTCAAGCGATTCAGGGGTAAAGGCGAGTGAAAGCATACGGTCGCTTTCAAGCCAGAATCCTGTTTCCACATTCGATGCCGGCAGGGTCAGGTAATAATTGGTATAATCATTGGTAGTGAATGCATTGTTGTCTCCGCCCGCCATCTGCAATGGTGTATCATAATCAGGAATGTGGACAGAGCCGCCGAACATCAGGTGCTCAAACAAATGTGCAAACCCTGTATGTTTCTCATCTTCGTTCCTTGCTCCTACATTATAAATAATATTGAGAGTAACCATCTGGGTTGACTGATTTTCATAATGTACAATCCTCAGTCCGTTCTCCAAAATATGTTTGTTGATAGTCATACTGACAGTCTCTTATTCGTTGGTAATTGTCGCTTTAATAATTCTTATGTCTTTAAAAGGCTTATCTTCACCGTCAGTCTTTGCCTTTTCTATTTCCTGCACTATTTTCATCCCCTCTACAACTTCTCCGAATACAGTATAGTCGCCGTCAAGCCATGGTGCTCCACCATAAACCTTATATGCTTTCCGCTGTTCTGGGGTGAATGGTGCTGGTGGATTATCTGCAACCTCCGACTTAGCCTCTGTCAATAGTGAATCCAAAAGGTCGCTTACTCCGTCACGGTCTCTTTTCAGTCTCATGGATTCGAGCCTTTCCGTATCTTTTTCAGCTTTCTTTTTATATATATCGTTCACTTTGTTATCATATTTCACGCTTTCAAAACTGTTCAGATTGTCATCTGTCTGATGTTTGCCTGTGACAATATAAAACTGGTACATATCTGAAGCTTTCAGAGGATTCTCATCATCTCCCTCCCTTGCGGCAGCCACTACACCTCTTTTGTGAAAATGTTTGGGATAAATAAATTCGGCAGGAATGGTCGGTGAAGCAATGGTGGTGTCTTTTATTTCTCCCGGACGTGTATCCGGGTCTCCTGTTTGTATCATGAAGTTGCGAATGACTCTATGGAATGTGACACCGTCATACACTCCTTCTTTTACATTCTTGATGAAGTTGTCTCTGTGTCCGGGAGTATCATTGTAGAGTTTCAGACGTATATCTCCGGAACTTGTTTCAAGAAGTATTTCCGTTTCTTTTTCATTATTATTGGTTTTTTGACCGCTGCAACTTACTGCAATCATACAGCATGTCGTCAATATTCCCGTTATCAGTTTGTTCATCATTTTCAACTTTTGTATTATAAGATAATGCAAAATTACTTTTATTTGTCGGATTTTATCGGATATGAGATGAAAAAATGATTCTAACAACTGATTTGTTGCTTACTTCCCTGATTTTGAATGGCTGATGTGAAGAAGTTGTTGCAGGTTATAAATCAGTCTTAAAACGTTGATTTTCGTCCAATACTGAAAGCTTATTACAGGAGGGAAGTATTTATTAACTTTGTGCTATGACTTATTACGAAAACTCTCACGGTTTCGTGCATACACTTATCCGTTCCAAGAAAACGGCGAAGATTCTGAACACAATTTTATTCACAAAGATATTCACTTCAAAGACATTATAGACCTTTATTGTTTTGATTGCAGACTGCATCTTTTATTTTCAATGCTATTGAAAAATAGAAGTGGCAGTGCGCGCAAAAATCGTACAGGTATATCTTATATTGTAAACAATCGGATTAAAATCAGAAAGAGCAAAAAAAGAGACTGCCTAACTTGAGTTGTTAGACAGCCTCTCGTTCCTGTATCAGTAGTATAAAATTATTCTTCACCTATTGTGACTGCAAAGCTCTGTGCTTTTCCTGCCGGAGTCTTACCCCATATCCACAATGTCTGTTCTGTTGAATTCTGTGCTGATTTGAACACTGATTCTAAGTCGTTGACATTCTTTATATTTTGGTTGTTCACTTTAAGGATGATGAAGTTTTCGGAAATTCCAGCCTCCTTCATGCGTCCGCTGTTCAGTTTTGACACTTGGACACCATACGACAAGTTGAGTGACTTTTTCTGGCTGTCAGTAAGTTCCTTGAACTCTGCGCCAAGAATATCCATGTTCAGAGTTTTCACCACATTGGTCGTGCCTTTTGCATTTCTGAACGTGATTGTAGCAGTCTTGTTTTTCTTGTCACGCATATAACCTATTGTAGCCTTGTCTCCCGGACGATATTTGGTGGTTGCTTCCTGAAGCTCAGACATCTTGCTAATCTTCTTTCCGTCTACAGACACGATTACGTCACCTGATTTCAATCCGGCTTCAGCTGCTGCTCCATCTTCTGTCACACCATCCACATATACACCATCTACTGTTCCAAAGTCAGACTCATATTTTTCGTTCTTTGATTTCTGTACATCGATATAATCGTGAAGTGTCATACCGCTCACACCGAGCAGGGCTCTTTGCACTGTACCGTATTCCTTCAAGTCGGTAACCACCTTTTTCATGATAGTGGTAGGAATTGCAAAACCATATCCTGAGTAAGAACCAGTCTGGCTGTAGAGCATGGCATTGATACCGACCAGTTCACCACGGGCATTGATAAGCGCACCGCCACTGTTTCCCTGATTGATGGCTGCATCCGTCTGAATAAATGATTCTATACCTCCTCGTTTGGCACCGAGTGCACGTGCCTTTGCACTTACGATACCGGCCGTAACTGTGGAAGTGAGGTTGAATGGATTGCCTACTGCCAACACCCATTCTCCGACCTTCAGCGATTCGCTGTCTCCGATGACGAGAGTAGGCAGATCAGAGGCATCAATCTTCAGTAGTGCAAGGTCAGTGTCGGAATCAAGTCCGATAACTCGTGCTGTAAATTCACGATTGTCATTGAGGGTGACAGTTATTTCATCCGCATTCTCAACCACATGATTGTTTGTCACGATATATCCGTCAGAAGAAATGATTACCCCCGAACCGGCTGCCTCACGTTTTGGTGTCTGAACCTGTCTGCGCTGTGAGCTTCCATTCCCTCTGCCGAAGAAATCTCCGAAAAAGTCTTCAAAAGGGTCACGATATTCAATAGTCTGTGTTTTGCCGTTCATTACTACCTTTATATATACAACAGCATTACATCCTTTTTCTGCTGCTTCTGTTAGGTCGATAGGCTGTGAAGGCATGTTCAGTTCGTTTGAAACCTGCATCAACGGCGATTTTGTTTTAGGAGCAACAGCTTCTACTGCATGTTCTCCAGCATCTGCTGTACGTCTCATTGCTCCTGATGCAAAAGAATAGGCAAACGCACCTGTTATACCTGAAACCACTGCAATTGCCCCAACAATTCCATAGAATCTTTTAATTGTTTGTTTCATAACTAATACTGTTTATTTTGTTAATTATATCTCTTTATTTAACTTTTCGATGTTAAAATAACAACAAAGTTTATTCATGGCAAAACTTTTTTCTCCACAAATACCATTTAATTGATTTTGTTTAACAGATACCTCCTTCTGATTAACAGCGGTTATCAATGGGAATGTATTTTTTTTACACTCTTTTAATTATGCCTTACATCAGTTTATGGAGTATTTTTTATTCTGCATAATGGGTATTTCCAACTGCTTTGTCTTAGTAAATAAACAGTTTGGCAGAGCTATTTGTTCAATCTATATGTATTATACCATGTTTAGCAGATAGGTGGCATGATAAACTCCTTGAAGTGTCATGACACGGCAAAAACGGATTAATCTTTTAAAAACTTATTTGTCTTTTTGTAATCAAAAGGTAGATTTGCGTTGTTTGCTTGGGGGGCTTCGGTTCGTAAGCTGTAATAACCACTTCTATTTTAACATTTCAAGACAGCATGGAAATGTTTTTCTGTTGGAATAAAATTCTTATTTTTGCAACATGTTGTCCATATTGATACCATGTTACAATTACGACTGTCGAAATTTGGTCAGTTCGTTACATCTGCAAGGCGAATCCCTCGGAACAGATTATGAAATAATTGTGGGTGATGATGCCTCTGACGATGTGGAGATTGTTTCTTTGAACGAAGAAATCAATTCTCTGCCTCATTGCATGTATTCTGTGAGTGAGAGGAATCTTGGGAGAGCGGAAAACAGAAATCGTATAGCTGAGATTTCACAAGGCGACTGGTTGCTGTTTATCGATTGCGATGCCCGGGTTTGTTCTGACAGTTTTCTTCACGATTATATGAAGGCAGCAGAACATGCTTGTGTGGTGTGTGGAGGATTGTGCCATCCTTTGAACAATCCCTGTCCGGAAGCCACTTTGAGATATAAGTATGAACGTAGAGCTGATGCACGTCGTTCTGCATCGGAACGTTCAAAGAAACCTTATATGCAGTTGAGCGCATTCAATCTGATGATGAGACGGGATGTCTTTATGTCTATAAAATTCGATAAAGATTGCCGTGAATATGGATATGAAGATGCATTGATGGGGGTTGAACTGTATAAAAGGGGAATTGAAATCTTGCATATAGACAATCCTGTTATGCATATAGGACTTGAGCCGAATACCGTTTATCTGAAAAAGTCGGAAACGGCTTTGCGTACCTTGTATGGCTTGAAAGGGAAGATGGGCAATCATAGTCATGTGGAGAATGTGGCAATAAGGCTCAGGTCATACCATATAGATAAGCTCTATATGTTATTTTATCATTTGTTTAGGACAAGAATGAAAGCCAATCTTTTGGGAGAAAATCCTTCGTTATTTGTTTTTTCGCTTTATAAATTAGGCTTTTTTCTGGATTTGGGGAAGTGATGCACCAATTCGGTATACATGAGGCATATAGCTGATTTCCCGCCATGACAACTGAGAGGCAAATAAGTTAATCGGCTAAGTCGCCTCAGCATGAAGTCAACCGTTCTCTTCATGCCCGTTTTTAAGATTAATAGGAGCAAAAGCCGGGAAATATTATATCAGCAGATAAAATAATCTGTAGAAATGGTAATTATCTCTATGATTTGGATATAATTGAATTTGTCTAAAGTACGTAATTTTGTATCCGAAATAGTGAATGAAAATCAGGAAAACGATGGAAGTAATAAAAGATGTGGAATTTGGTGGTGAACGTCCGCTGTTCGGAACTCACGACCTTCATTTGGAGAATGTGATAATCCGTGCCGGTGAATCAGCAATAAAAGAGTGTTCAAACATAGAGGCTGACAGTTGTCGGTTTGAAGGCAAGTACCCTTTCTGGCATGTCGATGGATTTGTCATTAAAAATTCTGTATTTGCCGAAGGTGCTCGTGCTGCATTGTGGTATTCTCGTAATCTGCTTATGGTGGATACCCTCGTTGAGGCTCCTAAGATGTTTCGCGAGATGCATCATTTGACATTGAAGAATGTCCATATTCCCAATGCTCAGGAGACTCTTTGGGATTGTTCGGATGTGGAGCTTGACAATGTAGATGTGGAACATGCAGATTATATTTTCATGCGCGGAAGTAATGTCCGTATTGACAACTATCGTCAGCAAGGCAATTATTCTTTTCAGAAATGTAAGAATGTGGAGATACATAATGCTGTGCTCAATACCAAAGATGCTTTTTGGGAAACAGAAAATGTGAGTGTTTATGATTCTGAAATCAATGGTGAATATTTAGGATGGCATTCGAAGGGATTACACCTTGTGCGTTGTCATATTAAAGGTGTACAACCTCTGTGTTATGCCGAAGATCTTCTCATGGAAGATTGTACGATGGATGCCGATTGCAATCTTGCCTTTGAGTATTCTACGGTGAGAGCTGACATAAAGGGGAATATTCCGAGTGTCAAGAATCCTAAAAGTGGAGAGATTGTTGCAGACTCCATCGGAGAAGTTATACTTGATGAAAACATCAAATCACCTGCCGACTGCAGAATTGTAATCAGAAAATATTAAACATTGTTTGCAAAAATAAGAAATACAGATGCGCTTCTTTCACTTATACGTGAAGGGAAGCAGATGAAAATTGGAGATCAGCTGAAATTGACGGTATTGTTAAGTATGCCGTCAATTTTGGCACAGATATCTTCTATCATTATGCAGTATATTGATGCGGCAATGGTGGGATGTCTTGGAGCGGAAGCTTCAGCCTCTATAGGACTCGTATCAACAACTACTTGGCTTTTCGGAAGTTTGTGTTCAGCTATTGTTTGCGGTTTTTCCGTTCAGGTGGCACAGTTTATTGGTGCGAATAAATATGATGAGGCACGGGTCGTAGTCAGGCAAGGACTTTTCACCACTTTGCTGTTTAGCGGTATACTTGCGTTTCTGGGCTGTAGTATTAGTGGTACATTGCCGGTTTGGCTGGGAGGAAACAACGAGATAAACAGTAATGCAACTGTTTACTTTTTCATTTTCTCTGTCGGATTGCCCATATTTCAGTTGGGATATTTTTCAGGAGCAGTGTTACGGTGCAGCGGTAATATGTTTGTGCCCGGAATGCTGAATGTCATAATGTGTGTACTTGATGTAATATTCAATGCTTTATTGATATTTCCTTCCCGTGAAATATGGGGATTTCCGGTTTATGGTGCAGGGCTTGGGGTTAAAGGTGCTGCGCTTGGTACTGTGTTGGCTGAACTTGTCGCAGGAGTAATCATGTTGTTCTATATGTGGAACTGTAGCCCACAGTTGAATATGAAAAAATCATTTGGAACCTTCATTCCCGGCTGCAAAATGCTGAGTAAGGCCAGACGGATAGGTCTGCCTATGGCAACAGAGCATATAGTGGTATGTGGCGCCCAGATTCTGGTGACGGTGATAGTGGCTCCTTTAGGTACAGTCGCCATTGCCGCCAATGCCTTTGCCATCACAGCAGAAAGTCTTTGTTATATGCCCGGTTATGGTATTGGAGAAGCTGCCACTACACTTGTCGGGCAGTGTGTGGGTGCTTCGCGTATGCAGCTTGCCAAACAGTTTGCTGACATATCTGTCTGCTCGGGAATTTTTGTAATGACAATGATGGGGCTGATAATGTTTGTTGCTGCACCACAAATGATGGAGTTTTTTACTCCCGATACCGCCGTGCATGATCTTGGAGTGCGGATTTTACGGATTGAGGCTTGGGCTGAGCCTATGTTTGCTGCAGCAATTGTTTCGTATGGTGCTTTTGTAGGTGCCGGCGATACATTAGTGTCCAGCTGTATGAATCTGGGAAGTATATGGGCTATACGTCTCACGTTGGCTGCCATTCTTGCTCCTGTGTATGGATTGGTGGGGGTCTGGATAGCAATGTGTATAGAACTATGTTTTCGAGGAGTGATATTTCTTTGGCGGCTGTATAGCAGAGCATGGCTTAAGGATGCCAATAATAAAATGATAAGAGGTTTATGAGAAAATATGATTTTGATGAAATCGTCAACCGCAGGGATACTAATTCATATAAATGGGATTCTGTATCCGCTGATGATGTATTGCCGATGTGGGTGGCTGATATGGATTTTCGGACTGCTCCCTGCATCATTGAAGCGTTGCAACGTAGGGTAGAACATGGTATTTTCGGTTATACTCGTGTTCCTGACAAATATTATGAGGCTGTCATCTCGTGGTTCAGACGCAGGCATAGATGGGAGATTTCTTCCGATATGATTTTATACACAAGTGGTGTGGTGCCGGCTGTGTCTGCCGTGATAAAGGCTCTTGCCGAACCTGGCGACAAGGTTATTGTCCAGACTCCCGTCTACAATTGCTTTTTTTCTTCGATCCGAAATAACGGTTGCGAGGTGGTGGAGAATCCTCTTAAATATGACAACTGCCATTATAGCATGGATTATGATGATTTGGAGAATAAGGTTAAAGACCCAAAAGTGAAACTGCTGTTGCTTTGTAATCCTCATAATCCTGTTGGACGGGTATGGAATACAGATGAGCTTGGGAAGTTGAACTCTATCTGTCTGCGAAATAATGTGATGGTGATAGCAGATGAGATTCATTGTGAACTCGTGTTTCCAGGATGTCGCTACATCCCGTTTGCGTCAGTAAGCAAGGAATGTCTGAGCAATTCTATAACTTGCAATTCGCCGTCAAAGGCATTTAACACAGCAGGTTTGCAGATTGCTAATATTATTTCCGATTCTCCGGACATTAGGGGGAAGATTGATAGAGCAGTAAATATAAACGAAGTATGTGATGTGAATCCGTTTGGGGTTGAGGCTCTTATTGCCGCCTATAACGAGGGGGAGGAATGGCTTTGCGAACTGGTTGATTATTTATATATGAATTACCGGATTTTGCGTAAATACTTCATGGACTATATCCCGGAATTGTCTGTCACTTTTATGGAGGGTACTTATCTTGTATGGGTGGATTGCAGGTCACTTGATATTGATTCAGACGAAGTTGAAAGCCGGCTTCTTGAACAAGGACGATTGTGGATAAATTCAGGAAAAATGTATGGTGCAGACGGATTCATACGTATCAATATAGCTTGTCCGAAAGCTGTAATGCTTGCGGGACTTGACAGATTCAGAAAATACCTGCGGCAGGAGTATATGGAAAAGGAGTATGCAGGAAGCATACACAACAAGAAGAATCTGTGATTCCCTGATTTTATATTTTTTGTCTGCGCTGTAAAAGCTGACACAGTGCGTAAAATTTTAAGACCACAGTGCTGTTTGTACAAAACTACACTGTGGTCTTTACGTGAGTTCGGGATAATAAAATCTCCTTAAAAGCAAGTAATACTTTGGATGCACTTCACTCAGACGGTGGGATTATGACAATTCTTCTTTTTCCCATTCCGGTGCTTACCGCAAATTCAAGCACCGTTACATCCATTGTGTCCGTGGATATATGGGACACATGATTCCCTTCCCCCAAAAAAATGCGGTGTTCTCTCTGACAGGCTTGCAGAGCGGAACACTGTATGCACCTCCGTCTTTTCGCATCCGGCTGATGCACAGGCATAAGTTTCGTGGACAGTGCCATGACACCGGTATGCCACAATCCGAGAGAACAAAAAAACATTTTAGGGTTCTACAAACATGACAAGACTGCTGTCTGAATCCATTTTCACCCCACAGAATTCTATAATCAGCACTGTTGATTATAAAATCAGCAGTGCAGTTTTTACAATCAGCAGTGCTGATTATAAAAACAACAATGCTGATTAAAGAAAATTCCACACTAAAAATAAGTTTTTTCCCCACTGATTTTTTTTATCCGCAGCACAAGATTTTCAAATCAACGCTGCCGGTTTGAGGAATTTGTGCACTGTCCCGATTTTTAGGGA
>JAAGKN010000782.1_pt1 | contig 66349 bp, 66 predicted proteins | sample 6206371 | NCBI WGS metagenome assembly JAAGKN01 (sample SAMN11533720, study PRJNA540317) | gut metagenome | isolation source: fecal pellets from male and female animal of same cohort | host: Peromyscus leucopus | place: USA:CA | collected 2017
CGTAGTCTAACGCTCTATCCAATTGCGCTATGAGCGCATTCCCTAATCAGAAATTTGCATCACTTAATTCAAATTACTAATTCATTATAACATATTTATATGAAAATGCAAGAAAAAAATGCATGATACCAAACAAAAAAATGATATCTTTAATATCATTTCCTTGTTTTATTTTAATCACCCACGTTAATAGGAGCTCCACATCCAGGGCAAACATTATTAACTGCCCCAACTAAACTTGAACCACATCTTTTGCATTTTAATTCATCGTTCTTGGCTTCTAACTCATATATTTCTTCTTTTTGCTCTTCACCACCAAATGCAATAGATTCATTTGATATTTCAAAATCTTTATAATCTTGTATATTTGTATTAATATTTTTCTCAGTCGAAGAAGAAACATCTAAATTCTTTTCGTACTTGTCAAAGTTAGCTATCGAGAGTTCATCAATAGTTAAATCTTCATCTAATTCAACAATATCATCTGTGAGTTGTTGCCCATCAGGAATATTTTCGACTTCGTTATAATCATCATATACATATTCGTCAATGACGAGTTGTTCGTTTTCACTAGGTAAATCTTCATTTGTTTCAGTAGAGACAGAAATAGTTGAACTGGTAGTGCTAAATTCATTTTCAATGTTGTCTGCTTGAGCCATAGCTAACAAACTATCTTCAAGCTTGCTAACATCCTTATTATTTCTCAAAAAGACATTATCGTATTTAAAATTAATATTCTTTTTATCAGAAAAAGCTATATATGGAAGAATAATAAATGGAAAGAAAATAGCTAATACACATATCCATCTTTTACATCGATAATCTTTAGTGATTACATAAAATGAACAATAAAACGCAATAATATTCACCACAGGAATAAATATTGTCCAAAAAGGTAATCTACAAATTTTATAATATTTGTAAATATTATAAAATGGAATCAAACTGTAATAAGCAGGAATACTCTCCTTTTCAAAAATTTTCCACATTGATATCATAAAAGAAATATAAGATACTATAAAATAGGCAAACTCGAAAATTAATATTTGGTTAATAAACAAAAAATATTTTTCCACATCAGTCACCTTTTCTTACTTTAAGTAAATTATATAAAAAATTAGAAAATATATCAATAAAATCATCCAAAAACAATAAAAATCATAACACAAAAATGTATGATATTAGAAGATATAATGATTGTCTAAAAAAAGATAAAATGATATAATAATTAATATATAGGGTATGGGTGAAGAAATGTGATAATAGCAATTATAAATTCTAATCATATTGATAAAATAACTCTGTCAAAAGAAGTAGTTGGAAATTATCAAGTAAAAGATAGTAATCATAATGTTTATGGTAATGTAATTCCTGCCAATGGAAAATGGGAATTCCATGCAAGTAGCAACTATTATGTTGTATCAAATGGTACTAATATAAACTCAATAAGTGTAGAAGCTTATTCATATTTAGAACTTAAAAACAGAGATAATGGTGAGATTACCTATATTTATATTTACCCATCACTTCTTGATAATGAAACCATGCTTCAAATAAAGAAAAATAAATTGTTAATTGGAAAAAATACTTCTGCCGACATAATTTATAATGGCCCACAAGTAATGAATAATCATGCATATTTATCATATGAGAACAACAATTGGATTATTGATTGCCAAGAGGGATACGCTTTTGTCAATGATCGTATGGTTAAAAAGAAAAAAGTTAATCATGGAGATATAATATTCATCTATGGTTTAAAAATATTTTGTATAGCCAATATGGTAGTTGTATCAAATTTAGTAAAAAGCAATTCATTAAATTTGAACAACGAATCTTTTTCCCAAGCCAAAATAATGCCACAAGAAAAAAAAGAAGGATTAATGACCATTGAGGGTGATAAGGAATTATATGGAGCTAATGAACAGTTCTTAAGATCACCACGTTTTAGAACGACTAATAAAAACGTAGATATTGAAATAACTCAACCTCAAACTAGACAAGAACAACAAATAACTCCAACTGTTTTAACTATTGGTCCACAAATGACAATGATGATTACCAGCTTTATAACGATGTATTCAACAATTTCGAACGTTATAACAGGTAATGGAAACATGAGTACTGTCATGCCAAGATTAATTATCTCAATTGTAACATTAGTAAGTTCTTTCTTGTGGCCCGCATTAACAAGAAGATGGAATAAAAAAGAACAAAAAAGAAAAGAAGTTATAAGAGTAAGAAAATATCGAAGATATCTAGAAAATAAAGAAAAAGAAATAATTCAAGTTATTTCTGAACAAAAACAAGTCCTTGTAGAAAACAATGTATCTCTTGAAGAATGCCAAGCAATCATTTATCAAAAGAAACGAAACTTATGGGAAAAGACCATCCTTGATGATGATTATTTGACTGTAAGAATTGGTACAGGCTTTGTTAAACCTAATGTTAATATCGCATTTAAAGAAGAAGACTTTCCAATAGATGATGATATGCTAAAAAACGAATTAAAAGATTTAATAAAAAAATATTCTTATTTAGAAGAGACTCCTCTAAATACCTCTTTAGTAGAAAATCGAATTACGGCTATAATTGGTAATTCAACACTTTTAAAACCTTTCTTTGAAAGTATGTTATTACAGCTAATGACATTTCATATTTTTAGTGAGTTAAAAATTGTAATTATTTCTGATGAAAATAAAATTCGTGATTGGGATTACATAAGATTCTCTCCACATTGCTGGGATAATCAAAGAAGTCGAAGATTTATATGTGGTACACCAGACGAACGAAAATTAATTTCTAATTATTTAGAGAATGTTATTAAAGAGCGAGAAGAAGTAATCTATGGTACAGGAGAAAGTAAAAGTAACACGGCAAATCCGGATGCTTATAAAAACTTTAATCAATACTTTTTAATCATAATAGATAGTATTGAAGCAGCACGAAATCTTGAAAGTGTAAATAAAATCTTAAAAATGAAAGATAACTTAGGATTTTCTGTAATTATTAAAAATAACAGAATTGCAAACCTTCCAAGTGAATGTAGTACATTTATTAACATTTCTGAAGGAGAATCTGGTTTATTTAAAACTGATCTTTCTACTGATAACCAAATGAAATTCAAAGCTGATTTTAATAGAACAGTTAATGTTGAAAATTGTGTACAAAGATTAGCTAATATTTATGTGAATATTCCAAAAGAAAAACATGAATTGCCAAAAAGTGTTGGTTTCTTAGATATGTATGGAATAGGTAATGTCGAACAATTTAATTCCCTAGATCGCTGGACGAATAATAACCCAGTTGCCTCATTATCAGTTCCTGTAGGAATTGACCAAGCTGGAGAATTGTTTAACATGGATATTCATGAAAAAGCATTTGGTCCACATGGACTAGTTGCAGGAACAACTGGTTCTGGTAAATCCGAGTGGATAATAACATACATTTTATCATTATGTGTAAATTTCTCTCCACTAGAAGTTCAATTTGTATTAATCGATTATAAAGGTGGAGGTTTGGCAGGTTCATTTGTTAATCAAGAAACTGGCATGCGCTTACCACATTTAGTAGGTACAATTACTAACCTTGATAAATCGGAGATTAGAAGAAGCTTAGCTTCACTAGAAGCTGAGTCAAAAAGACGTCAAAGAATGTTCAATGAAGCTCGTGAAAAAGTAAATGATTCAAGTATGAACATTTACAAATATCAACAATACGTTCGAAAAGGCATGCTCGATGAGCCACTTTCACACTTATTTATAATATCTGATGAATTTGCAGAATTAAAAGCTCAAGAACCTGAATTTTTAGATCAATTGGTATCAATTGCGCGTATTGGTCGTTCATTAGGAATTCACTTAATACTAGCTACTCAAAAACCAGCAGGAGTTGTTGATGAGCAAATGTGGTCAAACTCACGATTTAAAGTATGTTTAAGAGTTGCCGAAAAAGCTGATTCCAAAGATATGATAAAATGTGACGATGCAGCATATCTAAAACAAACAGGGGCTTTTTATCTACAAGTTGGTATGAATGAATTCTTCGCATTAGGCCAATCAGCCTATGCTGGAGCAAAATATAAACCTACCAATGTAATTAAGAAGAAAATAGATACAGCTGTCGAAATTCTAGACCGTAATGGTAATGTAATGAATACCATAGAAGAACAAATAGAAGATACAGCAGCAAACATGGAAGTCCATGGTGAAGAACTATTAAATATTATTTTATATGTATCTGAAGTTGCTAAAAGTCAAAATATGGTGGCAAGAAGATTATGGTTAGATGCTATACCTGAAATAATCTATGTTGATAATCTAAAAAAGAAGTATGGATATCAAAGAACTCCATTTGTTATTAATCCTGTAATAGGTGAATATGATAATCCATATCAACAAAAACAAGCTTTATTAACACTAAATTTAAATAAAGGAAATGTTTATATAAGTGGTGTATCTGGTTCTGGTAAAGAACAATTATTACAGGCGATAATTTATTCGATTATTACAAATTATACTCCACAGGAAGCATCAATTTATATAGCTGACTTTGGTGCAGAAACTTTAGCAATGTTTGAAGACTCACCACATGTCGGCGGAATAGCATATCAAAACAATGTTGATAAAATCGAAAATCTTGTGAGATACGCTAAAAAAGAATACAAGAGTAGACGTAAACGCTATCGTGAATTTGGTGGAAACTATGAAAGCTATATAAAATACAGTGATTCAAAAGACAGTGTAATGATTTTTATCATCAACTCTATTGAAACAATGCGAGATATGTATTCTGATACTTTTGATAATTTAAATACTATATTTGCTGAATGTGCTAAGTATGGAATCATATTTGTTATTTCTTCTACTGAGAAGAGTGCTATTAGAGGAAAATACATGGATTCATTTGTAACAAAATTAGCTTTACAACAATCTGATGATGGCTACAGTGATATTCTCGGTCCTAAAGCCCGTGGAATAAAACCAAAAGAATTAAAGGGAAGAGGTCTTCTAGAAATAAATGATGTCATATATGAATTTCAAACAGCATCAATATATGAAGAAGATAAACTTCGTCAAGCTATAAATAAAGTTAATGAACAATTAAATAATGCTTACAAAGTTCGAGTAAATCCATTACCAATGATACCTAGAACATTAAATTTGAACAATATGAAACTAAAAAAGATGGATACTTCAAGCATATGTGTTGGTTATCGTAAAGAAACAATTGAACCATATTATATGAATTTACAAAATAATTTTGGAACAATTATCATATCTGCTAAAAAAGCTACTCTTATAGATTATTGCAAGGTTTTTTATCGAGAACTTGAGAATATGGCTAGTGAGGATAAACGAGTATATCTATTCGATGCGAACAATGTTTTCAAAGCAGAACGTTATAATAATATAAAATATGTTCACAGTGAAGAAATAGCCAATACTTTTGATAATTTATTGATATATACGAGAGGTGAACTAAAAAAATACAATAGTTTAGAAAATAAAAATGACTATGTTGCACCAAGAAGATCGCTAATTGTAATTCATGGATATGGTGCTCTAAAAGCAGCAGTAGCCAATAATAAAAAGTTTGAAGAATTAGATAAAGTTGTTGAAGCAGCAAGAGACTTACAATTATTTGATTTTGTATTAACTGACCTTACTGGCGACTTAAAAGAATTCTATCGTGAGAAACCAGTCCAAAAAATCTTAATGGATTCATATGGAGTTTTAATTGGAAACACTTATGAACAACAACCATTTATTGATGTAAATACACGAGATATTCGTATAAGAGATGCAGTACCAGATAATATGGGATATGTTGTAGAACAAGGAAAAGCCTATTATTCACAAATGCTACAATATACAGAAGTAGAAGAGGAGGAAGAAGAATGACATATAAAGTTTTTTGCGAAATAACATTTCCTTCTCTTGATATAACTCTTGATATAACCGTTCCAATTGATAAAACTGTTGAATATGTTTGTCAAATGTTTGAAAAAATAATGAAAGAAGAAACCGCTAATACTTATCAATCAAAAGATACTAGTATTCTTATCAACAAAGTAACAGGTACCATATACGATAGAAATGTATTAGTAGCTGATACAGATATTAGAAATGGTACAAAATTAGCATATTATTAGTAAATAGTTTACACTTTGATGTGTAGACTATTTACATTTTTTTTTTGTAATTATATAATTAAAATATGATAGAGAAAGGATGATGAAAATGGGCAGTCCAATAGAAACATATACAGGACATATGGTAGAAAGAAGAGTTGAATCTAACTATGATAAAATGGCTTATGACCAAGATACAACTTTACCAATTATGGAAGAAATACAAACACTAGGAAATACAATATTAACTGATGTTGATGATATTTGTACAGAATTCAAAAATATTCAGCGTAAGTATGATGAATTCACTGGGTTCGATGATCAAATAAATAAATCAACAACTAAATTAAAAGAAAACTCTGAAAATATCAAAAATAAAATAGATCAAGTAATGAAAGTATTATCAGAAAACCTAACTGTTCTAGCACAACACGATGCCGAATTACAAGATGATCTTGAAGCATTAAATAATATGTTAGCAAATGGCGGAACAGCTGAATAAAGATAGAAAGGAATATTTATATGGCTTTTAAGAAGACTTATGATTATGATGCCATAATGGATGCTACTAAAAGTGGCTCACCTATGGATCAAAAAATAGATAAATTAATAAAAGATTTAGAATCTTTAGATAAAAAAGTTGAAGAATGTGAACAATCTTTTCATGGTAAAGGAGCTAAATCTATATATAAAGCTTATGAGGCTTTAGTTTCAGCTATTGGTTGCTGTTTAATAGTACCAGGAATAAGTAGCAGTAGAGGATCGGGCTTATTTAATCAAGTAGGTATTGCAATAAGCTTATGTCAATCAATGTATAAAAATGCTGAAAGACAAAAAGAATTAGATGAATTAAATGACGGTCGTATGTAAAGTGTAAATATAATGTCACAAAGTTGAAATTTTATTTACATAGACAAATACGCTGGTATATAATTATAATAGATAAAATATGAAAGGAAGATGAATATATGGCTGCACCAATTATGGTTGACTCAATGCCTTCAACAAACAAACTAGCAAAAAAAGATTATGAAAAAATGGGTTATGATCAAGATAACACATTAACAATTCTAGAGGAAATTAAGCAATTAAGTGATAAAATCCAAGGTGATGTTGATACAATAACTAAGAATTTTAATACTTTACAAGGAAAGTATGATGAATTTACTGATTTTAATGAACACATGAACAAAGCGTCAAATAATTTACAAGCTAGTTCAGAAAAAATCTCAGGATGTGTAACTCAAGTTATGCAAGTATTATCAGAGAATCTTACTAAATTAGTAGAACAAGATGATAGTTTAAAAGATGACATAGAGGCACTTAATAGTTTACTTGCGAATGGTGAATTACCAGAAACATTTGGTTATTAAAAAGTAGAGGAAAGGAAATAAAATTATGGCAATTAAAAAGTTATATGACTATGATGAAATAATGGATTACTTAAATACTGGAAAAGCAATGGATCAAGCAATTCAAAGATTAGCAACTGATATAAAAGATTTGACTACTAAAGTTGAAGAATGTGAAGAAGCATTCCACGGCAAAGGAGCTAAATCTATATATAAAGCTTATCAAGCTTTATACAGTGCAATTGGTTCATCAAGAATCGAAGCTATTCCTGGACATGGACCAGAGAACTGTGGAACGGGAATGTGGAAAAATGTTTCATTTGCTGCTGGAGTTTGTAATACATGTTATACAAATGCTGAACGTCAAAAACAAAATGACGAAGGCGATCAAGCAATGCAAAGTTTTTCAGGATTTTAAGAGAGAGTTAATCTCTTTTTTTATGTAAATCAGCAAGTGTTAATATTCACATATTTTAAATGTATATGTTATAATAAAATAAAGATTATGTAATATTAATTTAGAAAGGATAGTTAATATGTCAAAAAAGTTATACGATTATGATGAGATAATGGAATACCTTAATGCTGGAAAAGCAATGGATCAATCTATTCAAAAATTGGCAAAAGACATCCAAGCTTTAACAACCAAGACACAAGAATGTGAAGGAGCATTTCACGGAAAGGGTAATGGCTCTATATCCCAAGCTTATAAATCTCTATATAGTGCAATAGGAAGTACTAATATGGAAGATGGCTCTGGATCTGGCATGTGGAAAAATGTATCATTCTCAGCAACTCTATGCAATATGTGTTATACCAATGCAGTCAAACAAAAAGCAAATGATGAAGGTGAAGGAAACATTTAAAAACTAGATAATCTTAATTATCTAGTTTTTTTGTTATTTAAATTTTCTATGTATTCGTCGAAAGCATCATCAACTCCTGATAGATTCTGTTTAAATCTATTAGTTACGCCTAGATTAAGTTCACTTTTAATCTGTTCTCGCAAATCGTTTAAATCATCGACACTCATATCACTGGTTATTCCGAAAGACAAATATATATCAGCTATAGCTTCATATATATAATGACTATCTTGCTCTAATACTATAAAATCATTATTATAAAATTGATTTATTTGAAATTCTACTTTATCTACAAAAGAGGTGGCACTTAAAAAACTCCCATATTGCTTATTCATCTTCTGAGTAAAATAATAAATATCAGTTTTAGACATTTCCGCTAGACTATAATTATCCATAAATTGAATTACAGGTCGATAGATATTAGTAGCTAGTGGATATCCCATGTTTTCTTTTGTTTCATCGCTGTAGCGGTCTAAGAAAGGATTAGTTGTAAACAAAACTGTTAAGGCTTCATTGGTATACATACCATCTTGATGTTTGCCAAAAAAAGTTTTCTTGATTCGGTAACCATTGTCTAAATAAAAGTACCCACTTGTTATGACATGACCAAGTTCGTGTCTAAAAATAACCATATCGTACTCATTATTAAAATCTAGATCAGGACTAATATATATAACATTATTTATATAATCATAATAGGCAATGTTGTTTTCTGTTTGTTCACTTTTTGGAAAAGGCCTAAAAATTAAAGTTTTAAGATTTTCAAAAAAGATTCTAAAGTCAACTTCATGATTATAATGCGTATCCATCGTTTTAACAAAATCAATTAGAGAATTTTTATATTCATCAGTATATTGCTTTTCGTTAATTCTTTCTGTTATTTGATCAACAGTGACATTTTGATAACCTAATAATTCATCTAAAGCAGCTGTATTAGTTACAGTTATAACTTTATCTAATTCATCAACAGTATAATATTTATTATCACTACTTAGTAAAGAAGGATCAATAGAAGAAATGTCATCACTATATAATGTTCCTAAATCATAATTATTTAAATCTTCATCGACTAACTCATTATTGGAAGAAGCCACAAGTTCAGTCTTATCATTAATCGATATATAATCAAAAATAGCATCAATCTCTTCTTGATTAACATAAGAAAGAAGCAATGAGGTAGATAACAAAACAGTTCCAATAGTAAGTGGTATCTTAACAAAATTCTTAAATCGATATTTTTTCATTTTTCTCTTATGCGGTCTACTTTGCATAAATTGTAGGCCTTCCTTAGGAATAATACCATCAATTATATTTACAAGATCTTCTAATATAGGAAAATGATACTCTTTCTTTTCATCGTTATACTCTAAAATAGCATATCTAGCCTCAGAGTCCTTAAAAATTTCAAAGTGTTTCTTATTATAAATAATTCCAACCACTCTTCTATATTCCATACAATCACCTACTATATAAGTATACACCTATAATAATGTAGCAGTAAAGCAATGTAAAACATATTTACATTGAAAAAAAATATTGCTATAATAAAATAAAAGAATAGAGGGATAACTATGCAAAATTTTGTTAGTAAAGTTGAAAATATTTTAGAAAAAGCTAATGAAGAAATAGAAAAGGTAAAATTTGAATTTATAAAATCAGAAAGTAATGAAGAAAGAGCGAAAAAAATAGAAATTATCGCCAAATATTACCAAACAATCCTTTCGTCAAGTCTAATTTTTAACAAAGAAATTGAAGAAAAAGTAAAATGTATATATAATTATAGCAGTCTTAATGATAATTCTGTAGTATATTATAATCCAATGAAAAATCGTGTTATCGAAAGTGATGATGAAGTAACCCCAAGTTTTAGAATAAAAACTGGCAAGATAATTGAACGTGATGACGAAGTTGATTCATCAAGAATACTTCATAGCAATCAAGATTATGATCAAGTAGTTATAAATATTCCTAAAAATTCAACTGTCAAAAAAAATAATCGAGTAATAATCTGTGACGATGAGGTTGTTCCAAGTTTTAGAATAAAGGGAAGAACAATTGAAAGTGATGATGAAGCAACTCCAAGTTTTAGAATAAAGGGAAGAACAATTGAATTCGATGATGAAGTAACCCCAAGTTTTAGAATAAAAGGGAGAACAATCGAAATAGACGATGAAGTAACCCCAAGTTTTAATATAAAAAGAGGAAGGACAATTGAAAGAGACGAGGAAGTTATTCCAAGTTTTAAAATAAAGGGAAGAACAATTGAAAGTGACGATGAAGCAACTCCAAGTTTTAACATAAAAATGGGAAAAACTATTGAAAGTGACGATGAGGTAACTCCAAGGTTCGAAATAAAAGATGACAATCGTTCGGAAGGAAAGAAAGATTACTTTTCTATGTTTAAAGCAAAGGAAGAAAAAAATAACAATAATTAATATTTATAGGAAGGATGCATAATTAAAAATGGACGAACTACAAAAGGTAATTCAAGTAAGTGGCGCTCCAACCACACCTATTGAAGCAAATACAAGTTACCAAGAATTAGGGTACGAAGATAATACAACAGTAGAGATAATTGATAGCATGAAATCTATATCAAAAGATATAATATCTGATGTTGAAGAAATAACCAAAAATTTTAATACATTAAAAGAAAAATATGATGAATTTACTGATTTTGATGCAAGCATAAATCAAGCATGTATAAATTTAGCAACATCAGCTAGTGATATCGAAAAAAAAGTTGAAAATGTTTTAACTGTTTTAATTACAATTGTTCAAAACTTATCAGTAGCAGATGAAAATTTATTAGATGATCTTCAATCTTTAAATAACATTTTATCAGGAAATTCTGAAGGAGGATCTGCTACAGAAGTTATAGCAGCTAGTGCATCAACAGCCTCTGCTGCTGCCGCTACAACCGCAACAATATCAGGAAGTGCAAATTCTGAAAGTTCAACAACATCCACCGTTCAACCAGATGGAACAACCGCAACAACTACAACTGTCAAAGCTCAAACTGCAATGGCAGGACCAGAAACTCAAGAAATTAAAACTATTACTCAAGATCAACCAGCTCCAGCATCTCCACAACAATCCACACCAGGTGGAACTGTTTCCGGAACTTTATCTCCAGGAACAACCGCCACTACATTTGCAGCTCAACCATATCAATTATCTGATGATGAATATAGATCCCTATGTGCTACTGTTTATGCTGAAGCCGCTGAAGGAAACGAGTATACAGTATCGGATACAATGGGAGTTACTTCAGCAATTCTTAATCGAGTTGAAGCTGGAAATTATGGAGGTAATTCGGTAATCGACGTTATATCAGCTGGATATAACACAAAAAGCCAACAATTTAGTGGCTACGGATACAATAACCAAAAGTTTGCTGCAGCTATGAATAATCCAGGCATTATACCTCCTGAAATGAGAGCAGCTATTGATAGAACATTAGCTGGAGAAAGAAATACAACAGGAAGAAGTTTCGCGGGCAACGGAGTCCATAATAGTTTTAGATAGATTAATGGTGAAAAATGAATACAAATAATTCGCTAACAATACCTTCAATTAAAGAGGCAAGTAAAACTAACGAAATCGTGGGAATTCCACAAACTAACGTAGAAGCACCATCAGGTGAAACAAAAAGAAAAAAAAGAAAAACAGGAAAAGTTATTACTTTAGATGAAGAACCAGATATAAGTTTTGAAATTGACGATAGTCAACCTGATGAAGCTCCGAGCTCATCTCCGATATCCTCTTCGTCTCCAAAAAACGACAATAAATCTAACGAAGATGATTTGCCAGAAGAACAATCAGGAAATATAACTTTTTAATAAACATTTGACAAAACAAACATATAATAGTATTATCTATTTAAATCAAAGACGAGGATAAACGTTATTAAATTACTATATAAAGTGATTCTAGGTTAGTGGAAACTAGATTATAAGTGTTAATAATTCCTACCTCTAAGTGAAATGTAAACATTTCCGGGATTAAACCCGTTATAAAATAAAGTAAGATAATAAAAGGATGGTACCGTGCAATAGCACTCACTTTGGTATTATCCTTTTTTCTTTTTATAGATAAGGAGAATAATTATGAAGATAAAAGGAAGTTATTTTTATACATTAAGAGAAGATGCGAAAGATGAAGACTCTAAATCAGGTAATCTACTTGTAAGAAGCGGAATGATTAAAAAAACAAGTGCGGGTGTCTATATGATGCTACCACTTGGTTTAAGAGTTATCAACAAAATAAAAGGTATAGTAAAAGAAGAAATGGATAGAACTGGGGCTCAAGAACTACTAATGCCTTCACTAATTCCAAGTGAAGTATATGAAAGTTGTGGAAGATTAAGTGCCTTTGGTAATTCCATGTTCCATTTAAACGATCGAGCTAACCATGCTATGGTTCTAGGTCCTACTCATGAAGAATTATTTACTATCGCTGCTAAAAGTATGGTACAAGGCTACAAGGACTTACCATTTACCATTTATCAAACAGCTGATAAATTTCGTGATGAAGCAAGACCACGTTATGGCCTTATTCGTGTAAAAGAATTTATTATGAAAGACGCCTATTCATTTGATAAAGATGAAGCTGGATTAGATATTTCGTATCAAAAAATGTATGATGCCTATAATCGTATTTTTGATAGATGTAAGATTGATTATAAAATTGTTCGTGCTAATACTGGTGCTATGGGTGGATCACTTTCTGAAGAGTATCAAGCAGTTACTGACATTGGTGAAGATATTTTAGTTCTATGTGATTCGTGTAACTATGCTTCTAATATGGAAGTTGCAACTCATAAAATAATACCTGATAAGGAAGAAGAATTAGATCGTGTTTTAGTCGAAACTCCAAATAAAGAAACAATTGAAGAAGTAGCCGAATTTTTAGGAATTGACGCATCTAAAACAGTTAAAGCTTTACTAATGAATGTTAATGAAGAATTAGTCGTATTCTTTTTAAGAGGTGACCGTGAATTTAACGAGTCAAAAGCCTCTTCATTATTTGGAATATCTGAAATAAACTTTGCCAATGATGAATTAATCGCCACATCTAATGCGGTACCTGGATTTACTGGTCCAATCGATTTAAAAGCCAAAATCGTTATTGATGAAGAGATTTTAAGTATGAAGAACTTTGTTGTTGGTGCCAATAAGGAAGGTTATCATTATAAAAATGTTAACATCAAAGACTTTAAATATGATATGGTCGCTGATATAAGCTGTGTAAAAGAACACGATATATGCTCATCTTGTTCAGGAAAGTTATATTTTAAAAAAGGAATAGAAGTAGGTAATTTATTTAAATTGGGTACAAAGTATTCGGAAAACTTAGGTTTAACATATTTAGATCAAAACAATCAAGAATATCCAGTCGTAATGGGATGCTATGGAATCGGTATTGGAAGAATCCTTGCTGCCGTTGTTGAGCAACATAATGATGACTCTGGTATGATTCTACCAATGGCTATATCACCATATCAAGTTTCTATTGTTGCCATTAATACTAAAGATGAAGTTACTATGAATTATGCTAATAAATTGCATGATGATTTAACAAATAATGGGGTTGAAGTATTACTTGATGATCGTGATGAGCGCCCAGGCGTTAAATTTAAAGACATGGATTTAATTGGTATACCTATAAGAATAACTATTGGTAAATCTTTAGAAAATGGTGAAGTAGAAGTTAAACTAAGGAGTGAAACAACATCTTATAATGTTAAAACAACCGAAATAATTGATCACATCAAGAAAATTATTAATGAATCTTTAAATGGCTAAAAAAGGAATATATCATTTTTGATATATTTTTTTATGAAATAAAAAGTAAAATCAATATTACTCGTGTATATGTATAGTGAAGGGAGCATATATGCAAGAAGAGAAAAAGCTTTGCACACCAATTATAGAAGGGGATGAGGTAGTAATGGATTATATGGAGAAATTAAAAAAAATCAATGAGAACAGTGAATTTCAATCATTAATGACTCAAGAAGAATCGGCACAAATGATGGTTAATACATACGTAAGGGAAGCCAAAGAAGAAGGAGCAATGGAAGCAAAGAAAGAAATGATACTTAAGTTAAGTAAAAAGATAAGTTTGCAAGAAATTGCAGAGATAACTAACCTGAGTATAGATGAAATTAAAAAAGTGATAAAAGATGAAGCGACTTTTTAAAACTTAACAAGTCCATTAACTAAAAGCAGAAAAATAATATTCTGTTTTTTTAATTAGTAATTTTTGGTATAATAAATATATGAAATAATGGAGGTACCAAAAATGATTCTTATAATTGCGGAAAAACCATCTTTAGCTCGAAACATCGTTAGTGCAATTGGAAACATGAAAAGAAACGACGGATTTTATTCAAATGAGACTTATCTTGTCTCTTGGGCCTTCGGACATCTTTTTACTCTCGCTGATATTGAAGATTATGAAGAAAACGTTACTGATTATAAATGGAAAATGGATAATTTACCATGTTTCCCACAAAAGTTTAAGTTTAACTTAAAAAAGGATGCTAAAAAACAAATTGATGCAGGCGTTTTAAAACAGTTCAATACTATATCAACTTTAATTAATCGTGAAGATGTTAATGAAATTGTTAATGCAGGTGATGCTGACCGTGAAGGAGAAGTAATAGTTCGTCTTATTATTGAGAACGCTTTGAAAAGCGACAAGTTATTAACAAGACTTTGGCTTCCTGACCAAACGACGGAAACTATCCAAGCTGGTTTAAAAGATCTAAAAAGTGAAGATGAATATAATAACCTAGCTAACGAAGGCTTCGCTAGAACTTATATTGATTGGCTTTATGGAGTTAATCTAACTAGATATGCCACTTTAAAGACGGGAACACTTTTACGTGTTGGACGTGTTATCATTCCCATTGTAAAAGCCATCTATGATCGCGATATGGCAATCCGTAATTTCAAACCAGAAATATACTATGGAATAACGAGTAATGAAGAAACAAATGGCGAGACAATTGAATTAAATAGTAAAGAAAAATTTGATAAAAAAGATAATAAATTAGCAATAGAATTATGTAATAAATATAATTCTTCAAAAGCAATTGTAACTGATAAAAAAGTCAAAAAAGATACTTTGAATCCTCCTAAATTATATTCACTATCTAAACTTCAAAATTATTTAGGAAAAAAATATAAGATGTCGATGGATAAATCTTTAGACATTGTTCAAAAACTTTATGAAAGCGGATATCTTACTTATCCACGTACAAACTCTGAATATTTAGCTGTTGCTGAAAAAGATAAGATTAAAACTATTATTGGTAACATCTCAAAACTTGGGTATCCAGTTAATTTTAAGGATAAGAAGACCATTTTTGATGATTCGAAAATTGAATCGCATTCAGCTTTGACTCCTACTTATAAAATACCTGAAAAAGCTAAATTAACTGATGAAGAATTTTTAGTATATCAAACTGTTTTTAAAAGATTTGTAGCAGTATTTTGTAAAGAAGATTGTAATATTGAAAAAACTGAAATAAAGATAAAAGTAGGTGACTATGAGGAATTTAATCTAACAGGCACTATAATATTAACTCCTGGCTGGACTAAGTTTGACGAGTCAACTACTAAAGATAAAATATTACCTAATATTAATATCGGGGATGAAGTAAACATAAACTTTATTCCTAAAGAAAAAGAAACAACTCCTCCTAAACACTACACCATAGCAACTCTTAATAATTATTTAAAAAATCCTTTTAGAGAAGACAAACGCGAATTAGAAGAAAAAACAAACGAATCAGAGGAGGATGACACGGAAGATTATAAAGCTATTTTTGAAGGATTAGAACTTGGAACAGAAGCAACTCGTACGGGAATTATTGATAATGCTAGAAAGTCCGAATATATTGCTCTAAAGAAAGATGTTTATACCATTTTACCTGGTGGAGAATTCTTAATAGAATCACTGATGCAAATGGGAATATCCATGGATAAATATAAAACTAGTGAAATGGGTAAAGCTTTAAAAAAAGTATTTCATGATGAAATGTCTATTGATGATTCTATCAAATTAGCTGAAAACGAGATTGCCGAGGTATTCACGAAAAAGTCTGTATCTATTGAACATGATACTGATATTGGTTTCTTTGGCGATATTGTAGGAAAATGTCCTCTATGTGGCAGTGAAGTTATGAAAAACAGGTATGCTTATGGCTGTAAAAATTATAAAGAATGCAAATTTAAAATAAATGCCTCTATTTGTGGAAGATCAATTTCTAAAACTAATGCTGAGTTACTTTTAAAAAATGGTATAACCTCCAAAATAGAAGGTTTTACTTCAAAAACTGGCAAAAATTTTGCTGCTAAATTAAAATTAGACAAAGATAAAGTTATATTTGATTTCAGTGATTAACAACAACAAGTATACTATAGTCAAATGTTAATGTTATATATTGACAAATTTTTAAACTAAATCTATAATATAGTTACATAGTATAGGTGTAGTCAACGATTTGTTTATGAATATTTTTATTCATGTATAACAATCAAAGTATACTTTTATTTTATAAAACTATACATTATTTGATTGTTATCTATATTCCTATAAGGAATATTTTGATACTATTTATAGTATATGTTTTGAAGATATCTTTTAAAGATAATCTATGTTGATATATGTTAATCATATATATGTTTATATTTTGACTACCATAAAGATAATTTTATAATAAGTTTTTGATTCGTGGTTAATGTTATCTCGATAGATTACTAGATTATAAAATATAAATCTTTAATACGCGAATATCCCTAGGGATTACATCTGCGACTATGTATACACGTGTACTGGAGAGAAAACTCCAAAAGATGTAAGATTGTAGGAAATACTGATAATATTGACTACGATTTATTCTAAACTCGAGAAAGTATTGGTTTATCAGGCCAATGCTTTTTTGATGCAAAAGAATTGACTAAATAAAGTATAAAATGTATAATTTTACTAGAATAGAGAGAGTGTTATGAGAAAAGAAAAAGAAAATTATATCCCTATACTAGTAGCTGTATTCCTATTATTTGCTATTGCCATGATATATGGAACATACTATATAAGCGTTAAAGGACCAGATACTTCAAAGTACTTTAGTGAATATAATCAAATAATGAAAAATGAATTAAAAGATCAATTAGAAACACAAACGGAAATTGATAATAAAATTAAAGATATCGTATCTAATGGAGATTATACTCTTGATGAACCATGTATCTTAATAAATCCTTATGGTATAAGTCCTTTATCTGCTTTAATAATATTTAATACTAAAAACGAAACAAGTATTAATGTTAGTATTAATGATGAAGAAGTAACTACGGTTAAGGAGTCTACTCAACATATTATCCCAATATATGGTCTATTTGCTAATGCTAATAACATTATTAAATTAACTACAGACACTAATGAAACTAAAGAACTAACTATTTTAACAGAATCATTAAATGATAATATTAAAAGTTTTCAAGTCGGCGAAAACTTAGATGGTAAAACTCATATATTTTTATTAGGAGCTTTAAATCAAAGTAAACCATCACTAAGAGGATTTGATCACAATAATAATCTTGTATTCTATTTTCAATTTGGTACAATTAGTCGAGCAAATTTTTACGCTGAACATATGCAAATTGCCTACAACTCTAATCATAAAATAACTTCCAATAATCAAAGTATTAAGCTTGAAATAGATTATTTAGGACGTATATATGCGATTTATAAATCTACAGACGATTTAAATGGTGATGCTAATCTTAATATTGAAGGAGATAAGTATCTTTTAACTCCCGTTAATATTTATAATGATTCGATTAATAACTACGAACTAAAAAAAGTATCAGATACGACATCTGCTACTCCTAATATTAGAATAAAAACTAGTGAGATCAGCGAAAAATTAATTGAGGCCAAGACCTATTCTGATGACTACTCCCTAGCTGTTAATTCTTCTTTTATCTCTTATGATTTTCAAGATAAAGATGTCACGCTAGTTCTAACTTCTAAGAAAAATGATTTTAGTTACACGTATGATTTAAAAGATAAATCTAGTATTCGTACTGATTTAAGTGGAGAATATTCTGTTTATATTATAACTAATGGAACTTACTATACACTTCTTTCAACTATAAATCTTTAAAAGGTCACAAAAGTGACTTTTTATTGTGAAATAATTTTGCTATAATAATCTTGTATTATGGAGGATATTATGGAAAATACAGAAACAAATTATACAACAAATAAAACTCTTATGAACTACTTAAAAGCCAACATAGATGTTCATATTAACTATTTATTATTCTTAAATTCTTTTACTAGTATATCAAATCGTGGATTTATGGAAATTGCGCCAATAATTAAAAGTCTTAGAGATAAAATGTACCAAGCATTCCCTAATGATTTAATACCAGATGATACAGTTAAAGTTAATTTGATGGTTGAAACTAAATTAGCAAGTATGCTAGATGAAATTGGTTTAAGTGAAATAAAAGACTATATTGGATTCAATTTAAAAAAAGAGGATATCATAAACTTAACAACTTCTATCTTTTTAAGAAATAGTTTAATTGGTTTACCATTAATTAAAGGAATCTGTGAAGAAGAGATAATTATTGCTAACACTTTAGCTGATATGACTAGACGAATTCCTAAAACTAGTATCGAAATCAGCGGTTACTCATTTGAACTTGCAAGTTTCTTTTTAGAATCTCTTCGAATAAATGCTTCAGAAGAGGACTTAATAGTTACGTATCTATATAATTATTTAGCTGATGCTGCCATCATTAATGCCATGGCAAATCGAATAGATGAAAATATCAATTTAAGTATTGAAACTGACTTCTTAAGAAAAGAACTATTTCAGTACTTATATCTACCAAGTAATTTTAGTTTAGTTAATTTAGTTGATGGTATTACTTCAACTATAAATTCATTAAGTAAGAAGCAATCCAAAAACTTATCTCTTGAAAAACATTAATAATATGCTAAAATAAGCGAATAAAAAGGAAGTGTTAATATGAGTTTAGTTCTTGATACGGAAAAGTATTTAACGAAAACTATTAACGATTTAAATTATAAAATTGACTATGTAAAATTAGAAAAATCAAAAATGCCTGAGTATGGACAATATCAAATCAACTGTGCTATGCAATTAGCTAAGGCCTATGGCGAAAATCCTCGTGATATTGCTAATAAAATCGCTTCTTCTTTTGATGAAAGATTTATAAATGTTAATATTCAAGGTCCGGGTTTTATCAATGTCTCATTTGATGAAAAGGTCCTACTAGATTATTTAAATCAAGGTATTGATGATTTTAATATTTTTGTCGATAAAAATGAAAAAGGGAAAACTATAATCCTCGATTATGGTGGAGCCAACATTGCTAAAGAGTTGCATGTGGGTCATTTAAGATGTAATATTGGTGAATCCGTTCGTAGACTCTTAAAAGTCTTTGGAGATAAACCAATTTCCGATGTTCACTGGGGAGACTGGGGAACACCAATCGGTTTAGTAATTCGTGAGATTAAAGAAATGTATCCTGATTTACCTTACTTTGATCCTGAATATAATGGAGAATATCCGACTACATCACCTGTTACTAATGAAGAATTAGGAATTATCTATCCACGTGCCAGTGCTAAAAAGAAAGAAAATGCTGAATATGCTGAAGAAGCTAAAAACTACACTGAACAATTTCAAAAGGGTGTTCCTGGTATAAAAGCTTTATGGAAACATATCGTTGATACGAGTAAACCAGATTGTGAGGCTGTATATAATTACTTAAATTGTCATTTTGATTTATCTTACGGTGAAAGTGATGCTGATATTTATGCTGAACCAGTAATTAAATTCTTAACTGATAAAGGACTTACTGAAGTAAGTAATGGAGTTCTTATCATGCATGTGGCATCTTCAAATGATAACAAAGAAATGCCTCCTTTACTGCTTAAAAAAAGTGATGGAGCAGTACTTTATGATACTACGGATTTAGCAACTATTATGCAAAGAATGAAAGACTTTAATCCTGATGCGATATGGTATTTTGTTGACGAACGTCAAAGCCTTCACTTTGAACAAACATTCCGAGGATGTCGTATTTCTGGATTAGTTCCTCCTAATGTTGAATTAAAATTTAATGGCTTTGGAACAATTAATGGTACCGATGGTAAGCCTTTTAAAACTCGCGATGGAGGTGTCATGAGCTTAAAAGGTTTAATAAAATTAGTATATGATAATATTGAACCAAAGATAAAAGAAAATATCACTGGAGATGAAAGAGTTGATATAGCTAATAAATTAACTGTAGCTACTCTAAAATATTCTGATCTTTTACCAAGTCGAAGAACAGATTATATATTTGACGTTGATAAATTTACTTCTTTTGAAGGTAAAACAGGTATTTATGCCGTTTATACAGCAACTCGTATGAAATCATTATTAAATAAGGTTGAGAATAACTTTGTTCAAATAAAGGAAATATCTAATCAAGATGTTCAAGATTTATTAATTAAATTTACTGAATTACCTAAAGTATTAACAGCTAGTTATAATGAGGTAACAACTAGCTATATATGTGAATTTGTCTATGAACTATGTAGTTTATTTAATAAATTCTACACTAACAACAATATTGCAAATGAGGAAGATTCCAAGAAAAAAGAGTCTTTCATTGCTCTAACTAAATTAAGTTATCAAATTCTTCACAATTTGCTAGATATTTTAGCTATCGAAGAAGTTGAAAAAATGTAAAAAAGAACTAAAATATAGTTCTTTTTTTCTTGAAATAATTAATATGTTGTAATATTATATTAAGAAACGATTTAAGGTGATAAGATGAAAGAAATAGTGAATTTACCAAATGATACTGTGGTTATTTTATGTGAGATAAACGATAATAAAAATAATACTTATACTATTATACCTAAAGAAGTAGCTATTGGAAGAGTTGATAAAGCTAATAAGTTTATTACGGAAGAAGAAGGAAAAGTAATTCCATCCCTAGAAGAAGTTCAAGAATTACTTGATTCTAACAATAATCTTTTTTATGCCTTTCCTAAAACAATTAATGATTTAATGACAGAATATAAAGATGCCAGTGATAAACTAAATATGGCAATGTATTGTTATTTAAAAGATATTGCCAGTAAATTAAATATGGCATTAATAAGTAATGATAAAGTATATGTTTATTCAAAAGACTATAAAGTTATATCTGAAGATATAGCAGGTGACTTAAAAAAATATCACAGTGAAATTAAACAACCAGAAATAATTATACCTGATAATAGTATCCAAACCATGGAAAGAATAGATGAAGAAGGTTTAGAGAAATTTCTAAAAGAGAGAATATTTAACAATGACTCTATTATTGAAGATATTGCAACGACTTTTGCTATGAATTATACGGCAACAAAGAAACAAGAAATTGAAGCAATACTATCAATTGGGCAAACTGGTACTGGAAAAACCGCAACATTTGAAGCCATTGCTGAATATGCCAATATTCCTTTAACAATTTATGATTGTAATCTTTTAACATCAGCTGGATACGTCGGAAAAGATATAGATGATGTAATGCGAGAAGTGTATTTTAATTGTAAGGAAGATTCAAAGATTGCTTCAAGATCAATCTTAATGCTTGATGAAGTTGATAAATTAGCTATGCGTGGTATGGACGTTAAAGATGCTGCTGTTCAATATGCTTTATTAAAACTACTAGATGGTTATCGCTATACTTTTGAAAAGAAGAAAAATGGTCCTCAAACATCACTTGATTCATCATTTATGACTATTGCTTTTTGTGGAGCTTTTCCAGACATGTATGAAGCAAAAGCAAAAGAAAATTCAATGGGATTTCACGAAGAAAGCACTAATCAAAAAAATAAAGACTATGAGTTTACTACTGACGATTTAGTCAAATTTGGTATGCTTCAAGAATTTATTGGTAGACTTCCTAATATATTTACTTATAAAAGTTTAACAAAAGAAGATTTAAAGAATATATTATTACACTCACGTAACAGTGCTTTACTACTAAAGCAAGAAAGATATGCTCGTGAATTCAATACATATCTAGAATATAATAATGAGTTTATTGATGCCATTGTTGAAAAAGCTTATGATGCCAAAACTGGTGGAAGAGGTCTTAATAAAATTGTTGCTAAGACATTCAAAAAAATTGATCGTGAATTAAACCGAAGTGCTTACCACAATAATTTAGGTGTTAAGAAGTTAACTCTAAATCAAGAAATTGTTGAAAATAATACAAAGTTTAATATATAATTATAGAGAAAGAAGAGTGAATATATGGGAAGAGCATATGAGGTTCGTAAAGCAAGCATTCAAAAAACAGGAGCTGCTAAAGCAAAGCTATATTCCACATTTGCTAAAGAAATAACTAAGGCTGCTAAAGGAAATCCCGAACTTGATACTAATATAACTTTAAAACGAGTTGTTGAAAAAGCAAAACATCAACAAGTTCCAAGTGATATTATTAACCGCGCTATAGAAAAAGCTAAGGGTGGAACAGGTGATGATTATCAAGAATTATCTTATGAAGGATTTGGTCCAGGTTCATCAACTTTAATCGTTAAGTGTTTAACTGATAATGTTAATCGAACTGTTTCTTTTGTAAGAGAAGCATTTAATAAATGTCATAAGAGTTTAGGTGTAACTAATTCTGTTGCTTATAACTATGATTACTTAGCTATTATCGGTGTTCCCTCAAATGATGGTGATGATATAATGATGAAATTACTTGATGAAGGAATTGAGATAATTGATTTAGAAAGTGAAGATGGAGAAGTTGTTATTACGGCTAAACCAAGTGATGCATCAAAAGTAAAAGACGTTTTAGAAAATATGATTCCTGATATCCAATATACATTAGATGAGATTGGTTGGTATGCAAAGGAAAAATGTCGTTTAGAGGGAGAAGATTTAGAAGTATTCCAAAGACTTTTAAGTTTACTTGAAAATATTGATGACGTTGATTATGTATATCACAATGTTGAACTAGATTAAATGAATGATATTGACTTTGCAAATTTTATTGACCAAATTAAAGAATCCACGCAAGAATTAGGTGGGTTTGCTGAAGAACCAGAATATGTAAGTGATGCAATAGATAAAGAAGAGCAATTAAGAGACTTTGAAGCTTTTAATTATTGTCTGGCTGAAGATTATGTAGGCGCTATGTATCATGAAGAATTTGCTTTTATTGGTGAAATGAGTGAATATCTTTTGCATAATATTATTAAGTGGATAAACTACACTGATGCATTAGGAAATCAAGAAGACCAAAGAGATGTTGATAAAGGGACTCTTATAACTAAATATAATCGTACCATTATCGAAGCCATCATTGCTAACAAAAATATATCCTTTGCGCATGCTTATATTGCACACGGTGTGTACCATCCATGCCTTATGGCATTATTAATCGAAAACGATGAACCAGTTATAATATATGATGTCCAAGAGGAAGAATTTAAAACCATTATTGAAGATTTATTTCAAGAACTAGAAAATAGGTACTTAGCATCTAATGATAAGGATAATTATTTAAAACAAATCATCAATGGAATAAGTCGTGTAACTTATCCAGAAGCATTAAAAATACCACCTATTACCAAAAAGTTAACATGGAAAAGTGACTTAAAGAAATTAAGACGTGAGGAAAAAGATTAATTCTTTTTCTTTTATTTTTCATAAAACTAAGATAATATAAAGGAGTAGGTGATAATATGCGCATTTTAGTTGTAGATGATGAAAAATTAATTCGTGAAGTTATAAGAGAATATATTGAAAATGAAGGATACACTTGCGATGAAGCTGAAAGCGGTATCAAAGCTTTAGAGTGTGTGGAAAAACATGATTATGATTTAATAATTATGGATATCATGATGCCTGGTATGGATGGATATACGGCAGTCAAAGAGATTAAGGAAATAAAAGATATACCTGTTATTATGCTATCAGCACGAGTAGAAGAATTAGATAAATTACAAGGTTTTTCCTTAGGAATAGATGATTATGTTACTAAACCATTTTCTCCTAAAGAGTTAGTTGCTAGAATTAAAGCCGTTTGCAAGCGCAATAAAGATGATGATATTATAAGTGTTGGTAATATTTCCTTAAACAAATTATCACGAGATGTTTTTGTTGATGGTAAACTAGTTGAAGTTACTCACACACAATTTGAATTATTAGTTCTTTTCTTAACCAATAAAGGAATCGCACTTTCTCGTGATAAAATAATTGAAAGTCTATGGGGATATGATTATGAAGCTGATGATCGTACTATTGATGCCCATATAAAGCTTTTACGTAGTAAATTAGGAAAATATCGTAACTCTATTAAAACAATAAGAAAAGTAGGATATAAATTCGAATATGAAGAGTAGTAACTTAACATTAAAGACTTTATTATATTTAGGAGTATTCGCTTCTGTAATTATTTTAGGTATTTGGCTTTTACAAATTCAATTCTTTCAAGTGTTTAATGAAAAAATTGTAATTGATAATTTAAAAGCAATGTCCAAAAACATTGAAGAAGCTGATAGTAATATCGATGAGCTATTATTTGATTATGCTTATCAAAATGATATATGTATTCAATATTATACTGAGACTACTTTGACAGACTATAATATTGATAAACGCAACTGCTTATTAACTAATTCAGGAGTTAACGAATATAAAAATGAAATTATCAATAGTAAAAAAGATTATATTGAGTTATATGTTCCTAATACAAGACTTAAAAGTATTCTCTACGGAATTAAACTAGATAATAATCGCTTTGTTTTCTTAAACACGACATTAAAAGATGTTAATTCATTAACATTTATTTTAAAAAAACAACTAATTGTATTGGTGATAATCTTATTAATAGTGTCTATTGGTGTATCTATTTTTATCACCAGAAGACTAAATAAACCAATCTTAAAAATAATTTCTTCAGCTAGAGAATTAGAAAAAGGTAACTACAATGTTAAATTTGAGAAGAGTAACGTTGTTGAGTTAGATGAATTATCAGAACTATTAACTGTCGCTGCCTCTGAGATGAATAAAACAGATGAGTTAAGAAGAGATTTAATTGCTAATGTATCTCATGATTTAAAAACACCTTTAACAATGATTAAAGCTTATGCTGAGAAAATAAAAGATATATCGCATAAAAATCCTAAGCAAATGGAACAAGATTTAAATATTATTATTGATGAAACTGATCGCCTTAATGCTTTAGTAAATGATCTTCTAGATTTATCAAAGATTCAGGCTGGAAAAGAATCTTTAAACATTGAAGAATATGATTTAATTCAAAATATAAATGATATTTTAAAACGGTATGACATTACAGTAGAAAAAGAAGGGTATAAATTTGAACTTGATTTACCAGAAGAACTAAAGGTATCAGCCGATAAACAAAAAATTGAACAAGTAATATATAATCTCATTAATAATGCTATTGAACACACTGGCGATGATAAAACTATCAAAATAGCTATAAAAAAACAAAAAGATGGCGTTAGAGTTAATATTACTGATTCTGGTAAAGGTTTAACTGAAGAAGAAAAGAAATTAGTTTGGAATCGATACTATAAAAAAGAAAAGAATCATAAACGTAATGTTATTGGTACAGGTATCGGCTTATCTATTGTTAAAGAGATTCTTGAATGTCATAAATTTACATATGGAATCGATTCAAAATTAGGAAAATATACAACTTTTTACTTCATAATAAAGAAAAAAAATAGATAGCAATTTTGACATAAACCACGAAATATGGTAATCTATAAAGCAATTTAAAGGAGTAAATTTATGAAATTAACTGAACTAAGTTATATTGATATTTTAAGAGCTAGTAAAGATTTAATCGCGGATATCGTATATGAACAAGAGAATAATGAAGTCAAAGAGAAGTGTGATATAGGTTTGATTCTTGGTAATGAATCCCTAATGGATATTCGTTGTGCTAAAGGTATTGAATTATATGAACAAGGTCTTGTTGAAAAACTAGCTGTATCTGGAGGAATTGGATTTTTAAATCATGATCGAAAGACACCTGAAGCTAATAAGATGTACGATATTCTAAGAGAATTAGGAATACCTGACAAAGATATTATCGTCGAAAATGAATCGCGAGATACTAAAGAAAATATTACAAATACTCTAAAAATAGTTGCAAGTAAGTATTCTAATATTGATATAAAAAATTTAAAATATGCTTTAATAACTTCAGATTTCCATCTAAGAAGAGGATTAGGATTGTTCGGAAAGACTATTGGATCTGATAAAAATATTTTCGGAAGTGGCGTATTAGATGGAAAAACAGATATAAATTCGTGGGAAAATTTCTTATCTACTAAGATAACTATATATAAAGAAGCCATAACTTTATTAAACTATGCTAAAAGAGGCAAATTCTTACATGATATTTATCTTCCTGAATTAGATGCAGATAAATCTTTGCGACTAAAATAGTGAATTTCACTTTAATTTCATGAATATTTCATAAAAGAGGAGTATCATGTATAATGAAAAAGGAAAATGATATGTATAAAAATCCTATACAACGATAAACATATAAACTCAAACTCACACTATAAAACTTTTTTCCTTTTTCACTTTTTGTAAGAGATACAATTTATATTGTATCTTTTTTATATATTTTTCGACTTTTTTTATTGTAAATTTGACATATAAATGATAAAATTTACTTGTAGGGTAGAAATTGAAGGTGAATTGATTATGAATAATGGAAAAGGAAATATGATTCTTTTAACAGTTATGTCAATTGCAACATTATTGGTGGCTGTTGTAGGAGCGACTTTTGCATATTTTAGTGCAACAATGGGAAAAGGTAATGCATCTCCAACTATTGAAGTAACAAGTGGTACTATATCAACTGAGTTTAACAGTGATTCTAATCTCGTAAGTGGATACGTTAATCCAGGAGAAAACGTTGCAACAAGAGATATTACTGTAACAGGTGTAGTTACAGGTTCAAATAATCTTAATTATGAAGCAACACTAGTAGTAAATAATAATACTTACTTAGATGGGGAACTTGTATATACAATAACAAGTACAAATGAATCAAATAATGGTTCAATTATTACTTCAACTACGGAACCAGTAGCCATTCCAACAGGAACTAGTACGATAGTTTTAGGTAATGGAGTGTTTGCGGGACCAACAACAGCAGGATTATCTCACAAGTATACAATCACAATAACACACGCTAATCAAGTAGACCAAAATACTACAAAAGCATTTGATGGGAAACTATTTGTTACCCAAGCAAAAAAATAAAGGGCTAGTAAAGTTAGCCTTTTTTCTTTGCAATTAAATACATAATTTATTATAATGATAATAGGTGTATGTCATGAATGAGAAGGGTATAAAGAAAATTTTAGCTAAAATAATAAGCATTTTATCATATATATGTTTAGCATTCCTTGTACTTATTGCTATTTTTTTGCTTTATTATATTATTTCTAACCAAATAGCAAGAGTCAAAGGTACTAAACCCTTAATAAGTCTATATACGATTGTAAGTCCTAGTATGGAACCAAATATTAATATATACGACGTTATTATCGATGTCCGTGTTAATAAAGATGAAGATGTAAAATTGGGAGATGTTGTGACTTTCTATTCTGATTCTATAGATACAGGAGGATACACGGTTACTCATCGAATCCACGAAATATATGATACAACCGATACAAGATACTATATAACTAAGGGAGATAATAATCAAAATCCTGATGATGGAACCATCACGATAAATAATATTGTTGGTAAAGTTCGTTATGTAATACCAGCTTTAGGAAGAGTTCAATTTTTTGTATCTTCAAAGTTTGGTTGGATCATTGTAATTTTAATTCCCGCCCTTGGTATAATCCTTGCTGATATCAAAAAGTTAGTTAAGATATTTAGAATTAAAGAACAAATAGAAGAGATACCAAAATTAAAAGAAGTAGAAATAATTCGCGAAAAAGAAGAAGATAAAAAGCTTCGTGCTGTTGTTGAGGAAGCTAATAAAATAAATAAAAGGTAATGATTATGAATAAACAAAATCAAAAAGTTTTAATAAAAGCGGAAGAATACTTAAATAAATACAGCACTGATGATTCAATTTATTATAAAGAATTAAAGAAATCTATTAAAGAATATAAAGAATTAGAACTAACGGATAAAATAACAAATGATTTATATATTGAGCATATTAATCAACTATGCGAATTTATTAAACAAAAAAATCGGGCTAATGTTTTAATATCTTTAATGGTTATGTTCTCAATATTTATTATATTACTTGCAAGTTATTCTACTTATAAGTATTTTTCTCTGTCTCAGGATATAAAGGAAAATTTATTAAATAACAAACAAGCGGCTTCTCTAATTGTTAATTATAAAAATGTTGAAGGATTTACCGCTAATACTCTTTCTACGGAAGAAAATTATTTGTATCTTAAGCCTTTAACTTTATCAATCTTAGCCAAAAGTGAAGGTGATAAACAACAAAAATTTCATTATGACATTTATATAATTGAAGATAATGATGACATCTTAAACGAAAATCTTTTATCTAAAGACGCTTTTCTTTATAATGTTCAAAGTTCTTCTAAGGACTCTGGTATCAAACCTTTAAAGAATTCGACTATTATCAAAGATAAGATTCTAATATTTAGTGGTGAAGTTTTAACCAATATTGAAGAAGAAATCGATATTCGCATGTGGATTGATTCCAATACTGATCTCGAGTATCTTAATAAATTATATAAGTTTAAAATATATGTTGATGGGTATCTATCTTAATTGACAGATATCTTTTCTTTTGCTATAATAACTAGCCGAATGAAGGGAAAATTACTATGAAAAAAGATATTAGAAAAATCATAATATCACTCGTATTTGCGGTTTCTTTGATTTTAATATCTTATCCTATTTGGCGTTTTGCCAGTGGAGAGAAGATAGGAATTCTTGCTAATTCCTATGGCGAATTACCTTTGAATATTAATATTGGTACATTTGAACCATTAGTAATAGTTGATGATGAAATGTCTAACACTGTTATTAATGATACGGATATAAGTATTAAAAACCGTAATGGTTTTAATAAAAAGGCTAAATTATATATGGTAGTGGAAAAGACCAGTACTATTCCTTATCAATATCTACGCTTAGCTATTAATAACGAAATATATCGTTTAAATGAAATTGCCATTGAAGAAGATGAAAACGGTTATTATTTTTATCTTTCAGAAATAGAAATAGAAGCTTATAAAGAAGAGAATTTGAAAGCTCGAATATGGTTATCACAAGAAACTGATGGAGTAAGTCCTGAGGCTACTCTTGTAACAAACTTTATTACAAAATAGGAGAGAATTAAGAATGAAATATTGTGCAGATTGTGCTTGGATGGGAGAATGTGCTGATCGCCATGGAAAATTCCCATGTACAAATAGACGAAGTAATTATAAAGAAGTATCAGCTCGAATGGAAAGATGTAATGAATTTACTGACATTTTTAATAGTAAAAGAGGAGAAAGAAGAAGAGAAGAGTTAATGAGAATTTCTCGATCTCATGGTTATTACATTGTGACAGCTGTATGTGATATTCTTGGTCTTACCCATGATAATATATATTTAGATTATTTTATGTATGTAAGAGATGTTGTAATGCCTAATTTAGCATATGGAAAAGAATGGATTGAAGACTATGAAGAATTTGGTCCAAAAATAGCCGAAGCTATTAACAACGCGGAAAATAAAGAGGAAATAGCTGGAAGAATATTAAATGAATGCTTAAATCCATTTGTTGAATTAATGATTTCCGGCAATGTTGATACAGCTATAGAAGTATATCAAAAAATGGTTGAAAGTGCTAAAGTTGGGTTTGGTTTAGTAGAAGAGCCAAAAAAACTTATAAGATTTGATAAGATGAATTAATATTCATCTTTTTTAATTGTAAAATAAATTAGTTAATTGTATAATGGTATTAGAGATTACTTAAGATTCGGGGGGATTTGTATGTATCAAGATGAAAAAGTCTCTATAAATTGGTTTAAAATTGGGTTAAGACTAGTGATTATATTGCTAATAATATTTTTAGCAATTAAGTTAATATCTATGGTTAGAGATAATAAGACTAATGTTGTTGAAAATAATGTTATGAAGGAAAAGATTAAATTACTTGAAGATGCTTCTAAGAAATATTTTAAAGAAGATAATCTTCCAAAAGAGCCAGGAGAAAGTATCACAGTAACTTTAAAAGAGTTAATGGATCAAGAACTTATTGAAGAAATCAAAGATGAACAAGGTGCAACTTGTGATATTACACAAACGAACGTTAAAGTAACAAGACTAGATAATGAATATCAATACAAAGCTACATTAAAATGTAATAGCTTTGAAGATTACAATAATACTTTTATAGAAATTAAAGATGAAGAAACAACTACTGTTCCTGTTGTTCCAGAGACAACTGTGAAAACAACTACCAAAAAGAATATAACAACAAAAAAAGTCACCACGGTTGCTAAGAACTATAAAGTATCGTTTAACACTAATGGTGGAAGTTTAATTGATGATCAAATAGTTAAAGCAAATCAAGTAATAATTTCTCCAGGAGTTCCAAAAAGAGAAGGCTATAAATTTGTTGGATGGTACTACCATGGTAATGCCTTTGATATGCAAACTAAAATTAATCAAAATTATGTATTAACAGCAAAATGGGTAAAAGAGTAAGGAAACTTATTCTTTTTTCTTTGGCTAAAAAGATAGTTTATACCATCAAATAAAACATGAATATGATATATTAGGAGGTGATAATATGTTAAAAGGAATAGATGTTTCATCTTATCAAGGCCGAATTGATTGGAATAAAGTTAAGCCATATATTGATTTTGCTATAATTCGCTGTGGTTGGGGTAACGATTCTCGTCATCAAGATGATGCCTACTTTGAAAGAAATGCCAAAATGTGCAAAGAATTAAACATACCTTTCGGAGTTTATTTATATAGTTATGCTACTAATATCGATGATGCAAGAAGTGAAGTAGAACATACTTTAAGATTAATTCGAGATAAAAAATTGGAATATCCTGTATTTTTAGATGTTGAATCTCGTCGTCAAAAAGCACTACGAAAAGAAGACTTAATTGAAATCGTTAAATATTACTGTGAAGAAATGGAAAGAAATGGCTATTATGTTGGTATATATGCTAGTTTAGATACTTTTAAAAGTAATTTAGATTCAAGAGAACTAGATGCTTTTGACAAATGGGTAGCTGAATGGAATGATCGTTTCACTTATACGGGACGTGCTGGTATGTGGCAACATACTTCATATGAAGAACTTGCTGGCATTCGTGGACGTGTCGATGGTGACATTGCTTTTTATGATTATCCTAAAATAATTAAAGATGCCCACTTAAATCACTTAGATGATGAAGAAACTAAATATAAAGTAGGCGATAAAGTATTTGTCTCGGGACCTATTTATCGCAATGCTAATGCTACAGAAGAAGAAAAAGTTGCTTGTGACAAAGAATATACAATTGAAGAAGTACTAAAAGATGAAATAGCACCATACAAAGTATCTGACGGATATGTAAAAGCAGAATCTTTATATACTAAAGAAAAGTAGATTTGACTGGAAATAATCTTTATGTTAGAATAAACACTCGTAACAAGAGGGGTTAAGAGATGGAAAATACAAAGAAGAAAATGTTAAAAGCAAGATGGTTGTTAATATCAAGTCTAATGTTAGTACCAGCTTGTTTAACAGGATGTTCAAATAAAAGTGTCCACGACCAAATATATGATTCACTTCAAAATGAAGATGAATCTACTATATATGGGTATGAATTAGGATTTTATAAAAATGGTGATGAATATAAATTATTCTTCGACTATAACTCACTTAAGGATTTAGGGCAAGTTTATTGCGATTGTGAAACAGGAGAACAATTGGGTAGATATTTTATGAATCAAATTCATGATGCAAAAAGTAATTATATAAATATTACTGACCAATTTATAAAGTTTAAAGACTTAGACAAAAACTTAGATTTAACATACGAAGAAGCCTTAGAATTAACTGATGAAGAATTAAATAATATGTTTAAATTCTTCAGTGAAAATATTAATTTAAGTATTCAAAAGTACAAAGTATTTAAGGTATCTAACTATGAAACAGGTGAGGAAATCATTATAATTGGTGAGAACCTAGCTGATAATAAAATATTTAACCTTGAAACATACCAAGTTGAAGAATATGTAAATTGTCTTATCAAAGAGATAGGAAATATTAGTAACCAAGATACTCGAGATAAGTTCTTAGAAAAGTTCTATGAAGAGTATTATCCAGAAAAACTAGAAGAATTAAATAATGAAAAAACAAAATAATAGAGCAGGGGATAACATGATTGAAAAAATAATAGGTGCGATGCAAGACGCTATGAAATCTGATAAAGAAACATTCTTTGAATTAAAACAATATGATAAGGAAATTTACTTTATATCAAGAGACTTAAAAAGTCATATTCCAAACTATCAAATGAAATTAGATTATACTGATAAAAATGAATTATGTGATCTAATCTATTTTGCCATTATATCCGAAGTTGTTCCTGATCCCGCTGTTAATTTTATTGAACACTTGTGTTGTGGATTTGGAGATACTATTCACACAGATTTATTTATGGAATTAAATGAAAATGTTGCATTTTGTATTCTAGATCAAGATTGTGACTTTCAAGATTGGATTCTTGCTATGAAAAATAACGATGAACCAAAACAAGAAAAATCTTTATAACAAAATAAAAACTCACAAATGTGAGTTTTTTCTATTTAAATACGTATGGATCTTCTTTCGTTCCATTACCACTAACGTAAACTGTATTAGCAGTAAGATTAAATACAACATTTAGATTACTGTAAGAATTAGCAATCGATGTAGTTGGTTTTCTATATATTGCATAAACACTATCGGAAGTATCAACATCAGAAGTTATCGTCCAAAAACGATTTGCAACAGAAGTAAACCAATTATAATTAACACAAGAATTATTTGTTGTATTTGTACAATTTTCATCTAAACCAGCTTGTAAATATTCATATACTGATAGCCCGCCAAATAATTGATTTTCAAGTTTTAATGAGCATTCAGTTGAACCATCATGTGTAACGTCAAACTTACTTCTTTTTCCAATACACAAGGTTTGAGTAGTAATATAACTTCTATCTTCATCTGTCCAAACATTTTTATTATTGTAATAGTTATCACATACAGTTTTAATATTAGAATATAAGTTTTCGGATACTACATACTCATTAATTCCATTTGAATCTTGAACATCACTATTATACTTGGCATCCCAAATAACTTCTGATAATCCATTATTGTCCATTAATCGGATAGTTCCATCCTCATTAATTCTAATGATTCTGAATGTCTTACCAGAAAAACTAACATAATTATCTTTGACATCGCCTTTAAAAATATATTCATCACCAATTTCATAAAGTCCAGCTCCAGCAGCTTCTTCATTTAAACTATTTTCAATAATCATGTCTTTTAAATACTTAGTTTTATAATCTTTACCACATGTTAACGATGGCGTATAAAAATAGAATCCATTATTATTTGTAACTGTTACATTTCCATCACACTTAATATTTTCATCATCAAATAATTCGGATAGTTCTTCAAGTTTTCCATCACTAATCATTTTCTTTAAAGTATACGATCTCGTATCCTTATCTTGTTGAGGTAATTCCTTCTCATTTGCATTGTAATAAGTCTTTGCAATATTTAACATTTTTTCTTCTAACTTTTCATAGGTATATTTTGTATTAGTACAACTTGATATTATGAATAGAACAAAAATCAATATAACAAATCCGGCTATAACACCACCTAAAGTTTTCATCATTTTTTGATCCATTATATTTCCTCCAATCGACATCTAAATTATAGCAAAGAAAATAGTCTCTTTCAATAATTATTTATGTGTGTTATTATAAATTGGGTGGTGTTGTATGAGTAAAAATATTAAAAAACAAAAAAATAATAAAAATAAGATTAATAAACGAAAAAAGATTATCATCTATACCAGTTTAATTATCATAGTCATCTTAATAATTGGAATTTTCTTGTTTAATGGTAAAAGTAACTTACATGATCTTATTAATTCTGGAAACTCTCAAAAAATAAAGATAAAAGAACAAGATGAAAAAAAATTAAAAATAGTCGATGTAAATTCCAATTCTCGAAATATTGCTGTAATGATTAATAATATTAAAACTGTGTGGGGTTATCAATCAGGTATCCAAGATGCATATATAGTATATGAAATAATTACTGAAGGTGGAATAACAAGATTAATGGGTATTTTTAAAGATGCGAATACCACAAGAATTGGAACGATTCGTTCAAGTCGTGCTTATTATCTTGATTATGCTTTAGAAAATGACGCTATATACCTTCATATTGGTGGATCACCTGAGGCTTTAAGTGATATTAAAACTCTTAATGTTAATGACTTAGATGCCGATGCTACATTCCGTGATAAGTCACTTGGATTAGCTTATGAACATACAGCATTTGCTTCCATGGAAAAGATAAACTCCCGTATTGAAGCACGTAAATATCGTACAACAACCAATAAAGATTTACTTTTAAATTACAGTGTTGATGAAATAGATTTATCAAGTAAAGAAGGAGCTATTCCTGCGAATAAAGTTTTAATCGATTTTTCTAAATCTAAAAATACAACATTCGAATATGACGCAACTAATAAAGTTTATAAGAGATCTCAAAATAGGATCCCTCATACAGATTATGTAACTAAATCTCAATACACAGTTAAAAATATTATTACCTATCAAGTAAGTAATTCAACATATGATTACAAAGGAAGACAAACAATTAATAATATTGGTTCTGGATCTGGTTATTTTATTTCGGATGGTTATGCAGTTCCAATAACATGGGAGAAAAATTCTCGCAGTGAACAAACAGTTTATAAATACTTGAATGGTGAAGAAATAATCGTTAATGATGGAAATACTCACATTGAAATTCAACCAAAAAATAGAAGTCTTGAAATAAACTAATTGAATTTATTCTACACAAGTGTTAAAATACTATTAGAATAAGGGAGAGGCTTATGTTAGAATTTATTGTTTCAAATTACATAATTTTTATTGTTATAGCTGTCGTTTTATTATTAGGACTTTTCGGATACATGGTTGATAAGAAAAAATATGTTCAATATCGTGAAGAAATAGTTAACGAAGAAAAGACACTAAGCACTTTAGAAAATCAACCAGATATCCAAAACATTGCAGCACCAGTTATGGTTGATAATCAAATACCAGATGCTACAACTAATGACCCTATGACTAACTCAATTCAAAAATAGTGCATTAATATGCATTTTTTTTAACACGGTAGTAAACAAAACATAATTTTGTTATAATATTTATTAAGGAGTGATGATATGACCCTAACGCTAACAACGGTATGGACCATGGTAACAAAGATACTTGATATATGTATTATCTGGTTCATGATTTATTTTTTATTTAAGAATTTAAAAAACAATGTTAAAATGGTTCTTATTTTTAAAGGTGTAATATGGCTAATACTAATTAAGGTATTAAGTAATTTCTTAAATCTTTATACAGTAGGAATTATTCTAGAATATGTAGTTTCTTGGGGACCAATTGCGTTGATTGTTATCTTCCAACCAGAGATACGTACAGTTCTTGAACAAATTGGTCGTACCCAATTGTTAGGTCGACATAAAGTCTTAACAGTTGATGAACGAGAAAAAGTTGTATTTGAACTTATGACTGCTATTGAACACTTGAAGAAGCAAAGAATTGGTGCTTTAATCGTTATTGAAAGAAATATGAGTTTACAAGAATACATTACACCAACAACTAAATTATATGCTGATATTTCTAGTCAATTATTAGAAGCAATATTCTTACCACCTAATCCACTTCATGATGGTGGAGTAATCATTCAAGGTGATAAGTTAACCTGTGCTGGAGCAGTATTTAAAACAAGTATGAATCCAAATGTTAATAAAAAGTTAGGTACAAGACATAGAGCTGCCTTAGGTGTAGCTGAAGAAACTGATGCAATTGCTTTAGTAGTATCGGAAGAAACAGGAAGAATAAGTATAGCCTGTGATAACTACTTACATTATAACTTAACTTTAGATGAATTTAGAGTAATGTTATTAGATGAATTAAAACCAAAAGCAGAAGTATTCTATGATGCAGATGAAAGTGAAGGTGAAGAAGATGAGTAAAATTTTTAAACCCTTCATAAAATTATTGCGATTAATTTATCGTATTATAGATAAATTAATTGTTACTCCAGTTAGTAGAATAATATATAAGATTAGTGAGTTTTCCAAAGAAAATTCTGGTAAATTAGAGAAAATATTAAATCGCCCAAATGTTTTAATATATCTATCTCTATTGTGTGCTGTAGGTTTATTCTTACTTGTTGATTCTCAAGTAATTAATTTGACTGAACATAATGCGGAAATAATAAGAGATCAAAAAGTTAAAGTAACCTATAATGAAGAAGCATATGTTATTGAGGGAGTACCTGAAACCGTTGATATAACTTTAATAGGTAGTAAATCAGCTATATATTTAGCTACTCAACTTGGTGAACACGAAGTTGAACTTGATTTATCAAAATATGGTGTTGGAACCTATAAAGTGCCACTAAAATATAATCACTCAGGATCAAGTGTTGATTATAAATTAGATCCAGCAACGATAACTGTTAAAATAAGTGAAAAGATATCGCAAACAAGAAATCTTTATTATGATTTATTAAATGAAGATAAATTAGATAGTAAGTTAAGTATTTCTGGTGTTAAATTAGACACAAGCGAAGTGGTTATAAAATCATCTCAAGAAATCTTAAATAAAGTTGCTGTTGTTAAGGCTCTAGTAGATGCCTCACAAATTGAATCAAAAGAATCTGGAGAATATAAATTAGAAAATGTTCAACTTGTTGCTTATGATTCAAATGGTAACTTAATCGACAATATTGAAATAGTTCCATCTAAGGTTACGGCTACAGTAACAATTGATTCATATCATGCAACTAAGGCTGTAAAAGTTGTAACAACTGGTTCTATGACAAATGGTAAAGCTATTGGTTCAGCTGTACTATCAGTTAAAGAAGTTGAAGTATATGGTGATAAAGAAGTTGTTGATAAGATTAACTATATTGAAGCACCAATCTCAATTGATAAATTAGATAGTAATAAAACATTCTCAGTAACACTTACAAAACCAAATGGAGTTAGATATATAAGTGAAACTTCAACTCAAGTAAATGTCACTGTTGGTGAAGCTAAACAAAGAACTATCTCTAATGTAACTGTAACATATTCTAACTTAGGCGAGAATTTAGTTCCAGGAGCATCAAATGAAGAGAAAATGATTGATGTAATCTTAACTGGTGTTGATACAATGATAAATGATGATGAAATCGTCAAATCAATTGTTGCTAATGTTGACTTATCAGGATTAAAAGTCGGAACTCACACTGTTCCAGTAGTAGTAACTGTTGAATCCGAACTAGTAACTGCTCAACCAGTTAAAACAGAAATAACCGTGTTTATAACACAAAGAAAATAATATGTAAATCAAAAACAAAGGTAGTCTAAAAACGACTTCCTTTGTTTTAATTTATGGTATACTATTAATAGAATAGGTGATGTAATGAAAAGAAATGGATTTACGTTAGTAGAAATCTTGGCTGTTCTAATTATCCTAGCTCTTTTAATCGCACTTTCAATACCAGCTTACATCAACGTCTTTACAAGTATAAAAAGAGATAACTTCAATGCCAAAGTAATTGAAGTAGAAACAGCTGCGAATAAAATGGGAGAAAAAATCAAAGATGAAGTAAAAGATGCAGGACCAAGTTGTATGGTTACTAATATATCGGAGTTAATATCTAAAGGTTATCTATTATCAGAAAGTGACTATGAAGATGTTATGTATAATCCCACAGACAATAAAGCTATGCTAGGAAACATTAAAGTATGCTACTGCACAACTACATATGATGTTAAATCACACTACGTTGTTGATTTTAATGCAAGACAAATCTATCACAAAGGTGATCAAGTTTTATTTGATAACAAATTATACACATGTGTATATGATTATCCCGGTAATAATTTAGGAATAAAAGCAACTTTCTATGATCAAAAGAAGAAAAAGGATTTGTCATATTTTGAAGAATTATCATGCTAAAACGAGTATTACTCGTTTTTTTATTTTTTTTATGATAAAATAAATTATAGGTGAGACTAATGAAAAAAGTTATAATGGTTATCTTAGATGGCTTTGGTATTAACGAAAGTGAATATGGAAATGCTGTAAAACAAAGTAACATGAATTGCTTTAATGAAATTTTTAATGAATATCCTCATGCTATCTTACAAGCTAGTGGCGAATATGTTGGTTTGCCAGATAACCAATTTGGAAATTCAGAGGTAGGACACTTGACTATCGGTGCTGGTAAGAGATTAAAACAAGATATTACTTTATGTAATGAAGTTCTAGGAAGCACCATGATCGAACACAATGAAAAGATGATTAACTTTTTAAATACTGTCGAAGAAGCTAATGGCACATTACATCTTATGGGGTTAGTAAGTGACGGTGGAGTTCATTCGGATATCAAATATATGAAAAATTTAATAAGTCATTTAAAAAACATGGGAGTTAAGAAATTACATTTTCATGCGATAACCGATGGAAGAGACACTGGAACTAAAACGTCAATTGGTTTCTTAAAAGACTTAGAAAATACAATGAATGAAGTGGGATTAGGTAAAATCTCAACTATTTGTGGAAGATATTATGCCATGGATCGTGATAACAAATGGGAAAGAACGAAAGTTTATACAGATCTTATTTTAAATGGTAAAGGTGTTAAAGTTCGTTCTTATGAAAAAGGAATTGAAGCTTGTTATAAAAAAGATATTACTGATGAATTCTTAGTACCAATTATAACTGATGAAGATGCAACGATTAAAGAAAATGATGGATTATTATGGTTGAATTTTAGAAGAGACCGTGCTCGTCAAATTTTAACTGTTTTAAAAGATGAAGATTTCAGTGAATATCGTGTTCGAAAAATCAAGAATTTGCAAGTTATGACATTACTTGATGTTCCAAATACTAAAAACTTAGATAGTCTACTTGAAAGTGATGAAGTAGTCTATACTATGGGAAAATACTTATCCGATTTGGGACTTCGTCAAGCTCGAGTAGCGGAAACTGAAAAATATGCTCATGTTACTTTCTACTTTAACGGAGGCGGCGAAACTAAATTAAAGGGATGTGATAATTTCTTAATACCTTCACCAAAAGTTGCGACATATGACATGGTGCCACCAATGAGTGCTAGAGAAGTAACAAAGCAAGTTGTTAAATGCTTAGAAAAAGATTATGATTTTATATTAGTAAACTTTGCTAATCCAGATATGCTCGGACATACTGGTTCATTAGAAGCAGCTAAAGAAGGTTTAGAAGTAGTTGATGAATGCTTAAAGAAAATTGTTGAAACTGTTGATAATAATTTCTATAAACTTATTATTACAGCTGATCATGGTAACTGTGATGAAATGTTAACTAGTGAAGGAGAACCAATTACTACACATTCAACTTATCCAGTTCCATTTATCATAAGAGATAAGCATGTAAATCTTAAGCATAAAGGAGATATAACTCAAATTGCGCCAACTATCCTAAAATATATGGATATTGCTATTCCTAAAGAAATGAAAGAGACAAAAACATTATTTAATGAAGAAGATTAAAAGGTGGTATTATGAAATTTGATACAAGTATATTAAGAGAAGCGGATATCCGTGGTATTTATCCCAATCAAATCGATGGGGCTTTTGCCAAAAGACTTGGATGTGTCTTCGGAACCTACGCTTTAAGTGTTAAGAAATCATTTGTTGTCGTTGGACATGACAATCGTTTTGGAGGACCCGATCTAACTAAAAATTTAGTTGAGGGTTTAATATCTACTGGTATAGATGTTATTTATATTGGTTTAGTAACAACTCCGATGTTTAACTATGCATCTCGTAAGCTAGGTCAAGAATATGGCATAATGGTAACTGCTAGTCATAATCCTAAAGATGATAATGGTTTTAAAATATTTGGTAAGAATTATCAACACTGTGATTATGATGAATTAGAGATAATTTATAAAGCACTTCAAGATTCAAAATTTAAGCTAAAAACCGGAAAAGGGAAAATAGAACATATTGATGTTACTGATTCATATGCAAAATATTTGTCTGAAATTATAAATCCCGGAAATAAAAAAATCAAAGCAGTTGTTGACTGTGGAAATGGAACAGGCTCAGTTATTATTAGAAAAGTCTATGAGAAATTTCCTTTTGAAACCGAATTTCTTTATTGTGATTCTAATCCTAATTTTCCCAATCATCATCCCGATCCTAATGTCAAAGCTAATTTAGCTAAACTTGCCAAAGCCGTTAAACATACTCGTGCTGATATTGGACTTGCTTATGATGGTGATGCCGATCGTTGTGGCTTTGTTGATAATAAAGGTAATATCATTGAAGCGGATGTTTTAATGGCTATTATGTGTAAGGACATTATAAAAAACAGTGATAACAAAACCGTTTTAATAGACGTTAAGTGTTCCAAAACTCTAGAAGACGCAATAAATGATGCAGGTGGAAATATCTTAATTGAAACTCCATCATCGGCTCGACAAGAACGTATTATTAATGAACAACATATTACTTTTGGAGGCGGATATTCTAATCATATTTTCTTTGGTGACCGTCATCCGGGATATGATGATGGTATTTATGTCGGATTACGAGTTCAAGAGTTACTTTCTCATACCTCTAAATCCTTTAGTGATTTAAACAAGGGGTTAAATCACTACTATAATACAGAAGAAATTAAAGTTAAGACGACTGATGAAAAGAAATTTGAAATAGTTGAAGGTATAAAAAAATACTGTGTTACACAGAATTATGAATATTCAACTGTTGATGGTATCAAAGTATTCAAAGATAATGGCTGGGCTTTAATTAGAGCAAGCAATACGGGACCTAATTTAACTTTACGATTTGAATCTAATACCGAATCAGGACTTAGAAAAATTCAAAAAGAATTTATGGATGTCTTATCTATATTACAAAAATAACGAAGTTTACCTTCGTTATTTTAATATGTATTCTTTAGGTGCATTTAATTGATATTCAACAATACATTTATTCTCTTCTAAATACTGTAAAGCTTTTTCCAATCCCGTTCTAAATTGATCTTCTCCAAACGTTTGGGGCTTACCAACTAAAGTATGATTGTCTATTGGATCATAATTATGAATAATAGCTGTTGCTCTAACATTATAATATTCATAAATAGTTTTTAATTCTTTAACACTATCAAGTTCCCTCGGAGTGATGTAATAAGGAAATTCTAATATGGCCGCACGTGTTGAATTAGAAATAATATAGCGGGCTATTATAAAATTTCTTTCATTATCCTTAATATATTTAGCAATTTCCGACATTAAACATAAATAATATAATTTTCGATCATTGCTACTAGGTTTAGCAATTTTATATATATCACTTATAATTTGTAAAGATAAATCAAGATGATATTGACATAATTGGTTATTAGGTAGTGTCTCAACTGATACAACTTGATTAGGAGTTATTAAACTTAATGCAATTTCTCTTTCAACATCAACTAAAACACTTTGTCTATCTTTATTAAAGAAATCATCAAATATTAAATCCTTATACATATAAACCTCCTTCTTCATAAATTAGCACGAATATTTTAGCAAAAAGAGCCGAAAAAGTAAAATATTATTGAGTCTCATAGTGCCATATGCTATAATCAATTTGCAAAGTTTCTAAAAAAAGCGGGTGTAAATATGAGTGAGATACTATTGGATACTATTCTTGATGTTCTAAAATTAATACCATTTCTTTTCATTGCCTTTTTGGTAATTGAAATTATTGAACATAAAATAAGTTCTAAAAGCAAAGATGTTATTTCTTCATCAGGCAAATTTGGGCCAATCCTTGGTTCTATCCTTGGAGCAATACCTCAATGTGGTTTTTCTGTAGTCGCTACTAATCTTTATATAACGAGAATTGTTTCGCTAGGTACGTTAATAAGTATCTATTTATCAACAAGTGATGAAATGTTACCAATCTTAATTTCTAATAATATGCCAATTACCGAAATACTTAAGATCCTTGGAATAAAAGTCGCTATCGGAATGTTTTTTGGTTTTATAATTGATCTTTTATATCGTCAAAAAGAAAAAAAAGACTTTCATATCTGCGAAAGTGATGATTGTGACTGTGAAGAATCACTATTAAAATCAAGTATAGTTCATACTCTTAAAACTGTTACTTTTATTTTTCTTGTATCTCTTCTTTTAAATATCGGATTTACTTATATTGGTGAAGAAACAATTGAAAAAGCTTTTATGTCGAGTTCAATATTTGCTCCAATTATCTCATGTCTTATAGGATTAATACCTAACTGTGCCTCAAGTGTAATTATTACCGAGATACATTTAAATCATGTAATTTCTTTAGGAACAGCTATTGGTGGATTACTTACTAATTCGGGTTTATCACTATTGGTATTATTTAAAAATAATAAAAATATCAAAGAAAATTTAATGATAATGACTCTTATTTATGTAATAGGTGTCATATCTGGAATTATTATTAATTTAGTACTATAAAAAATAAGAATCATTTGATTCTTATTTTATTATGGATTCTAATGCTAGAGTAATCATTGTGTCTAAAGATGTTTCTCTGTCTTCTGGAGTAACTGTATTATCTGGTTCATACTTTGAATCAACAATTGTCGCTAACATAGATGCTTCCTTGCCACAAAATTTAGCTGTATGCATAAGACCAAAGCCTTCCATCTCAACACACATTAATTCATCTTTAATAGGGCATTTATCAATAATATCAGATATATCAACATATACATCGAAAATATCACTTGTATACGTAGGGCCAACTTTTAAATTTATATTCATCTCTTTCGCTGTATTTAATATATTTTCATTTAGTCTTTCACTAGAACATACGAATGGCTCATCTTTTTTTATTAAAAAGTTTGCAAAAGAAGAATTAGAGTAAGCTCCTGTAGACATTACAACATCTAATATTTTAGCATCATGATGCATCGATCCAGCTGAACCAATGCGAATGATTTTTTCAACATCATAAAATTTATATAATTCATAAGCATAAATACCAACCGATGCTACTCCCATACCTGATCCCATTACCGTAACTAATTTATTTTTATAATAACCAGTAAACGCAAACATATTACGTACTGTATTAACAAGTCTATAGTCAGTTAAAAACTTTTCTGCAATATATTTAGCTCTTAAAGGATCTCCTGGTAATAAAACGATTGGTGCAATATTTTCTTTATCAGTAACTATATGTACTGGCTTTAATTCTTGATTATTTGTATTCATCATATCACCTATCCTAATAATAGCATAGTTATGTTATAATAACATTATAAAAAAAAATATTTTACGTATAATAAAAACTGAGGTGTAAATATGATTTATAAATTTCACAAAAACGGATCTTATAACATTCATACGATAAAAACAGATAAGTTTAAAACTATTAAAATGGAAATAATTTTTCGTAATAATGTTGATCAATCTTCTATTGCAAGAAGAACTCTTTTATTTGAATTATTAATGGAAAATTCAAAAAAATATAAAACCAAAAGAGACTTAATTTTAAAATTAGAAGAGCTTTACAATGCTTCATGTTATTCCGTATCTTCTCGTTTAGGTAATGAAATCATATCTTCTATCAGCATGGATTTTTTAAATCCTAAATTTACCGAAGAAGATTATTTAGCAGATGCCATTGAACTTCCATTTGATTTAATATTTAAACCTAATATCAATGATAATGAATTTGATGACGATACTTTAGAAACTATTAAAAGTCGTATGAAAGCCGAAGTTGCATCTATTAAAGAAGACCCTCGAAGATTATCTTTATTTAATGCATTAAAAGCCATGGACGATTCATCCATATCCAGCATAAATATAATTGGTTCAGAAGAAGAAATTGACGCTATAACTAAATCTAATCTATACGAAGAGTATAAATATGTATTAGAACATGATTATGTTGATATCTTCATAATAGGTGATATTGAAGAAAATGAAATTATTGATTTAATTAATAAATATGCCTTATTTAACACCATTAAAAATCATAAAATAGACTTGTTTATTGAAAATAAAATCCGTAACAAAGTTAATAAAAAAGAAGATACTATTGAATTAGCTCAGTCACAGTTAGTATTCATTTATAACACGGTTAATTTAAGTGAGTATGAGCGAAAATATGCTATGCAAATATATAACATGATTTTAGGTGGAGGATCTTTAGAAACTAAACTATATCAAAATCTTCGCGGAAAAAATTCTTTATGTTATAACATTACTAGTATTTATAATAAATACGATAATTTAATGCTCGTATCAACAGCTATTGATTCTGAAAATATCAATAAAGCTAAGAAATTAATTGAACTATCGGTTGATGAGATGTTAAAGAATGTTAAAGAAGAAGAATTAGAGCGCGCTATTAGTTCTTGTATTGCTTCAATAAATTTATCTTATGATGAGCAAGGAAGAATAATTGATAATTATCTGTTCAGTTATATGGCTGAGTTAGATCCAATGGATGAAAGAATTACAAATTATCAAAATGTAACAATCGAAGATATTTATAAAGTTGCTAAAAAAATAAAATTGAATACTATCTATGTTCTAGAAGGGACTAATCATGAAGAAAACTAAAATAAATGGAGTAAATGAAGAATTAATCACTGAAACAATGCCAAATGGTTTGCGTGTATTTCTTTTACCAAATAATCGCGTCAAAAATTTTTACATGACATTTAGTACAAAATTTGGTTCAACAATTACTGAGTTTAAAAAAGCAACCGTCAAAAATTCTACCAAAATACCTAATGGTGTTGCGCATTTTCTTGAACATTTAACTTTCAATCTCGATGAAAATGTTGATGCGACAGATATTTTTGCCGATTTAGGATCATCATCTAATGCTTTCACAGGATTCAATGTGACTTGTTATGAGGTGTTTGGCTATGATAAATTTAAAGAGAATCTTGAAAATCTTTTAGATTTTGTTCAAACTCCCTATTATACAAACGAATTGGTCGAAAATGAGAAAGGAATCATTTGTGAAGAAGTAAAAATGTATGAAGATGATCCTGGAGTAAATTTAACTTTTTCGCTTTTAAAGAATATGCTTCATGTTAATAATGCTCGCAATTTAGTAGCTGGTTCAGTTCAAGATGTTAAAAGCACTAAATTAAGTGATATCGAAAATGCTTACAATACTTTTTATCATCCATCCAATATGTTTGTTATAATTACTGGTAATTTTAATGCGGAAGAAGCATTAGCAATTATTTCTGAAAATCAAGAAAAGAAAAAATATCCTAAATCATTTAAGATTAAAACTGCGGAAAATAAAGAAGATCCTTCTATTGTAAAAGCTTATGAAGAAATTGAAGCTAATGTAGAAATAGATAAAGTCAATATCGGCTTAAAAATTCCTTTCTCTTCTTTTAAAACTTTAAAATTAAGTCCATTAGAAATTCGAATTTATCTTAACATAATTACTAATTCTATGTTTGGTAGATCAAGTAAAATAAGGGATCGATTAGTTCGAGGAAATATAATTACCGATGGTTTATATGTGAATCGTACTTACTTAGATGATTATATATTGATTAATATCATGGCTGAAACTCCTTATCCAAGTCGCTACATATCTCTTATGAAAGATGAAATAAAAAAGATATCTATTGATAAAGAAGATTTGGAGCGTAAACAAAGAGTTGCCATAAGTAATTTTATTAGAAGCTTTGATGATATTGAAGAAGTTAATTTATCAATACAAGCAGATCTACTAAATTATGATGAAGTAATTACTAATCTTTACGATGTCTACAACAACTTAAATATAACTGATTGTTTGAAAGTTGCCAGTAAATTGAAAGCTACAGCTAAAAATACTGCTATTGTTGTTTTAAAAAATAAGGAAAAATAATTTTTTTTCTTTTTTTTTGAAGTAATTTAAAAAGATATCTTTAATATGTAAGTAGGAGGTGAAATATGGAAAATTTAAAAAAGCATAAGAAAAAGCTTGCTAGTATCTTAATAGCTGTAGGAGTTATTTTAGCAATATTTGTTTATTATCTTAGTGGTGAAGAAAATAAAAATTCCATTGTTTACGCTGATAATGAACCAACGACAATCTTGACTACGCCTATTGAAGATAAGTCTTTTTATGTTGATATTAAGGGATCGGTTAAAAAGCCTGGAGTCTACTTAGTAAGTGATGCTAATATTGTTCAAGATGTTATTAATCTTGCTGGTGGCTTAAAAAGTGGTGCTATTACGACAAATATTAATTTATCGGAAAAAGTTAAAGAATCAATGGTTATCTATGTTTTTTCTAAAAAAGAGTTAAAAGAGAGTAATCAAAATAATTTAACAAATGCCACTTGTACAACCAATGTTATTGAAGTTAATAAATGTGACACGATAAAACCTACGACGACTAGCAACTCTTCGAATTCAAGCCAAAATAGTTTAGTAAATATTAATACAGCATCGAAAGAAGAATTAATGACGATTCCCAATATTGGTGCAAGTAAAGCAGATGCCATTATTATCTATCGTGCAGAAAAGTCATTTACATCAATAGAAGATATTATGAATGTAAGTGGTATAGGAGAATCAGTATTTGTTAAGATTAAAGACCATATTACAGTATAACTTTATTTATCTATTAATAATATCAGTTGTGATTATCATTTCTTTAATTAGAATTAATATTCCTCATAAAAGTATTTTTAATCTCGAAGATAATTCTTTTACGGGTCAACTTTTAGAATATAAAGTTGATGGCGATAAATTTAGTTTTATCATTAAGGATCGAGAAAAAATAAAAGCAACATACTATATATCTAATGAGCAAGAAAAAGAATATTTAGCCAATTTAGATCTAGGAATAACATTATCTTTAACGGGCAATCTCTCTATACCTTGTAATAATACAATACCTAATGTCTTTAATTATAAAAAGTATTTACAAAATTCTAATATTTATTATACTTTGAATGTTGAAAAGTTAAATGTTATTAACAATAAAACATCAATATTATATGCATTAAAGAATAAACTAATAAAATATATTAATACTTTTAAAAGTAAATCTTATTTAAGTACCTTTGTTATTGGTGATAAGAATAATTTAAATGATGGAGTATATGAAACATATCAACAATTAGGGGTATCACATATATTTGCCATATCAGGTATGCATATATCATTACTATCTGGCATCATTTTAAATATTTTGAAAAAATTAAAAGTTAATGAAAGTATATCTTATATATTTATAATTATCTTTCTAATATTTTATATTTTTGTAACTAATTTTCAAGCTAGTATCTTAAGAAGTGTTGGATTATTTATTTTATTGTTCATGAATAAAAAGTTAAAACTAGATATTGATGTTATAAATATTGTTCTTTTAGATATAAGTATACTTTTGCTTATCAATGCTAAACTAATTACAAATGTTGGATTTCTTTACTCATCAATAGTATCATTTTCCTTAATTAAGTTTAATTATCTTATCAAAGGAAATTATATAACTAAACTATTTAAGGTTTCATTGATCGCATTTTTAGTAAGCCTACCTATAACTCTTTATAATAACTATGAGTTTAATTTACTAAGTGTATTAAATAATTTAATCATTGTTCCATTTGTTAGTGTCTTTTTGTATCCATTTAGTTTATTAACATTGTTTTTTCCTCCTTTTGATAGTGTTTTATTAACCATAACTAAAGTTCTAGAGGTGTTAACTACTAAAATGTTTGTTTTTAACATTGTTGTTCCTAAAATAAATTTTGCCTTTATTATTATTTATTATGGACTTTTAATATGCTTATTTAAATCATTTAATAAAAGATATCTAATTCTAATAATAATTTTATTTATAGTAACAAAATGTATACCATACTTAGATAATAATTACTATGTATATTTTCTTGATGTTGGTCAAGGAGATTCCATCATAATTAAAAGAAGATGGGAATGTATCATGATTGATACTGGTGGTAAAATAGCTTATAAAGTGGAAGCTTGGCAAGAAAAACAAAAATATTATATAAATGAAAATACCATAAAATTTTTAAAAAGTTTGGGTGTTGATAAATTAAATTATGTCATATTAACCCATGGAGATGCAGATCATGCAGGAGAAATAACCTATTTAATAGATAATTTTCACGTAGAAAATGTCATCATTAACAAAGACAGTAAAAATTATTTAGAAAAAAGTATCAACGAAAATCTTTTAAAAGATGATTATAATGGAATACTTCCCTTTAAAATATTACCTCATCCAAAAGATTATGGTAATGAGAATGATAACTCTAACATTACTCTTCTTAATGCCTATAATTATAAAATTATTTTTATGGGAGATGCCTCAAAGGAAGTTGAAAGAGATTTAATAAAATTATATGATTTAGATATTGATTTAATAAAACTTGGTCATCATGGAAGCAAGACTAGCAGTGATGAATTATTTTTACAAACTATAAAACCAGAAAAAGCAATCATCTCAAGTGGTCGAAATAATCGCTATCACCATCCTAATCAAGAAACTTTAGATACTTTAAATCGATTAAATATTGACTATTTAAATACCCAAGATTGTGGCACTATTAAAGTGAAAATAAATAAAAAAGGTGTCACATATAAAACTTTCTCACCATAAAATATATTGTACGTTATATAACGTTAATATAGATTAGGGAAAGAATTTAAAAAATCTTTCTCTTTTTGTTTGACAAAACTAAGTTTAACAATTATCATATAAATTCAAAGGAGAATAAGTAATGGAAAATATTGAAAGAGAAAAAATAATTTTACAAGAAGCAAGACATTTAGTTACTAATAGATGTAACTTAGAATGTAAACATTGCTACAATAGAGCGGGATCATGTAATACTTTACCGCCACGAAAATATACCCAAGAGGAGTTAGATGCTTTCTATCACTATTATAAACCAGAAGTTGTATCAGCTACAGGCGGAGAACCACTTTTAGAATATGGTACAGTTAAACAAATAGCTCAATCATTAGCTGACTATGGAGCAGAAATGGAATTAGTAACTAATGCATTTATCCTAACTGAAGAAAAAATAAAGGAACTGCTAGCTATTAATCCAAATCTATCTTGTCAAATATCATTAGATGGTTTAGAAGAAATGCATAATCAAATTAGAGGTAACAAAGAAGCTTTTCAAAGAGCCGTTGCAGGAATTGAATTGTGTTTAAAATATGGAATTCCAGTAAAGCCACGTCTAACTCTAATGAAAGATAACTATGATGAAACTTATAAGGTTATTGAATTTATTAATCAAATAACTAATGCCGATGATCAAGTAAAAATTATCGTAAGACCAGTAGTAAACTTTGGCCGTGCTCGCGATAATAATATTGTATCTGTACCTCAAACTGAAAGTGAACTAAGAACGATGTTTAATGAAGCATCAGATCATGTACCTGTAGGTGTTACAGAAAGATGTGGATATTGTACAAATTCTTTAGCTATTGATTATTTAGGAGATATGTACGAATGTTGTTATTTAATTCCAAATCCTAACTACTATATAGGAAATATCACTGATGATCAAAAGAAATTAACAAGAAATAAAGAATTCATGAATCACAAAGGAAAATGCTATATTAAAGATCAAAGAAATTTATAAAAAGGGTTAAGATATTATGAATAAAATAGTTAAGTTCGATTTTCAAGAGATTATCTCTTATCAAGAATATACAACTATCGTTAATGAATTAAAAGATTGGTATCAAGATAAAAGAGAATATGTTGAACAACTATATTTAAATATGTTAAAGAACAAAAACTATGAACAATCAACTGATATCATGAAAATTCATAATGCGATTATTATAGAATTGGTTAATAAAGTAGTAGATAAATTAGATTTTTATGAAGACGAGATGGGGATATTTATTAGTAATAGCTTTGCTCGTGAAACTAATTTATTAAACAGCGATATTGATATCAATTTTATGTATGAAGATGAAAGTAATAAAGTATATGAAGAATTAATTTCTTCCATTATTGCTGAAGTTTTATCTAAGTATCGTGATTTTGTTCATGATTCTATATCCCATAGATTATCAAATGAACAATTATCTAATGATGATACAGTTACTTATGAACTAAATTTCACCGATGAATTAATCTTTGAGGAAATAACTAAAGGAAACGAATCTTTGATGTATAAACTATACAATACCAAAAAAGATCGTGAGTCATTTATTAAATATTTTATAAAGTATATAAATGCCCCAGAATTAATGGAATGGATATACTATCAAAAAATAATTTATGATAAAGACGATTATCTAAAAGTTCTCTTTGATTACATAAAGAAATTAGAAGAAGAATCAAAATCATTTACTTTAGAAAAAAATATTACTTATTTAGTCAATGAAATAGCCAAAGAAAAACAAGAAATAAATAACTTAAATTTTGATGATATTGCCTCTCTTAAGAGAGTATTCAAAAATCATGGCTTTAAAGTTTTAAATGATTTCTTAACTATTCTTACTAAAAGTGATTCAAGTCCATATAAATTTGAATCATTTACAGATAAGTTAGAAAGAATTGATAATCCAGAAATTGTAAGTATGATAAAAGATTATTTAGGCCACATTATGGTACTTGATTATCTATGTGAGATATATAAAGACGGTTTTAGAACTAGATATCATCAACCAATTGATGCTGAATTTTTAACAAAGTATCTAGAAGCTACTGGAGAAAACCTAAGTAATTTAAAAGAGTATTTACTAAATATTTATGAATCGATTCTTTATTCTTTAGATCTTATTGCTCGAAAAATAAATTGGTCTAAATTAGATATAGAAACAGAGCATATTAATATTGAATCCTATAGTCCACTTTGGTATGTTAATGATGTTTCTAAGGAATATCAAAAAGGTTATTACTTGATGCCATTTATTGAAGAAGGAGAAGAGGTAATTCCAATTCATCCAGACACTTTAACTGACTTAAATATTCCTCGAAGTAAAATAGTTGATGAAATGTTAGTTTATCCAACATCTTCAACACGAACAGTTTATGAGCCAATTAATAATGTGTGCTATAAATTACCTGTTTTAAGACGTATTACTAGAAGTATCCGTTCCTTATCCGAAAAAGAATTACTTCGTAGCGAGATTGCAGCATCATATCTAAATAATTATAATTATCCAAATTTTGAAATAATAAAGGAAGATTGTTTTCATAATAAAAATGAAATGTTTAACTATATTAAAAGGTATATGCCAAACAAAATTGTCTATCCATGGTTTTATTTAATAGTATCAAATAAATTCCCAAAGAGTTTTATGCTAGAGGCAATTAAGAAAATTGTAGATATTTGGATGTATTATGCCTCACACGGAATATATTTTGAATCATTTCATACACAAAATATTATGGTCGATGAACAAGGAAAAATTTATTATCGTGATTTATCCGATGTACGTATTTTAGAAGAAAAATTGATGTGTCCATCATACTTAGGTGAATTAAAAAATATTGCAGAGTTTCATTCTGTATCTTTTGATCGCTCTGTTATCATGCAAAATATTGAACATTTCTTAAAATATCGTCAAGATATCAATGACAATGACATTGAATATATAAAAAGTATGATTAGGCAAAAAATTGCCGAATATAAAATTGAATTCCCTAACTATTCGATGAACTATGACACTAAGGTCAAAGGACATCATCCAATTCCTTGTGAACTTGTAAGGCTAAGAAAAAGATAAAAGAGGTTATATGGCAATATTAGATAGTAAACAAAAATTTATATTTCAAGCAAATTTTAATGAATATCTTAAAAAGTATGGATCTTTTTACAAACCAAAAGAATTAGAGTATATTAAAGAACAGTTTCTTGGTTATTATTTTGAACATGATTTATTTGTTGATATCATGTCCCAAGTATACCAAGAAATAGGCGTTTTCGAAGTTATAACGGATAATATATATTCAAAATTTATCGATGTTCTATGTGGAAAATTTGATATTAATCAAAACATTTTAGATGTTGGATGTGGTTATATGCCAGCATTCGCAAGGTTAGTTGCCAAAAAACAAGAACAGGGAAGCGTTACTGCCATAGATAAGAATATAATTACAACCGATTTTGATGATATAAAAGCGATTAAAGGTTCATTCAATGAGTCTTTTGATATATCAAATTATGATCTTATTTATGGACTTCAACCATGTGAGGCAACTCCGGATATGATTAAGCTGGCTAATAAATATGATAAAGACTTATGTATATTGGTTTGTGGGTGTACGCATTTCAATACACTTCCAATTTGGCCTATAAACGAATATATGATGTATCAAAGATGGCTTGAGTATCTAGAACAAATCATGAAGAACTCATTACCCAAAAATCGTGAATACAGTTTTGAAGATAATTATTTATATAATAAATACCCATTAATAACGACGAGAAGATTGACAAAGCAGATATAATTAAAAGTTTTTATTGATTTTTATTAAGTATTAGTATATACTTTATTAAGTAAAAGTTTTTACTTGGTTTGGAAAATCTCCGATTTCTTACTAAGTTTAAACAAAAAAATAGATAATAGGAGGAATTAATCATGGCTGTAACTAAAGAAAGAAAAGCAGAATTAGTTAAAGAATATGGTAAAAGTGAAAAAGATACTGGTGCAACAGAAGTACAAATCGCTATTCTTACAGAAGAAATTAGAGATTTAACTGAGCATTTAAAAGTACATATTCATGATTATCATTCAAAAAGAGGATTAATGATGAAGGTAGGTAAAAGACGTAGTTTACTTGATTACTTAAAGAAAAATGACGTTAATGCTTATCGTACATTAATTCAAAAGTTAAATATAAGAAAGTAGGCACTAAATTTTTAGTGTCTTTTCTTTTCATTAAGTGTTAAAATAAAATAAGAAGAGTGAGGAAAGAAGTAATGGAAAAAAAAGTATTTGAAACTAATTTTAGAGGAAGAAAATTAGTAGTTGAACATGGAGAAGTTGCTAAACAAGCACATGGAGCTGTTCTTGTTAGATATGGTGATACAGTTGTTTTATCTACAGTAGTCGTAGGAAATAATGCCAATATTTTAAGTGACTTCTTCCCACTTATGGTTTTATATCAAGAAAAATTATACTCAGTTGGTAAGATTCCTGGTGGATTTATCAAAAGAGAAGGACGTCCTACAGATGCTGCCACTTTAGCAGCTCGTATGATTGATCGCCCAATGCGACCAATGTTCCCAGAAGACTTTCGTAATGAAGTACAAATTGTTAACACTGTTTTATCAGTAGATACTGACAATTCACCAGAACTAGCAGCTATGTTTGGTTCATCTCTTTGTACGTGTATATCAAAAATCCCATTTGATGGTCCAATCGCGGGAGTTAAAGTTGGCCGTGTAAATGGTAAGTTTATTATTAATCCAACTCCTGCGGAATTAGAAGAGTCGGACATTGACTTAACAGTTGCGGGTACTAAAAAAGCAATTAACATGGTTGAAGCAGGAAGTAAGGAAGTTTCGGAAAGTGATATGCTTGAGGCTCTAATGTTTGGTCATGAAGCAGTTAAAGAATTATGTGAATTCCAAGAGAAAATTGCCGCTGAAATTGGCGTAGATAAAATGGAATATGAACATCTAGAGATTGAAGATGAATTAAGAAGTGAAGTTTATAATCTTGTTCATGATAAATTAGATGCTGCTTTAAGAATTAAAGAAAAACTTGCGATGTACACTGCTATAGATGAATTAAAGGAATCAATAATAACTAAATATGAAGAAGAAAACAGTGAATTAGATAAAGATGAATTAACTATTCTTATTACCAAAGTTAAACTTGTATTTGAATCAATTGAATACGATATTTTCCGTTCGATAACGGTTAATGAAAAAAAACGTGCTGATGGAAGAGCAATGGATGAAATAAGACCACTTTCAACAGCAATTGATCTTTTACCAAGAACTCATGGATCAGCATTATTTACTCGTGGAGAGACTCAAGCTTTGGCTATCACGACCTTAGGAGCTTTAAATGAATATCAAGTTCTTGATGGAATTAGCTTAGAAGCTGAAAAGCATTTTATGTTACACTACAACTTTCCAGCCTTCTCAGTAGGAGAAACAGGAAGATATGGATCTCCTGGACGAAGAGAAATTGGTCATGGAGCACTAGGTGAAAGATGCTTAAAACAAGTAATGCCTAGTGAAGAGGAATTCCCTTATACAGTACGTGTTGTATCTGAAATTTTAGAATCAAATGGTTCATCAAGTCAAGCTACAATTTGTGCAGGATGTATGTCATTGATGGCTGCTGGTGTACCAATTAAAGCACCAGTTGCAGGTATTGCTATGGGATTAATAACATCTAAAGATGAAACTAGCTATAGCATTCTAACAGATATTCAAGGAATGGAAGACCATTTAGGTGACATGGACTTTAAAGTTGGTGGAACAAGAAAAGGTATTTGCTCTTTACAAATGGATATCAAAATTAAAGGAATTACCAAAGAAATCTTAGCTGAGGCTTTAGAACAAGCAAAAGATGCTCGTATGGAAATTCTTGATACAATGGAAAAACAAATCGCCAAACCACGTGAAGAAGTATCCGAGTATGCTCCTAAAACTAGCATATTCAAAATCAATCCTGACAAAATTAAAGAAGTTATTGGTAAGGGTGGAGAAACAATTACTAAGATTATTCTTGAATGTTCAAATGTTAAAACTGTTCAAGATATTAATGCCGTTAAAGTAGATTTAGCAGACGACGGTACAGTTACTATTTATCACACTAATAAGGAAATAATTGAACGTACAGAAGAAATGATAAAGTCAATTGCTCGTGAGGTTGAAAAGGGTGTTAAATACACGGCTAAAGTTGTAAAAGTCGAGGAATTTGGATGTTTTGTTCAACTATGGCCAGGATGTGAAGGATTAGTACACGTTTCCCAACTTGCTCACGAAAGAGTTGAAAAGCCATCAGATATAGTTAAGGTCGGCGATGAAATAATAGTTGTTAGCCAAGGATATGACAACAAAGGACGACTAAACTTATCTCGTAAGGAAGCTTTACCAAAACCGGTAAAGAAAGAAACAAAGAAAGACGAAGATAAAACACAAGAAAAACCAGAAAGTGAAGAATAATCTTCACTTTTTTAATGTCTAAAATGTCGAATAAATGTCAGTATAATGTCAAAGAAAGAAAAAATATAGCAAATAATAAGGACTTGTGTTATATTTATAATAGAAAAAGGTAAAATAATAAAAGGAGTGATTTTAAAATGAAGAAAATATTGACAATTATAGCTGCAATTTCTATGATGTTAACATTCACAAATGTTCAAGCATTTGAAATCGTTAACTGTGCTGTTAACGACAAGTGTTATACTTATAAACCAGGTGATGAGGTTAACTTCTATAAAAATGCCCAAGAAGCAGATGCTGGTGATGTTAATGCTGGTATTACATCTATCGTATTAGCCGATAATGGATCAAGCGACCAATATGTTAGAGTATTAGCTGCTATTCCATATGGTGGATCTGATCCATATTTTGATGCAAATGTTGAAGAAAATCCAACAACCCTAGCAAAGAAAAATCATATTAGTCATATCGAAAAAGGTTTAAATTATACTTTGGATTCAGCAAGACATGATGCTGATACTAATTTAGAACTTGAATACATTGGACTAGATGAATTAATTAGTGTTTTCGGAGCTACTGAAAAAGCTGATGGAACATATTCAATTGATGCAACAAAATGGGGTAAAACATTTAAAGAACTATTTGGTTTAGGTAAACATATGAGTAAAGGTTTCTTTACTGGAACATATGACAAAGCTAAAAATACAGTATGGACTGTTGTTTACACATGGAGTGGAGAATACACAGATCCAGATAGTACAATAACTGATATTACTGTTAAAGAAGTTCCTATGAGCAGTAATGAATATGCTTACGTACCAGTTTTATATTTTGATAAAACTTATGAATGTATCAATAGACAAGTAGAAGAAAAAGAAGAAATGGCTTGTTATTCATGCGAAGATGACTATAAATGGTTGACTGTTGGTTCACAAGCTGAAACTTGTAAGTTAGTTGAAAATGTTTTAACTCAATCTACATGTGTTAAAAGCGTTCAAACTGGTGTAGAAGATTATATTCTTGAATTTGTAGGTTTAGCAGCTGTATGTGGCGTTGCATTAGTTATAGCTAAACGCAAAGACTTATTTAGAAGTATTTAATTAGAGCATCTTAAAGATGTTCTTTTTTATTGACAAAATAATAATTATTCGGTAGTATAAGAGCTAAATTTGGAGGGTCTTATATGCTAATAAAATTTAATCAAAATAATATGAAAAGAATTTTTAAAAATAAAAAACTAGGGACAGCTTTAGCTTTATCAGTAAGTTTACTTACAACAGGTTGTAATCAATCTGTTGTAGATACTAATTATGGCTTTGATAAATGTCTAATATTAGGTGATGATACAGCCATTATTATGGATGTTGAAAACTGGGCTGATTATGATGGCGAGCAAATTCAATTTATAACTGATGACAATATGGTTATACTATCATCATCTTTTGATACGAATCCGTTTATTGGTTCTAATGAAACATATAGTATTAATAATATTGCCGAAAATGCTGTAAGTGAAGATGGAGAAATTACTGACCTTTCAAGCAATGATAGTTCTGAATCACGATATAATCGCGAATTCTTTGATACCAAATGGACTTTTAATAAAACGGTAATATTTAATGGTAACAATGCTTTAGTACTAAATATTGATAAATGGAAAGACTATGAAGGGGAGCAATTAAAAGTTAAAACTGAAGATGGTTTAATTTTAAATCTATGTAGCTATAATTGTAAATTAATTAATGATATCAACAGTGAAACAAAGGCTGGCGAATTTGCAAGATATTATGTTGGAGAAGATGGGAATGTAACAGATCTTTCTACTGATAATCGAACAAATTTAAATTATGAGTACTTTGATTTTAATTATGCTTTCAATAAGGCTATTGTAATGCACGATGGAGTTGCAATTATTTTACCTGTTGACTCTTGGTGTGATTACGAAGGAGAACAGTTACAAATAAAAATTCCTAATGGACCAACTTTGCTAACTGATTCTTATCATACTATTTTAGTAAACGATATCAATAGTGAAAAGAAAGCTAAAGATATTGCTAGTTTACTATCAACTAGTGGTGTAGTAAAAGATTTTAGTACAGGTTATACTTTAAATTCATCTTATAATGAAACTATTTTTGATTTTGAATATGCCTATGCATATGGAATTCTATCAGGAAAAGATTTTGCTACTTCTATAAATATCAATTCTTGGTTAGATTATGAAGGAGAACAACTACAAGTTAAATTAGATTCGGGAGATTTACTATTAACTTCTTCAATGATGCTTAATCTTTTAAATGGTGGTACTAATGAAATGAATACTAATATATTATTAGAGTCATATACCAATAAAGGAAAAGTTGATGATAACACTCCAAACGCTACTAGTAAGAAAGGATACAATCGTAATTTATACGATACTGGTGTTAAGTTTAATTATGCTTTAAAAATTCAAGACGGTAATGTCACTATCATTCCTCTTGACACTTGGCGTGATTTTGAAAATAGCGATGGTAAAAAAGGCCGAAATAAATATCCATTTAGACAATCGTCTTATTCTGCTGGAAGTGGCGACCTAGGAAAAGTTTTAAGCGCATTAAGTGAAGATGAAGATGAAGAAGAAGTATCACCAAACTGTGAACAATTACAACTTGTCTTACCTGATGGTACAACACTAGTAACGACAGCTTATAATACTGTTCTAGTAAATAATGTTAGTGACATTTTTGATATAGCTGAAATGTTTAGGGGAACAAATGGAGTAGTAACTGATTTAACTCCTTATGTAGGTGAACCAAGTAACAGTGGTTGGAATTTTGGATACTTTGATACTAAATATTATTTCAACTATGCTATTTTTGCAAATGGAAGTACAACTCAAGTATTACCAGTTGACAAATGGTTAGATTTTAGTGAAGGAGAACAACTTCAAATAAAATTTGATGATAACTCAGGAATGTTAACTTCATTTGTAAATACAACTTTAGTAGACGCCAAGACGGAAAATATTGAAGAAGTTATTGCTGCTGCCTTTAATGGCACTTTAGATAATGATTTATCAAACCCTAAAACGTATAATAATCGTTAATTATAAATACTGATTGTCAAAGAAGTATAAAACTAATGACAATTGAATATAATAAAAATAAATGTTATAATGCTTTCATAGGATAGAGGTTATATAAATGACTTTTAGATATAAGAAAGAAGTTACAATCATAGGTGTATCATTTCTATTATGCCTATCGATATTTACATATATTAAATCGTTTTATTTTAGCAATATGCAAGTTAACGAGCCAATTAAAAGTGTTATGAAATATTATAACGAAGGAACAAATGAAATTAAGTATAAAGAAGCTACAACCAAGGCTATGTCTACTAAAACAACATTGATAACAACTAATTCTAATATTCCAGATGAATTATTAACTTTTGAAGAAGAGGAAGTTACTGATTTCCCATATACAATTGCGCCAACGTTTGAAGATGATGGATCAATAATATATGATGGTTTGACTTTAACGGAATTGACAGATAAGTTAAATCGTTCTCTTAATGGTTATTTAACTAACACAGGATACTTTTTTGCTAAAAATACTAAAGACACAGGAATGAATCCATATTTAAGTGTATCAATTGTACTCTTAGAGACAGGTTGCAAATGGACATGCTCATCACTAACTGTCAAATGTAATAATATTGGTGGATTAAAGGGTGGAAAATCATGCAATGGATCTTCATACAGTATGTATGAAACATTAGATGAAGGAATTTCTGGATACTTAGGAATTATCTATAATAATTATTATTTAAAAGGCATGGACACTCCTGAAAAGATGGCAAGAACATATGCAGCTAGTCCAGAATGGGCTAACAAAGTTAATCGCTATATAGATGAAATAAAAAATGCATAAATTTGCATTTTTTTCATGTAAAACTAAAAATATATGTTATAATTCTTATAGATAGTAGGTGTGATAAATGGAAAGAACAGAAAATAATAATATTGGAGTACTTGATAGTCGTTTGGAATTTCATGCATTACCATTTTATGAAATCCAAGGACTAATGAAGTCTATTGTTAAAACTGCTACTAGTAAGAGTAAAAAATATCAAGAAATATATGAAAAATATCAAAAAAGTATTACAAGATTCTCACCAGAACTTGAATTTTGTCTTCATGAATTAGGATGGATGATATGTGATCCTTTCTTACAAGGTAACGATGAAGTGTTATTTTCTAATGGGAATCGTTGTTATTTAGCATCTAAAGAGTACGTCTTAAGAGAAGGATTTGATCGTCATAGTATAAATGTCGATTTAGGATATCCAATTCTGACTGATGAGAATGTTAAATACGACAGAAGTATGAATATCGAGAATATGAATGAGGGAATAATTGATTCTAAAGGATATGTCGATGCTGGTTTTACCGATTCTCTAGATACTTTAGCAGAAATCGAACTAATGGAAGAAACCACTAGTGATAAAAAAGCCTACTTAGACTACATGAATTCGAAGGATGTTTATGCAACTAAATTAGAATATCTAACAAGTAAGAAAAATGTTATATCAGCTAAAAAGTTGGAAGATGGAACTATAACTATTCAATTTGTATCGGAAAATGATGGTGTAGTACAAGAGTTTATTGATCGTGCAAAGAGTGAAAATAAAATTGCGGAACTTATTCCCATAACTCAAGAAGAAAATCGTAGCATAATGAAAGCAGCTTAATATAAAGCTGCTTTTTTATTTATAAAATATCATCATCGAATCCTAAACGCTTCTTAGTGATATATATTGGTCGATTTTTTATTTCCATATAAGACTTAGCAATATATTCGCCAATAATACCTAAAACTAAAAGCTGAATTCCTCCTAAAAGTAGTATTACACACATCATGGATGCATAACCAGGCAAATCTTTACCAAATATTAAAGTTTGTAATAATATTTCTATGAAATATATAAAAGAAATTGTTGATATAATTCCTCCCAAAATAGTAGCTATTTTTAAAGGTTTTGTTGAAAAACTAACAATTCCTTCCTTAGCATAAGTAAATTGCTTTTTCAATTTGAATTTTGAATGACCTGAATGACGACTTTCTACTTTGTAATCTATATAATAAGTGTTAAAGCCAACCCAGGCAAAAAGTCCTTTAGAGAATCGATTGGTTTCTTGTAAACTAATCAATGCCTCAACGACATCTCTGCGCATTAGTCTAAAATCACTAGCACCAGTTACCGTTTTTTGACCACTAGCAAAACTCATAACCTTGTAAAATGTCTTCTTTAAAAATCTTGAAGATCCTTTTTCGTTAGAATAATCATTTACCATCGCGACAACATCATAATCATAATTTTCTTCAAGGAAATTAAGCATCTCTAAAATATATTTTGGGTTTTGTTGCAAGTCCGCATCAATTATACAAGTATATTCAGCACGAGCGGCCTTTAATCCAGCATACATCGCCGATTCTTTGCCAAAATTTCTTGAAAAACTTATAACTTTCATTATATCCTTATTCTTTTCATATAATTCAGTTAGGATGTCAATAGAATTATCTTGTGAACCATCATCAACAAATATTAAGTTATATTTTACATTCTTTAACTCTTTTGTTAACTCTTTAAAAAGTGCTCTTATGTTTCCTTCTTCATTATATAATGGAATGACAACGTTAAGTTTCATACTACCACCTGATACAATTATAGCATAAATAGGGATAAAAAGTTAAAATATCCCTAATTTTACATTTACAAATAGTTGATTATTAATTGTCAAAAAAATATTGTAAAAAAAGTGAAAAAAAGGGTTGATTTTATGTTTGATATAATGTATAATCATTGATAGTTTAACTGGCGAAGATGTGCAAGGTTGCTGACACACTAGGTGGAGTTGCAATACACCTATCAAAAATCAGGTTAATTTGTTACGGAGCTATGTTTATACAAGATATAGGCGAAGGGAGGACATGTAAATGTCAAAAGTTAGAATAAGATTAAAAGCTTATGATCACAGAGTTCTTGATACTGCTGTAGCAAGAATAATTGAAACTGTTAAAAGAACTGGTGGAGAAGTATCAGGTCCAGTTCCATTACCAACAGAAATTCAAAAAATTACTGTACTAAAGGCTGTTCACAAATACAAAGATTCTCGTGAACAATTTGAAATGCGTACACATAAGAGATTAATCGATATCAAAAATCCAAGTAAAGAAACTATGGATGCATTAACTCACTTAGATATTCCAAGTGGTGTTGAAGTTGATATTAAAACTATCTAATAAAAAATAATTACGGAGGAAATGAAATGGAAAAGAAAGGAATCTTAGGTCGTAAAATCGGGATGACCGAAAAATTTACGAAAGATGGAAAAGTTATTCCTGTTACTGTAGTTGAAGTTGAACCAAATGTTATAACTCAAATCAAAACAGTTGAAACTGATGGATACAATGCTATTCAACTTGCTATAGTAGACAAGAAAGAAAAAAATGCCAATAAAGCTGAAATTGGCCATGCAAAAAAAGCAGGTGTAGCTCCTAAGCGCTTCTTAAAAGAAATTAGAGTTGATTCAACTGAAGGATACACTCTTGGAAGTACTATAGCAGCTGACACATTCGAAGTTGGAGAAAAAGTTGATGTTACAGGTACTTCAAAAGGAAAAGGATTTACTGGTGTTATTAAACGTCATGGACAATCTCGTGGACCTGAAACTCACGGATCACATTATCATAGAAGACCAGGTTCAATGGGAACTATGAGACCAATGCGTGTTTTGAAAGGTAAAAAGAATTCAGGACATATGGGTACTGAAACTGTTACAATTCAAAATCTAGAAATAATTGAAGTATGTGTTAATGATAATTACATACTAGTAAGTGGAAATATTCCAGGACCAAAAGAATCATTAGTTTTAATTAGAACTGCTGTTAAAGGTGGTAAAGTTGAACCTAAAGATATCATCATTAATGAAGAAAATACAGTAGTTGATGCAGTTGAAGAAACTGTTGCAACAGAAGTAGTAGAAGAAACAACAACTGAAGAAGTAGTAGAAAATACTGAAACTGAAGTTGTTGAAGAAGTAAAAGAAGAAACTACTGAAGAAAATACTGATGTTAATGAAGTCGAGGAAACTACTGAAGCTTAACACTTTAGTTGAAAGGAGATTAAATAATGGCAAAAGTAAATGTTATTGATCTAAAAGGATCAAAAGTAAAAGATATTACAGTTAATGATGAAATTTGGAATATTGAAGGAAATGATATTGTATTAAAGAAAGCTATTAGATTACAAATGGATTCTTTAAGACAAGGTACTGCAGCTACTAAAGGACGTGCAGACGTATCTGGTGGTGGAAGAAAACCATACAGACAAAAAGGTACTGGTAATGCCAGACAAGGTACAATTCGTGCTCCTCACTATAGAGGCGGTGGAGTAGTATTTGGACCAAGCCCAAGAAGTTATTCATTCAAGATGAATAAACAAGAAAGAAGATTAGCATTAAAAACTGCTTTAACTGAAAAATTAGCAGAAAATAAACTTATGGTTGTTGATTCATTAGAATTAGCAAGTAGTAAGACAAAAGATGCTATCGCTATGTTAGAAACTTTAAAACTAGAAGGTAAAGTTTTATTCGTATCAAGTCATGATGCTGAAAAATTATACTTAGCTACAAGAAACTTAATGAATGTTGCTGTAGTTATGGCTGATGAAATAAATGTTTATGATATCGTAAATGCTGATATGTTAGTATGTGATGAAGATACAATCAACTATATAGAGGAGGCAATTAAATAATGAAAGATATAATTATTGCACCAGTTATTACTGAAAAAGCTGCGACTATTAATGCAACTGGAAAAACTTATGTTTTTAAAGTAAAAAAAGATGCAAACAAAATTCAAATTGCTGATGCTATTGAAAATGCATTTAATGTAAAAGTTACAAGTGTACAAACTCTTAATACAAAAGCTAAAGATAAAAGAGTAGGAAGATATACTGGTAAAACACAAACTTATAAGAAAGCTATCGTTACTTTAGCTGACGGTTACGCTATAGAAATATAGTAGGAGGTATTACTTATGGGTATAAAGAAATATAAACCAACGACTAATGGTCGCAGAGGAATGTCAACTTTAACCAATGATGAAATTACTACATCAAAACCAGAAAAAAGTCTTTTAACTAGTAAGTCTAAAACTGGTGGACGTAATAATCAAGGTAAAATGACTGTAAGACACATTGGTGGTGGAGCAAAAAGAAAATATCGTTTAATCGATTTTAAAAGAAATAAATTCGGTGTAACTGGTAAAGTTGCAACAATCGAATATGATCCAAATCGTAATGCTAATATAGCTTTAATAAACTATTTAGATGGTGAAAAAAGATATATTATTGCACCAAAAGATTTAACAGTGGGAATGATTATTGAAGCAGGTGAAGCTGTAGATATTAAAGTAGGTAATGCAATGCAATTACAAAACATTCCAGTTGGTACTCTTGTTCATAATGTTGAATTGAAACCTGGTAAAGGTGGAGAAATTGCAAGAAGCGCTGGACAAAGTGTTCAAATCTTAGGTCGAGATGGTAAATATGTAATCGTTCGTTTACAATCAGGTGAAACTAGAAAGATTCTAGGAACTTGTATGGCAACAGTTGGTGTTGTTGGTAACGAAGATTATGAATTAGTTAATTTAGGAAAAGCAGGACGTAAGCGTCACATGGGTATTCGTCCTACAGACCGTGGTTCTGTTATGAACCCTAATGATCACCCTCATGGTGGTGGTGAAGGTAGAGCTCCAGTCGGACGTAAAGGACCAATGACTCCTTGGGGTAAACCAGCTCTTGGATATAAAACTCGTAAAGGAAAGAAAGCTTCTGACAAGTTAATTGTTAGTAAGAAGAAATAGGTGATTTTATGGCAAGAAGTTTAAAGAAAGGGCCTTTCATTGATAAGAGCCTAATGAAGAAAATCAAAGCATTAAATGAATCAAATAAAAAAGAAGTTGTTAAAACTTGGTCACGCCGTTCAACAATATTCCCTGATTTTATTGGTCATACTATTGCAGTTCACAACGGAAAAGATTTTATTCCAGTATATATAACTGAAGATATGGTTGGACATAAATTAGGAGAATTCGCTTTAACTCGTAAAGCAGGCGGACATGCAGGACAAAAGTAGGAGGAATATAGATGGAAACATACGCAATACATAAAAGTGCTATGGTAGCTCCACGTAAATGCCGTATGACTATGGATTTAGTTAGAGGTAAAAAAGCTACTACAGCTATTGGAATATTAAAAAATACTAACACTAAATCATCTAGATTAATCCTAAAAGTATTAGAATCTGCAATGGCTAATGCTACTAATAATTTCGGAGCTAATGTTGAAGATTTAGTAATCTCTGAATGTTTTGTTAATCCAGGACCAGTATACAAAAGAGTAAAAATTGGTTCTAGAACAAAAGTGGATAGAAGAGATAAGAGAACAAGTCACATAACTGTAAAAGTTAGTGATGGTAAGGAGGCTTAATTATGGGACAAAAAGTAGATCCTAGAGGGTTAAGACTTGGTGTTAACAAAGATTGGCAATCTAAATGGTATGCTGAAGGTGAAGAATACGTTAAATCTTTAAATAACGATATTAAAATTCGTGAATATTTAACGAAAGAACTTAAAGATGCTGCTGTATCTGAAATTGACATCGAAAGAAAAAATAACAGAATTGATATTAAAATCTACACTGCAAAACCTGGTGTAATCATCGGTAGAGGTGGAGAAGATATTGAAAAATTAAGAGGAAAAATTAAGAAAGTTTGTGGCGAAGAAGTATTTGTTACAATTAACGAAGTAAAAAATCCAGCAATTAACGCTCAATTAGTTGCTAGTTCAATTGCTAGACAAATCGAAAATAGAGCAAACTTCAGAACTGTTCAAAAGAAAGCTATCAAAGAAGCTATGAAAGCTGGAGCAAAAGGAATTAAAACTGCTGTATCTGGAAGACTTGGTGGAGCTGAAATGGCTAGATGTGAACATTATACTGAAGGAACTGTTCCACTACAAACAATTAGAGCTGACGTAGATTACGCTATAGCTGAAGCTGATACTACTTATGGTAAGATTGGTGTTAAGGTATGGATCTACAAAGGAGAAATATTAAATAAGAAAGCTCAAGATAAAGGAGGTAATAGCGATGTTAATGCCAAAAAGAACTAAATATCGTAAACCTCATAGAATTTCTTATGAAGGACATGCAAGAGGTAACACTGAACTATATTTTGGTGAATATGGTTTACAAGCTAAAGAAGGTGGATATGTAACAGCTAAACAAATTGAAGCTGCTCGTATCGCTATGACGCGTTACATGAAGCGTGGTGGGAAAGTTTGGATTAAAATCTTCCCACAACTCTCATACACTAGTAAAGGTGTTGGGGTCCGGATGGGTAACG
>JAAGKN010000820.1_pt1 | contig 66334 bp, 76 predicted proteins | sample 6206371 | NCBI WGS metagenome assembly JAAGKN01 (sample SAMN11533720, study PRJNA540317) | gut metagenome | isolation source: fecal pellets from male and female animal of same cohort | host: Peromyscus leucopus | place: USA:CA | collected 2017
ATGCAGGTGCGCTGATTTCTAACCCCACATGCGGTGCATGTTTGGGGGGTTATATGGGCATTCTTGGCGAAAATGAACGATGTGTTTCAACCACCAACCGCAATTTTATTGGGCGTATGGGCGCACGCAGCTCGGAAGTTTATCTTGCAAATGCTGCTGTTGCAGCGATAAGCGCACTGAAGGGGAGGATTGGTGATCCGAGAATCTAGTTTATTGAATAAAATATCAGGAGAGGGGCGATGAGCAATAAAAGAGTGTATTTTTTTTCAACATGCATTGGTGCTGCAGCTTGTGCAAATACTTGTGTGAATGCGATTAAGCTATTGCAAAAAGAAGGTTTGCAGGTGATTTTTAAAAAAGACCAAACCTGTTGTGGGCAACCAAGCTTTAATTCAGGTTATTATAATGAGACAAGAGATGTCGCATTGCATACAATGCGGTTGTTTCATGAAGATTTGCCGATTATTGTTCCTAGTGGTTCGTGCGTTGGTATGATGCGTGTGGATTATTTAGAACTTTTTGCAGGCACAAATGAAGAAGAGGAAGCAAAAAGATTTTGTGCAAGGATTTATGAATTAAGTGAATATCTTGATAAGATTTTGCATGTTTGCTATGAAGATAAGGGTAATCCTACGGCGGTTACTTGGCATAGTAATTGCCATGCGTTGCGTTCGACTAAGTGCATCGATTCTGCAAAAGCTTTGATTAGAAGCCTAAAGAATGTTGAGTTGGTCGAGCTTGAACGTGAAGAAGAATGTTGCGGGTTTGGTGGGACTTTTAGTGTAAAAGAACCCGAGATTTCACATGCAATGGTAAGCCGCAAGATTGCTGATATTCAAGCGCGCAATGTTGATTATATTTTGGCAGGTGATGCGGGCTGTTTGTTAAATATTAGTGGAGCGATGAAAAAGCAAGGCGTTAGTGTGAAGCCAATGCATTTGTATGATTTTTTGGCACAACGTGTTGGATTAGCGGACTAAGAGTTAGGATAAAGGATAAGAAATGAGTACAATAGCTAGCAATCAAGAGTTAAAAGAACAATATCACCATGCGATTGAAAAAGGCTTAAATGACGAACAATTGCGAACAAACCTTTTAAATGCAATGGATACACTTCGAGGTAATCGCAAAAAGCTCATTAATACTCGCTATACGGATTGGGAAGATTTGCGCAAAAAAGCCAAAGAGCTTAAACAAAAAAACCTGCGCAAGCTTGATAAAAATTTGGAGCTTTTTGAGCAAAATGCAACGCGTAATGGAATTAAGGTTCATTGGGCAAGCAATGGTGATGAGGCAAATGAAATTATCTATGCTCTGATGCTTGAAAAAGGTGTTACGAAAGTCTTAAAGGGCAAATCGATGGCAAGTGAAGAGATTCATTTTAACCATTTTTTAGAATCAAAAGGCTTGCAAGCGATTGAAACCGATTTGGGCGAACTCATCTTACAGCTTTTGGGCGAGATTCCTGTACATATTGTTGTGCCTGCTATCCATAAAAATCGTTATGAAATTGGTGAATTATTTCATAAGAAATTAAATGCTCCTCTTGAAAGCGAACCAGAAAAATTGAACGGAATTGCTCGCAAACATCTCCGCAAAGAGTTTGAAGGGTTTAAGATGGGTATGAGTGGGGTCAATTTTGCAATTGCAAATGAAGGTGCAATTTGGTTGATAGAAAACGAAGGCAATGGACGCATGAGCACCACAGCACCCGATATTCATGTTGCAATATGCGGGATTGAAAAGGTGGTTGAAAGTTTTGAAGACGCAGCAATTTTGGATAGTCTTTTGGCAACATCAGCTGTTGGAGCTCCTATTACTTGCTATAATAATATTATTACTTCTCCACGCAAAGATGGAGAAAAAGATGGACCCAAAGAGCTGCATATTATTTTGCTTGATAATAACCGCTCAAATATGCTAAAAGATGAGCATTATTATCGTGCGATGAGTTGTATTCGTTGTGGAAGTTGTTTGAATCATTGTCCGGTGTATGATAAAATTGGTGGGCATGCATATCTTAGCACCTATCCGGGACCTATTGGTGAGGTGATTACACCCCAGCTTTTTGGGATTAATACTTGTTCGCCTATGCTTGATTTATGTTCGCTTTGTGGGCGATGTAGCGAGGTTTGCCCGGTTGAGATTCCGCTTGCCGAGCTGATTCGCGATTTGCGCAGTGAGCGCGTGGGGCAGGGGCGCAAAACGATTGTTGGTAATGATGGCAGCACACAAAATCCTAGCGAGATTGCGCAGATGAAAAAATTTGCTTCTATTGCAACAAGTCCAAGTCAATGGCGTTTTGCAATTTCAATGCTTGGAATCTTTGGATTTTTGGGCAAATATCTTGCACCTTATTTGCCTTTGGTGAAACACTGGGTACGTTATCGTGAGTTTCCAACAATTCAAGGTGGATTGCATTCAAAAGTAGCAAATATGCAAGGAGTGATTTATGAATAGTGCAAAAGAAACAATCCTTAAACGCGTGCGAGAATCGATTGGAATTAATCATAATATTCCCGATTCCAAACCCCATTTTGATGGTGCAATTAAACTAGAATTTGGTGGTGATTTGTATGAAAATTTTAAAGTCAATCAAGAAAATAACAAGGCTTTGATTGTTGAAACAACACGAGAAAATCTTGCCCAAACTTTGGATTCGATTCTTAAAGAAAATGAGGCAAAAGATGTTTTGTATAATCCCGATATTGAAGTCGATTGTACGCAAATTTCGGGCTATAATTTGATTCCTTATACAAACGAAGTCGAGACATTTCGTGAAAAGCTTTTTCAGATTGAAACATCGATTGTGCAAGCGCGTTGTGGCATTGCTGATTTAGGAATCATTGTTCTTTCATCAAATCCTAATGCGCCGCGTCTTTCTTCGCTTGTTACGAATACTTGCATTTATTTACTTGATAAACGCAATATTGTGCAGCATATTTATGCAGGGATTGAATTTGCAAAAAACTATGAAAAAGAGCGCAGCGGAACAGAAGCTTTACCAAGCAATATTATTATTGTCGCTGGACCATCGCGAACGGCTGATATTGAGTTGCAAACGGTATTTGGCGTGCATGGACCGCGCAAAACTTATGTGGTGTTGTATTAAATTTCAACCTAAAGATTAGAATATTTCGTTATTCCTTGTTTGCTTTTTTGGTTTTGATTGATGCTTGGCTCTGATTGCTTGCAAGATTTTTTCGTTGCTTTTGAGATTCCAAGTTTGAGTGGTTTTGTCAAAGGTGGCGAGTTTCTTTAGGATTTTTTGAAGTGTCTCGCCCTCTTTTATGGTGGTGTGATTTTTTTCTGCATACAAAATAGAATCATGATGAATACGATAAAGCTTTGTTGTGGGGTCATAATTAAATCGCTCATTAATCAATGAAGTTATATTTTGGAATTTAGCTACAAGCTCTTGATAATCACCATTAATTGCCGCATTAACAAGATATGCACTAATTGCTTCTAAAGTCGCTCCATTATTTGCTACGATGACACTCTTTTCTAAGCTCCCTTTTTCGATACATTCTTTTTCTTTCGGTATAGATAAAATCTATACTTTGTGATTCTATAACGATAATAAGCAAATACTCCACAAACTATAGTTTTACCCTTTCTTGATTTTATTTTGCGAAAAATCAAAATGTTCCATGACTCATTCCTCCAATACTCAAACAATGATAACCCTTTTCATAACAATATGTAAGCGTAAAATGATGCAGCTCTAAAATGCTACGAACAATGCTAAGTCCAAGTCCATAGCCCATTGTGTGGTGTTTGTCGCCCCGAACAAAAGGGTCGGTATAGAGTAAAAAATCGCCCTCAAGCGCTTTGCCCTTGTTGCGCACACTAATGCAGTCGTGTTGCACACAAACAATAACAGGATTCTCATCTTCACGATATTTAAGCGCATTATCAATGAGGTTTTTGAGCGCAACAACAAGCCATTCTTTGTCGCCAATAATTGCAAAGTCTTGGTCAAGCTCTAATGTAACAGAATTTTCGTCTGCAAGGCTTGCAAGCAAAGCTTCTAAAACAAGTGTTTGTGCAAAAAATTGTTCTTTTTTAAGTAGTGGAGCTCCTTGTAAATATTCAAATGTGAGTAGATGATTTGTAAGATTATCGAGGCTATCAAAACACGCTTTTAGCATAGGTTTTTCTTTGGTGTCTTGCATAATCTCAAGTGCAAGTTTGCCTTTGGCAATAGGTGTGCGCAATTCATGCCCCGCGCTGCGCAAAAGTAATTCTTTGCTGCGCAAAAGCGAGGCAATTTTTGTTGCCATTTGGTTAAAACTATCGGCAAGTACTCCCAGCTCATTTTTTTGAGAAATTGTGATTCGAATATCATAATCACCTGCTTCAAAATGTTTGATTCCTTTTGTAAGTTGTTTGATAGGTCGCAAGATAAAATAGAGAAAAATATAGAGTGCTAACATGACAAAAAGCTGCATAAAAAGCAAGAAATGGATTCCATAATCTTCCCAAAAATCTTGCTGCGTGTCGTTAATAGAAGCAAGAATGACATCATCAAGATAATCAAGCAATAGTCCATATTCTTTTTCGCGCGACCAAATAATCATACCCCCAAAAACACCATTTTCAGAATACAAAATTTGCGCTCCAAGCGGAATCACCCCCCCAAGTTTGATATGATACCCCTGTGCTGCAAGCCCATCTTTAACGCGTATAATATCCCCTTTCATAAGTGCCAAATAAAGAGGACGAACATTATTAAGAATTTGGTTAAGGTGTAGCGATTGGTCTCGCTCATCAAGCAGTTGTTCGCTTTTTATCGAGAGAATGAGGATAATTGTGCATGATAACACTACAAGCAATAGAATCTGCCGAAAAATCGACATAGCAGCCCCCTAGCCGATAAATTTATAGCCAATTCCCCAAACAGATTTGATAAAGCGAGGTTGTTTGACATCATCGCCAAGTTTTGCACGTAAATTTGAAATATGGGTATCAACGCTACGCGAATAGCTGCTTTCGTGAATGTTTTCAATCATACTTGCAAGTGTTTCGCGGCTCACAGGTTCGCCTTTTTTGCGCACAAGCAGCAGCAAAAGCTCACGTTCTGTGGGTGTAAGCTCGAGCAAGCTGTTGTTAAGATAAACTTCTTTTTTGGCATAATCAATGCGTAAATCACCAATCACCGAGATGTCTTTTTTGTTGCGGCGCAATAGCGCATTAATGCGTAATACGAGTTCGCGCGGTTCATAGGGCTTTGCCAAATAGTCATCAGCTCCAAGCTCAAATCCTAAAATCTTGTTGCCCAAATCACCACGAGCTGATGAGATAATAATTGGCGTGGCACAAATTTTGCGAATCTCGCGGCACAAATCAAGCCCGTCCATCTCGGGCAACATCAAATCAAGCACTAAAATATCAAATTTTTTAGGCTCTCTACGCAAAAGGCTTAGAGCTTGCAAAGGCGAAACAAGTGCATGTGTGCGAATCTCAAAGCCTGCAAGATAGGTCTTAATCAACTCTTGCATTGCCACATCATCTTCAACGAGCAAAAGTTCTATCATCGGCGAATACTCCATTCTTCTATGCTTCGTGCAAAAATCTCACGTTGTTTGGGTGTGAGTATAGCGTGAATTTTCTGAAAAAAATCCCGTTCAACATCGATTCGGTGTCGCTCAATCTCGAGGGCTTGGTTTTTATAATATTCAAAATCATAGGTGTTATGGTCAAAAAGATTGCGATTGAGCGTAAAAAGACGCGTGTAATCATCTTGGATAAAGCGGTTTTGTAACCGATAATCGCGCAAAATTTTGCGAAAAACCTCGAGCTGTTCGGGTGTGAGGTTGAGCTCTTCTTTCCAGTCATAATGATAGTGTGGAGTTTGTGTGGGCGCGTTAGCATTTTGGTTGTCGGGTTGCGCGCTTTCTGCCCTTATAATTCCAAAAAGACAGAGCGCAATCACCAAATGCAAAAGTTTCATTTGACAAGTAAGACAGGAATAGGAGTTTTGGTGATAAAATCATCTTGATTTGATGAAAAGATTTTGTTAAAAAACGAATCGGTGCTTCTGCCAATCACAAGCAAGTCATAATTTTCGACTTCTTCAAGCACTTGTTGCACAGGCTCGCCTTCTTTGAGAAGTGTTGTGGGTTTATGCCCATGCGATGCAAAAAGGCTTTCAAATTTGCCCATTGTCTCTTTAGCACGAATTTCTTCAGAATCTTGCCCATCGTCATACGCAGCAAGCACAGCATCGCCATAGAGAACAAAGTCTGCTTTAATATGAATCAGTGTAAAAGAATAATCGGTTGTAAAGAAATCTACCAAAAATTGTGCAGCCCGCTCGCATTCAGCTGTGTCATCGATTGCAAACAAAATCTTTTTCACAAATCCTCCTTCAAACAATTCGGTATATTATACCAAATCATTTCACAATCGCACTAATAGCTTTAAAAGCTGTGTCTTTGCAACCAAGCATTGAACCAAAAATCAGCGATTCAGTTGGGAGAATCTGCGCTCCTTTTTGTGCCAAAGCCTGAATCGCAAGGTTATGACACAAAATGTCGCGTGAGCTGCAACTATCGCCCAAAACAATGGTTTCATAACCCAGCTCAAGCGCATGCACAGCACTTTGAAAAACGCAAACATGGGATTCGATTCCAAAAAAGATAATTTTTTTGTAATCTTTTCCAATCCACTTGACCATTTCGGCATTCCCAAAAATACTAAAAGTCTCCTTTTCGAGAATCTCCATTCCGCTGACATCAAGAGCAGTTTTGCCCAAGCCTTTGGGGTATTGTTCGCTAATGAGTGTTGGCAATTCTAGCTCGCGCGCAGCTTTGAGAATCTTAGTTGCGTTTGCCAAAACGCGTTCCTTTTCTGCCATCACATTGATAAGTCGTTCCTGAATATCAACACAAACAAGCAATGTTTTATGCCCAAAAAGTGGTGCTGTCATTGGTGCTTTGGTCTTGTGGTGCTTTGCCATTTCATATCTCCTTTGATGAGTGATGTGGCATTATAACCCAATAATCCAAAATTTCGGCTTGACATTTCACATTGCTAGCACATGGGTAACAAAACGAAACATTACCGCATACGCGCATAGAGCTGTGCAAGAATCTGTGCTTTGTTGCGCTCGATACAAGCAAGCACGGTGCGGCTTGGCATCGGCGAACCCCAGCTATCGCTACCGGGTTCTTTAAACTGAATATCAACTTGGTCGCGATTCTCTGCACCTTTGCCATAATAATGCCGCGCAAAAATGCGCACCTGCGAATCAGAATGCAAACGCAATTCATCGATAATCAACTGCCTATCATGCGGTTGCAGCTCTTGATAGGTGGTATAAAACACAATCACACCTTGCGCGCGCGAGACTTCATCTTTCCAGCTTTTTGCCCAAAGTGTTCCGCTCAAAAACGCGACAAGCAACACGAGCAGGGCGAGAATCATCTTGGTGTTTCGGTTTGCCATTTTGCCCTCCTTTTTGCCTTATAACAAGCAAAAAGAGTTCCAAGAAACTAGCAAGCAGAGAAAAAGTCGGCGACAATCTGTGCGTCATTGCACGCAATACGCGAGTTAGCAAGAATCTGTTCGCTCTCATCACCTTTGCCCAAAATCAGCAAGACATCATCATTTTTAAGCGTGCTAATCGCGCTAAAAATCGCCTTTTTGCGGTCAAGCTCAATCGTGCATTTGCTGCGATTCTGAATGCCACTTAAAATCCCTTCGATAATTGCCTGTGGCGATTCTGTGCGGGGGTTATCGTTGGTGAGATAAATCTTGGTGGCATATTTCTCGGCAACTGCGCCCATCTTTGGGCGTTTGCTTGCGTCTCTGTCGCCGCCTGCACCAAACACAACAACGATATTGCGGTGCAAGAATGATTCAAAAATTTGGCGCATTCCGTCTTCGGTGTGGGCAAAATCGACAAGTATCAGCGGGTTTTGATGCACGACTTCCATTCTGCCTTTGACCCCGCCAAAATTTTCAGCCGCTTGCACAATGCGTTGCAGCTCAATCTCGGTAAGCAAATGCACAGCAGCAATTGCAGCAAGGAGGTTGTAGAGGTTATGCCGCCCAAAAAGTGGCGAAAACAGCGAGACATTTTGGTGCGCAAACGCAATCTGCGCGCTGATTCCGTGTTTGAGCGAATACGCGGGGATTGTGTAGGTTGCAGAATGCTCGATTCCATAACTGCGCAAAGCCGCTGGGTTGGGTGCGGCTCGCGGCTCATCGTTGTTGATGAGCTTGAGCGAATCATCGGCAAAAAAGGCATTTTTTGTCGCGACATAATTTGTCGTTGTTTTGTGAAAGTCGAGATGATCGCTTGTGATGTTGGTGAGAATCTTTAGCGCAAATTCTAAGCCCTCAATGCGGTTTTGTGCAATCGCATGCGAGCTGACTTCCATAATAAAAAAATCACATTTATGCTGCTTTGCAACGAGCAAAAACTGAAAAATCTCAAAACTAGGTGGCGTGGTGAGCGATTTGTGTGCGATTTGTTGGTTGTTGATAAAAAATCCACGCGTTCCAAGTAGCGCAACCGAATAGCCCAAATCGAGCAGAATCGAATAGATTGCTGCGGCGGTTGTGGTTTTGCCATTTGTGCCGGTGATTCCAACAATGCGCGCAAAGGGTGCAAAGGTTTGCCAAAGCCAGCTTGGCGAGACAAAATGCGTGCAGCCCTTTTCGCGCGCTTGTGTTTCATATTTTTGGTTGCCTTGTGTGCGCAAAAACGCGCCTGTGTGTTCGACAATGCGCGAGTCATCGGTGATATAGCTAAACTCGGCATTGTCAATGAGGATTTTTCGGTTATGCTGATTCATTGTGCGTTCAAAATTTTAGAATAAATTTCTCCAATTTTTGTATCAAAGCTCATCTTGTCATAGACTTCATCAAGATAAATCAATGCCATTTTTGCAAAGCCATGTGCAATCAGAGTTTCTAAAAATTCAATAAATTCTTCACGACTTGTGAGGATAATGCGTGTGCTAAAAATCATGTCTTCACATGCTTCTTTAAAATTGTTCGATTGGTTAAGATGTGCTTTAAAGTCGCTATATAAAATGCCATCGTTGCGGTCAATATTGAGCGCATTAATCACCTGTGCCATTGCTGCCATTTTGCTCAAATTGCCATCAAAGCTTTCGACAAGATTGAGCAAAATCTTATCTGCTCCTGCACGATTTTCGCGTTTGAGAATTTGATAATAATCATAAAGTGCTTTGCTTTCGGTTTCATAGTCTGCTGCTAAATCGGCAAGTAATAAGCCAACGCGACTTTCTGTGTCGCTTTGTTGTAGCACCATTGCGTTGGAGTATTGTTTGAGGGATTCTTCATAATTTCCGCGCAAAAATGCACTTTCTGCTCGTTTTTTGAGAGTATTTAAAAGTCGCTTTTCGTTATGTGCTAAAGACTTCTCCATTGTTCCTCCATACCATGTGGGACATTGACAACTTCAATGTCTGGGTGTAGTTCCATTTTAAAGGCTCGTTCAATGCCATATTTCAATGTTGTTGCGCTGCTTGGGCAGCCTCTGCAAGCTCCTTGCAAGCTTACATAAACTTTGCCATCACGAATGCCAATGAGCGCCACATCGCCACCATCTGCAAGCAGTTGTGGGCGGACTTTTTGTAAAATCATCTCCACAGGGACACGTAGCTCTTCATCTGTAAAGGGCAACATCATAAGCTCCTTTCATTTGTGCATTCTACTCCATATCGGCTTTTAAAAAACTTTGCTTTAATGCTTGCAAAACGGCATTGGGATAGAGGTCATATTCGAGTGCATGGATTTTTTGTTCAAAGCTTTCAAATGTGGGTGTTTCTTTGCGGTGAAAAGCCGCTTGGTCAATGATAGCTCCACTATCAAGCTCTTTGCTAACCCAATGCACGCTAACACCCGCGACTTTCATTGGTGATTCAAAGCTTTCAACAATCGCATTTGCGCCCTTAAAGAGTGGCAAAATTGAGGGGTGAATATTGATTGCAGCATAGTGTTGCAAAAAAAGGGGGCTAAGAATGCGCATAAAACCCGCCAAAATGCAGAGTTTGGGTGCAAAGGGTGCAAGCGCTTGCAAAATCTGTGTTTCAAATTCTTGGCGCGTTTTGTGGCGGTGCGACACCACCAAACAAGGCGCACCTAGCGCTTTTGCGCGCTCGATTCCAAACGCATTTTCGTTGTTGCAAAGCACAGCGCAAACACACAAACGCATGCCCATAAATTCTTTATGGTGGAGTTTTTCATAGAGGTTTTGCATATTGCTGCCATTGCCGCTAAAAAAAATTGCCAATGGAAAGTCTTGCATTAGCGCTCTCCAAACAAATGACGATGGCTTTTGCGCAATCCTTTGATGATTTGAATCATCATATCTCGATTATATTCTGCATCATCGCTTTGTTTTTCGAGCGCTTGCACATAGGCTTCTGTGGCTTCTTCTAGGGCTTGTTTGCGCACACCAGCAAAATAGAGTGCAGTTTGAATCAAATCGATAATCTCAAGCGCTTCGTCTTCGGCAATTTCGTCATTCATTAGAGTTCCTTTAGGTGTCTTGGTTGGCAATGTGTTTGAGCATATTTTCTTTAATCTCGCGATACAAAAAGCTTTCTTTAAACGAATCGATTCGACCGCCTGATGCGTTTTTGTGTCCGCCACCACGAAAATAGAGTCGTGCCATTTCGCTCACATCGCATTTGTCGTTTGAGCGCAAGCTGACGCTGCCACGCATTCCAACATCGATAAAAAAGTCAAAATCTTCACAGCGGCGCAAAAACGCGTTGGCAAGCACCGAGATATTGCCGATTCCATATGAGAGAAACCCGCGATAGCCGTTGCAAAAAATCTCGCATTCTTTTTGCATTTTGCAAAGCAACTCAACTTGGGCATTTGAGCTGATATTATCGAGCGTATCGCTTTGCAAGCTGCCACCAAGCAGCTCTTTTTTGAATCGATGAATCGCGTTATCCAGCGCGATATGCCCTTTTTCAAGGTTTAGAAATTCTTGTGCTTTAACAAGCATATCAAGCTTATAGTCTCGGTGTGCAGAATCAAACATAAAGCGGTTAATTTCTTTGGTTTCAACAATCATACGCATCAGCACCTTGCCCATCTCAAAGCCGCTTTCGTTTTCTTTCCATAAATCAATCGCATTGATAATATCAACAAGTGTTGGTAGCCAAGTGTGTTGGGAGTAGAGTTCGGGGTGTCGTTTTTCAAAAAATTCATAGGTGATTTTTGTTGCACATAAATCATTGTTGAGATGATACCACTGATGTGCATTTGCCGAATCTTGCCCGCTTGCGTGGTGGTCGAGCAATTGGAGTTTAATGATTCTGCCCTCGTTGTTGCGCAAATCGTCAATCTCTTCTTCAAGCGTGGCACATTCTTCAAGAGTGAGGTTCAAATCGCTAATCAGCAACATTGCTTCTTTGCTGCTTGATTCGTAAAAATCATCGCACATTTCATAGAGACGCGTGAGTACTTCTTTGCCATAATTCGCATTATAAAAATGCGCTTTTTCAAAGACATGTGGCACTAAAAAACGCGTGATGAGCTGGCAGCCATAGCCATCGAGGTCTGTATGAGAAAGGTGGTAGAGTTCCATTGTGTTTCCTTATTTGATTCCATGATTCTAGCCAAAAATCGTTCAATTCCCAAAGTCTCTCTGTGGAATCTTTAAGCAAAATCGCATTAGAATATCGGTTTTGAAACAAAGGAATATGAATGAAACGAACCTATCAACCCCATAATACTCCACGCAAGCGAACGCATGGTTTTCGCATGCGTATGAAAACAAAAACCGGGCGAAAAATCATCAATGCGCGCAGAGCCAAAGGGCGCAAGCGGCTTGCAGTCTAAGCCAATTACCCTCAAAGAGAGCAAGGATTTTGATTCAATCTACAAACAGGGCAACAAATGGCATGGTAAGTTACTTGTTATGTTTTTTCTCAAAAAATCACAACCACGAGTGGGTTTCGTGGTTTCAAAGAGGGTAGGTTGTGCGGTTGTGCGCAATAAAATCCGAAGACAATTGCGTGAGATTTATCGGCACAATAGAGGCTTGCTCCAAATGGGCGATTTGGTTATTGTTGCAAAAGCGTCTGCTGCACAGAGTTGTTATATGCAAATAAACAAAGATTTTATCGATACAATCCATGCTTTGGGGATTGCCTGTGAATCCCATTCTAAAAAAGTGTTGCGATGAGTGGCTTTGTGTGTAAAAAGACTTTCGATTCTATGTTTGCTTGGTTTTCTTCTTGTTGTAGGCGCTTTGTTTGTGGCTCTTTGCGTGCGTATCAGCTGTTTGTTTCGCCAATGTTTTTTGGCAGCAGCTGTCGCTATTATCCAACCTGTTCGCAGTATGCTTTGTGGCTTTTTAGCGCGCGTTTTGGGCTTTTGTTTGGGTTTTTGAATGTGCTATGGCGCATTGTGCGCTGTAACCCCTTTTGCGCTGGTGGAATCGATTACCCAATTGTATGTTGCAGCCCAAAACTTTGTAAGCCCATTATGGCATATAAGCCCATTGCGGTGCATTTTTGGCTTGTTCCGCGCAAAAATTATAAGGTTCTTGGCATCGTTTTTCAAAGTTTTTATCTCATCAAATCCCAATACGAAGGTAGTTTGCGTGTTTGACAAAATCAACCAACTTAGCCCACAAACTCGAATGGTTCTTGCCGTGGTCGTTTGTTTGCTTTTTTTTATCCCTTATAGCTATTATGTCTCGCCACCTGTTGCTGCAACAAATGCCACAGCAGCCCGCGATTCTCAACCTATTCAAGACACCACCCAAAATGCGCCCACGCCAAGCGCCCCAACACCCGCTCCTGCACCGGTTCCGCGATTAGAAAGTGTCGAGAAGAGCGAGATTCTTTTTGAGGTGCAAGCGCCCAATTTTCACCTAATTTTTGACAAACAAGGGCGTATGGCGCAAGCAACATTGCTTGGTAGCCGCTATGGCGAAAAGGGCAAAGTCGCGTTGCTCAACCCAAATGGTTTGCGTCCTTTTGAGCTGCGCTATGCAAACAGAGCCTATCAGCAAGCCTCAAACACCCCATACCGCCTGCTTTCGCCCCAAACCAATATTGAAATTTCTGATTCTCCACAAGAAGTTGCGCTTGAACAAACGCTCGACACAGACGCATCTGTTGTTGTGCGCAAAACTTTTGTTTTCTATCCTGATGGACATTTTGAGATTCGAATCGATGGTTACCAAGCAGGCAAACCAGCCGATTTGGGTGCGTTTTTTCTAAGCGTTGGTGAGCGCCCTGTTGCAGATAATGACGCATTTGTTTTTAATGGCGCAATGGTGCGCAAGAGTGATGGCACGATTGAAACCTTTGAAGATGGAGATGTTACCTCTGAAGTGCAGATTGAATCGGCAAGCTTTTTGGCAGCAGTTGATCGCTATTATACAATGACACTCTATGCCGCAAATGGGCAAAACTTCCCCGCTGTGGTGGTTGTTGGCAAAAACAATAACCCCGAGATGTTCGCATCTTTAGCCAACAACGCGGCGCTTTTGGGCTATGTGGGCGCAAAAGACCTCAAACATCTTAAAGCCATTGACCCAATGCTTGGCGATGTGGTTGAATATGGAATCATCACATTTTTTGCCAAACCGCTTTTTGCGCTGCTTGAATGGTTGCAAGAATCATGCGGCAATTGGGGCTGGGCGATTGTCTTGCTCACAATCATTGTCCGTGTTGTGCTGTTTCCGCTCACCTATAAGGGCATGGTGTCGATGCAAAAATTCAAAGATATTGCCCCAAAAATGAAAGAGATTCAGCAAAAATACAAAGACGACCCGCAAAAAATGCAAACCCATATGATGGAACTCTATCGCAAACATGGTGCAAATCCGCTTGGCGGTTGTTTGCCGCTCTTATTGCAAATGCCAATCTTTTTTGCAATCTATCGCGTGTTGTATAATGCGATTGAACTCAAAGGTGCAGATTGGATTGGTTGGATTACCGATTTATCGGTAATGGACCCGTATTTTGTGTTGCCTTTGCTTATGGGTGCGTCAATGTTTGTGCAGCAGCATATCACCCCAACAAGCTTCACAGACCCAATGCAGGAGAAGGTGTTTAAATATCTCCCGGCGATTTTTACCATTTTCTTTATCACTTTCCCTTCAGGGCTTGTGTTGTATTGGTTTGTCAGCAATATTTTTTCGATTGCACAACAATATACGATTAATAAAATTATGGAATCGCGTAAAAAACTTTTGAAAGGAGAACATGATGAAAAAGATTGAAGCACCAAGCGTCAATGAAGCGTTAATTAAAGCTTCAGAAGAGCTAGGAGTCTCTGTTACTGAAATTGAATATGAAATTATCCAAGAATCATCAAAGGGCTTTTTTGGTTTGTTTGGCAAAAAACCGGCTATTATTGTTGCAAGCACCAAAGCCAAGCCGCGCCCGATTGTGCATGCAAACATTCCTGTAATTCCCGAGCCAACCCCCGAAACTCCAAGCGAGCCACCAAAGCGCCCAAAAGTCAAGATTGTTTCAAAAGCGCGTGATAGGGTGATTCAAGAGATTACCGAAGTCGAAGCAAAGGTTGAATATAATTGTTCACGTTCTGAAGGCGAGATTTATGGGAATTTTTTTCGCGAAGAAGCCGAAACACCGCCACATCGGTTTCCTGAAACGCGCCAAAAACCAATTGCTGAAAGCTATGCGCTAAAGACTGAAACTATTAAAGAAGTTGTCAAAGAAACCATCAAAGAATCTGCCCCAAAAGAACCCACACCAAAGATTGTAAGCAAGCCTACACCAACACCAAAGGTTGAAAAAAATAAGCTCACACCAACAGAAATCAAGGAAAAAATTGAGAATAAATATCTTCCAAGCCAAGAAGAGCAGCTTGCAACCATTGCAATGCAGGTGCAAAAAGAAATCAACGAGCTTTTTGCGCTGATGCCATTTAATATTGACCCGATTAAAGTGAGTGTGTTTGATGAGCATACGCTTTTTATCGAATTTCGTGGTGAAGACGCTGCACTCTTGATTGGCAAAGAAGGCTATCGCTATAAGGCACTTTCGTATATGTTGTTTCATTGGATCAATACGCGTTATAGCCTTATGGTGCGGCTTGAGATTGCCGAGTTTTTGCACAACCAAGAGCTGATGATTGCGCATTATCTTGCTCCAGTGATTGAGACAATCAAAGAAACCGGCAAAGGGCAAACGCGCCCACTTGATGGCGTTTTGGCATATATCGCATTGCGCAAGCTTCGTGATACTTTTCCCGATAAATATGTCTCGTTTCGCAAAACTCCTGATGGCGGCAAATATGTGATTGTCAATGAATTCTACCGCTAACACTATTGCAGCAATTGCCACACCGCTAGGCAGCGGGGCGCTTGCTGTGGTCAAGCTCAGTGGTGCAGATTGTCTGCATGTTGCGTCTGTTTTGCTCAAAACCCCTCCAGATTCGCTTCGCCCTCGTTATGCGCATTTGCGCCCACTCTATGACAACAATGGCATGATTCTTGATGAAGTGATTGTGCTGTATTTCAAAACCCCGCATAGCTATACAGGTGAAGATGTTATCGAGTTCCAATGCCATGGTGGCAGCTTTGTTGCCAATGCGATTCTTGATTGTGTGTTGCAGTTTGCGTGTGTGCGGCTTGCGCGCCCGGGCGAGTTTAGTTTGCGCGCGGTGCTGTCGGGCAAAATGGACATCACCCAAGCCGAAGCTGTTGCAAAACTTGTCAGCGTCAAAGACAAAACAAGCCAACAGCTGCTTGTTCGCCAAATGCGCGGCGGTTTGAGTAGCTTTGTTGCCAAAGAGCGTCAAATTTTGCTCGAATTTTTGGCAACAAGCGAGGTGAGCATTGATTATGCCGAAGAAGATTTACCCACTGATTTGCTGCAAAATATTCATAATACAATCAATCAGCGAATCGCGCAATTTCAGCGCTTACTCTGTGCCTCGAAAAACTATGAACAATTCTCCAATGGATTTTCTATTGCGCTTTTGGGCAAGCCCAATGCGGGCAAAAGCTCGTTGCTCAACGCAATGCTTTTGCGAGAACGTGCGATTGTGAGCGAGATTGCAGGCACAACGCGTGATACGATTGAAGAGGGTTGTTTGATTGCGCAACATAATGTGCAAATTATCGACACAGCGGGTGTGCGCGAAAGTGGTGATTTGCTCGAAAACGAGGGGATTGCACGCAGTGTGCAATCATGCAACCAAAGCGATCTTGTGCTTGCAGTGTTTGACGCATCGCGCCCGCTTGCGCATGAAGATAAGCTGATTTTAGACATGCTCCCCTCGTTTGCGCATGTGGTTGTGGTGTTGAACCAAATTGATAGAGGCATTTTGATTGACAAAACGCCCTTTGCGCGCTGGGAATGTGTCGAGGTTAGCGCGAAAAATGGGCAAATTGCAGCTTTGCTTGAATTGCTTGCTCAAAAACTTGCCGATAAACCCACCGAAGAGATTCTTTTGAGCAGCAAACGACAGATTCTAGCCTTTGAGAATGTCGTAAGCTGTTTGCAACAAGCGATAGAACCCCTTTGCTTGGGCGAACTCGAGCTTTTTTCATTTTGGATTAAAGAAGCACTCAAAGCGCTTGATTCTCTCACATCGCCGCACAACACCGAAGAGCTTTTAGACACCATCTTTGGACAATTTTGTTTGGGCAAATAGCCTAATACGCGCGTTTGCTACATTTCCATTCAATCTTGCGCGCAGTTGGTGGCATTGTTGTTTGCTGTTGGCTTGTGATAGGTGCGAAGTTTCCGGGCAATAAATCAACCTCGACAATTTGCCCCACTTCTAGGTCGTTAAATGTTCCTGATGTGTCCCACAACCCAAACAAGCCGCAATCATCGCCTTTTAGGCGCGTGTGGGGCAAAACCTGAATCTCGAGCGTTGTTGCGCTCCAGCCCCCGATTGTGATTGTTTTTTTGCCAACATCAATCGCAACAATTTGTCCTGTAATATCCCAATCTGCCCAAACAAGGGTAAAAAAGCAAAGAATAAACAATTTTTTCATCACAGATTCCCTCTAATTTTTTTGTTTGCCTTATTCAAAGATAGTCGCCGCTGTCTTTTGGATATATTCTGCAATTTTAGCAAAATCATGGGCAATATTGGCGCGCAATAGTAGCGCAAAAAGACTTAAAGATTGGTGTTTTCGAGTATGATTTTGACTTTGCGCACAGAATCTTCAAAAATCATCTTGCGCGCACTGCGCGTATAGGTGATTGAGCTATCTTTGCGCACAATCTCTTGAACCACCGTGGTGTCTGTAACAACGAGGTTTTCGCCGCCATAAATATCGCGGAGCAAAAGAATATCTTCAAGCAAGCTGCTTGGTGCAAAGTCGCCAAAAAGATGTTGGATAAACCGATGTTTGGGGTAACATTCGGGTGTGCAGATTTGATAATCATCAATGCTGACTTTATAGAGCGGTTTGCCAAGCGCATAGATTTCAAGCTCGACAGAATCAATCGCACTATGCCGCACAAATCCCATATCGTTATAGCGTAATTGCGGGCTTAGAAAAAGAATATGGTAAGGAGTGGTTGAGGGGGTAAAGTTTGCTTTTGGGGGCTGCATTGCGCAACCACCCAAGAGCAGCACCCCAAAAAGGGGGAGAAGTGGAGTTTTCACTAGCGGAACTCTTCACCACTTAGGATTCGATACCATCGTTTGCCATCAAGCTTAAGCTCCATGCTGACTTGGCAAAGACCATTTTCATAGACGGTTTCAAGAATCTCGGCGTTGCGAATGACTGCAAGCACTTTGGTTTTGACCGTTGAGTTTTTAATCATCACATCGCGCACGGTGTCTTGTGCATTGACGCGGATACCATACATTTTTTCACCAATTTGGCGATACGCATCGACAATCGCGGCACGTTTTGCAAGCGCCATTGCTTGTGCGGGGCTAGAGGTGTTTTCGGGTGCAACACCAAGCCCAACAGCGGTAAGCTCGATCATGCTTGAAGGAGCGATGATTGGAGCGTTTGGAATCACATACTCATCAGTTGAGATTTGATTCACATTTTGTGAGCGGTATGTATTCCTATCAGGATACATAGGCGCAGATTGAATCGTTGTGGTTGTCTGCACGGTTTCAAGGGGCATTGTTGTGCGAATATTGTTATTCACAGGTTGTTGAATGCCGGCACTTGGAGCCATTTGAGGAGCGGTTGCAGGAACAGGGTTCATTCCAGCAGTTGCACCAAACACGAACGCACTAGAGGCAGTGAATACTAACAGAGACTTTTTCATTGTCTATCCTTTGTTTTGATTTGTTTCAAAGGTTGTAGCAATCTCTGTTCCACTTTTGTGTTTTAGCCTACATCAGCCTCTAGCAGGGCATCTTCAAGCATATCATCATGGGTTTTTTTGAAAATTTGCAAGTCGCGTTTGAAGATTTTGCGCGCTTCTTTGAAAAAATCGTTGATGTCATTTTTTGGAATCGCGAGCGCACACATCATCACAATTTGCAGATAAAAGCCAATGCTCCCACCCATTAAAATCCCCCAATAGGGCATTTGTTGTTTGAGAAACTGCAGTTTTGCCGAGGCTGTGTCGAGAAACACAAACAATTCTTCTTTGGTTTTCACATCGTCATCAAACAGGGTTGCAAGCATTTTGAAAAACTGATCGCCCTTATTCTTATAATATGCAGTAACCGGCTCAAAAAAGGCAAGCTCGGAATCGCGGCTAAAAAAGCCTTTAAATTCTTTCACCGCACTTTTTTTGTCGATTTTATTGAGGCTAAATGCGTCTGGTTCATAGGGTTGTGCGCCTTGAATATACGCACCTTCACCAAGGTTAAGCGTTACATTGGGTTCAAAAATGCGCAGCACAGCTTCAATATTGTCTTTTGAATTGAGATAGAGCGAATCGCTATATACAGGCTTGTCTTTGTTGGGGCGCACAGGCAGGCTATCGGGCGGCAAATCGCCAAGCTCAAAAGTCTTTTCATCGCCATAAAACGAATCTTTGGCATGTTTGGTCGAACCGATAATGTATCCGCAATCAAGCCCGCATAAAATCACATCGCTTCCTGCCATTGCCGCGAGCGAAACAGCGGCGTTCCCCACAAAAGGCGAAGCACCGATGAGGCGAATGCGCGGTTGGTGAATCTCGGCTGCACAACTTCCATCGCGCGAAAACAAAAAGCTTTCGTCAAACAGCGCAAGCACTTTTGGATTGACAAGGCTCGCACAAACAAGCGTGATTCCACGCAAGTCTAGCCCTTCAAAGGCTGTATGCAGATAGTCGGTGCGCTCAATCTCAAACTGAAAATCGGGCTTGATTCCATAGCGCAACAAGGGTTTTAGCGCTGTGCCACAACTAAAGATAATCATGCGATTCGCGTTTGCCTTGATAAACGGCAACAGCGCATCAAGACTTGGACCATTGCCCACAACGCAAATGGGCGCGGGCAGGCGGATTCCGCTTGCAAAAAATGGGTTTTGTAACAGATATTGTCCTTTTGTGTTATGGTGGTAGCGCATGTTTGCGAGCGCGTTTTTGATACCGATGAGTTCATCATCAAATGTCCCCCAGCCACGCGCGTTTGCTGCATAGACACCCTTGATAATATCGCGCGCACCTTGCAGTTTTGGGGTGTCATAGAGCATAAGCTCAAGCCGCAGATAGTTTGCGCTGATTTTGCGCTCGTCAAAGAATTTGACAATGTTGTTTGTGTTGAGAAATGAGCCAATAAATAGGCAACAAGCATTATCGCGCACTTGCCCAAATAACGCGGGATAATCGACAAAATAGCATGAGATTCGGAACAAATCAATCGATTCTTCAAAAATCAAAAGCGCGTGGATTGTTTGGTAGCGCTCGCGCAACGCTTCAAGCACAAGCCCCCCACCAAGCCCAAGCAAGGTGAGCGTGGGCAAAAACCCAGCGGGCAAGTGCATTCCCTCGCGCATAATCCCAAACGAGATTGCCGCATAGCAGAGTGCGTTGTAGATTTTGCTTGTAATCGGAAAGTCTTTTTTCTTCAAATATCCAATTTGTAGGTTATTGGTATAAAGCTTCCACATTGGGTGTGTGAGCGGGCTGTCGCTAAGGTTTTTTGCGCCTTCAACCATTGTATATTTGCCATCGATTTCAGGGAACATTAATGTTTTGTCTTTGAGATTGAGAATATTCAACCCCTTTGCGTCAAACAAAAGGTTATATTCGGTTGGTGCTTTTGAAAGGTTGGCAAACAGCTCGGGTTCGCGTTGCTCGAAAAACTCGAGGTTTTTCATCATACGTTCTTTAATCGCTTCTTCAATTGCAGGAATATCATTGCTGCTTAGGAGTTCAAAAAACTCGCCAAGCTCGGCGCTACTTTGAGAGCTTAAGCCTTTTTTAACTAATTCTTCAAGTTCTTGCAGCGCTTCTGTGTTTGCCTCGTTTGAATCAAGCGGAACACCAAAGACCTCATCAAAATTTTCAGGTTTTTCGTTTTCGCTCATACCACCTCCTCGTCTGTAAAAATTGGAAAATCGCTTGGAATCCCCATTATTTCGTCATTGCTTTTGCAATCTAAAAAGGTTTTGTCCATAAAGGTTTGCGCGTGCAGGTTCATAAACGCGCTGCGCAAAGACACAAACAATTCTTTGTTTTGCGTCTCGAGCGTTTTGAGCATTTGTTTGGTTGCCTCGCGCACATGCGGGGGTTTGTCGTGGATTGCGGGGCAATTGCACATTGGGGTTTGTAGGTTGTTGGTTGCAACAAAGTCAATCATCTGCCGCTCGCGCAACCAAATCAGCGGGCGAATGACGATAAGCCCATTTGTGGCGCGGTAGAGCGGGGGCATTGAACGAATCGCACCATTATAAGAGAAATTCATAAAAAAGCTTTCGACCGCATCATCGAGATGATGCCCGAGTGCAAGTTTGTTATACCCGCCCTCAAGCGCTTTGCTATATAGCGCACCGCGCCGCATTCGCGAACAAAAGCTGCAAAAGCTGCTTTTGCCGCGCCGCTTTTCTTGCATGATTGCCATAATATCGGTACGATAGACTTCATGTGGAATCTCGTTTTGCTCGCAATAGCGCTCCAGATAGCTAAAGTCTTCGCCGATTCCATAATCGATTGTAACCGCTTTAAAGCTAAAAGGGTAGGGTGCATGTTTTTTGTGTCGCGCAAGCAGAGTGGAAAGCAATAGCGAATCTTTGCCGCCGCTTAGCCCCACAAGGATTTTGTCGTTTGCGCTTATCAGCCCAAAATGCGCGTTTGTGCGCCCAAAGGTGCTGATGATTTTTTTGCTAATTTGAATCATTGCAAAGTCTCCGCAATCGTTTGTTCGGTGATAAGGGAGGCATTATAGCGAATCACAACCTGTTTTTCTGTGTGGTTGATATAATATTCGCTGACACCATTGAGCGCTTGGAGTTTTGAGAGTTGTGCCAAGTTTGATTCGTCTTTAAACATATAATAAAACACACCCAATTTTTGGGGCGAATCTAAAAACCGCAGGGTAAGCAGCCACAGCGCGCAAAGCAAAATGATTGCGATAACAAGCGTTGAGGTTTGCAACGCAAAAAACAAAACCGAGCCAAGATAGCCACCAAAAAACGAGCCAAGGTAGCCACAAGAAGTGAGGATTCCTAGCGCTTTGCCTTTTTGGTGGGCTTTGCAATAGCGGCTTGCAAGCGATTGTAAGATGGGTTCATGGAAGCAAAACCCGATAAAGAAAATCACCCCACCAAGCCAAAGCAATATAACACTTTCGCCGCCTAGCAACAAACAGAGATAGGCGATGATAAAGAAAACGATTCCAAGTGCTAGCACCATTTTAAACTTTCCGCGCTTTTCGGTAAGGATTGCCGCAGGAGCCATAGCCACCACGCCCAAGATTGCAGCGGGGACATAGAATTGCCACATTGATTCTTTGGCGATTCCTGCTGCTAAGAGCTGAAGCGGAAGCACCAAAAACGCAAATGTCATCAGCATTTTTTGCAAAAAATTGCTCGCGTTCATAATCCAAAGGTTTTTGTTGAAGCCATCGGTTGATTTTTGAGTATATGAAAATTGGACATGTGCGACATTTGGCACAAAAAAGAGCAGCAACAGCGAGAGCGCGCTAAGGATTGCCGCAAGGGTAAAGAGGTTGCTTGCGTCTTTTTCGAGGCTGCCGATAATCATTGCAAAAGCAAAACTTAGCGAGATTGCCGCACCCATTGTTGCCATTGCTTTTGTGCGGCGCGTTTCGGGGACGACATCGGCAACCATTGCGCTCACCACGCCCCCGATTGCCCCCACACCCTGCAAAAGCCGCCCAAAAACGAGCATTTGTGCGCTTTGCGCAAACGCACACAGCAGCGAACCGATGATGAAAATCACGATTCCAAGCGCGATGAGCGGTTTGCGACCATATTTGTCGCTTAGCGACCCAAAGGGGATTTGGAACACAACTTGCGAAAGGGCATAGACACCCATTGCAAGCCCAAACAACAGAGGTGTCCAGTCTTCAAAACTCATCACATAGAGCGCCAACAAGGGCATCACCACAAATAGCCCAAAAAAGCGACAGGCAAGAACTAGACTTAATAATGCGACATTCATAAACGCGACCCTTCTAGCAAATGGGCGATTCTAACATATTTTTGCTCGGTGTTTCCTTAGCCCATTGCAATCATGTTATTTTATATTTTTAAGGTTTTATTCAGCGGGGGGGGGGGCATAATTTGAGTATTGTTATTGCGGAGGAATGTATGGCGAAGAAGATTAAGTTTAATTTGCATTGTAATGGGCAAAAGATTGCCAATATGGAAAGCTTGCGTGAGAATTTTAACCTTGAAGATATTGTTGAGCATTTTCAGAGCGGGAGGTTGCAAAGGTGGCTTGAGGCTCATGGGCTTGCAAGAGAGCTTGAAAAAGTCAAAGCGATTTGTGCAGACGATATTGCGCAGATTGCCAAAGTTTTAATCAAAGCTTTTGATATTGAGATTTCAAATTCAGAGGAAGAAGAGGCGGTTTATGATATTCAATATTTGCAAAAGCGCAATGAGTTTTTGCAAAAAATTGGGAATGCTAAAGAGAAGCATAGACAACTCATCACAGAGTATCATCATGGTTTTTATCAGCTATTGAGGCAAATTTTAGAAAATCCGACCGACAAAATTTTAATTAAGAAAAACCTTCAGGCGATTGCCGAAGAGTATTTTAACTTGGTATTACTCTATCGAAACTCGTTCGTTTGGATTCTCAGCGAACGCGCTCCATTTGCATTGTTATTGTCGTTTGGCATCGATTCCTTTGAAAAATTATGGCGCATTGGATTAGTAGAGAATGGAGAAGAAGCTACTGCTTGTTCAAGGCTGTATGGTATTGATTATGAAGGTACATATTTTACAGATAATATTAAATACTGTGCTGAAGTTATTGCAAGTTTGCTTGGTAAAAAAGAAATCATTGATGAGCTTGTGAGTCATGGCTTATTAATAAACTATACCAATGATACAGAGGGTAATTGGCAAGACCTTGAACCACGAAGCAAAAGATGTCTTATTTTAAGTGTTAGTGGTGGCAATGTTGCTTCTATGGTTGCAGATGGTGAAGTTACTAAAGCTACTCCTCATTTTGATATTAACGGAAAATTCTTGATTTTTAATGGTCTCAAGTTTCAAACGACACGAACCTATTGTTTATTGTATATGGAGCTGTAAAATGAAAAACCCAAAAGAGCTTTTAAGTCATTATGTGTATTCTTTGTCGCCTATTATCTATGTGTTACATTTTGATTTTGATATTGTTGATAGGTTGATTTGTAGGCTTGCAAAAGAGCATGGACGCGAAGTGTTTGAGTTTCATAATGCGTTGGGCGAAATAGATTTTAAAAATAAATCAGCCTTATCAGCATTTGGAGAGCAAAAAAGCCTTGAAGCTTTTTTGATAGATATTGACAATCGTGCTCGCATAAAAGACATCGAATCAGGAAGCTATCGTGAAATCTTTGTGGTGCTCAAAGACATCAATGAAGACTTACAAAACGAAAAGGTTCTTGCAATGCTCAAACGCATGGCAAACGATAATCTCACGCGTGAGAATTATTCGGTTTGCGTCTTTGTTGTGGGTGTTGGATTGCGGATTCCAAAAGAGATTGAACCCTTTATTACGCTTTTTGAATTTCCGATGCCAAATGTGATAGAGATACAAACACTCATGGAACAATTTGCAAAAGATTATGGAATTGACATTAATCAAAAGGATTTGGACGAACTTTCATTATTGCTCAAGGGTTTAAATGAATTTCAAATCAAACGAATCTTGACACTTGAATACCAAAAGAATGGCGACATCACAGAAAAAAGCAAGGATTTGATTCTTGTTGAAAAGAGGCAATTTATTAAAAAGGCTGGCATGCTCGAGATTATTCATGTTGCAGAAAGCATTGAGGATTTGGGAGGGCTATGGAATCTCAAAAAATGGCTTAGAAATAAGGCAAAAATCATTAAGAATCTCGACCAAGCAATCAAGTGTGGAGTAGATATTCCAAAGGGTGTGATGATAGTTGGAATGCCCGGTTGTGGCAAGAGTTTGGCAGCAAAAGTATGTGCAAAGCTGTTTGAGATTCCGCTAATTCGACTCGATGTTGGCAAGCTTTTGGGCAAATATGTTGGAGAATCAGAAACAAATATGCAAAAGGCTTTGCAGCTGACCGAAGCGATTAATCCATGTGTGCTGTGGATTGATGAGGTTGAAAAAGCGTTTGCAGGCGTGGGAAAAGGTGGCGGACATGAAGTTACAACACGGCTTTTTGGGCAATTTTTGACATGGATGCAAGAAAAAAATAACTCTGTATTTGTTGTTGCAACAGCAAATGATCTTTCAAGCATGCCTCCAGAATTTTTGCGCAAAGGTAGGTTTGATGAACTCTTTTTTGTGGATTTACCAAACCGAGAAGAGCGCAAGGAGATTTTACAACTGCATTTGCGCAAACGCAAGCAAAAAACAATCGATGTCTTTAGTCTTCTTAAAGACACAGAGGGTTTTAGCGGTGCAGATTTGGAATCGGTTGTCAAAGAGAGCATTGAGCGTGCCTTTATTGAAAAAGATTCAAATGCAAATCGTTTGAATCTCAATATTGAAATATTACATGAAACTATCAAAGATACTAAAAGTATCTCGGTAACACTCAAAGAAAAGATTGAAAGTTTGCGCAAGAGTGTTGCGGCTATGGATATTAAACCAGCAAGTCTTGCAGATTGATAATGACAAAAGGAGAAACGATGTTGCAAAAGTTATACTTATGGATTGATGAAAAATACCAACAAAAAATTAGCGAAAGAGAGGCAAAAGCGTTTCAAGAGATTATGGAACGATTTGTGCAGAGCTATGGCGAGCATAAAAGCACAATGGAGTTGCAACAATGGCTTTGTATGAAACTTCAAGAGGAATTGCCCGAGTATTCTAAACAAAATATAGAGACAATGGCTGATGAAATGATTCGGTCTTTGGAACAAACCGAGTCAAAAAAGCGTGAATTGCAAGAAGCAAGAATAAATGGTGTGAGTACGGGTGCATGGCTTGCATATCAACTTGAAAGTTATCAAAAAACCTATACAAAAGAACAAAACGATTCTCTTAAGACAAGTAGTTCTTTTGCTGCAACAGACAATAACACCCAATACCTGCAAGAGATTGATAATGCCCTTGATAAAGCGAATGAAGAAATGGTGGAGATGGTTACAACAAAAACAGGAAACATCAATCAAAACCCCAACCTTGATGGCTTTGTTGCCGAGCAGCACCATGTAGATACCTTTAATATCAATGCAGAAACGAGTGGTAGCCCTTATCGAGCAAGAGTTGTTGGTAGTAATGGAAAAGATTCTGTGGATATTGAGATTATCGACAAGAGAACAGGCAAGGTTGTTAAAACATACCAGTCAAAATATTGCAAAAATGCCAAAGCAACAGAGAGCGCAATCAATAAGGGTGATTATAGCGATCAAGACAAAGTTGTTCCCAAAGGACAAGCCGAAGAGATTAATGCGAATGGAGGCGATGTTAGCGAAGTTATCGAAGCACCTGATGGCACAAAAAGCGAGCCATTAAGCAAAGATGAAGCCAAAGATATGCAAAAAGAAGCACAAAGTGGGAATCTAGATAATGTCTATGATTGGGATAAAGTGAGTGTTAAAGACGCCGCTAAAGGTGTTGCGCAAAATGCTTTAAAAGCTGGAATCATGGGTGTTGGGATTGGTGCTTTAAGTCATGTGGGGGCAAAGTTGATTAAGGGTGAAAAGATTAAAACACAAGAGGTTGTAGCCGAATCGCTTAAAAGCGGAGCAGATTTTGGGGTAAAAACCGCAGCAGCTGGAGCATTAAAAGTTGCAGCAGAAAAAGGAGTTTTTACGACAACACTTAAGGGCGTTTCCTCTGCAACATGGACAAATGTTGCGTTTGTTGCGATAGAAAATATGAAGATTTTAGCAGACATGGGTAGGGGCAAAATGAGCGTAGAAGAAGGAATCGATAAAATGGGCGAAAGCACCGCAGCTGCTGTGGGAGGAATAGCAGCAGTTGCTAAGGGAACAGCGATTGGTGCAAGCGTTGGCACTGCATTTGCTCCTCCTGTGGGTACAACCATTGGTGCTTTTGCAGGAAGCATTGTGGGCTACATGGCAGGCAGCGAGGTTGGCAAAGCGGTTTATGAGGGTGCAAAAGTTGCAGCAAAGCAGATTGTTGAGCGGGTCAAATCTGTTACACAGGGTATTTCCAAAGGCTATAATGCGATGAAAAATAAATTGACAAAGCTGTTTTCGTAGCTATAATGAAAGCTTTGTTATTCTATCGCAAACATCTCACAGAGTATTAGGCTAAGTTGTTGAGCAATTTTTGGGTCTAGAGTGGTGATTTTTTGCCCAAATCTCTGTATAGAAATACAACGAATCTGGTCGCATAAAATCTTTGCTTTTTTGTCTAGGAGTGTTAAGGAAATGCGGTAGGGAGCATTGAAGCTTTTGCTTGTGATTGGGGCGATGAGTCTCGTATTAAGGTGATTGAGTTCATTGGGAGAAATAATAACGCAGGGTCGTGTTTTTTGTATCTCTGCACCAATAGTTGGGTCAAGATTGACCCAATAGACATCAAACTGCTGCATTACCATTCCCAAATATTTTCCGAATCGATATGTAAAAATTCAGATTCTATATCCATATTTTTATGTTGCGGTTTATCCCAACCTTGCCTTAATTTTTTGTGTTTTATGGGCTTCAGGAGTAAGCCATTTTGTGTTAAAACCAAATCAATCATTGTGTTTGCAAGTTTCGCCTCTTTAATGAGATGTTTTGGAATCCGAATGCCTTGCGAATCGCCAATTTGTATCAAACTTGTCATTTGCTTTCCTTAATGTCGGTGCAACCCACATTCTTTATGGTCAGGGTCTTCCCACCACCAGCGCCCCGCACGAATGCTTTCGCCCGCCTTAATCGCGCGGGTACATGGCGCACAGCCAATGCTCGCAAACCCTTGCGCATAGAGCGGGTTTTGGGGCAGTTTGCGTGCGTTGGCATACTCCCACACCGCCGCATCGCTCCAGTCAAACAGCGGGTTAATTTTTTGCAACCCAAATTGCAAATCATTTTCAACCAGCCCAACTTGCGCACGCGTAACCGATTGTGCAGCGCGAATCCCACTAATCCAAGCGCTCGCACCCTGCAATGCGCGCCTAAGCGGCAAAATCTTGCGCATATGGCAGCATTCCTTGCGCTTTTCCAAGCTTTCGCGCATTCCCCACTCACCAATCTCGCGTTCAACTTTGGCAAGCTCCTCGCCCTCAACCCTAAAACTCTGAATATTGATATGAAAAAACTGCTCAACCTCGCGTTGGTGTTGATAGCTCTGTGCAAACAGCTTGTGTGTGTCGAGCGTAAAAACCACAATTTGTGGCAAGATTCCAAGCCGCGCGAGCATGTCAATGATAATCACATCTTCAATTTGGTGGCTAAAAGCAAGCTTAATCTGCCCATTAATTGCGCGAATCGCCGCGCAAAGCCGCTCGCTTGATTGTTCAAATGACATATTCGCTCCATTCCTCGTTTTGGTTAGAATACCCGCGCAGATTCAAAAATTTAAGATACACAAACTCGGGTTGTTGTGCCTTGATTTCGCTCCATTGGGTTTTTGAAATCTCTGCTTCAATCGGTTCGCTGTGCTGTTTTTTGTCAGCAAGAGCAAGCATCAGCCGAACGCGCGCGCCTAAGATTCTGTGGCTTAAAATCTGTGCGCGGTTTGTGCCTTCTTCTAGCGAAACCTCGATTTCATGGGGGCGAATAAAGAGCATGTCGTTTTCGCTTGCTTGTTTGGCGATTCTACCCGAAAAGAGATTGACATTGCCCAAAAAGCTATAGACAAATGGGTTTGCAGGCTGCTCATAGACATCTTCAGGCGTGCCAATCTGTTCGATTTTGCCTTTGTTCATAATCACAATCTCATCGCTGACTTCAAGCGCTTCTTCTTGGTCATGCGTTACAAACACGCTTGTGATGTGAATCTCATCATGCAGCTTGCGCAGCCAGCGGCGCAAATCTTGGCGCACCTTTGCGTCAAGCGCGCCAAAGGGTTCATCAAGCAGCAAAATCTTGGGTTCAACAGCCAGCGCGCGGGCGAGCGCCACGCGCTGCTTTTGCCCGCCGCTAAGCTCGTTTGGGTAGCGGTGGCTCATCGCATCAAGTTGCACCATGTGCAAGAGTTCCATAACTTTTTGGCTAATCGCCTCTTTGCTTGGGCGCAGCGCGCGCGGGCGCACCCGCAGCCCAAAGGCGATGTTGTCAAACACATTCATATGCTTAAACAGCGCATAATGCTGAAACACAAACCCAACCCCACGTTCTTTTGTGGGTGCGTTGGTAATGTCTTTGCCAAAAAACGAAATATGACCGCTATCAGGCTCTTCAAGCCCAGCAATGATTCGCAACAAGGTTGTTTTGCCCGAGCCGCTTGGTCCAAGCAGCGCGGTGAGCTTGCCCTCTTCAATCTCAAGGTTGATGTTCTCAAGCGCAACGAATTGTTCAAAGCGCTTGCTAATTTGTGAAATTTTAATCCCCATTCTCTAGCCTTTTAAATCTTGCTTGGAATCATATCCAATAAAGCTAATGCGAAAATTAAAGAGCGCTAGAATCGAGAGAATTGCTATTTTATAAACTCTACTATCTCACTAAAATTTTTACGCAATTGCTTGCTTTGTGGGTCAATCCGATAGCCAAAAGTCAGTAGATGAGCGGTATTAAATTCGCCACTTGCATAGCTTGGCGAATGTTTGCGCAAAAATTTATCAAGCGCTGCAACTTCAAAGCCCTCGATAGCACAAGAATCAATTCCAATATACGCCGCAGCAGTCATCATATTTGCGCTTGCAATATAAACCTGCATACGCGCCCAATCCTCAATCCTTTCACCCCAACCAAGCGCGTAGTCATTAAAAAAAGCAAGCACTTTTTGCAGCTTTTCAGCATTGCCATGTGTTTTGCGTTCAAACGATTGCGCAAGATAGGGGCTGCCTTTTTTAAAAGTCGCTGCTTTGCGCGCGAGCAACACCACAACATGCGAAGCGGTTGTGATTTGGGGTTGGTCCCAACAAATGGGGCGCAGCTCTTCTTTGATGGTTTGGTTAGTTATCACAACAAACTTCCATGCTTCAAGCCCAAAAGATGAAGGCGATTTGCGCCCCGCCTCGAGGATAAAGCGCATATCATCATCTGAAACAACGCGTTGGTCGTCAAAGCGCTTGCATGCGTGGCGAAAATCCATTGCTTTGGTGAATCGATTCATTATGAGTCCTTTATTGCTTTTTGCTTCAATGCGTGATTCTAACCCAGAAGAGTAAATCAACGATGCGGGGGCTTATAATGAATATCTATTTACTAATGAATATAATATTAAAGAATAGCAATTCTCTAAAAAATAATCTAAAATCCCTTGTATAACGCATTTTATTAGCCTATCTTGAAAATATCATAATCAAAAAAATTGGCAAAATATATTGAATATTTTAGTAATATTAAAGAAAACTATGCTATGATTGCACTTTATCATTTCAAAAAGGAGGTTCTTATGGAACTCAAAAAAATAACAAGCAGCCTTGCATTGCTTTCTGCGCTTAGTTTTGCGGCAGATTATACTTTGCTCAATGTGTCGTATGACCCCACACGCGAACTCTACAAAGAGTATAATATTGCGTTTGAAAAATATTACAAGGCAAAAACAGGCGATAATGTCAAGGTTTCACAATCCCATGGTGGTTCGGGGACACAAGCACGAAGCGTGATTGATGGCTCGCCAGCAGATGTCGTAACGCTTGCTTTGGCGTTTGATATTGACGCAATTGTGCAAAAAAGTGGTAAAATTCCAAGCGATTGGCAAACGCGTTTGCCGCATAATAGCTCGCCCTATCTCTCGACAATCGTCTTTCTTGTGCGCAAGGGTAACCCAAAAGGCATCAAAGATTGGAGCGACCTTGTTCGCGATGATGTCAAAGTCATCACCCCAAACCCAAAAACATCGGGCGGTGCGCGGTGGAATCACCTTGCTGCGTGGGGTTATGCGCTCAAAGCCAACGCAAACGATGAGCAAAAGGCGCGAGATTATATGATTCGGCTCTATGAAAATGTCCCAGTGCTCGACACAGGTGCGCGCGGCGCGACAAACACCTTTGTAAAGCGCGGGGTGGGCGATGTGCTGATAGCATGGGAAAACGAGGCGCTTTTAGCGGTTGAGAAAATTGGCAAAGGCAAATTTGACATCATTACACCCAATATTAGCATTCTTGCCGAACCCCCAGTTTCGATTGTTGATGCGGTTGTGAAACAAAAAGGCACAGAGGCTGTGGCTGAAGAATATTTGCGCTATCTTTATGAAAAAGATGCACAAGAGATTATTGCAAAAAATTTCTATCGCCCAAGCGACCCCGAAGTTTTTGCAAAATACACCCACTATTTCAAGCCTATCGAGTTTTTCGATATTTCGCTTTTTGGGGGTTGGCAAGAAGCCCAAAAGCGCCATTTCAGCGATGGCGGCGAGTTTGACAAAATTTTTGAAGTCATCAAAAGCAAAAAATAAACACCCAAGGAGGTTGTGAAATGCGTTTTGTGCAGCCAAGTATTTTGCCCGGTTTTGGGCTGTCGTTTGGAATCGGCATTGCCTATATGAGCCTGCTTGTTCTTCTGCCGCTTGCTGTGTTGGTGGTGTATAGCACCCAAATTGGAATCACCGCTTTTTGGCACACAATCAGCGACAAACAAGTTTTAAACGCACTTGTTTTTTCGCTCACAACCTCTTTTTGCGCGGCGCTCATCAACCTTTGTTGCGGCTTTGTGGTTGCGTGGGCGCTTGCGCGGTATGACTTTTTTGGCAAGCCGCTGATTGATGCGCTTGTCGATTTGCCCTTTGCGCTGCCCACAGCGGTTGCAGGAATCGCGCTTGCATATCTGTTTAGCACCAATGGTTTTTTGGGTGGGGTCATCGACTTTTTTGGCGAATCGCGCAAAGACTTCATCGGCGTTTGCGCCGCGCTTGTGTTTATCGGGCTGCCCTTTGTGGTGCGCACGCTCGAACCCGTGATTGAAGATTTAGATTCGCAAAGTGTCGAGGCGGCGCGCAGTCTTGGTGCAAACTTTGCCCAAACCTTTATGTTTGTCATTCTGCCCTCGCTGCTTCCTGCCGCGCTCACAGGCTTTGCGCTTGCTTTTGCGCGGGCAATTGGCGAATATGGCTCGGTGATTTTTGTCTCGAGCAACATTCCATTTGAGAGCCAAATTTTGCCTGTGGTGATTGTGGGCAAAATCGAATCCCATGACTATGTCGGTGCAAGCGTTGTGGGCGTGTTTATGATATGCGTCTCGTTTGTGCTGCTGCTTGGCATCAACGCATTACAAAAATGGGGGCGACAATGAATGTCGAACCCAAATTTCTCAAACCCTTTTGTGTCGCGTTTTCGTTTTTGTTTTTTGCACTCTTTTTGGTGTTGCCGCTACTCACGCTTTTTCTCGAGGCTTTTAGCGAAGGTTTTAGCGCATACATCGCGGCAATTTGTGAAGAAAACACCCTCAAAGCCATTCGCCTCACGCTTATCGTTGCGCTGATTGTCTTGCCACTCAACAGCATTTTTGGAATCCTGCTTGCCTATTGTATTGCAAAATTTGAGTTTAAGGGCAAAACAATCCTCACAACCTTGCTCGAAGTCCCCTTTGCTATTTCGCCTGTTATCGCCGGGCTAATGTTTGTGCTGCTGTTTGGCAGCAGTGGAATCTTTGGCAAAACACTCGATTCGCTAGGAATCCAAATCATGTTTGCCTTGCCTGCAATCGTGCTTGCTAGCGCGTTTATCACCTTTCCATTTATCGCAAAAGAGCTAATACCGCTGATGAGCGAGCAGGGCAAAGAAGAAGAAGAGGCAGCGCTTAGCCTTGGCGCAAATGGTTGGCAAACTTTTTGGTATGTAACCTTGCCCAATATCAAATGGGGGTTGTTCTATGGAATGGTTCTCACAAATGCGCGCACAATGGGCGAGTTTGGGGCGGTTGCAATCGTAAGTGGCAAGATTGTTGGAATCACCACAACCATGCCACTTTATATTGAGATTCTTTATAATGAATACGAATATATCAGCGCATTTGCGATTGCAACCTTGCTCACCTTGCTTTCGATTCTAACACTCGTGCTTAAAACTTTGATTCGCCATTTCGAATCGCACAGCGCCTAGCCAAAAGCCGCCGCGGTTTTGTGCGCAAACGCGCGCACTTGCGAATCAATTTTGCCAAGAGAATCGCGCGTAATGGTGGTTGTTGCAAAGTGTTCAAGGCATCGTTGCACGATGATAGCAATCTGTGTAAAAACAATATGTTCTTGCAGATAAAGCCCCACAGCAACTTCATTGGCAGCATTAATAATCACGCCCAATGCAGGATTTGCAAGCAGCGAATCTTTGAGATTCCAAAGCGGGTAGCGCTGTGTGTCGATTGGTTCAAAGCGCAGCGGCGGAATCGCGCACAAATCAAGCGATTCAAAAATTGGTGTGGTTTGGTGTTGCAGCTGCTGTTGTAGCGCGTCTTTGCCAAGCAAGGCATACGCAATTGGCAAACGCATATCATTTTTTGCCAAATGCGCACTAAGGCTGCCGTCATGGTATCGAACGAGCGCATGTACAAGCGAGTTGCGCTCAATCACCGCGTTAATCTGCTTTGAGCCAAACAACCAATAGGCTTCAAGAACTTCAAACAGCTTGTTTGCCATTGTTGCGCTATCGATTGTAATTTTGCGCCCCATTTCCCAGTTTGGGTGGCGCAAGGTGTCGGCTGCTTTTTGGCTCACCAGCGCAAGCAACGGGACATCGCGCACAGCGCCACCGCTTGCTGTAAGAATCAGCTCGGCAAAGGGTTGGCTGCTTTGTAGCAAAAACCACAGGCTAAAATGTTCGCTATCCACAGGGATAATGCGACTACAATCAATCCACGCACCCCCAACAACTAAGGATTCTTTGTTGGCAAGCGCAATGGTTTTGTTGAGCTTTTGTGCGCAAAATGTTGGCTCAAGCCCCAAAAACCCGCTCAAAGCATTCAAAACCAGCGAGGAATGCGATTCGGTGATTGCTTTGAGGATTCCCTCTTTGCCTACAAAAACCGCCTCGAGCGAGGAAGTATCGATTGAATCAACCAAATCTTGGTGTGCCACAACAGCAAATCGTGGGCGAAATTGGCGAATCTGCTCGTTAAGCAAGGTGGTGTTTGTGCCTGCAACCAGTGTTTCGATAGGGAGGGAGAATGTTTGTGCGATTTTGAGCGCGTTGCAGCCAATCGAGCCTGTCGAGCCGAGCAAAATCATGCGAGAATCCATAAAAAGAGTGGATAGAATACGATAATTGCAAATAAATAGCCATCGATTCTATCAAGTACGCCGCCATGCCCGGGCAAGAGCGTGCCGCTGTCTTTGACACCCGCAGCGCGTTTGAGAGCGCTTTCGTATAAGTCGCCAAAAACGCCCGCAACCGCTGTGGCACACGCGAGCAGCAAGCTAGGCAGCCAGCGCATTTCGACCCACCACATATACGCAAAAAGCCCACCAAGCAATGTTGCAATACCGATTCCAATTGCCGCACCCTCGATGGTTTTGTTGGGTGAGCTTTTGCAAAGTGGGTGCGTGCCAAAGAGCTTGCCGCCAAGCAGCGCAAAGATGTCGCTACAACCAACGATGATAATCAGCAAAAACAATGACGCGATTCCAAACTGTGTGTAGGCTGCAAGCAGCATAATAAACGACACACTCGGATAAAGCAGCGGCAAGATGAGATTTGGCGAACCCTTTTGGGTAAAGCCCTGAAACGCAGCGCAGCACATGAGCAAAAAAAACAAGACAAAGAATGTGTAGAGTGGCGAAGATTGCACAAGGATTGCGCCAAGCCACAACAAAGCACCAAGAAGCATGACAAGTTTTGAGAAGTCTCCAAGATAGAGCTTGCTTGCCTCGTAGAGCGCCAAAAAATAGACGATTCCAAGAAAGAGCCACAGCACCGCAAAGCTGTGCATTGCCCCCACAATGCCAACAAGCAGCAGCAGCGCAAAAGCGGTGTAGAATCGTTTGGGGTCGATTGATTTGAGGGTTTGCCAAGCATTTTTTTGTGTGTTTTGCATGGGTTATCCTAATATTGTCATAAATTTTTCGGGCGAGATGTGTTGCAACCACGAAAGGTCAAAACCCGCAATCTGTGCGCTACACAGCGCAAACACAGCCAACGAAAGGTTGCCAATTGTTTTGTCGATGATTCCACCTGTGCGAAAGCGCAAACGATAGGGCAACAAGGCTTTGTTTTTGCTGCTAAAAGGCAGATAGATTGGGCAGCCACTTTTGGTTAGCATATCGCCGATAATATGCAGATAGCAACCCACAACAAGCCCAAAAAGCGCGGCGAGATTCCACGAAAAGGCAGCAAACAAAAAATACAACCCCACACCAAGCGCGAGCGGAAAGAGCAGGGTATGCGTTGCGCCGCGGTGTCCAAACAGCGCTTTGAACGCATGGGAGACAAAAGGTGTTGCTTTGCCAATACGCGATTGCGGCTCGTCAATATCGGGCAGCAGCGCACCAAGCGCCACACCCGAAAGAAACAAGATTGTTGTTTTGTGCGGGATAGAATGAACAAGCGCTTCATAGCCCACAATGCCGCATGCAGCAACACAGAGCGCAAAAGCCACATGGGTTTTACCAAGCATTACGCGCCACCAAATGCGATACTGATTTGCCCGCATACTTCAAACCGCGCGTTGGTGTCGATTTCGTTGGGCGAAAGCACGACAATGCGCATTTCGCTTTGCGAGAGCTTGTCAGAAATAAAGCGGCGCAATTGTTGCGAAATTAGCAAAACAGGCGAGATATTGAGCGCTTGGCGCACGCGGTCGACTTCTTGTTGGATTCCTTGCAAGAGCGCGTTGGTTTCGCCAAGTGTCAAGACGATTTGGCGAATCCGCCCGCTACCATCGTTTTGTTTGTTGAGCAGGTATTGCTCGGTGTCGGGCATAAAGGTGATGATTTTTAGCACTCCATCATCATCTTTGAAAGTATCGGTAATCACGCGTGCAAGCGCTTGGCGCACGCGGTCGACAATATAGTTAAAATCGCCATTGGCAATTGGCAAAACATCAATCGTTGTTTCAAGGATTGTGAGCAAATCGCGGATTGGAATCTGCTCATGCAGCAAGGCTTTGAGAATCTGTTGGATTGTCCCAAGTGGAATCTTGCGCGCTTCTTCGACAACAAGAGGATAGGACTTTGCAAGGTTATCAAGCAGCTTGCTCACATCTTGACGCGTCATAAGGTCTTCGGCATATTGTTTAACAACCTCGACAAGGTGGGTTGAAATCACGGTTGCGGGGTCAATCACCGTGTAACCTTGAATGATTGCTTGGTCTTTAAGCGTTTGGTCTATCCAAAGTGCATCAAGCCCAAAAGCGGGTTCTTTGGTGGGAATCCCCTCAATCTTGCTTGCGTTCATTCCGCCACTGCCTTCAAACGCGAGGAATTTATCAGAATAAATTTTTGCGCCCGCAACCACAACGCCTTTGAGATGAATCTGATATTCATCGGGTGCGATATTGAGGATATTTTTGACGCGCACAACAGGCATCACAAAGCCATATTCGGCAGCGAGATTTTTGCGCTGAAGCTTGATGCGCTCGAGCAAGCCGCCGCCATGTTTTGGGTCGGCAAGTTTGACAAGGTTATAGCCCAAAACAAGCTCGAGCAGCTCAACTTTAAGCGCTTCTTCGAGCAATTCTTCATCGCTTTTTGCTGGGGCTTGGGGTTTGGGCGCGTCTGCGGCGCTAACAGGCGTAAGCGAGCCTTTGTCTTCTGCGCCTGCTTTGCGCTTGCGCCTGCTTTCAAGCGGTGTTGCGCTTGGGTCGCCTGCTTTTTTATTAATCCAACGTTCGATAATCGAGAAAATCCCTGTTTCGTCTTGGCGCGAAAGCAGATATGCCATTGCCAAAAAGAGCATTCCAACAAAGCCAAGCGAAAAAGTTGGCAAGCCCGGAACAAGCGCAAACAGCAAGAGAATCGAACCCACGATAACAAGCACACGCGTTTCGTTGATAAGCTGATTGATAATTCCTTCGGCAAAATTGCCGCTTTCATCGGTTTTGCTTGAGCGCGTAACAACAATACCGGTTGCGGTTGAGACAATCAGCGCGGGAAGCTGTGAAACAAGCCCATCACCGATTGTGAGGATTGTAAAGGTTGAGGCGGCATCTGCCATTGTCATATCGCGCTGGAACACGCCGATAAGGAATCCACCAATGATGTTGATAAAGGTGATGATAATCCCCGCAACCGCGTCTCCTTTGACAAATTTGCTCGCTCCGTCCATTGAACCATAAAAACTCGCCTCTTGTGCAAGCAAACCGCGCAATCGCCGCGCTTCTTTTTCGTCTATTGCGCCCGAACCCACATCGGCATCAATCGCCATTTGTTTCCCGGGCATTGCATCGAGCGTGAATCGTGCAGAAACCTCTGCAACGCGCGTTGAACCATTGGTAACGACCATAAAGTTGATGATGACAAGAATCAAAAAGACGATGATACCAATCACATAGTTGCCGCCCACGACAAATTGCCCAAACGAGGCGATAATCTCGCTGACCGATTCGATTCCATTGTGTCCTTCGCTAAGAATCTGCCGCGTGGTGGCGACATTGAGCGCGAGGCGAAAAAGCGTGATGATGAGCAGAAGTGTTGGAAAGGCGGTAAAGTCGGTGGGTTTTTCGATATAGAGCGCAATGAGGATAATCAGCACCGAAACAGCGATAGAGATTGTCAAAAAAAAGTCGAGCGTCCAGCTTGGCAGCGGAACGATGATAATGGCAATAATGCAGACGATAAATACAACAACCGTGAGGTCTTTTGATTCGCTAATGCCCTTTAAAAAGGGCAATGTACGCTGCAACAAGCTCCTTTTTTCGCTTACCTTTTTATTCTTTGCCAAAAAATCCCCTCGTCATTTTTGAGATACAAAAAGATATGATACAGAATTTAATGTAAAATTTTGCTTTTTGTGCTAGAATTTGAGTTCTCAAAAGGCATGCAGAATGCCCAATACCAATCATAGGAGGTCAGCTATGGCTTTAGATCTGGCGAAAAAGAAAGAGATTATCGCGAAATTTGCGAAAAACGAGAAAGACACAGGCTCATCAGAAGTGCAGATTGCGCTTTTGAGCGAACGCATTAGTTATCTCACAGACCATCTCAAAAAGAATGCAAAAGACCATTCAAGCCGCTTAGGGCTACTCAAGCTCGTTGCGCGCAGACGTCATTTGCTCAAATATCTTAAGCGCAATAATTACGAATCATATAGTTCGCTGATTGCAACGCTCAAAATCAAAGACAGATAGCGCTTTTTGGGGCATTGCCCCAAAAAAGGCGCATGATGTTATGGATTAGGGGGGGGGGCATATTTTGGAGTGTTTTGATGGCTCTAAGCGTGTTAATGGCAAAATAAGATATGACGAGTATGATACTTACAGCAAACACAAGATATGTGTTTCCAATACTACCCACTAAGTTGCCTATCGGAACCGCAAAGAAGATACTAAACACCAATGAAAGTAGGCAAAGCCCAATAGCCGTTCCAATAACATAAAATGTGCTTGGCTTTCTGTAGTTTTTGGTGTAGTTTCTTATGACGATTGCACTATAATAACCATTGTTATTGTTATGGGCAGCTACAGCGACTTTATCGCCTTCTTCAAGCAATCCTGAACATGTTGTGGTTTTAAACATCTGTCCATTAATCTTAAATTCCCATTCCTTGATACCAAGCATTAGGGACATAGCTGACGAACCACTGCTAGTTATATTGCCTATTGAACCTATAGTACTTCTGCTTACTTGAGTTGCTGTGCCACTAAAATACTCATAATATGCCATAGCAGTCCCTACGCCTTAATATCAAGCAAAGTCTGAAAAGTTTCATCGGTGGTGCGCACACTTGCTGCGTTTGCCTCGACACCACGTTGCGAAACCATGCTTTCGGTTGTTGCTTTTGCAAAGTCTGTATTGCTTGATTCGAGTGCGTTATTGACGCCACTTACATTGGTTTGTACTCCCTGAACGCCATTTTGAAGGCTTGTTGAAAGATTGCCGCCGATTGTCATTGTTTGCTCCTATTATGTTGATTGCAAACGCGATTCGCGTTTGCTCTCGGCTGTCGAAGTAATTCGCCAGCCTCGCTAAAGTTATGCGCCAACGGCTGCATGCAGCCTTATGACGCCCCTTGCAGGGGGCGATTGGTGCAAAAACTTTTGTGCGTTTGCTGTCGTGTTCGGAAGTAATTCCGAACACTCCCTAAAGTGATGCGATAACGCCGCGTTCCGCGTCTTTAATCGCTGCCCTACGCGGGCGGCGAAATGTTAAAGGCTAAAGCCTTTTGCTCTCGGCTGTCGAAGTAATTCGCCAGCCTCGCTAAAGTTATGCGCCAACGGCTGCATGCAGCCTTATGACGCCCCTTGCAGGGGGCGATTGGTGCAAAAACTTTTGTGCGTTTGCTGTCGCTATCGGAAGTCAATTCCGCTAGCTCCCTAAAGTGATGCGATAACGTCGCGTTCCGCGTCTTTAATCGCCGCTCTGCGCCGCGGGGCGCAAGGTAAAAGGTTGAAACCTTTAGTTTTTGCCTTGCACCATTGCAAGAAAATCCGCAAGAATTGTCATAGCAATTTAAGGTTATAGCACAAAAAACCTAAAAGCTTTCTAAAAGCCTAACCCTATTTAATCACTCCGCACGCAAACCGCGCACCGCCGCCGCCAAGAGCTGCTGGGTGGTCGTGGTAGTTGTCGCCACCAACATGCACCATTAGCGCATGGTTTTTGATTTCATCAAGTGTTTTGAGCTTTGGAGCAAGCACAGGGGTTGTAACATCGCCATTTGCGTCTGCATAGACAGCGGGCAAATCGCCTTTGTGTCCATTATCGCTCCAAGGGAACGAATGCGCATTTTTCGAATCAGGGTCCCAATGTCCGCCTGCTTTCATTCCAAGCCCTTTTTCGGTTTTGCCGCAATCGGCATTTGCGTGGATATGAAACCCATGCACACCGGTTTTGATGTTTTTGAGATTGGGATAAAACGCAACACCATATTGGGTTTGCACCGCAACAACCTCGCCAACGGGTGTATCGCCCGAATCTCCAAGCATTGCCATTGGAATCACGAGATGTTTTTTCTCGCTTTTGGGGTCATAGAGCTTGGTTTTGTCGGCTTCTGCCGCCAAAAGTGTGCTTGAACCCAAAAGTGCGCCTACGAGGAACATTTGTTTGATGAACTTTGTCTTATTAGCCATTGTTTCTCCTTTGATAAAAGTGTGTGTCATTGTAGCAGATTTCCCCTACTTTTGCGTTTGCCATTGCAAATTTTATTGACATTCGCCTGCGGCTCGTGATAGAATCGCGTTATCTTTTTGTTTGAGGAGTGAGAAATGGAGTTTGATGTTTATTCATCACATGTTTATAATGACGCTGCTGATTTGGACGATGAGGATTTCTGTGAGATTTTAGACAACCCAGAAATGGTTAGCGAACAAAACAACGAGGTTGCGGGCTAAGAATCGCCTTTTTGGATTGCTGCGGTGTTGTTTTCGATAATATCTGCACCGTCTTGCAATCGTTCATGTCCTTTGGTAATCACCTTATCACCCAGCTGTAACGCATCTGTCTGAACACTTTGGACAAGTGCAAGGTTGCCGCTATATTGATTGACTTGCACCTCGACTTTGCGCGCTTTAGAGCCATGTGCCACAAACACAACTGCTGCGCCATTGCTTGGCAAGATTGCATCGCGTGGAACAAGTAAGCCCTCGCTTTGCCCCGAATGCGAGATTTTGACAACTGCTTCAAGCCCTTCGATAAGGTCATCTTGAGTATCAGCAATTGCAAGCTTGATAGGGAATGTGCGCGCTTTGGTGTCGCCAACAGGAATCAGCGCAACGATTGAGGCAGAATAGGGCTTGCCTGCTATGGTTGTGTCGATTTTTTGCCCAATTTTGAGCGAGCGCAACACCGCAAAAGGGACATTCACATTAATTTCGAGCGATGTGAGGTTCGCGATTGTAAAGAGCGAATCGCCGATATTAACCCATTCGCCCAGTTGCACAGAGCGCGAAAGAATGATACCATCATAGGGCGCAATCAATGTTTTTTTGTCTCGTTCTTTTTTGAGCCGCTTTAGCTCGGCAGCAATTGCCCCCGATGCCCCCTCTTGGGCTTTGAGGCTAAATAGCGAATCTTCGTATTCTTTGAACGAAACAGAATTGCTTTTATAAAGGCTCTCGAATCGTTCAAAGTCTTTTTTGCTTTTTTGCAACACTGCTTGTGATTGTTTAAGCAGCGCTTCTTTTGCCAAAATATCTTGATTGAGCAAATCGCTATTGAGCAGCGCAAGTTTTTGCCCTTTTTTGACTTTTTGCCCTTCTTTGACATAAATCGATTCGACAACACCCGAGACTTCGGAAGCAAGGTTTGAACGTTCTTTGAAAAACAGAGTCCCAATGAATTGACTCTTTTCTTTGAGGCTTCCTGCAGACACAGATTGGGTTGCAACAAGTGTTGCAGCGTTGGCAAACGCGAGAAATATAAACAAAGCAAAAACTCGTTTCATCGTTTTTCCTCAAATTTTATTTTGCATACAAGCAAAAGATGTTCCTAGTGGAAGCTCAAATATGGCATGACGAACGAAACCCATGGAATCCCCACAACAAGATAAATTATCATATAAATCACCGCAAAGATTCCGCCTAGCAAGAAGAATTGTGGTCCTTTGATATAGTGGCTACCAAACCACAGCGGCGAACAACCTGTGCCATAGGGTGTGATGATGCCCATAAAGCCCATAGGCAGAATCAAGAGTAGCAAGGTTTGATTGACATCGATATTTGGCACAGCCTGAACGATGGTTACAAAGATGAGCATCACAGCGGTTACATAGGCTGTTCCAGACGCAAAGAAATAGCGCAACCACGAGAACACGAGAATGAGTGCGATAATGGCAAATATTGGCGAGACATCGACAAACATTCCATCAAAAAATTGTGCAAGCCAAGTGATAAAGCCAACATTGTTAAGCCCACCTGCCATTGCAACGAGTGTTCCAAACCAAACAAGCGTGTTCCAAGCGGGTTTGTTGCCCAAGAAATCTTGCCATGTAATCACCTTTGCTGCAACCATTAGCACAATCATCAAAAGCGCTGTGGTGGTTGCGTTGAGGTTATAAATGGCATTTTTTGGGAAAAAGCTGCCCCCAATCCATAAAATAAGCCCAATAAGCGCGATGATAATCATATACATTTGGGGTTTGGTGATTTGCCCAAGCGCGGCATATTTTTCTTTTGCCCACGCAAGGACTTCTTTTGAACCCTTAACCTCGGGTGGGTAGATGATATATGCCAAGATTGGGGTGATGATAAAGAGGATTGCACCCACAGGCAAGAACGCCAAAAACCAATCAAACCAACCCACAACCTGCGCGCCGCCTTTTTGAATCTGTGTGAGAGCGAGCGGGTTGGGCGCTTGCCCAGTGAGAAAGATTGAACTCGACACACACGCGCTTGCTAGCCCCACCCAAACAAGATATGCACCGATTTTGCGTGGGTTTTTGTCAGGATAGCTCTCAAACATTGGGGCGATGTTTGCAACCACCGGATATACCGAACCACCGCTGCGCGCGGCGTTGCTCGGGATAAATGGAGCAAGAATGAGATCAACAATTGCAATCGCATAGCCCAGCCCAAGCGTTGATTTGCCTAGTTTGCTTACAAGGTAGAGTGCAATGCGTTCGCCAAGCCCGGTTTTTGAGAACCCAAGCCCGATTGTGAATGCTGCAAAAATCAGCCACACAACGGCGTTTGAAAACCCGCTAAGCCCCCAATTTATCGCTGCTGCTGCGGTGATGTTTGCATCATCTGCACCCGAACCCTTTGGACCAAGACGAAAGACAACCGCGACAACAACTGCGATAACACCGATAAACGCGGGTGGAATCGGCTCGAGGATTAGCCCAACGATTAAGCCCATAAAGATTGAGAGATAGAGCCATGCGTTTGCGCTGCAGCCCGTTGGCGCTTCTAAGCCCCATAATCGGGGCAAGAGATAGACCACCAAGCCAAAAAGCAAAGGAGCAAATAACTTGATGTAAAAAGTTTTTTCTGTGGATTCCATTGTGCCTCCTTACAAGATTTTGCAATGAATAATTCTTTGCATTATATCAAAAAATTATGACTAAATGGTGCAAAATGTTACGATATGTTACGAGCAGCCAAGAGTAACGATGAAAAAGCACAGGCAAGCGGCAAAAATAGGCTAGAATCATAGAAATACCAAAATGGAGGTTTGAAATGGAAGATGTGCAAGTTATTTATAAACAAAAGCTAAAAACTGCCGAGCAAGCAGCGCATGTGATTAAGTCGGGCGATTGGGTTGATTATGGTTGGGCGGTAACCACACCTGTTGCTGTTGATAAGGCGCTTGCAAAGCGAATCAAAGAGCTAAACGATGTGCGGTTGCGCGGCGGGGTTTTGTTGTGGATTCCTGAAGTGTTTAAGGTTGATAATCCGCAAAGCCATGTTTCGTGGCACACTTGGCATGCAAGCGGGATTGGCAGAAAGCTGATTGCCGAAGGGCTTGGATTCTATATGCCAATGCGCTATTCAGAGTTGCCAAGATATTATAAAGAAACAACAACGCCACCTGATGTCGCGATTTTGCAAGTTGCACCTATGGACAAACATGGATATTTCAATTTTGGTCCCAGCGCCTCGCATATGCAGGCTTGTGTTGAGATGGCAAAGGTTGTGATTGTTGAGGTGAATCAAAATATGCCGCGCTGTTTGGGCGGAATGGGCGCTGATGTGCATATTTCGCAGGTTGATATGATTGTTGAGGGCGACAACCCCCCACTTGCCGAAGTGCCATCGCTTGCGCCAACAGATGTTGATAAACAAGTTGCAAAGCTGATTGTTGAAGAGATTCCAAATGGTGCGTGCATTCAGCTTGGTATTGGTGGAATGCCAAACGCGGTTGGCTCGTCTATTGCGCAATCAGACTTGAAAGATTTGGGTGTGCATACCGAAGTTTATGTCGATGCGTTTGTTGAGATGACGCTTGCGGGCAAGGTGAATGGCAGAATGAAAAATATCAACCGCGGGCGACAAACCTATTCGTTTGCGATGGGAAGCAAAAGGCTCTATGACTTTTTAGACAACAATCCGGGTTGTATGAGCGCACCGGTGGATTATACCAACGACATTCGCACGATTGCGAGCTTGGATAATTTTATCTCAATCAACAATGCGGTTGATATTGATTTATTTGGGCAGGTGAATTCTGAATCATCTGGAACGCGCCATATTAGCGGGGCAGGGGGGCAGCTTGACTTTGTTTTGGGAGCATATTTGGCAAAACATGGCAAAAGCTTTATTTGTTGCTCATCGACATTTACGACAAAAGATGGCACGCTTAAATCACGGATTCTTCCAACGCTTCAAGAAGGCAGCATTGTTACCGCAACGCGGGCGAATGTGCATTATGTCGTTACCGAATATGGCAAGGTGAATCTCAAAGGTTTATCAACATGGGAAAAATGCGAAGCGATGATTTCAATCGCCCACCCCAATTTTCGAGACGAGCTGATTGCTGCTGCTGAAAAAATGAAGATTTGGAAGAAGAGTAATAAGAAACGCTAATATAATCCCCCTACTTCTTAAAACTCGCCGGGCATGCGCGCAGAATACGTGCGCGCAATGCGTCTTCATAGCCTTCACGGGCGGCAACTTCACAAAAAAATGCAAAGATTCGGGTGCGGCTTAACATCAAATTATCATTGGGGCGGCTAGCGATAATTAGCCCCTCAAAGTCGCCGTTTGAATCCCACACAGGTGAGCCAACTGGGTTGTTTGGATAGAGGTTTGAGAGGCTTGTCATTGCGTATAATCCTGTGAGAGCTTGTTCTTTTTTTGCTTGTGCAGCAACTGCTTTAAGCTCGCTATTGACATCAATAATCTTTGGTGCGGCTGGGTTTTTTTGTTCGGTATAAAACAGCAAATCGGGTGGGACTTTGTCATATTCTTTGAGATACACATCAAGCTGGCTTTTGGTAACTTTTGCTGCACCCGCGCGGGTGTAGGGGTAGAATAGCATTGTTTTGGTTATCTGCTCTTCGTTTGCAAGATAATAAAGCCCTGCTTTACGCGCTTTTGTAATGCGTGGAATCTGTGCATTGGGGACAAACCCCCCGCCCACAGGGACATTTTTATATCCTTTTTTGCGCCGTGCTGTGCCATCTTTTGGGATAAAACTTGCACCACGTAATTTTAAGACTTCATAATGAAACTGGTTCATCTCTGTGGTGTTACCATAGGGGTCTGTAAAAGAAACAATTTTATACAACACGATTTTTTGGATTCTATCAATTGCATACGGCTCAATCAGCGCAAAATAGATAACAGGCAGCCCGACAGAATCGAGGATTTTAATCCGATTATTGCGCGCCCAACTATTTTGTTTAAAGAGCGAACTCTCGCTACCCAAAACATAGCCACCTTCAAGCAACACGCCATAGCTGATTTTGGGCGGTTCGCCATCGAAATTACTCTCGATTTCAACCGAATCAAACAACCGAAATTGTGGTTCTGCTGCACCAAGCAGCGCGATTAAGAGGGATAATGTCCATGCGATTCTCATTGTTTAACCTTTTTAGGGCTTTTGCGCTAAAATATCTCTCAAATTTTAGCATAAAGGAACGAAAATGAGTCATGACGCATTGCCGCTCAAAGAATTTGAACTCTCAAAAGACGAGATTCTCACATTCAAAGAGGCGCTCATCAAGACTTCTAAAGGAGACATCAAGCTAAAGTTGTTCCCAAACGAAGCCCCCAATACGGTTGCCAATTTTGTAAGCCTTGCGCGTTCAGAGTTTTATAACAACACCACTTTTCACCGCGTAATCCCCGGCTTTGTGGCGCAGGGCGGTTGCCCCAATGGCAGTGGTGCTGGGGGTCCGGGGTATCGGATTGCTTGTGAGCTAAAAGATAATCCACACACGCACAGACGCGGTTCGCTCTCGATGGCGCACGCTGGGCGCGACACAGGCGGTAGCCAATTTTTTATTTGTTTTGATGACCAACCTCATCTTGATGGCGAACACACCGTTTTTGGGCGGATTCCACCCAACGAACGCGCGAGCTATCAGGTGCTTGATAGCCTTGAGCAGGGCGATACGATTGTGAAGATTTTGATTAATCCACCAAAAGAAAAAACAAAAGAAAAAAAGAAAAAAGCAAGCGATAAAAAATAAATTATGGAATCTTTTGCACAATGGGTGTGCGGTTGTGGAAGTCGAGCATTGTTGTGTAGCCAACTTCTTTTGCAAGCGCAAACGCAGATTCTCTGCCAAAGCCAACATGTTCGACACAATGGGCATCGCTGCCAAAGGTGATTGGAATCTTGAGTGCAAAGGCTTCTTGCAAAATTTGTTTGCTGGGGTAGATTTCGCCAATGGGTTTGCGCAGCCCCGCGCTGTTGATTTCGAGCGCCATGCCTGATTGTTTGATGCAGCAAAGCGTTTGGGTGATAGATTGTTGCAGCGATTCACTTGGTGGGTTGTTGAAGATTTTGAGCAAGTCAAAATGCCCAATAATCTGAAAAAGCCCACTCTCTGCCATTTCATAAATGGCGCGTAGGTAGCGCTGCCAACATTCTTTGATGTCTTGGTGTGCATATTCGCCAATAAATTGCGGGTTGTCAAAGCCCCAATCGCCCAAAAAATGCACCGAACCAATCAGATAATCAACATCTGCATCAAGCACACGCGAGTCGAGATATTTTGGCAGATAATCTACCTCAAGCCCTTTGCGAATGCTGCAGCGCCCATCATAGCGCTTTTGCAACTCTGTGATGTCGGCAAGGTAGGATTCTAGCTCATCAAAGCCCATACGATATTGGGTGTCGTAATCCATTGGTGCGTGGCACGCAAAGCCATAGGTCTGGACACCTTGTTGCAACGCTGTGTCGATATATGCGCTCATTGTGCCTGTGGCGTGGTTGCAGCGCGTGGTGTGGTTGTGAAGGTCGAGCATGCAGAGCCTTAAAATTTGATATTGAATCTTAACAAAAAAATGTTCTGTTTTTGCTAAAGGCTTTAGCAATCTCAATTGGTTTTTTTGTTACAATGCAGAGAAGGAGAAATGATGCGAAAAATATGTTTATGGATTTTTTTGGGCTTTGCGCTTGTTTTTGCAGCACAAGAAGTTCGTGTTGGGACATCAAATTCATATCGTCCATTTGCCTATGTTGGCGAAAATGGCGAGCCAACAGGGTATGATATTGAAGTGTTGCAAGCGCTCCAAACGATTGATAGCGAGTTGCGATTTGTGTTTGAACCACAGCCGTGGAGCGCGCTTTTTTTGGGGCTTGATTCGGGAAAATATGCAATGCTTGCCTACCAAATCAATAAAATACCAGAACGCGAGCAGAAATATTTGTTTGCAACCTTGCCCTATTTCTATGGAACAAGTGAGCTTGTTGTGCTAGCAGGCTCGTCTGTGCGCTCGTTTGAAGACCTCAAAGGCAAAAAAATTGGTGTGGGCATCGGCGACAGCCACGCGAGCTTTGCCGAAGACTATCTCAAAGCCCACCCCGAGCTTGATATTCAGCTGTTGTATTATAAAAATTCGCCACCACAGATTGCAGATATTAAAAATGGTCGAATCGATGCGATTATCGATGACCCAATTGCGATTGTGCAAACTGCAAAATCGCTCGATGTTTCGCTCAAAAGCACGGGTGTGGTTCTTGCCAAAACACCTGTTTATTTTATTTTTGCAAAAAACCAAGAATCTGTGCGCGATAAGGTTTCAGCAGCTCTGCAAAAGGCTCTTGATACGGGCAAGCTTCGTGAGCTTTCGTTGCGCTATTTTGGGGTTGATAAGAGTCAATAGATTCGATGTTTGATCTTGCATATTTTCTTGATTCGTTTTGGCGGCTTTTGCCTGCTTTGCCAATGACACTTTTGTTGTCTGTTGTGTCGTTTGTGTTGGGCTGTGTGCTTGGGTTTGTGCTTGCGCTTTTGCGGCTTGAACGCGTGGTTGGGCTGCATTGGTTTGTGGTGTTGTTTGTGTCGTTTTTTCGCGGAACACCGCTTTTGGTGCAGCTTTTTTTATTTTATTATGGAATCCCAATGGTCTTTATGGCTTTAGGGGCAGAATTCGCATTTGGTAATGTCGATGCACTCTATTATGCGCTTTTTGTGTTGTCGTTGCACGCTGCAGCGTATATTAGCGAGATTGCACGTGCGGCATTGTTATCGGTTAATCGCGGGCAGAGCGAAGCGGGGCTAGCGCTTGGGTTTTCACAAATCCAACTTTTTATTTATATTATCTTGCCCCAAACGCTCCTAAGCGCCTTGCCTAACCTCTTGAATTTTTTTGTGTTGCAAGTCAAAAATACCTCGCTTGCTTCAATTATCACCGTTCCCGAACTTATGGGGCTTGCAGATATTGAATCGGGGCGCACATCACGATTTCTTGAGGTCTATCTAATGGCAGCACTCCTCTATTGGGCAATGTGTGTTGCTTTTGAAGCATTCTTTTTTGCGCTCGAAAGACGACTTGCACATTATCGGCGGGTGGGGTAGGTGTCATTATTCGTTATTTTGATAAATCGATTCTCTCCTCTTGCATCTTGTAGGGTGCAGCCGATATTTTGGGTGGCAAAGATTGAAGACTGGGTTGCTTTTGATGAGTTTGAAGTCTTGACTTGTGCGGGGCTATGTCCTTTTGTTGAGATAGCGAAACCGCGCCAACAACCTTGCCTTTGCGCGCATCGATGAGTAATCCTTTGTTGGGATTTTGGCTTTGAACAGATTGGATTTGTTGCTCAAAGCTAATCGAGCGCAGCATTGGTTGTCGCCCCTGTGCATTCACGGTTGGGACAGAGCGCATTACATCAAATTCGCTTTTGGGGCGGTTGGTTGGGGTTGTGGTTTTGTCCTCGCCGGTTTTAACATAGGTATCGGCAACAGCAAAAGACGAGAGTAGCGGCAAAAGAGCGAGTTGCGCGAGCAAAGAGAGTTTTTTCATAGAATCCTCCAAATTTTTAGGATAAAATAGAGATATTATAGAGTTTTTTTGCTCATATTTTAATAAAAAGGAAAATGATGTCTTTGCAAATTATTTCAACCCCTGATGCACCCCAAGCGATTGGTCCTTATTCGCAGGCATGCGTTGTTGGAGAGCTGGTTTATACCTCGGGGCAGATTGCGCTTGCACCAAATGGCGAGATGAACAATGGCGATATTAGCGCCCAAACCAAGCAGGTTTTGCAAAACCTTGCAGCGCTCTTGCGCGCGAGCGGAGCAGAGCCAGCGACCGTGATTAAAACCACGATTTTTTTGACAAATATGGAGCATTTTAACGCGGTTAATGCGATTTATGGTGAGTTTTTTGGCAGCCATAAGCCCGCACGAAGCACGGTTGCGGTCAAAGAATTGCCCAAAAACGCGCTTGTTGAGATTGAGTGTGTTGCGTTAAGAAAGTCATAAGTTAGAATGCGGTAGAATCTCACCTTTTATTTTAAGCAAGGAGTCTTCTGTGTATGCAATTTTTAAGAATGGAGGCAAGCAATACAAGGTGAGCGAAGGAGATATTGTGCTTCTTGATAAGCTTAGCCTTGAGCCAAAGTCGAATGTTGTGTTTGAAGAAGTCTTGGCAATTTTTGATGGCACGCTTAGTGTGGGCGCGCCGTTTGTGAGTGGCGCAAAAGTCAATGCCGAAGTTATCAACGAAGGTAGGGGCAAAAAGGTCATCACATTTAAAAAGCGAAGACGCAAAGACAGCAAAACCAAACGCGGGTTTCGCCGCGATTTTACGCGCGTGCGTATTACATCGATTAGCAAATAAGGAGAACAAATGGCACACAAAAAAGGACAGGGTAGCACCCAAAACAACCGCGATTCTGCTGGACGCAGGCTTGGTGTCAAAAAATTTGGTGGCGAGTTTGTGCGCGCGGGTAATATCTTGGTTCGCCAACGCGGCACACAATTTCATATTGGCAATAATGTTGGAATCGGCAAAGATCATACGATTTTTGCGCTGATTGATGGTGTGGTTGCGTTTGAGCGCAAAGACAAATACCGACAAAAGGTGTCGGTGTATCCTAAGTAGATCGCTTTGATTGGCAAAACATAGAATTTATGACATATTCTGTCGTTTTGCCAAATTCTCTTTCTTTTGCTTTATAATCATCATTTCTTTTTATCTTTTCTTGTATTTTCTTATAAAATCAAAGCTATTATTAAGATTGGAATCTTTATAATTCGCCCAATATTTACTCAAATGGAGGTTTGAAATGGCAAGGTTTAATCTAAAAATGTGCGGGGGGGGGGGCTTTTTAGTCTTAATGGCTTTGAATGTCGCCTGTGCTGAAGAAGCTTATTCGCTTGGACGTATTGAGGTTATTGCCGCAGAAGAAGTTGATAGCAATAGTGTTGTAAGCACAATTAGCTCTTCAGATATTGCAAATAGTAGTTCTTCAGATATTGCTGAAGCATTGCGTTATGTTCCGGGTGTGTTTTATCAGCCACCTGCTGGCGGAAGGGGCGAGCCAAGCATTGCAGTGCGGGGGTATAGCATTACGCATATTGGGCTGTTTGTTGATGGTATTCCTGTGCATAGTATTTATGATAGGCAAACAGATTGGGCGCAGTTTAGCTCGCTTGGTGTGTCAGAGATTGCGCTATCAAAGGGCTATACAAGCCCGATTTATGGAATGAATACGCTCGGTGGCGCGGTGAATGTGATTACCTCTAAACCCAAAGAGAAGCTAGAAATTACAGCGCGTTATGGCTTTGTGAGCAACAATGAAAACCAAGTTTTTTTGTCTGTTGGAAGCAACACGGGCAAGATGTATTATCAAGTCAATTATGCTTATACTGATAGGGATTCTTTAAATCTTTCAAATCACTTCACAACGACACAATTGCAACCTAGTAAAGACAAAGTAAATTCAAATTATACTAATCATACTTTGCGCGCAAAAGTTGGGTTTGAACCCAATCAAAACCATGAATATTCGTTGAATTTTATCTACCAAAAAGGCGAAAAAGGTGGTATGATTGGCGCAAATGGCACATCGGCAAATCTATGGAATTGGCCAAATTATGACAAGATTACGGCTTATATTCTTGGTAACTCTCAACTCACAGATATGATTTCACTCAATTCTAAGATTTATTATGACAATTTTGACAATAAATTGCAGGTTGTTGGGGCGTGGAATGGTTCGAGCATTATGGCAACAAACTGGGCAGGAGCAGCGATTAACCCTAGTCGTCCTTATACTTCGCATTATGATGATTATAGTTTGGGTGGAATCTTTACGCTTGGATTTGATTTTGATAAAGACAAAAATCTCAAAGTGGGTGTGAATCTGAAACAAGATAATCATACCGATAAAACGACAAGTTGGAATGCAAATAATCAGTTTGTTGAAACAAATGAGGAACTTCGAGATTTATCGACATCAGTTTTTGCTGAATATTCTCAAATTATCAATAGTATCTTTCGTGTTTCTTTGAATGGAAGCTATGACAGAAATGATTTTATCAGCGCTAAAACAGAGAAAGATACAAGCCTGCGACATTTGCAGGGCTGGACATTGCAAGGAATTGTGTATGCGACATTAAATGATTACACAACACTCTATGGAAATATTGGGAAAAAGAGTAAATTACCTACTCTTAAAGATAGATTTGGAAGTATCTGGGGAAGACGCGCGAGTAATTCTGATATTACCCCTGAATCAGCGATTAATTATGAGCTAGGTTCATTGTTTGAATATCATAAAACCAAAGCGTCTATTGCGGTTTTTTATAATGACATTAACAATATGTTAATTTCTGTTGCGACAGCCAATGACACTTGCCCTAATGGTAGCCAATGTAGTCGTTTGGAAAATGCCAAAGAGGGCTATGCGTATGGTGTTGAGGTTGGTGTGCAACAAGGTTTTCTTGATGATATGGCAAGTGTTGGTGCGAATTATTCATATATTCAAAAAAAGGCAACAAATTCTAATGGTAGCAGTTATGGTGTTGATGGTTCTCGAATCTTAGATTATCCAAACCATATTTTCAATGCCTCGCTTATTCTTTCTCCTATTCGGCAAATTGATGTGATTGGTTTGGCAACTTTTCAAAGCAAACAATGGCATACTGAAGGTAGCGGAAATAATATTAGTTATGCACAAAATCATGATGTTTTTCTTGTTGATGCTAAAGTGAATTATCGTCCTATTCAATCGTTGCAATTTTCGCTTGGTGCGTATAATTTGCTTGATAGAAATTATTATTACGATTCGGGCTACTATATGGCAGGGCGTAGAATCATGGCAAATATTGAATATCGCTTTTAGGGTAGGAGGAGCGAATGGAAAGAGATAATCTTAAACCACATCTTGCAAAAGGTGTTGTAGATTTTGTCAAAGGCAAGATTGCAGCAAAAGAATTTCAAAAAATGCTCTATTGTTTGGGTTCGGTAAGCTTACAATCGGGTGTTGATGATTTGCAACAATCATTTATAGAATCATACAAAAAGGCTTTAGAATCAGGGCAGCAGCCCAAAATAAAAATGATGGGACTTTTTACATTTTTTAGCCTTTGTCCTGTTGAACAATCCCAAGATATTTTTAGGATTATTAAGGGTGTGTATTTGGATATGATTGATGAAATTGTTAAAGAATTAGGCGAGGGTATTATGATTGAATTTGATGAACCAATACTTGCAAAAGAAACTTCTCTTAATACATTGCGATGTGTCTATAAACGCAGTGCTATTGAATGTATCTATCAAGTCATACCCGAAAAAGGTGTGCAGGCAATTGTTAATCCACCCTTAAAGGAGCAAAAATGAAACGCGTATTGATGAGTTTAATGACTATATGGGCTTTAGTTGCTTGTTCGGGCAATACCCAAAAAGACGAAACCAGCCCCAAAAGCGAATCGGTAACCACGCAAACATCAGTGATTCGAGCTTTTGGAATGAACCCTCCATTAACCGTTTTGCTCGAGATTCTAAACCCAGAGGGCATGATAGGCTTAAATTATAAGCCCTATCCTGAAGATATTATTTTTATGCCTCCTCATATTGCTGATTTACCTGTTCTTGGACACATGGGAAATAAAAGTGCGCTTTTTGAATTGATTGTTTCTCTTAAACCCGATGTGCTATTTTTTAGTGATTCTACACCCATAGAAATGATAGAACCTTATGAAAAAGTTGGTATTAAATCTGTGCGCGTTAAGGGTTATGGGTTTGATGATTTATCAGAAGCGATTGAAGCATATAAAGACGCAATGAGTGCCGATTTTGCTGTGAGAAAAAAGGCTGATATGCTTTTAGAGTTTGTTAAAAAATCGAGCATAAAACTTCAAACTTTAAGCGCTTTAATTGCGAGTCGCCCAAAGATTTATTTTGCTCAAGGTTTTGATGGACTAAGTAGTCAGTGTGGTAATGAAAATGATAGCCAAGAATTGGCTTATAAAATTGGTGGTGTCAATGCTTTGCTTTGTTCAATGCTCAATAATCCTACACACCAAGTCAATATTAACTTTGAGATTCTTGCTTCGATTAATCCAGATATTATTTTTATTCGCGAGTTGCCTCTTTATAAAGAACTCATGGCAAATCCACCAAATGAATGGTCGTCTCTTAAGGCGTTTGAAAATCATCAAGTCTATTATGCTCCCTCAACACCTTCAAATTGGTTAATGCGCCCACCAAGTGTCATGCAAGTGCTTGGGTTTTTGTGGGCATTTGCAAAAGTGCAGCCTACACTATTAGGTGAAGATGAAGTTAAAGAAGAAGTGCAAACTTTTTTTCAAACTTTTTTGAGAGATTTGAGCGATGAAGACTATGAGCGCATACAGGGATTGCGGGATTAATATAGAGATTAAGGAGTCAAGATGACAAGTCAGATATGGGATAAAAAAGCACAAACCTTTCCACGTTTTGTTAAAGGTGCAGAAGATACCCTAGAGATTCTAGAATTTTTTCAAAATCAAGGTGTTGATTTTAGGGACAAAGTTATTTTTGATATTGGTTGTGGGAATGGTCGTTTTGCTCTCGAGCTTGCTTTTTTGGCAAAAAAGATTATTGCAAGTGATATTTCTGCAAATATGCTTTCTTGTCTTAAAGAAGATGCCGAGAAATTAGGGCTTAGAAATATCCAAATCTTGCAGTCTGATTGGCTTGAACTCAATCTATCGTCTTGCAATATTAATGAACCCATTGATATTGCTTTTGCGTCTATGACACCTGCTTTGAATAACAAGCAAGGATTTCTAAAAGCTATGGAGCTTAGCAAACAAGGGCTTTGTTATGTTGGGTGGGGGAGAATCCGCGAATGTGCATTTTTAGAAACCATACTTTCAGAGCATAATCTCAAGCTTCTTTTGCCTGTTGGGTTACCCAATGTTTTAGAATGGCTCAAAGAAGAGGGCTATCCACAACCCCAATATTTCTATAAAAAATCAGATTTTACATACCAAGCCCCTAGCCATAAAGCAATCGAAGATATTCAGTGGCATATTAATATTCATGAAGGCAAACCAGACTTAAAATGTATTCAAGATTATGTGCGCAAAAATGAACAAAATGGGCAAATCACCTATACGCATAGTCGCGAAATTGGTATTGCTTTTATTGCTAAGAAAACCCGATGATTCCTTCTTCTCGCAAAATTATTTTTATCATTTTGCTTGCATGCGTCTTAATCTTTTTTGCATTTTATGCCATAGGTATGGGGACATTAGCAATTGGATATGAAAAAATTATCGCAATGCTTTTTGGGCAAGTCGATGAGCCTTCAAGCTTATCATATTTTATTGTTTTTGAAGTCCGAATCCCGCGCATTCTTGCAAGCATTGTTGTTGGGGGTTCGCTAGCTCTAAGCGGAGCGCTTTATCAAGGCATTATCGGTAACCCGCTTGTTTCACCCAGCATTCTTGGTGTGCTGAATGGTGCAAGTTTTGGTGCAGCGTTGGCAATGGTTCTTGGGTTTGGAATCGTTGGAATCGAAAGTTTGTGTTTTATCTTTGGTTTAGTCGCAATGGGTGTTTCGGTTTTGCTTGCGTATCTTTTTGATAAATCAATGAGTATTTTAATGCTTATTTTGGGTGGTTTGATTAGCGCAGCATTTTTTGGTGCGGCTGTGAGTATCGTCAAACTTTTAGCCGACCCTTATAATACCTTACCCAATATTGTCTTTTGGCTGATGGGTTCGCTTGCGTCAGTGCAAACAATGCCATTAATTTTGTTAAGTCTTATATTTATTATTGGGAGTTTTTTGAGTATCTTTTTAGCAACTCGAATCGATTTGCTTAATCTCGATGAAGAAAGTGCAATGGCATTAGGAATCAATGTTAAAGTTGCGCGTCTTTGCTTTGTCTTTTTGGCAACACTGCTTGCAAGTGCTTCTGTGGCTGTTGGTGGGCTAATTGGTTGGGTTGGGCTTGTTGTGCCTCATATTGCTCGTTTTATTATGGGGGCAAATCATCGTTTTATGATTCCATTTTGTATTTTGTTTGGTTCATTCTTTTTATTGCTCTGTGATAGTATAGCGCGTTGTTTGTTAGTTGTTGAAATTCCTCTTGGTATTGTGAGTGCTATTTTAGGAATCCCAATTTTTGTTGCAATCTTGGTTTCAAAGGCGCGTAATGCCTAAAAAAATCTTAAGTTGTTCTAACCTCTCTCTTTTATATCCCAAGCCCCCTGCAAAGCCTTTGTTGCATTCAATTAGCTTTGAAATGTTTATGGGCGAAATTGTTTGTGTGCTTGGTCCAAATGGAAGTGGTAAAAGTACATTACTTAAAACAATTCTAGGACATTTTGCATATAGTGGTGAAATGGTTTTAAACGGAATCAATGCAAAAACTCTAAGTGTGAGTGCAAGGGCAAAGATTCTAAGTTATGTTCCTCAAAATTATATTCTCAATTTTCCATATAGTGTTCTCGAGGTTGTCTTAATGGGGCGGTTTAATCATAGTCGGTTTATCTATTCAAAGTCTGATAGGCAAAAGGCTTTGGACGCTTTACAAAGCTTAGGGATTGAACACTTAGCAAACCATGCTTTTCCAACGCTTTCTGGTGGTCAAAAACAGCTTGTTTTAATCGCACGAGCTTTAGCACAAGAAAGCGAGATGATTTTATTAGATGAAATGACAAGCGCGCTTGATTTGTCGCATTGTTTTAGTTTGCTAGAAACCTTAAAAGGGCTAAAAAAGAGTCTCATTCTCACCTCGCACCACCCTGACCAATGTTTTATTGCAGACAAAATTGCGATGATAAAAAATGCCACCTTGCTTTGCTATGGAAGCCCCAAAGAGGTTCTATGTGAATCGCGCATAGAACAGCTCTATGGTGTGGCAACCCAAAGTGTGCCTTTGCCCAATGGCGGTGTGTATTTTTGCGTTAAATCGCGCTAAGTGTGAGCTAGAATACAAGAGTGATTCCAAGCATTCCTGTAAAGTTGCTTTGTTTGGGTTTATTGTTCCAAATGATTTCCCTTGTTACATTATCCCTAAGTTCGATTTTTTGAAGTATCGATGTTCCAACTCGCCCTGTAAGTTCAAGCTGAAAATTTGGAGTGATTTCAACGGCAAGTCCTGCCTTGACTCCAAGATTAAGCCCGTTAATTGAATGCGAATAGTTAATGAGTCGGGTTTCCCATAAATCAGAAATTAGAGTTCTTCTCTCGTCTTCATATTCTAAATTCAACCTCTCCCAACCAATATCAAACCCCAAGATTCCATACAGCGGAGACGAAGGAAGTTTTGGCATCAAATCAGCATTAAACGAAAAAACATGGCTTGTCGCTTTGTATTTTTTGTCGCCTTTTTTAACCCAATCGTCATCATCACCAAAATGATCAATATAACTATACGAAAGATAGGTGCGCACAAATGAAGCTTGTTTTCCAAGTCGCACATATAATCCAATGTCTGTTGGCTCAAAATCGGTATTGTTAAAAGTTGTTGCGTTGTATCCGCCCAAAACTCCTATACCCACAAAGAATCCCTCAGATTGCGCCAAGCTGCTTGACGTTCGCTGTGGCGCATATTGCGTGTTTGTGGGCGTGGGCTGTTGCGTATGGTTTTGTGGCACAGGCACAGGTGCGGGCTGATATTGCGGCTGTTGCACCGGTTGTGGTGCATATTGGGGCGCTTGTTGGTATGGTTGCGGTTGCACATATTGCGGGTTTTGCTGGTATTGTGGCTGTGCTGGTTGTGGAATGTATTGTGGCTGCTCATATTGCTGATACTGCCCTTGTTGCGTCTGTTGCGGTGCGTACTGCTGTGGCTGCACATATTGTTGCGCGGGTTGGTTTTGTGGGTATTGCCCTTGTGGCGCGTATTGCGGCTGTTGTGGAACATTTTGGGGCTGATTTTGGTAGTATTGTTGTGGTGCTTGTTGGTACTGCTGCTGTGCGGGCGCGTATTGGTAGTTTTGGGCGAGGAGTTCTAGCTCTGTTTGCATATCAGCCGCAAAAAGTTGCGAGACGCAAAGCAGGGTTGCCCCCCCCCCCCTAATATTTTGGTAGGGTTCATATTCTTTCCTTTGTGGTAAAATATTTTAGTAATGGTAACTTCTTTGGCTTTAAAACATGCTGAATGATACCTATAAGATAAAGCTTTTAATTACAATATTATGGAACATTTTTTGCTTGTTGTAAAAGAAAAAGGAGTAACACATGATTGATTCCTATGCTCTTACAAGCGCTGTTGCAGCACAACAACCCAAAAAAGACAAAAATATTCCGCTCTCCAATGCCAATTTTGCTACAAATTTGCAAGCAGCTCTTGCAGAAAATGATAGCACAATGCGCACCGAAGCCTATCGGCAATCATTAATAGAAAAGTTTGGAAATGTGATGATTCAGGCAATCAACAACGACCAATCAAGTATGGACGAACTAGGAATGGGGACAATCGGAACTGGAAATGTCGTGATTGCACCCAATATTCTTGAAGAAATGGCAAACGACCCCCAAAAGGCAGCTTTTTATGAAAACGCGATTGCACATCATTTTGAATATTTACCAATCTTGCATGCCGAAATGGCAGCGATGAACCATAGAATTACATCATGTGGAGTAGTGATTCACCCAAATGGCGAGGTTACTTATTATGTGAGTGGCGAAGAAACTCCAGAATATAAAGCAAAAGTCGAAGCAGAAAACAAGGCAAAAGAAGAGCGCAAACGCACCAAGCAACAAGAATCCGAAGAAGCAGCCCAAGAAATGTTTGCAAAACAAATGCAAATGTTAGAAATGGGGTATCAACAAAAAGCAACAGAGCTTGCAAGCCAACGTACAACTTTGAGGCACAATCTAGGCTTTACAACGCAAATCGATTCGCTAATTGCTGCATACCAATCGCAAGCACAGAATCTAAGTTTATATTAAAAGGATATGGAATGAATCTTTCTATTATGAATGATAATCTGTTGCAACAAAATGCAAAAAAAGAGGCAAAAAATCTAGCAAATCCTATCGACTTTGCCCATATTGATTTTGCAACAAAACTACAAGAAATGACAAACGAGAAGCTCGAATCGTATAAGAAATACTTGCATGAAAAATATGGAAATGTGAGTTTTGAGAGCATTGGAAAAGATAGAGTAAGCCTTGAAAATATCGGTAAGTCGATGAGCGGAAATGATGTTGTGATTGCGCCAAATATTGTCGCAGAAATGGCAAATGACCCCCAAAAGGCAGCATATTATGAACGCAAGATTGATGATTTTTTTGAATCAATTCCTATGCTAAATGCTCATTTTGCAGCACAAGGGCTTGTCTATGAACCCGCTGGTGTTGTGGTGCATGACGATGGAAGTGTTACATATATCGGCGGTTGCAGCGATTCACCCGAGCGCGTTGCGCAAGTTGCGCGCGAAAACAAGGCAAAGCAAGAGCGCAAAGAAGCTTTGCGACAAGAAAATGAAGAAGCAGCACAAGAAATGCTGGCAAAACAAGCGCATGAAACACAGATGAGCAACAAACAAAAAGCAATGCAAGACATTTGGGCAAATCGTGCCACTATTCTTTTTGTTGCCACAAACGAAAATAGAGCAATTGCAGCATATATGTTGCGATAATGAGGAGGAGAATATGACAACACGACTAGAATCTAATCAAATGCAAAATAATCAATATCTCAATCAGCAGTCTAAAACGCAAAATAAGAGCGATGGTTCTTTTGATACGCTTTTGACAAATGCAGTTGTGCCAAATTTTAAAGAAATGTGGCAAGAACGTTTTTCAAATGCGTATTATCATATTTTAGATGCTTCAAAGATTCCACAAGAAAATTGGCAACGCAATGATTATCCTTTTGAGAAGTTTTTTGCTCCAAATCTTGACGAATCGGTTTTAACTTGGCAACCAAGTGGTGTAGAACCACAAATGAGCGATGCGTCTGTACAATCGCGAATGGATTCAATCTTGGGACAAAATGCAGTTGTTGTTCCAAAAGAACTTGAAGAAAAGCTCAAAAACAATCCACAGCTTGCAAAAGAGATGATGCAAAAAATCGATTCTTTGTTTGCACAGCAGGGCTTTGTTTCTACCCCAAATACATCGGCTTTGATTGTATTTGATGAAAATGGCAATATTGCCCGATTTCGCCTTACAAGCGGTGGAAGATTTAGTGTAAGCTCTGATGAATTTGTACAAGCGGCAAAAAAACGCAAACAAGAACAAGATGAAGCGCGTCAAGCTGCAGAAGTGTATGCAAACGAACAAGCGCTAGTAGATTATTTGGCAAAGCAAAAAGATTTAAGTTAGTGTTCGATAGTTTGTATTAATTGGAATAATCAAGCCTGTTTGCTGTTGTAATAATGTTTCAAGATATTTTTTTGCAACCACTTCGGCTTGAAGCAAAGTTTTGCTTTCTTCTTGCCCAAAATTAGCAATCCGCATAGGCGTTTGTGTTCGCCCCGGAACAACACAATTTACAGCAATCCTATCATCACTCCATTCATCGGCAAGCGCTTGGGTGAGATTGATAATGCTCGCCTTAAGTGATGAATAAATACAATATCCTTCGCGACCTCTGCTATAACTGCTCGAGCTTGTAAAAATCAACATTCCTTGTGATTGTTTTAAGTATCGATGTGATTCTTGTGCGACTAAAATATTTCCGATATAATTTGTCATAACAAGATTTTGAATCTGCTCACTATTTGTTTGCAAAAGTGGCAGCCGATACAAAACACCTGCAAGGTTCATCACTGCATCGATTCGACCCTGACTTTGATAGATTGTTTTAAACGCATTTTTGAGTGCATGACTATCACAAACATCAACCCCAACGCGGCGCGAAAGCGCAAAAACTTTTGCACCATAGTCTTTTGCAATCTGCACAATGCTTTGCCCGATTCCACTTGTACCACCTATCACCACAATCACCTTATCTTTTAATAAATCGAGTGTATTTGATATATGGCTTGATTTAAGATAAAATAAATGTTCAATGTATGCAATATCTTGAACATGGGTAAGTTTATGGTTAAAAACTTCACCTTTTACAATGCCAATTTTTGTTGTTGGAGAATGAGCAAGCAATAACCCACAATCATCAGAAAAATAATCCAAATTTGGGTTTTGGCTGTGCGCTTGGCAATACGCGCGCCAAAGCACATCAAACCTAAATCCTTGCGGTGTTTGTCCATAATAAAGATACTCGCGTTTGGGAATCTCGCAAATAATTCCTTGTTGTGCTTGAATAATCGTATCAACTGCTAAAATGCAAGTATCAACCGCATCATATTGTTTGAGCGTTTGCAAACAACGATTGATAATATCTACATCTATCAGCGGACGCACAGAATCATGGATAAGAATTTGCGTATCTAAAGCAACTTTTGGGCTAAGAGTTTGCAATGCGCAAAATGTCGATTGATTGCGGGTTTGTCCCCCTGTAATAATCGTAATGGGTTTTTGCGTATAAGCCGCAAAAATTTTGTGTGCCTTTTGCACATATTCTGCACAAACGACTATCACAATTTCATTAATATCTTGGTGTTCATAAAACACATTTACGCTATGTTCAAGACAAGTTTTGCCCGCAAATTTTAAAAATTGTTTTGGAATCTCAAAGCCCAATCGCTCACCCTTGCCCCCTGCAAGGATAATGGCAATATTATAAGGTGTCATTTGATAAATACCACGCTAAAAGAATCTCCGATTGGCGCAAAAGACACTTGGTATTTTTGGGCAAATTCATTCACAGCCTGCAAAACACCTTTAAAGAGTGGGTCGAAATAATCATCAACCAAAATCACACCACCATTTACCATTTTTGGGTAAAAAAACTCAAGCCCTGCTAAAATGGGGTCATACAGGTCAGTATCGAGACTTACAAAGCAGAATCGCTCGTTTTCAAGCCCTTTTGCTGTGCTTGGAAACCAACCTTTTTTCACAACACATTGCGCAGGGTTTGGCATTTTTGAAAGAACCAAATCAACAGAAGTATTTGTAAAAACATTTGCAAAAGCTTGCACTTCTTTGATTTCTTTTTCTAAATCTTGTGGTGCAAAACTTTCAAAAGTATCCATAAGATAGAGTTTTTTGGTAGGAAAGTAGAGGTTAATCAGCCGCGCAAATTCACCACGATAGACACCACATTCGGCACAATCGCCTGCAAGGTGATTTTCTTTTGCTATTTTTGCAAAGCTTTCTAAAAAAGTGTGGCGCGCACTAGAACGTGAGGTTACAAAGCTCAAATCGATTTTATGGTTCGGAATCGCAAATTCATTTGCAAGCTGCTCGCAAACTTCGCGATGACACATATAAGTCGAAATGATAATTTTATCAAACTCTAGCTGGGACAATACTTGTGGGGGTCGTATATCATAAGACATATTGCCCCCCCCCCCCAATTTCTAGGGTAATTGTTTTTCCTTGTTTTGCTGGGTCATTATCAACAAAACAAAGAATCTCATGTCCTTGCTGTAATACCATAGGTGCATATCGGGGTCCCGATAGTCCCGCTCCAAAAATAACAACTTTCATTTTTACTCCTTTTGTGATTTTGATTTATTGTAATGCTGTTGTGAGTTCAAGCTTGATATTTTCAACCTGATTGAGGTAGGTATCAAGTTTGTTTTGCAATTGCAATACTTGGTTGTTTTTGGTTTGTGTTGCTTCAACAGAATCTCTAAAGCCTTGAAGCATTTTTTCAAAATGTGCATCGAGAACATTTTTGACTTCTTTAAACAGCTCGCTTGCCATTTGCTCGCGGATTCGTATTGCATGTTGGCTTGCTTCCATAACGCGCGCTCTTTCTTGCTCTACACGTTTTTCGTGGGCTTTTTGTGCGTTCCAAAATTCATAAAGACTACTAAGCACTTGAATGCCAATGCCAATAAATGGTACAGCCTTACTAGCCATTTTCCCCATTGTAACGGGACCAATGCCTTTCATGAGTTCAGGAAAAAGCTGTTTAATACCTTGTAATCCCCATTCAATGGCAGGTTTTGCTGCTTGGGCAATCTGCTCTGCTCCTCCCATTTTTAGGGATTGCACGATTTCATTAAACATTTGTGGATTGTCCATCTCTTCGTTTTGAATCTCTGGTGCTAGTGTGATTTGATTGATTCGTGCAATTTCAAGCACAAATGTGCTGATAGATTTTTGAGATTTTTTAATCATCTCTTCAAATTCTTCCTCGATTCTGCCTTGAGTCATATTCAGCCTATGCGTGCAACATTCTTCTATTTGTTTTTGGTTTCCTTTCAAGATGGGCTGAATCAGTTCGTCATCAAGCGGCAATAGATTGCCCTCAATTAGGTTTTTTAAGTGAATGCGCGTATCGCTTTGTTGTCTTTCTAGTGAATTGATGAGTTTTTGTCGCTCTTGAATTTCTTCGCTCGCATTTATCTTATCAAGGTTGTTTTTGCAGCCTATCATAAAATTTTCTAATCTCTCACAACATGTTCTTAATACAACTGCTAAATCTGTTTGAGCAAAGAGATTGAAAATTGCGTGCTCGAGTTCAGCGATATTGCTGTTTTGCAACAGCACATTTTTATTTTCGAGTTTTGCCTTGAGGGCACTCTTGGCATTAATAGTAATTACGCGACAACTTGTATGGTCAGGCAAAATCTTTGCAAGATTGCTTTGGATTCTCTCGCGAATCTGATAGACTTCTTTTGAATCAATGCCATGTCTTGCTTTGTCGTTCAAAACAACAATCAAGGGTTTTTTATCCTGAAAAATCTTTTGAAGCTTATCATAGATAAACTTTTCTTCAAAACCACTAATCGTATCCAGCACAAAGAGAATCATTTCACATTTTTTGTAATGTTCTTGGGTTACTTCCTCATGTTCTATGGGTGCATTCAGCCCCGGCGTGTCATAGATTGTGTTGCCCTCATAGGTATATTCATGAATGCTGTCTGTTTCGGGTTTGTCGCTGACTTTTGCAAGGTCTTTGCCAAAGAGTGCATTCACCAATGTACTTTTGCCTGCGTTATAGACACCATAGAGCATCATTGTGGGTTTGCAATGTTCTAGTTTTTGCCCCACTTCGGTTTGGATTTGGTGCATCTCGTCTGCTGTTGTGCAGCTATTCTTACAAAGGTCTGTTTCCATGTCTTGCAATCTTTGCAAGACATGTTGCATTGTTACTTTTGCTTTCATCTTAACTCCTTGTTTGTTGGTATTGGGTTTTAATATGCTCTAATTTGCAGCGAAATGTGGCAATTTCTATCTCTACTTTCTTTAATTGATTGGAAAGCGGCTTAAAAAAGTCTTGTTCTACCTCTTCTTTGCATGTTTTCAAGTTATCTTGAAGTTTTATCTCAAGATCATTGCGAAATTTTCCAATCACTTCTTCTTTGTTATTGCCTGTTGTGATGGTTATGTTCTGTTCGCTTGCAAGTAATCTATCGATTCCCTCACCAATCGCCGTACCTACTATTCCTCCAACAGCTATCCCAATACCCGCACCAAAGATACCCCCTACAATTGTTCCACCAATACCACCAATTGCCTTTCCCCAGCCATTCTTTTTAGGGATTTTATGTTCTCTAGTCTTATCGCGTATCTCATCAATCTGAAGGGATTCCATACTCTTTGTCAAATCACTCGCAAAGTCTTCTATTGCCTTTTGGCAAATTTGGGTGCTTTTGCTTTCAATTTCTTTGCCTACTTCTCTCGCAATATTTTTAAGTTGTTGTGTGTAATCTTTTCTATCAATCTTGTGTGGTTCTAGCTTTTGTTGAATGATTTTTGGAATCTCTGATTTTAAATCTTCCATTGAATTATCAAACTCTTGTTGTTTGTCTTTGAGACTTTGAACCAGTTTTTCGTATTCTTTTTTGGTTGCTGCAAGGCTTGTTTGTTTTGATTCTTCATCGACACCCTCAAGGATTTTGTCAATCAAGACAACAAGGGATTGCAGTGGTGATTGCTCTTTGAGTATTTGGGCTTTGTTGCGTAAAATGCTATTGAATTGTGCATAGAATTGTGGCACATTGCTATTTCTAAAGAGTTCCAAATCATTGTCTTTCAATCCACGTTTGGCTGCCTCGACAGAGATTGAAAGAATCTCGTCTTGAATAAGCTTTCGCTGCTCACTATTCAATGCCTTTTTCAATCTCTCCATAGCATCTTTTTGCTGTTCCTCGCGTACATGTGTGGTTTTATTTTCAAATATATAAATAATCTGACCATTCTCATCTTGGTCTTCTTCTGGTTCATCAGAACGTGTGATAAGAATATGAATCGGCTTGTTATGGTTAAGCAGACTTTTAATCTCATCAATTTCTTCAGCCTGCATTGGGCTTGCACTATTGGTGGGATAGATGATAAAATCAGCTGCACCGATATATTTTTTGGCAAGCTCGCCATTTTCTGGTGTCATTGAGTTAAGCCCCGGAGTATCGACCCAAGCAAGCCCACCGAGCGTGAAGAGCTGAATCTCTACTGTGCATTCGGTGATATTGGTTGCAAATTCTGATATTTCTAGTTGTCGTTCTTTGTTGGTGCTGTCATAGATTTTATAATCTATATCTTGCCCATCAAGCTTGTTTTGAGCAATAAAGTTTCCCAATGTGCTCTTGCCCGCCTTGACTTTGCCAAAGATAAACACGATGAATTTATCGCGAAATCTTTCTTCAAACTCTTCTTGTTTTGCTCTTTTTTCAAATCTTTTGACCCATAACTGAATGCTGTGTTGCATTTCATCTAAGAAGTCTTGAAGCGTTTTGCGTATTTCTTTATTTTTAATTGTGTCAAATTGCAAACTCTTGCTGGCGCTGTGAAATTTTTGCACCTCTTTTTGCAATTCTTGACGCTTGTTTTGGCGCAACTCACCACGAACATTGAGGTTGTCTATCAAATGATAAAACTCCTCAAACTCTTTGTATTTTATTTGTTCTGCCATTTGTTTCTCCTATTTTCAGATTTCGTAGATTTCGCATGTTTTGACTAAGCTCTTTAAGCTCGTCTTGGCATTTTTTGAAGTCTCGAATCGATTCTGCAATGTCATTCTTTTTATCATGGAGATCTTGGATATAATTCCTAAGATTTTCCATTGTATTTGTGCATTCTTTGTCAAAGTCGCTTGAAAATAATTTAGGTATAATGTCCCATAGCGGTAGTATAACTGGACTGGTTATTATCGGCATTGAATATTTTATGGGCGACAATATATTATTATGTTTATTGCTTAGCTTGAAGTTCCATATCCTGTCTTTGTTGAAACTAATCTTTTTGATTGCCTTATGGAGATTATCCGAACACGTTCTTGCAATCAATATCTGTTGTTCGATGTCGTGGATTCCTTCTTCGAGTTTTTCAATCGCTATTTTGCATTTGCGGCGAATCTCGGGTTCGAGAATGCGAGAGGTTTGGTCGATTCTGCTATCTTTGAGTTCTCTTAATTGCTCACATCGCCACTCAATCCAAGCACGTAATTCTGCAATCCCACTCTTTCCTGCCAAAATTTTTTTGTTTTCGCGCAATCCCTTTTGGTAACTCTTGGGGTTGCAAACAAAAATCAGAATCGAGGCATCAAGGAATTTGTCGAGTTGTTCGCTTATTTTCTCAAACACTTTTTCAAGTTGCTCATCGTTACAAATATCATCATTGAGGACAATACAAGTGTTTTCGAGGAATGATTCTTTGCAATTTTTTGAGATTTTGCGCAATACTTCAACCTCGTTTGCGTGCAGCTCGCCAACGCTTGCCCTATGCACAAACAAGCCAACCTCGAGCTGCGTGATACCTGCAAGCGCTTTGTTATTGTCATCTTCGTCTGCGTCAAAGCCCGGTGTGTCTGTCCAGCAGATGTTTTCGCGCTCTTCGCGTTGAATCTCTCGTGTCTCGCGTTTGTCGGCAACCTTGAACAGCGAATCATCTGTGTTGTTAAGTAGGGCATTGAGCATTGTGCTTTTGCCATGGTTCATAACGCCAATCACTACAACATTGATGAGAGATTCTGCTTTTTCCCGTGCCTCGTTGCAAGTCTGTGCTTTCTCCGTGATTTCGTTGTAAATATCAGTATGAGAATTGATGATACGTTCGTATTCTTTAAGGCAAGCATTATATTGACGAATATGTTCTTGATATTCCGAATCTGCTTCACAATACGCATCAAAAGCTTCCATATCCGCATTATTGTATCGTTCTTCTGCGCTCAACTCTGCCATAGCGCTTCCTTTTGAACAATACTAAGGGGTTTATGGGCTAGAAAAATTGGAAAAACGAAAAAATAGAAAAAAGAAAAAGTCGGGGTTACATATTGGCTATGATGTGTATTGGGGGGGGGGGGATTTGTTGGGTTACTC
>JAAGKN010000299.1_pt1 | contig 66265 bp, 62 predicted proteins | sample 6206371 | NCBI WGS metagenome assembly JAAGKN01 (sample SAMN11533720, study PRJNA540317) | gut metagenome | isolation source: fecal pellets from male and female animal of same cohort | host: Peromyscus leucopus | place: USA:CA | collected 2017
ACGTCGGAATACCGAGAATTCATAATGAAAGAAATATCTTATCAAAAACATTAGAGTACAGTAAAACAAAATTATAACAATTCACTCACACAAATATCAATTTATTTAACTATTATTTTTTCACATTTTGCCATCACAAGTTTTGTTTCATTTTTCTTTATATTTTCATTTAAAATTTCATCAGCAAGTACATCTTCTAAATAATTTTGAATTGCCCTTCTTATTGGTCTTGCACCAAATTCTTTTTCATATCCCTTATCTATAAGAAGCTCTTTTACTGAATCATCTATTTCCAAATAATATTCTTGTGAATTTAATCTTTTTAATAACTTATCAAGCATTATATCAACAATTTGTTTTAGTTCTTCTCTTTCTAATTTATGGAAAATTACAATTTCATCTAATCTATTTATAAATTCTGGCTTAAACTCTCTTTTTACTTCTTGCATAACTTCTTTTTTTATATCATTATATTCTGTTTCATTATTTTCAACTCCATTTGAAAATCCTAATTTTTTCTTATCTACAATTTTTCTTGCTCCAATATTGGAAGTCATTATTATTATTGAATTTTTAAAATTCACTTTTCTTCCTTGACTATCTGTTAGTATACCATCTTCTAATATCTGCAACAATAAGTTAAGTACATCTGGATGTGCTTTTTCTATTTCATCAAACAAAATAACTGAATATGGTTTTAAACGAACTTTTTCTGTAAATTCATTTGAATCATCATATCCTACATATCCTGGTGGTGATCCAATCAATTTTGATACAGATGAACTTTCCATATATTCAGACATATCTATTCTTATCATAGAATTTTCACTTCCGAATAAACATTCAGCTAAAGCTTTTGTAAGTTCTGTTTTCCCTACTCCAGTTGGACCTAAAAACAAAAATGAACCTATAGGTCTATTTGGATCTTTTAGGCCTACTCTGCTTCTACGAATTGATTTTGCAATAGATTTTATTGCTTCATTTTGACCTATTACTTTTTTCTCTAAATTCTTTTCTAAACTTTTTAGTTTTTCATTTTCACTTTCTGAAATTTTATAAACTGGAATTCCTGTCCATTTAGATATTATTAATTCTATATCTGATTTATCTATAGTAATTACTTTTTGACTTTTAATCTTATTCCATTTATCATTTTCTTCTTCAAGCTCGTCTAATAGTTCCATTTCTCTATCTCGTAAATTAGCGGCTCTTTCATAGTCTTGAGCTACAATTGACTCTTCTTTTAATTTTATTAATTCGTCTAATTCATTTTCTAATTTTTTTAGTTCTGCTGGCTCTACAAAAGACTTCAATTTTACTTTTGATGATGCTTCATCTATTAAATCTATTGCCTTATCTGGTAGAAATCTATCATTTATATATCTATTTGAGAGTTCAACAGAGGCTCTTATAGCATCATCTGTTATTTTTACTTTATGATGTTCTTCATATTTATTTTTAATACCATTCAAAATTTCTATTGTATTTTCTATACTTGGTTCTTCTACATAAATTGGCTGAAATCTTCTTTCTAGAGCTTGATCTTTTTCTATATATTTCCTGTACTCTTTTAAAGTTGTGGCACCTATAAGCCTTATCTCACCTCTTGCAAGCATAGGTTTTAAAATATTGGCAGCATCAATTGCTCCTTCAGCAGCACCTGCTCCAACAATAGTATGAATTTCATCTATAAATAAAATAATATCTTTCATTTTTTTTGCTTCTGCTAAACACTTTTTTACTCTTTCTTCAAAGTCTCCTCTATACTTAGCACCAGCAACTAATGATGGAATATCTAATGTTATTACTTTCTTATTTTTTAAATTTTCTGGAACATTATTATTTATAATTTTTTGTGCTAATCCTTCTATTACAGCTGTTTTTCCAACCCCTGGTTCTCCTATTAAACATGGATTATTTTTTGTTCTTCTTGATAATACTTCTATAATTCTATCCGTTTCTTCGTTTCTTCCTATTACTGGATCTAATTTTCCTTCTTTAGCTTGTTTTGTTAAATCTGTTCCAAATTGATTTAAACTTTGAGTACTATTACGATTTTTATCTTCTTTGTCTTTTTTATTTTTATTATCATTTTCATAATCATTTAATATATCTGCCATATCTGAATATATTTTATCTATCTTTATATCTAATGATTCTAATATTCTATTTGCAATACATTCAGTTTCTTTTAGTAATCCAATTAATATATGCTCTGTCCCAATAAAATTTGTTCCTAAATTTTTCGCCTCAATATAAGAATTTTCTAATATTTTTTTAGTTCTAGGTGTAAAACCTAAAACACTAAAATCATCTTTTATTTTTCCTCCAATTAAGTCTTCTATTTCATCTAAAATATCTTCTGGTGTTAAATTTTGTTTTTTTAAAGCTTTACCTGCAACACCATTTTCTTCACAAACCAGTCCATACAAAATATGTTCTGTCCCTATATAACTATGTCCTAAATCAATCGCTAATTCATTAGATATAGACAAAACTTTTTCTCCACATTTTGTAAATTTATATACCATAAAATAACCTCCTGGAAATTCTTACTAATACTATACTCATTTTATTTTTGTTTTAAACTTGTTTGTTCAAGATTTCCTAAAAGATTTTTATTTGTATAAATACACAAAAAGTCGAGATAATAAAATCTCGACTTTTTACACTATAGTTATAAACTACTACTTTATTAAATATTCTATTGGATGTCCTGAAATATATGTAAAGCATATATTTGCTAATGCATTTAAATTAAAAAATAACATAAATATAAAAATATATCTTTTACTAATTTTTTTATTTACACTTATATAATTATTATCAAATATTAACGCTGTTAATATTAATACAGGTAAAAAGTATCTTCCTTGTACGCCTTCTATTATTTGATTAGAAACAATATTCCATTGTACATATAAACTAGAATATATTAAACCAGTAATTAATGTAAAAATAATGCATAATATAATTTTTGTTTTTACATCTATATAAATTTCATCATATTCTTCTTTATCTTTAACAAAAAATAAAAATGCAAATAATATAATTGAAGTAAATACATATACTACTGATGCCTGAGCATTATAATGACTTAATCCTTCACCATTTAAACATACTATATAATTCTGTAAATAAACTATTGTTGTTCTAAAAATAATTAGTATATATGTAATAGGATGTGTTAAAACATATTTCACTTGTTCTTTCGAATCAACACCAGGATTAAATTCTACTAAAAATCTAGAACAATATATTAACCACATAAAGTTTAAAATTAATGCACCTGCAATAAATGAAATTATTATTATGTTTTTATTTTTTAAATTTTTAAATCTTTCTTTTGGCAATAAAAATAGTAATAACACTAATGGTACATAAACAATCTTCACTAGTGCAACAAGTATTGTTAAAATACCTAAAACAATTAGTTGCTTTTTAGAATATTTATCTAATTTTTGATACTTTAAATAAAGAATATATGCAATATATAATATGCACATTGATATTGTAATTGCATCTGCTGATAATGATGCAAATTCATTCATAGTAATTGGTAATAATCCTAAAAATACTATTATAATCTTTTTTAATGGTATTAACTTAATTGCAAAATACATTAGCATAACAGCCACTAACATATTAACAATTCTTCCTAAGTAAAATTGAACTACAATACTGCCACCAAATATTCTAGCTATTGTAATTCCTACAGCCTGTGGTAAATGGCATATTGGAGAATATAATGCCATAGTATTATATGTTAATTCAATTTTTTCATTTGTTTCTTCTATATTGATTCGTTCTATAGCTTCTTTATATGAATTAATTTTTCTAGAAACTAATTGGGGGATTTTTACATTTTCCTTTTCTATCGCATTTCCATTCTCATCTGCTATAGAAAAAATATTTCCTTGAGATATAGCCATTGCTTTTCTAGCTTGATAATCTTCATCTGGAACCTTACCTAGTGGATTTGTTATACAATACAAAATTCCAATTGGTATAGCTACTATTAAATATAGTTTTTCTATTTTAATTTTCTTATAATTATTTTTAGTGAAAATAATATAAAACATCATTCCCATACTAATTACAATACCATACACTATACTTCCATATAATGTTCTGAATGGTAATTGTAATGAAAAGTCTGTGTATTCATAAGTTGTTGTACTTATTAATAAAGTAATTACCATCAATACAAAAAAGAATATTGTATAAATTTTATTCTCTTGAATAAATTCTTTAATATTTAATTTCATCTTTTCCTCCAAAACAATATCTTTTTTCTAAACAAAATATTTATCTTGATAATTAAGAAACTTTTAATAGTTTTTCTAAAATTCCCACTATATTTTGAATACAGATGTTACTATTGAAAAGAAAATTAATACTGTTGTTGCATCTACAAGTGTTGTAAGTAATGGTGCAGCCATTATTGCTGGATCCATTTTTAGTTTTTTTGCAACTATTGGTAATAAGCATCCTAATACTTTTGAAACAATAACTGTACAAATCATTGTAGCAGATACAACTAAAGCTATCTGTAAGTTTTGATATTGTATTGTTATTCTTAAAGTATTAGCAATAGCAAGAACAATACCTACTAAAAGTGCAACTCTTAGTTCTTTCCATACTGCTTTTAACCAATCTTTTGTGCTTATTTCATCTGTTGCAAGTCCTCTTATTATAAGTGTAGAACTTTGTGCTCCGCAGTTTCCTCCAGTTCCCATAAGCATTGGTATAAATGATACTAGTATTGGTAATGTTGCAATTGATGCCTCAAAATGTTCTATTATTGCTCCTGTTATCATTGCAGATATCATTAATACTAATAGCCATACAATTCTATTTTTTGAATGTTCAAATACACTTGTTTTAAAATATGATTCTTCTGCAGGAGACATAGCTGCCATTAATTCAAAGTCCTCTGATGCTTCTTCTTGCATAACATCAATAGCATCATCTATTGTTATAATTCCTACTAGTCTATTTTCCTTATCTACTACTGGAATTGCTACTAAATCATATTTATCAAACATTTTTACAACTTCTTCTTGGTCATCTAGTGTTTCTGCTTTAATTACATTTGTTTCCATGATGTCTTTTACTAATTTATCTCTATCTGCTACTAAAAGAGATTTTATATCAACAACTCCTAGTAGCTTTCTATCTGTTGTAAGTACATAACAATTATATACTGTTTCAGATTTCAATGCTTTCTTCTTTATTCTTTGAAAAGCTTCATCAACAGTCATATTTTCTTTTAAATCCATAAATTCTGTTGTCATAACAGTTCCAGCAGTATCTTCTGGATATTTTAAAAGTTCATTTATAATTTTTCTATCTTCTGTTTTTGTATTTGCAAGTATTCTTTTTACTACATTTGATGGCATTTCTTCTATTAAATCAACTGCATCATCCATAAAAAGTTCATTCATTACGTTTTTTATTTCTTTATCTGTTAAGCAGTTTATTAATTTTTCTTCGTCATCTGAATCTAATTCTACAAATACTTCTGCTGCTTTCTCTTTTGATAAAAGTCTATATACCATTATTATTTTTTCATCATCTAATTCTTCAAAAATCATAGGAAAATCAGCTTCATTTATAGTATCAAGAAATTCTCGTAACTGTTTTATTTTCTTATACTCTATTAAATCTATTACTTGTTCTATTATTTTTTCATCCATAAATTTTGCCTCCTATCCTATATTTTTAAAATTAATGTTGATAATCCAAAAAATACTGTAACAGAGAATATATCAACAATTGTTGTAATTATTGGTGATGCCATTAAAGCTGGATCTAATTTCATTTTTTTAGCAACAATTGGCAATATTCCACCAATTAGTTTTGCAGCAATTACAATAAGTATAAGAGTAATCGCTACTACAACTGCAATTAAAACATTTTGGTATTGAATAGCAATTCTTATTCCATTTACAACTGCAAGTACTGTTCCAACCAAAAGAGCTACTCTCATTTCTTTCCAAACTACTTTTAATAAATCTTTTGTACTTATTTCGTCTGTAGCCAATCCTCTTATTATAAGTGTAGATGTTTGTGATCCACAATTTCCACCTGTATCCATAAGCATTGGCATAAATGCAACTAATATTGGTAATGAGGCTATTGCACCTTCAAAATTTGTTGTTATTGTTCCTGTTATTGTTGCAGATAGCATTAAAAGCAAAAGCCATAATATTCTAGATTTTGCATGAGAAAATACACTTGTTTTAAAGTATGAATCATCAGATGTTGATGTAATACCTGCCATTAACTCAAAGTCTTCTGATGTTTCTTCTTGCATAACATCAATAGCATCATCTATTGTTATAATTCCTACTAATCTATTTTCTTTATCTACTACTGGAATTGCTACTAAATCATATTTATCAAACATTTTAGAGACTTCTTCTTGATCTTCAATAGTTTGAACTTCAATAACATTTGTATCCATAATTTCTTTAACAAGTTGATCTGTTTCAGCTACTAAAAGATCTTTTATATCTAAAACACCTAAAAGTTTTCTATCTGTGGCTAATACATAACAATTATAAACAGTTTCTTTTTGTAATCCTTTTGCTTTTATAACTTCAAAAGCTTTTTCTACTGTCATGTTTTCTTTTAGATCTATAAACTCTGTTGTCATAAGGCTTCCAGCAGTATCTTCTGGATATTTTAAAAGTTCATTTATGATTTTTCTATCTTCTGATTTTGTATTTGCAAGTATTCTTTTTACTACGTTTGATGGCATTTCTTCTATTAAATCAACTGCATCATCCATAAAAAGTTCATTCATTACATTTTTTATTTCTTTATCTGTTAAGCAATTAATTAATCTTTCTTGGTCATCATGTTCTAATTCTACAAATACTTCTGCTGCTTTTTCCTTTGATAAAAGTCTATATACCATTATTATTTTTTCATCATCTATATTTTCCAAAATACTCGGGAAATCAGCACTGTTTATATTTTCTAAATATTTACGTAATTCGCTTATTCTTTTTGCTTCGATTAAATTTGTTACTTCTTCAATTATCTTTTCTTCTTCCATGCTATATCCCCCTATTCTTTATTTTTTTACCACCTATTTATATACTAATATGTAATTTGTTCTAAATAAGTTATGTAAATTTACCAAACATATTTATTATACCATATAAACGATAAAAGTCAATATTAGTCAAAAAAAGTTCAAAAAAATCATTTTCAAAGATGTTTTTCAATTTATATTCTATTTACTCTTTTTTACTCTTTTTTTCTTTATTTATCATTCATTTTCCAAAAAAATAAATATACCATAAAAAGTGTGTGTTTTTGAAATATTGAATTTTATGTCAATTTGTGATATAATATTAATTGGTAACAATCTCAAAATTTCTAAGACCGTAATTTAGGTCTGAAAAACATTTAAGGAGAGTATTATTATGGCAAAAAAATTTTGGCGGAAGACTTTATTAATCCTTGTAGCAGCTGCTATGGCTTGCACTTTCCTCACTGGATGTGAGAGCGTACAACCTGAAAAACAGACTGTAACTGCAGTAGTAAAAGACAAGGAGTATATCGAAGAACAAACCAAATATGGATATTACTTCGATGCCTGGAAAGGAAAAATGCGATGGAAATTCAAGCATTTTCCCGCCGAATACAATGTTACAATTGAATATGATGGAATTACAGAAACATACGATAGCAAGTCTTTATATGACAGCTATGAAGTAGGTGATGAAATTGAAGTGGAACTCACTACCTACTATGATGAAAACAACAATCTTATCACAGAGGGATTCTATACTCCATCTATTTCTATTCCTTAAGTTTTGCAAAACGAGAGCCTTGGCAGAATTGCCGGGGCTCTCGTGCATTTATATATAATTTTCAAATTATTCACTACCAAAGATGTATTAATACTTAAATTTTATATTTTTCCCACTTTATCAAAAGGCCAAAATCTTAATACTACTATTCCCTCAACTTTTTCTAATGGAACACAGCCAAGAGATCTGCAATCAGTACTTTTTGTTCTATTATCTCCCATAGCAAATATATATCCTTCTGGAACTACAAAATCATAAAAAACTTCTGATTCTGTAACTACATCTGCTTGTAAATATTCTTCATCTATTTCTACTCCATTTATATAAACATTCCCCTCTTCTATTTTAACATGATCACCTGCTGTAGCTATACATCTTTTTATATAACTAGTTTTAGTTGTTTCCATACAATAATATATAAATTTGTTTATAATTCCCTTTGGTTCATTTTCATATTTAGCTATTGGATTAGATTGATCTGCTTCCCATTTAGAATATGATGCAGATGGAGCTTCAAAAGTTATCATTTCTCCTTTTTGAGGAACTTTTTTAGTTATTCTAAAAGTTCTGCTTAAAACTAATCTTTGCCCCTCTTCCAATGTTGGATACATTGATCTTTGTTTTACTATTGTTGGTGTTCCTACAAAATATCTAAATATTAATGCTAAAATTATTGCAACTATTATACAAAAAATCCATTCAAAAATTTCTTTTTTCATTGCTTTATCCTTCTTTCTATATTACTAATCCTTCTACACTCGTAGAAAAAATAAACATTGCCATTTGAATAACACCAAGACTAATTAATGTTCTTGGAAATAAATTAATATTTTTTTTCTCTAAGTTTGAATAAACCTTATTAATTGTTTTGTATTTTAAATTTTCATCAAATTTTAAGCTATTCATTGCTTCAATATACTTATTCTTCATTGTTCCACACTCCTTCTAATTTATTTTCAAGAATTTTTTTACCTCTTGATAATCTTGTACCAATTGTTGATTCATTCGATTTTAATATTTTAGAAATTTCTTTTATACTATATTCTTCATAGTAATATAAATAAATTACTGTTTTATACTTTTCTGGTAATCTTAAAACTTCTGATAGTATATCACTTTGTTCTTTTGGCAAATAAGGTAAATTATCATCTAATTCAACATTTTTTCTATACCAAGATGACTTTAAATAGTCTTTACACATATTAATTGTTACTCTTATTATCCAATATTTCTCTTTTGCTTTATCATCTATTTTTATTTTCTTTTTTATAATCTTTAAAATTACTTCTTGAAGAATATCTTCAGATAATTGTGTGCTTTTCAGATATGTATAACTAATTTTTAATATAGTATTCGAGTATGTATCATATATATGATTTATATAGTCTTCATCTATCATATTTTTCTCCTTCAACATTAATACGATTTATACTTCAATTTTTTCTCATTTTATCATAATTTTTTCTTAATTTTTATATATTCTAAAAAATAAGCCCAAACTATTAAATTTCTACATTTAATAATTTGAGCTTATTTTTTTTATAAACTATACTTATGGATACATTTGCTCACCACCAAGCCAAACTTGTGATTACATATTCTTAAAATTCTTACTACGCAAAGATTTCCATTATCTGACATACAACTGGTAATTGCATTAAAATAACTGTTGTAATTAATACTTTTTGATTTGTACTTAATTTAGTTTTATTTGCAATAAAAATTAACAATAAAGCTACTGGGATAAAGTATCTACCTTGAACTCCTTTTATAACTTCCTCTCCAACTTTTCCAACTCCTGGTAATGAAGTCCATTGAATATATATTGCAGTTATAATTAATAATATTGTTCCTACCATTATTAATGCTACCCATATTTTTCTAATAGAATTAACTTCTACTTCATTTTCTTCTTCACTTGTAAATAATGACATAAATAATGCAAAACTAATAATATATGAAATAACTGGATATATTGTTGTTTTTGCATGACACATTAATTCATCACCTGTACATAACTGATAAACAAATTGAGCTCCTTTTTGAGAAAATGTTCTAACTATTATTGCACAATATTCAAAAGGATTTGTTAATATATATTTTAATTGTTCTTTTGATGCTGGATTTGAATTTGCTAAATTTGTACTTCCTATTACGAACCATCCAAGTCCTACAATAATGCTTAAAGCAATTAGTAAAGCAATAAACTTTTTCCATTCTTTTTTATTTTCAAAATTATCTTCTTTTAATAGTAAAACAAGTGTTACAAAAGGTAAATATACTATTTTGCATAAAGCAATTAAACAACTTAAAACAATTAATACTATTTTTTCATTTTTACTTATCTTTTCTCTTAAATATACTTTTCTATAAAGAATAGCAATAAATAATGTACATACAGCATTTGTAACTGTATCTCCTGATATACATATTGCTGAAAATATATTAACTGGAAGTAAACAAATTATTAAGAAAAACACTTTTTTATTTGGTACAAGTTTTATAGCCCAAGCACACATTGCTACCCAGAATATATATCCTGTAATTCTTCCTAGCATTCCAATTACAACAATATTATCACTTAATATTCTTCCTGCAGTTACACCAATTACTTGTGGTATATATTGTATTGGTGAATACAATTTTATATTCCAGTATTCACTTATTAAATCTTTTCTTTCTTCTGAATTCATACTAAATGCATCAAATTCATTTATGTAATTTGTATATTTCATATCTCTATTGTTTTTATAATCCACTAATTTTGAAAATGCTGGTGGAAATAGAGAATCTTCTTCTAACCTTATATTGGTATATTTTTGAGATATTTTAAATACTCTCAAAAAATGTGATACTTCATCTGTTCCATTTCCAAATGGAGTTGCAATAAAATAAAAAATCCCTAAAACTATTGCTAAAATAATAAATTGTTTATGAAAATCTAATTTTATCTTTTTAAATAATATTAACATTACATCTATTGATATTGAAATAATTAGCATAGCTACAAACAATACATTTTTAACAATTTCTGATGTTTCAAATACAGAGTTTCTAAAATATAAAGTTACACCTATTGCAAATATCCAGTAAAAAATTTGTGCAAAAATAATTTGTATTTTGGATTTATTTTTTTCTAATACTTGTATTAGCGAATCACCTTTTTCCATATTTAATCTCCTTTAAATTATACTATTTAGTTATTTTTCATCTGCAAGTATCACAGTTATTATATCATCATCTACTTTATAGTCAATATTTTCATTAATTTTAAATAACGATTTTTTTATCTTAAAATATATTATTTTATATAATTCAAATACCTTTATTAAATAAAAAAGAACATTAGCAACATTTTATTGCTAACGCTCTTTTTATGGGTTATATTCTTTTTAAAACTGCTTCCATAATCCTTTTAGGACCTGGTTTTGTAAAATTAAATTCTTTCAAGTATGCTCTTAAAACTTTTTCTTCGCAATCATAAAACATTTTATCTGTACTATTAGTTATATTACATTTTATATTATTTGCAACAGTATTATAATGTTCAGCAACAATTGGATAAACATCTTCTCCTAAATTACACTCTTTTTGATTTTTTAAATTGTATAATACATATATAGCATCAACTAAATATGCTGTCCCTTTATACGAAAAATTATATTCTAATTTTTTTAATTCTTTTTCTATTTTACTTTTTATTTCTGCTTCATTATATTTATCATTCATAATTTGAACCATATTTTCTCTTTCAATTACTTCTGCTATCATATAATCACTTCTCCATTTTTTATTTATATATTCTCCTATATATATAATACAAATTTAGGACAAAAAAGTTTCACTTTTTTTAAAATTTTTAATTATTTTTCATAAAATTATCTATTATCTCTTGTGAATAATTATAATTTTGTTCTGCAACCTTTTCTCCTGTTGTTATATCAAAGAAAATATTTTTTGTTGTCATTCTTGATTCGCCATTTTCCATATATTCACCTTCAATATTTAACTCATTATAGCCATAATTTCTACCACCAATTATTTCACCAGTTGTACAATCTACATAATAAATTCTTCCAAAACTTCCATTATGGCCGTTACTTGTATATGGTGTATTTTCATCTATTACTCTTTCTCCACTATAATCTATTGTTACTTCATAAGTATTTCTTATTATTTTTTCAGGATAATAATATTGATTGTAGGAATGTGTTTGTGCTGTTGTTATTAATTCTGGATTATTACTTGATTCATTTTCAGCACTATTTTTCGCTTCAGTTTCAGTAACAATCCCTGTATCCTGTCCATGACTTTTTTCTTGTATCCATACATATTCATTTACTTCATTATTTACTAAAATAGTTCTTGTTGTTTCAATATCTCTACCTTCTATCTTTTTATCCATTTCTTTTGCAATTTCTACTGCTTTTTCTTCTGTTATTAAAACTGGGTTTTCTTGAATATTAGCATTTCCTAAAGTAACATTTACATTTTGCATATTCATTTCTTTAACTAAAACAATATATACATTTCCATCACTTACAAAGAATTGAATAAGTAATTGTTGATATTTATTTAACACATTAGAATCTGAAATTTCATAAAATGTAGCTTCCCATCTTTGATTTTCATATTGTATTCCAGATTTATCTAAAGTTCCTGCTCCCCATGAATGTGTCATCTCTCTTACACTATAAATTCCATATTTTGAACTTAAAAAGTTCATATTATTATATATTTCTATTGCTTTGTCTTTTGCTTCATTAAAAGTTAATTTATCTTCTTTTAATTGTTTTACAACAATTGCATCATCATAGAAATCTAAAAAATTTCCTGTTTCTGCATCTATATCCATATTAACATTTTTTCCTAAAGAAGCTGTATAATTAAACTGAGCTAAATCTAAATATTGTTTATGTAGTTGTAAGTCTGTTATTTCTTCACTACGTCCTAAGTTTTCTAAAACATTTGTTATCTTTTCTCTTGCAGTGCTTTCTGGTATTAATTTACCTTTCTCTTCTTCAGTAATTTCTCCCATTATATCTGTGTATCTTTCAGCGTATAATTTATTTGCATAGTCTATATATTCCTGATAAGATCCAAATTTCTGTGGTTCACTCCATATTTTTTCATAATTTTCTTCATCTAAATTACTAACTAATCCTGCATTTACATCTATATCAACTTTTTCTGTTTTTACAAATACTATACAAGCAATTACTCCAATAATTGCAATTACAATTATCGCACTTAAAATTCTACTTTTATTTTTTCCCTTTATCATAAGTATTCTCCTTTCCATATTTTTTTCTGTATCTGATATACATAACATATTTGCTGTATAATTTACTCTACTTACATTTTGAAGTAAATTAATTAGTACTAATCCATATTCCTTTTTTTCTTGTTTATTTAGTTTTTTTATTGCAAGTTCATCTGCTCCAAGTTCAATATCTTCTCTAACTTTCATAAAAATAAACCATACAATTGGGTTAAACCAATGTATTGAAAGAGTTGCAAGTAATGCATAATTAAATATAGGATCTTTTCTTTTATAATGTGATAATTCATGTAAGAAAATATATTTTATTGTCTCATCATTTTCAGTTAAAATATTTTCAGATATTAGTATTACTGGATTAAAAATTCCAAAAATACTTGTTTTGCTATTTTCTTGCAATACAATTTTTATATTTTTATTTATATTTAATTGTTTTTTACAGTTTTCTAATATTAAAGATATTCTTTCATCTTGAAAATTTGCTTTTTTACTTTTCTTTCTTATTTGAAACACTCCACTAACAAGCAAACTAGCAAAAATTAATGCTCCAAATAGCCAGACACTTGGAATTACAATATTAGTAAAAATATAGTTTATTGGTAAATTATTATTATTTTGTCTATCAATTTCATTTGAAGTTAATATATTTGTTTCTTTCTTTTCATTTAAATTTTCTTGCATATTTTTTATTATAGGAATATCTTTTGAAACACTTTCTTGTTCACTTAACTGATATTGATTTTCAAATTGCTCATTTTGTAACTCATGATATACAATTTGTTTATCAGCAATGTTCTTTATATTTTCAATATTGTTTATTATATTATTTGGCATTTCGTGAGATGTTTTTATTTCATATCTTATTGGAATTAGTAATGCAGCTAAAACAACAAACCACATTATACATCTCCATTTCCCAGATAATTTCTTGTCAAATGCATTTCTTAATACACAAACTATTAACCCAGCTATACTTCCTATAATTGTAAGATATAATACTTTATAAAATATTGGAGTAATACAGTTTACTAATATTTGATTAAGCATAATTAATCCTCACTTTCTAACATATCAACTAACTTTTTTAGTTCTTCTTTAGAAACTGCTTTATCTTCAACAAAATTTAATAAAAGTTTTTCCATATTTCCTTTATATAATTTTTGTAGAAATGATGTATTAGCTTTTGCTAAATATTTTCTTTCTGATATTGTTGGACTATATACAAATCCTTGTCTATTACTTTTTTTAGATTTTACTGCTCCTTTATCTACTAATCTATAAATAAGAGTTTTTACAGTATTTTTGTTTCTTATTTTAGATTTATCAAGTTCTGAAACAATTTCTGTAAGTCCACAATCTCCCAAATTCCAAAGTACTTGCATTATTTCTAATTCACTATCTGTTATGTCATATTTGTCTTGCATAATATACCTCCAATAAATTTATTCGAATAAATAAATGAGTTACATTTGTAACTTCTATGTTTGTAGTTTACAACTGTAACTCATTTTTGTCAATATATATTTTTTTATCTTTTTATTTTTAAACAAACGGAGTCCACTATAAAAGTGGACTCCGCTTTATAGTAGCTATTAAGCTACTTATATTGTAATATTTAGTATTAAAGTGCTTTACGCATTTCTTCTGCAATCTCGATTGTCATACCACAGGCTGTAGAATATTTTCCTTCTTTTAAATGAAGGAAAGGTGCATCTGTGATTGAAATTCCCCCACACTTTTTCAAAGGAGTATGATGTGTTAAATAATCTTCAAGAACTTCATCAGTAATTTCATCCATTTCCATTCTTGCAATATCTGTTACATTAACAGATTCAAGAATTTCGCTTCCATTTGCCATTAATACTGCATTACCGGTATATGCAAAAATGTCATCTCTGCCCTGCATACTCTTAATAAGTTTGCGTGCTTCATCAATATTTTCAGGCTTTCCATACATTTTGCCATTAAATACGATATTTTGATCAGCAGCAACAATAAGGCGCATACCTCTTTGAGCTGTTTCTTCTAAAACAACTTTTGCTTTACGCATTGCAATTTCAGAAAGTTGAGCTCTAAAAGATTTGTTCTCATCTGGAGTTTCATCAGCATCACTAATAACTACTTCAAAAGGAATATCCGCATCAATCATCTGTTGTCTTCTAACGGCAGAACTAGATGCCAAAATAACACGAGGAAACTCGTTTACAATTTTTTTAAACGGTTCTACAATGTCTTCAGGTTTGTCATAAAAAATGACTTCTTTTGCAATATTTCCCATAGTTGTAGAAATATCGCTACCATGTTTAGCAATCAGATATACCGGATGATCTTTAGCAAAGTTATACGCAGCACCAATTCCAAGTCCGACACCTTTTTCGGAAAACTCACAAATAAAGATGTCACACTTTTCCATTGCAGGAAATGCAAAATCCGGCATAAGTTGCTTTCCTGTAGGAATTTCAGCTTGTCCCCACTTTTCAACATCTCTTGCCATAACAACATTTTTAATTCCAGCAGCTTCAAGTGCTTTAGTAAGTTCTTCTACTTTTTGCTTGTCTTCATCTCCATCATGAAATTTCAAAGACATAAAAGCCCAAACTTCTCCTTCATTTCTTTGAACAGGAATTTTTACCTTTTTTGCTTGTTCCATCTGTACATTCTCCTTTTCGTAATATTACATATAGAATATATGTGACAATATATTACTACACTTTTTTTAATTTGTACAGAAATTTTTATTTTTGCATAAAAAAAATACCTATATAGTTTATAGGTATTAAATATTTATGGTGGCTTCAAGTGGAATCGGCGAGCCGCGTCGGGAAAATAGTCTACTAGACTATTTTCTAATCCTCCTTTTCGATTCCATAATTATTATTTTATAAAAAAAATACCTATATAGTTTATAGGTATTAAATATTTATGGTGGCTTCAAGTGGAATCGAACCACTGACACGGGGATTTTCAGTCCCCTGCTCTACCAACTGAGCTATGAAGCCTTATATAAAAAATATCTAGCTTGTCACTAGATATTTTTGGCGACCTGGAACGGGCTCGAACCGTCGACCTCCGCCGTGACAGGGCGGCATTCTAACCAACTGAACTACCAGGCCAAAAAATGGTGGTCGCTATAGGGTTCGAACCTATGACCTCCTGCTTGTAAGGCAGATGCTCTCCCAGCTGAGCTAAGCGACCATTTTTGTTAGTGGTGACCTCACTGACGTGATTTATTTTACTATATCACAATCTTTTTGTCAACACTTTTATTTAATTTTTTTGCTGTTGCTTTAGAATTTTTTTATTTCCTCAGCAACAACAAAACTATTATAATTCGTTAGAGATTAAATGTCAATACTTTTTTGAAATTTTTTCTTATCTTCATCTGTAAGTTCAAAAAATCTTATAGTACTATTCTTTTTCTTCCACAAATTAAGTGATTTTTCGCCAACAAATGATACTATTCCTTCTTGTCTTCCAAATCTATATTTACAAGTTTTGAATGGAATTGATATATTTGATAAATTAGATATTAAAATATTTTTCAAATATGGACAATTAATAATTGCAAAATTAAATGCAGATTCTATGTCTGAGAAAACTATTTCTTCTAATTTAGTTCCTTTAAAACAATTTATTATGTTTTGTGGTCTTTCTAGAATGTACAGTTGTAGTTTTCCTAAAAAATTAACTCTTTTAAGATTCGTACAGTCAGCAAATGCATCTTCTCCTATATTTTTTATGCTCGAAGAAAATGTAATAGTTGAAAGACTTGAACAATTTTTAAAAGCTCTTTCTCCTATCATTTCAATTTTTCCAAATGAAATATTTTTCAAATTTTCACAGCCTATAAATGTATCATTTCCTATGCAATTATATGTCTTATCTGGACTCAAATTAACTGATGCTGTGTTTTTTTCTTCTATAAATTCTATTTCTTCTAACTTTTCCCATTTGGCATCTTTCTGAAAATTATATTTTGCCACTCCGTTAGTTGCAATTGTAAGTTTTTTAGTTAATTCAATTATTTCTTTATTAATATATTCTTTTGAATATTTTGTATCACCATTTTCTAATTCAGATTTAAATGCTGGTCCTTTAATAGTTTTCCAGGTAAATGCCATTCTATTTTGTCTTGAATTTTCTCCTAATCTATAAAACCAATTTTTTAACTCTTTAAATAGTGATTCATCATAAATTATTTCTAAATTTTGTTCTTTTTGTAAAACATTATCGTCTGATGAAAAAGTATTATGATATTTAGTATTAACAATATGATTTTTTTCCTTTTCTTGAAAATTACCTATCATTTCTATATGATCATCTCTTGCTCTTACTTTTTTTATAATTAGTACCTCTGTCCATAGCTTATAATCATATAAATCTTTTTCAACTATATTTTTTGCAAGATTTAAAAGTCTACGTCTTCTTATTTCATCTTTAAATTCGTCTTTAGCACCTTCAAATAAAACTTCCTTTATTGCGTTTTGCAAGTACTCTTTTGGGCAATATTTAAAAACTTTAGTAAAATCTAATATTCCTTCTGTTTGAAGTTGATAAGTAATAATATCTAAAGTTATTTTTCCAATATGCTTATTATATTCAATCTCTTCTATAGGATTATGCTCTGATTTATTCCAGTATTTTATATCCTTTTCTAGAGCTTCCCACAATTGTTTTATTCTTTTTAGAGCTTCTGCATCAATTTTATTTTCATTAGCACTTTCAATTATATTATTAGTTTTCAATATATAATAATCAATTTCTGTATCCAATAATATTAATTCTGAAAGAACTTCTAATGATATTTCATCAAAACCATTAGAATTATTTTCATTATCTAAAATAATATCTTTAGCTTTAAGTCTAATAAATCCTAAAGTATTTTCATATTCATTAGCTTTATCAAATTGATTCAAAATTTTTACTTCTACAATTTTATTTTCTATTTGAAAAATTACTTGTAACAGTAAGTCAAACTCTTTTTTATTTATCATTTGTATCTCCATACCTATATTTATATTAAAATTATACATATATATAATTTAACTTACAATATGATTTTTTTATTTTTAAAATTTTTATAAAAAAAGTCAGTCCAACATTTCTGCTAGACTGATTTTTTAACTGCAAATTTTTATTTTATTTTCTCTAATTTTATTTCTACTGGTTCTCCATAGTAAATTACCGTAAAAGTTAATTCATCTGTTGCATCACTTTTAGTCATTTCATAAGTTCCGCTAAATTCTATTGTTCCTTCTTCAGTGCTAATAGTTCCTGTTGATCCAGTAAATTTATCAAATTTTTTCCCCTTAGAATTAGTTATGTGTGTGATCTTATCTATACTTTTTTCTTCATCATCTGCAAAATCCATATAATTTGTTGTAATTGCATCATTTTCTCTATGGAATTTTCTACTTGCTTCTTGATATTCATCTGAACTTGAAATCTCATTAGTTTTTATATGATATTCTTCTTCAGTTATTTTTCCTTCTTTCATAAGATCATATAGTTCATTAAATTCTTTAAAAAATGGAATTTCATCCTCTTCCCATTCTAGTTTGACATTTGATACTATAGCACTAAATTTAAATCCAGATTCTGAAGCAATTGCATAAGTTATATTAATATTTGGATTACTTGTACTTACAACTTGGTACTCATGTTTAGGACGATTATACATTTTTTCCGGTACTTTTACATTAATTCTCCAATCACCAGTAAGTACTACAGACTTAGATTTCAAATATTCTCCATTATTTATATCTTCACCATTATATTCATTATATTTTTCTAATTTGATTTTAGTAAATACAAAGTTTAATTCTTTAGAATTTGGAAAACATTTACTTTGAGTTTCACAATTGATTCCATATTTTATTAAATTTTCACTATTGTTTCTATCTATAATACCATAGTTTCTTATGTTTCCTGTAGTTAAAGTATAGTCTTCATAATTATAATTTAAGTTATATTCTTTACATATTTGTTCAAAAACATCTTTACTACTATAATTTGTTGATATTATTCTATTTTCTTCATCAAAGATTACTAAATCTGGTAGAAATATAAATTGTAAATTATCTAAATCTAAAAATTCTTTTATTTTATCATCAAACTTGAATGAAAAGTTTGTACTTAAATTTATATCATCCATCAAAAATTCATCAATTTTTACACTTACATCAACATCATTTACTATCATGTCAGTTTCACTAGAGGTAAGTTCGTTTTGTGTATCTATGAAATTCATATCAGTTTCTTCTACATACCCATTTTCAGCAGCAATATCTGCAGCTGATCCTGCAGCAAAGCAGTATTTAATAAATGCTTTTACATCTTTTTCAAATATAATTCCATTTGCTAATATTATTCCTAAACAAGCTACAATGGCTATTCTTTTTACATTAAATAAATTATTATTTTTATCTTCTTTCATATGTTCATTTTCTTGAAAATTAGCTACAGTTATTTTATCTTTTGTCATTTGTCTAATTCTTTCTAAACTCTCATTATCCATTTAAACTATACCCTCCTTTCAATAATTCCTTTCTAACTTTATTTCTTGTTCTATATAATTTGCTTTTCACTGTTGATTCTGAAAGATTTAATTTAATTGCAATTTCTTTTATTTTTCGTGAATAAAAATAAAATTCATAAAAAATTTCTTTTTCTTTATCTTTCATTTTATCTAAAGATTTTATTATAATTTTATTTGTCTCATTATTTTCAACTACCATATCTAAATTTTCATTTATAATTAAATATTCTTCATAATCTTCTATATTTTCATTATTGTTATAGAATATATGATATCTTTGTCTTATTAAATTTTTTACAATACCAAATAAATATGGTGATATTTTTTTCTCTAAGTCTAATTTATTTTGATTTTTCCATAAAATAAGATAGGTATCTGATATCATTTCTTCTATATCTTCTTTAGGAAAATTTCCTGCATTTTTAATAATTGTATATAAGTAGCCAGAGAAATCATCAATAATTTTATCTATATCTAATGTATCATCTTTTATATACGTATATAGTGCATTATCTTTTTTCACTTTATTACTCCTTTTATTATTTAAGATATCTTCATAATTAAGTTCACTAATTTTTTTAAAAAGTTTCATTAATATAAAAATTATATAAAATGAATTTATATTCTGTCAAAAAAATAGTAGAGTTTAAAATAAACTCTACTATTTTTATAATTACACCAAAATTCAACTATTATTGTATTAAATCTATATTTCCATTTATAACTATCGGTGAAAATCCTGATATCTCATCATATAACATTCCTTCTGGAATATCATTATATAAATAAATTTTTTTATTTTTCATAAATGCCTCGTATATTTCAATAAATGTTGCTCCACCTATATAGTTCTTTTTTCCATTCTTATCAAAATTTAATGTTAAAACTGCATCCATAGTGGCAATTCTTTCTTCGCTCATTCTAAACATTCTAGCTTTAAATTCAGCGTGTTCTTTTTCTCCTAAATCCCAACTTTTCTTTTCTGCATCTGGTTCATAATATGAATTTGGTAATTCAACTATATGTCCATTTTCTTCTAATTTTTCTTTTATTGGTGCAATGTCTTTATAAAAAGCTTTACTACAAATAATTAATATTTTCATATCAAATCCTCCTACTTCTTTATATCATATATTAATAAATTTTCATAGCTTTTTATAAAAAAAAAGAAGTAGCATCTAGTATACTACTTCTTGGTGGGCAGGGATGGATTCGGCAAGCTGCGTCGGGAAAATAGTCTACTAGACTATTTTCTAATCCTCCTTTTCGAATCCTATTTATATTTATAATTATTTAAATAAAAAAAGAAGTAGCATCTAGTATACTACTTCTTGGTGGGCAGGGATGGATTCGAACCATCGTACGCTCTCGCGGCCAGATTTACAGTCTGGTGCCATTAACCACTCGACCACCTACCCATATGTGTTCTCTTGAGCACGTACTTTATTATAATGGTAATTTTCTTTATTGTCAAGACTATTTTTAAATTTTTTACTAAATAAATTATTTAAAATATAATTTTACTTTTGTGTTCACGAAATAAGCTATTCGAGTTTTCTCATAAAAATATTAGTGGACAAAATGTCCACTAATATTTTTATTTTTAAATTAAATTATATTGATCTCCTAGTAAATGTTCTTCTCGTTGTAAGTTATTTGAACGCTCTCCTCCTATTATTTCCCCAGTTGTAGCATCCACAAAATATGTAAATTCTGCTGATGCAAAGTCTGTATTTAAATCATATTGAACAACAACGCACCATACTTTTCTTACTCTTTCATCTGTTTTATAAAATACTGCATCATCTTTTAATTTATAAGAGTTTTCACCTATTTTTTCCATATTTAGCTTTCCTGTTTCGTATTCTTCTTTAAAGTTTTCTCTTAAATATATATTTGCATTCATTTTTCTAATTCTAATTTCTGCTGTTGTTCCTATTATTGGTCTTTGTGTTTCTATTTGTTTATCTTTTTCTACAGCTATTTGTATTGCCTCTTCTTTTGTTATTTTTTCTTCATTTTCTTCGTAAACATTTCTTGAAAAACTTAAATTATATAAACCATTTATCTTAGGAACCCAAGCTATACTTACAGATTCATCAAAGTTATATAAATCTCCATATTTTTTATAAAAAGTAGAGTACCAGATATAAGAACCTTCATCTGTTTCCATATTTCTTCTTAATTCAGCAAGTACATATTCTCCCTTTTCATCTTCATTGTATTTTTCAAATAATTCTTTTGCTACTTTTCTTGCTTCCTCTCTTGTTATCCCAAAGTCATAAGGAGTTTTATAAGAAGTTCTTGGAATGCATAAACTATTTAACTTTCCTGTTTCTGCATTAATTTCTATCCATGATACTTTTTTTGAAGATAATCTCCATATTTTTTCATCTTCCCAAAAATTATTTTCTAATTTAAAATCTTTTATTTCATCTTCTGTAAATCCAATTTTTTGTAAATATGAATTTGCTATTTTTACAGCTTCTTCTTCAGAAATACACTTTTGTTTTTCTTCCTCTGATACTTCTGAGGTAATCACATAACTTCGTGGTTCTCTCCATATTTTTTCATACACTACATTTCCTGTTGCATAAACTAATCCACTTGTAATTCCGATTGTGAAAATAAAACTTGCTACCATTTTTAACATATTCCTTTTTGGCTGATCGTTTTCTTCCTTTTCAAAATTAGATATAGCAACTCTTAATTTAAATTTTTCATATAACTTTTTATTATCTATCATGGCTATATCCCCTTTCTTTTAAAACTTTTTTTAATTTTTTACGCACTCTAAATAATCTAGACTTTACTTTTGCTTCTGAAAAATTATACATTATCGCAATTTCTTTTACTTTCTTTTCATCATAGTAATATGAAATAAATATATCTTTATCATCACTATTCATTTTATTTATTTCTTCTAATATTGCTTTGTTTTTTTCATTTTCTGTAAAATCTAATTCAATATTATCTATGCTAACAAGTTTTTCTTCATAATCTTCTATATTTTCAACATACTTTACTTTTTTATATTTTTTCATTATCAAATTTTTTGTAATTCCTGCAATATATGCTGACATATTACAATCTTTGTTTAATTTTGACTGATTATTCCACAAGGCTAAAAATACATCTAGTATTATTTCTTCAGTATCCTCATCTGATAAATTAATACTAAAATTTCTTATTATTGTAAGAATATAATTGGTATAATCATTCATTAAATTTTCTATTTGTAATATATCATTTATAAAATAATCCTCTATTTTACGTTTTTTGACTATCACTATTCTTTCCCCATTTTTTATTATTTACATTAGTATATTACCACCATTTAAAAATAAGTTGCAAAAAAGTTAGCAAAATTTGCTAACTTTTTTTATTTATTATTCAAATGATACTTTTATTTTTAATTTTTTCTCATTATTAACTTTTTTAGTTAATATATCTTTTCTTCTATAAATAGACAATATAAATGCTATCATCATCATATTAACTAAAAGACCATTTAATCCATAAGATACAAAAGGTAAATTTAATGCTGTTATAGGAATTAAATTGAAGTTCATTAATATGTTACAAATGGCTTGTATTAATATAAAACTTCCAAAACCAATCGCAATTAGCCTTCCATCTTCATCTTTTATATTCTTACAATCATATATAATTTTTAGAGCAAGTAATATTACTGTCGTAATTATTACTGCAGAATATGCTGTACCATAATATGCAATTATTGTTATTAATGCAAATTCTGTTCCACCATCAAATAATCCAAAAAAGTCATCCATATTCTCTAATCCTGAAAATGCATTGGAATTATCTACTACTTTATTTAATTCATTTGTAACCCAACCAAATCCATTTAAATCTTTTTCGGGGTTGTATGTTACTGATAGTCTTTTAAAAATTCTAGAATATGCCCCAGAATTAGTTAGTCCAGCAACTATTACAAATATTAAACCAATTGATAATAATGTTACATAAAATTTTATTAGATTTGATTTTCTATTTGGTAATTTTGCAATATGTGCTGTAGCAATAAATATATATGATAAAAATAATACAATTGATATAGTTACTCTATTATTATTCATAACTAAAAATATAGAAACACAACTTAATATTACCAAAGCTAATATATCTAATCTTATTTTTAAATTAAATTTTTCAATACTTATATTTATAGATTTATTGTTTAAATTTTTAATAAATCCGACAAATGAAATAATATATAAAAATATACATATATTAGTTGGATCAAAAGAATTTCCTGCAATATGAATATATTTTCTTCCATACAAAGATGTTCCAAATATTATATTAAATATAAGTATAGCAGATGAAATACCATATAATAATTTATGATATTTTAAGATTTTTCTATAATCTGTAAAGTAAATCCCCATACTTATAATTAAACCTATTACTAAAAAAATAATATGACGAACTAAATAAAAATTTCCAACTTCAGAATCTCTTTGAATTTTTATTATTGTTATTAGAATTCCAAATCCAATTAATATTGCAACTAATAAAAATAGTATCCAGTCAAATTTAGGTCTGTGAATTTTGTTTAATTTTTTACCAATTTCTTGGGCTTCTCCCATATTAGAAACTGCTTTTTCTTCTGCAATTTTTTCTCCAAAACCTTCTTTTATATATTCTTCTTTTTGTTCTTGAATATGTAAATTTAATTCTTCTGAAATATCTTCTCTAATTGGTTTATATTTTATTTCATTGCAAACATTTTCTAAAAATTCTTTAATAAGCAAATGAAACACCTCCTAATACGGCATTTATCCCATTGCTAAAAACTTTCCATTCTGCTTTCTTATCTTCTAGATGTTTTTTTCCTTCTTTTGTAATAGAATAATATTTTCTTTTCTTTCCTGATGTTTCATCCCAATAAGATGTTATTAAATTTTTTTCTTCTAACGAATGAAGTATTGGATATAGTGTTCCTTCTTTTAGTTCGAATACATTTTGAGATTTTTCACTAAGTGTTTTTATCATTTCATATCCATACATATTAGAATTTGACAATAAATTCAAAACCATCATACTTGTGCTTCCTTTTAAAAGTTCTTTACTCACTTTCATAAAGACTTCCTCCTTTTAGAAATATACATAGATTATAAATATTTTACTGGAATAGCGCTTTTTCCTTATATTCTTGAATGTGCACTTTCAAGAATATAAAAAATACCTAGATATTCTATGTATTTTTATACATTGTATATCTAGGTATATTTTTTGTCAATACATTTTTATTCACTTATATATCTTTTAGCAAGTATTTTTGAAAGATTAAAATCTCTGAAATCCATTTCTTGAGCTTCTATATCTTCATACATTCTAGCTAAGTACATTGTTACTCTATCTTTTATATTTTCCTCTTCTGGCGTTTGAGATTCTGAATTTTTTATTCTAACTAATTCTTTAACTGCATCTGCTCCTGTTTCTTTTTTTAAATAATCTACGTCAAATATTCCAGTTTTAAAATATCTATCAACATTACTTTTAGTAATTATGTTATCAATATTTGCCAAATTAATTCCAACATACATAATAAGTACAATAGTTAAATATACTCTTGGAAGATTAATTTTTTTGTCTATTATATATGCAATTGTTGGTATTAATAAAATTGCTTCTGTTATTAATGCAACATATACAAGCAATCTCAAGCGTGTATATCCATACGCATCTTCATATAAAAACATTCTATATCCAGCAGAAAGTAAAATTATAAATGTGCAAGATATCATCACTAAGCACATACTATTTATATATTTGTTTTTCTCACATTTTTTGGCAACTAATATTACTATCAAATTTATAAATGATACTAACATTAGTTGGAAAAATCCTTTTCTTGCATATTGCGAATAATCACTAATATCAACTTGTTTTAAAAATAATGATTTTATTTGAATAAAACAAAATAGTATATAAATTAAATTTAATGCTGTTAAAATCATTTTTGCTGTAGTGATATCTTTAACTTCAAGTTCTGCAAATTTTTCATCTTTTGGTTCATATTCAAATATAATATGGTTGAAGAATGATGAAAAATATATAAATAAAGCTACAATAAGTGCTATTTTTAAAATAATTGTTGTTAATTCAAATTTACTAATCATTCCAAAAATAGAATTAAATCCTTCTATAAATATATTTCCAAATATATCATCAGCAGATGCAAGTAGTACTATAATAAGTATTACAACTGGAAGTGTTAAAATAATTGCTTTTCCTATATTACTTTCATTTTCTCCTTTTCTTTTTACTTTAAATATTGAAGATATACAATCTTTTAGATCTCTCATTGTTACTTCAATATAAGTTAATGGATCTATTATTATTTCTACAAATCTTAAAAAGAATTTATCTATATTTAAATTTTTTTCCATAAGTTTTATTATCATTAAAACTATTAATGCTGGTATAACAACTATATTTAATTTATTAAAAAATGAATTATCAAATATAAAGTATGTACTTGCAAGCAATAAAATAGGAATTATTAAAAGCTTTGCAGTTTTATATTCGATTTTATTTTTCTTTTCTAACAAACTTATTAAAAAATATATAAATGGAGCTATTAAAAGTAACATTGAAAGTCCGATATTTTTACCCCAAAACAATATAACTGTCCATATACTAATTAGTAATGAACCACCAAATATTTTTTTCATTTATCTTCTCCCTTTATAAAAATATTTTAAATAATTTTATTATTCGTTTTGATATTCTAAAATATCCCCTGGTGTACATTCTAGTACTTTACAAATAGCGTCTAAAGTGGAAAATCTAATTGCTTTTCCTTTATTAGTTTTTAACACAGATAAATTAGCTTGTGTAATTCCAATTTTTTCTGCAAGTTCTCCGCGAAGATATCTTTCTTTTTGCCATCATAACATCTAAGTTTACAACTATCATTACAATTTGCCCCCTATTTTATTTTAAATTGTTAAATCATTTTCTTTTTTGTATTCTAAAGCCTTATTAAATAGTTCTGCTAAAATATATAATGCTATTGTAACCCCAATAAACAATATCATCATAAATGCTAAAACTAGAATAAATGATACATACATTTTCACAAAAATTGCTTCATATAAAAAGTCTAATATCCAGAATACAGAAGCAATTGCACATATTTTTTCTGCTTTTTTTAACTTTTTTACTGTGTTCTCACAAAATGGATTACTATTTTTTAAAGAATCAAATAAACCTATAAATTGATATATTATAAATAGTAAGCATATTGCATTTGGATAAAAAAGTACAATATTAGGATTTATATCCATATTTGTGTTTTTTAGAATAATTGGAAATAATACTAATATTAAAATTCCAATTACTAATACAATTTCAAGCATAATTTTCAAAAAATTTCCTAATCCTTTTTTTCCTAAAATCTCCATATAAATTTCCTCTTTTTCTATTTTTTCTTAATATTTTATAATTATAAGTTATTAAGATTTTGATGAAAACAATATATCATCACTTTTCACGAATGTCAATATATTTTTATTGTTTTTCGATAAAAATATATTTTTTAAAAATAAAATTATAAAAAGATTTAAAATTTAGATTAAAATTAAGAAACGTAAATTAATGGACAGATAAACTATTTCAAATTAAAATAATTTATCTGCCCTTAATTTCATTTTTATCTAACAATTTAAATCTTTACATCTTAATCCGCTATATATTCAATCATTATAGCTGTCCCTTGAATATTATCTATATCCGTTATTTTTTTGTCTAAAGTAATATCACAAATTTCATATTTATGAAAACCATAATCAGAAGCAATATGTATTCCCATTCCCAAATATTGTTCTGTTTTTGAACTAACATTTATTTTAACTGGATAAATAAATTCCTTTCTATCTTCGTATAACGCAAGTTCTAGCATTATATATCCATTTCCTGCATCATCTACAAATACTTCTGGAAAATTATAACCATCTATTCTGTATCCATCTTTTAATTGATTTTCAAAATATTTTTTCAAATTTTCTTTTTGATATACATATACATCTGTTGCTTCTATTTTAGGATATTGATTATCTGATTCTACATTTTTTCCTTCAAAATATACACTATCTCCAATCTTAATATCACTAAATTCCATTTCTCTTTCTTTTTCGTGTGTAAAATTTATTGTTCTAGTTTCATTTGTTACTCCAATTATAAATTGAGTTTTTCCACAAACATCTGAAATTTCTATACTATTTTCCGAAATATTTTTTACTATTCCTTTATCAACTGTATCATATTTTATATTGTTTTCTGAATAATTATAATTATTATCTGTATCTTGAACAGTACAATAAATACAATTAATATTTGGTATTTTACTTGTTACATATAAACTTACACTATATTTCCAAGCTAAATCTTTAAAATAAAATCTTAAACTTCCTATATTTTCCTCAACTTTTTCAAAATTATAATAAGATACTACAGCAACAACATTTTTTTCATCAAAATTTATATCAGAAATTTCTATATCAGATGAAAAATCAAATTTCTCATATATTTCTTCTAACTCTTCTGCATTATTTATAACCTTTTGATAAACACCATTTTTCTTACTTATAAATCCAAAAAGTTGTTGTTCTTTCATGTCTGGAAATGTATTAACTGAAGTATATATTTTGCCTTCCTCAAACTTATATGGTATTAAATCTTTTTTATTTTTTTCAAATACTTTTATAAGTTTATCTTTATCTACTAATCCTCTTTTAACAATTTCTCCACCAGAAGCTTTCATATTTATCATTCCAATTTGCTTTTCTTCTAAAGGAAATATTTTATTTTTGCTTACAGTATTATAATCTAATTCGATAAAGCTTTCATTATTTTTTATTTTTTGAATTTCTTCATCTATTATATCTTGACTTGTGCTTACCATATCTACTCTATATGAAACTTCTGCAAATAAAGTATTAAATATTTTATCTTTTGAAGTAATTACATAATAATTAGATTCTTTATCTTTATAAATAATTCTATCTGCTATTGGTAATAAATCATTTTGTGGTACTATAGTTTTTTCCTTAGTAAATAGTCCTTCCTCTCCTGCATAAAATAAATATCCACAAAATACTAAAATTACAAAAAATATTGATAATCCTAAATTTCTTATAAATTTATTTGGTTTTATAATTCCTGCAGTAAATAGAACTAATCCTATTGCTAAAAAAATTGCTACATAACTTAATATTGTCATATTATTTCTCCTTTTTTTATGAATTCAAATCTTTTAATCTAAAATGATAGGTAATTTCTTTCCAATTTTCATTATAAAATTCCAATCCGTCCTCTTCTCTATTTGGTTGAGCTGCATTATGAATTAAATAAGGAACTCCTCTTTCATTTCTCTTATCTGAAATAATACCAACATGGTCATTTGAAAAAACAACAATATCTCCTGGTTGCCACTGGTCTATTTCTGTTAAATCTGTTGTAAGTGATATGTGATTTCTTTTAAAATAAACAATTAGATTTGGAACTCTTCTAAAATCTATATTAGGATCTGGTTTTCCATCTACTCTTGGATATAATGAAACGTTATTTTTTATATCTTCATCTATCATATCTTTTAATAAATATCCTGCATTTTTTAAAGATCTCCAAATAACATCTGTACACACTCCTTCATCATCTGGTGGATAACCACCTTGATAATATGCACTTTTATATGTAGGTTTATTTTCTGCTTCAAGTTTTGCTCCCTGCAGAATATCTGTATAATCATCAATACCATCATTATCAAAATCTGTATTTGATTTTATTGTCTCAATTTCAAAGTCTTCTGCATAAAATACTTTTGTCTCTGGTTTTATTTCTTGTATAATTGAATATGTAACAGCTTTATATTTTAATGCAATTATTGATATAAATATTGAAAATAAAACAAATATTGATATAAATATTATAAAAAATTTTCTTCCCATATTATCACCCTAATTCTATTAATTTAATTTTACTATACTTTTTATAATATTTTTTGTCAACATAGAAATTTTATCTTATACAAACAAAAAGAAGGTTGTCCTTTACAGGACAACCTCCAGCAAATTTATTCTGAAAAAACAGAATAATACCAGCCACAGTACGAAAAATGCTCCAACTACGGCTATTGCATAACCTATGAACCGAATTGCCACGTTCTCATCTTTGATCATGTGATCTATCACATCAGTCATGAAAGCACAAAAAATAAAAATGACAACAAACAACCAAAACTTCATAGCCTACCTCCTTAAGGTTGCAATATTTTTATTTCAGTTACTAAAACATTTTAACACACTTTACATAATATTTCAATATTTTATTTGTTATTTTATATACTTAATATAAAAATGAAGTAAATTTTTTACACTCACTTATTTTTATACTTACTTTAATTTATTGCAAAAAAAGAAGTAGTATTAAAACTACTTCTTTTGGTGCGCCCTCAAGGATTCGAACCTTGGACCCACCGGTTATGAGCCGGTTGCTCTGACCAACTGAGCTAAGGGCGCAAATGTTTTCTTGCTTAACGCAAGATTAATTATAAACGAAGCTCAGTAATATGTCAAGATAATTTTTAAATTTTTTTAAACTTTTTTATCTTAAAATTTATATTTATATTTTGAGTTTAATTTTCAACTAATACTTTATTTTATTTAAAATGGCAAATACAATTCTTTTTGGTCCTGGTTTAGAAAATTTATAGTCTCCCAAATATTTTAGTAATTTCTTTTCATCACAATCATAGCACATTTTATCTGTACTATTAGTTATATTACATTTTATATTATTAGTACTACATTCGAATTTTTGAGCAACTATAGGGTATATATCTTTTTCAAGGATGCAATCACAGTCAATATCCAAAAGATATAATATATATATTGTTTCAATTAAATACGTTGTACCTTTGTATGAAAAATTATAATTTAATTTTGTTAATTCCTGTTTTATCTTATCTTTTATTATATCTTCTTTTACTATTCTATTAGTTAGAGTTTTTATTGTCATCTCAAAATCCCCTTTTATCCCATGTAAATTTCTATATATTTATTAGATATGTTTTTTCGACAAAATAGTTTCATTAATTTTTATTTTTTTATCTTTTTTATCTTTTTGTCATTTTTATATAATATTGTGCTAAAATATATTCCTGTTAATACAACAGCATGGGAATCTTGCAAAAGAGAAAAGAAGTAACGAATTTATCCTCGTTACTTCTTTTTAATTACATTTATTTTTCTCTTATCATTTCCAGATTAAACATTCTTTCTTTATCCATATTAATGTGTAAAATTAATTTATCTATATTTTCATAATATTTACTTATGCTATTAAATTCTAAATGTATGTGCCCCTTAGTTACACCGTCTTCTACTTTATTTCCTACTGATATATTTTTACAAGAATATTCATTTTGAGCTTCATCTATTATTACTAAATTACTTGGTTCTCGATATTCTGGTGTCATATAATCAATTTCTGAATTAAATTTAATATCTATAACCATCATTGTTTCCATTAACTCTGCTGACATTTCTTCTATATATTTATTTTCTGGGCATTTATAAAATTCATTATGTCTATTAAGCATTTTTTCATTTATTTCAATTTCAAACTTCCATTCACCATTAATGAAAAACTCTTTCCCATCTTTTTTTACTCTTAAAGCTTTAATTAAAAAACAAATTTTATCAATATCTGTTGTATTTTCTGAAAAAGTATATATTATTGATTCATTAAATGTTGTTTCATTAACTTTTCTAGGAGTAACATGAGTATCACAAGAGTAAACCAATTCATGCTCATTAGAATATCCCTCATGCTCATCATATATAAGTCTTCCATCATCTTCTCTCATATAGTATTCATGTAACTTAATTGATTCATATGGATTGTTTGCACTAAACTTGTACTCAAATGAAATATCTAATGTTTTATCATCCATTATTAAACTATCAACTTTTATTCCAATTCCTACATTATTATCATAAACGAAGTCCATTTTTTCATTTTGAACAAATCCATTTTTAACAGCAGTATCAATTGACTGAGTTGAATTTATAAATAAAGAATTAACAAATCCAAAAATATCTTCTGCAAATACAGCTCCACTTCCTATAACAACTATTGAAATAATAAACATAGCAATTCTTGCAAAATGTTTATAAATATTATATTTACTATTTTTATCTTTCAGAGAATTATTAATTATATTTTGAGTTGATATTGGAATTTCTTTATCACTTTCAAAATAATCAAAAAGTATTTTATCTAATTCATCAAATTCATTTTCTAAATTCATAACTTTACACCACCTTTATATTTTTCTTTTATTTTTTCTTTAGCTCTGCGCAGTCTAGTTTTTATAGTATTTGGATTTTCATTTAAAATATCTGCTATTTCATCTATTTTATATTTATTATTATAGTGGAGAACTACAGCAATTCTTTCATTATAATTCAACTTGTTTAGCATTTTTTCAAAATCAATTTGATTATCTATATCTGATATAATATTTTCTTCGCAATTTTTATTAATTACAATTCTTTTTAATATATTTAATTGTCTATTGTTACGATGATATATTAAATTACATTCATTAATAAGAATTTTTGTAATCCAAGTTTTGAAAAATTCATTATGTTTTAGTTTATTTAAATTTTTATACGATTTAAGTATTGTTTCATTAATTGCATCATTTATATCTTCTGTATTTTCTAATCTGGCTCTAGCAACTTTATAAAGATCCGAACTTATTTCATTAATTAAAGTAACATAAGCATTTTCGTTTCCTTTTTTTGCTTCGTTTATTAATTCTTCCAATTTTTTCTCCTTTTACACATTTCGCTATATATTATCACAATTTAGAATTAAAAGATAAAAAAGATAAAAAAAGTGCTATAAAATTTATAGCACTTTTCATTATTTATTAATTAGATCTTCAAAACTTCCAGTATTTACATACTCAATTTCATAATTTGATAAATCTGGTACCTTTACATCTTCATCGTTTACTACATTAAACTCATATTTATATGTTTGTATATTGTCATATACTTCTTTAACAATTTCTGTTCCTGGAAAGAATATTTTACTTCCTTCTCTATCAATCGTTTTTAAAACTAGACCAGTATCTTTATCAATCCATGTTTCCCATCTATGATTAGTTTCAAACATATCTTTAACCACATAATACTCTCTTCCAATTTCATAAGTATCTATATTTATTGATTTATGAATTACAGCTCCTAATTTTAAAATTATATTATTAGGCATAAATGGAATTCCTTTTAAAAACTCCTCAGTATTAAAATGTCTTGTTATTTCACCCTTTTCTATAACAGCTTTTTTCTCGTTTTCATATATTGTAATAATTTCATCAGAGTCTAAACTTGTGTATTTAATACTTTCTATTTCTACACCATTATCTGTATATTTTTCATTTATAGCCTTATATTTTCCATCTTTAAAATATGACTTTGTAACACCAGTTCCATAATCGCCAAGTGGTTGAATTGTTTCTCTATATATATTATTTGAACTCAAACTCTTTTCTGCTTTATTACATATTGAATTTATCTTGAAAAATTTATTTAAAAATATAATTAAAAATATTATTAATATAATACCAATTGCAATAATTATTGATTTTATTCTTGATTTTATTCTTATTTTTTTTAAATAATCTATCTTTTCTTTTTCATTTATTTGAATATTATCATTTTGAATTTCTTGTAATACACTTTGACAAATTTCACACTTTTCTAGGTGATTATTAACTAATTTTTTTGATTCTTCCTTTAAAGTTCCATCATTATATCCAATTAATAAATCTTGAACTATATCACATTCTTTCATTTTTTTATTCCTCTCTATTTAAAATTTCATTTCTTTTAATTTCTGCTTACCACGAAAATAAGTAACTCTTGCCCAACTTGATGTTTTATTCATAATTTCTGCAATTTCCTCATAATTTAAATTTCCAAATGTTCTTAAATAAATAACATTTCTTGTATCTTCATCTAATTTTTGTATATTTTTTAATAACTCCATTTTAGTTTCTTTTTCACATAGTTTCTCTTCAATGGATTCTTCAAAAATTAGTGTATTACTTACTTCATCAATAGAAATATTTTTCTTATCTTTTTTTAATTTTTGGTACCATATATTTTTAGCAATTGAACAAAGCCACGTACTTATTTTGCATTTTCCTTCAAATTTATTTATATCTTTTACTGCAACTAAAAAAGTATCTTGAACTATCTCTTCAGAAAGTTCTTCATTTCCGCTTAAGCAGAATATATACTTGTATAGCATTTTCGAATATTGATTATAAATTTCTTCTATATTCTGCACTAGCTTTCCTCCTTTCACTTTATTAGTGTATAAAAATATAATTTTGTTACAAAAAATTACATTTTTTAATTTCTACATTTTCTCAAATCACTTTATTTTTAAGCTTTTTTATGTTATTATAACATTTAGTATTATAAAATAAAAACAAGATATAATAATAAAAAAGGATATAAAATGGATTTAAAAAGTTTAGAAAAATTAGAATTTAATAAAATATGTGAAATATTAGAAAATTTTTGTATTACTTATATTGGAAAAAATTATGCAAAAAATCTTGAACCCTTTTCACAAAAACAAGATATTGAAAAAGCTCAAAAACAAACATCTGAGGCTTCTACTCTTATCTATAGAAAAGGTTCTATACCAATTTCAGAAATTGAAGATATTACTACTCATATAAAAAAATTAGAAAGTAGTCTTTTCTTATCACCAAAACAATTATTGGATTTAGCATTAATTTTACAAATTTCAAATAACTTGAAAGATTATTTTTTTAGTACAGAAATTGATATGTCTGAATTTATTAATTTAAATGGATTATTTAATAATTTATATATTAATCCATCTATTCAAAAAACTATTTTCACTTCCATCATAGATGAAAATACAATTTCTGATGATGCATCTAGCAATTTAAAAAATATTAGAAAAGAAATTAGAAATAAAGAACAGGAAATTAGAAACAAATTAAATTCTCTTATCCGTTCAAAATATGTACAAGAATCAGTTATTACAATGCGTTCTGGACGTTTTGTTATTCCTGTAAAAAATGAGTACCGTCAAGAAATAAAAGGATTTATTCATGATATTTCTTCCAGTGGATCTACTGTGTTTGTTGAGCCAATTGCAATTTTTGATTTGAATAATGATTTAAGCAATTTAAAAAATGATGAAAATTTAGAAATTGAAAAAGTTTTGCAAAAACTTTCTTCCCTATTTTTCCCAATTATTGACAATATAAAAAATAATGTTAATTTAATTGGATTAATAGATTTTATTTTTGCAAAAGCCAAGTATTCTAATTCTTTAGATGCTACAGAACCAATAATAAATGATAAAAAAATTATTGATTTAAAACAAGCTTGGCATCCATTATTAAATAAAAATCAAGCAGTTAAAAATGATATTCCACTTGGTAAAGATTACAACAGTTTAATAATTACAGGACCTAACACTGGTGGTAAAACTGTAACTTTAAAAACTGCTGGTCTTTTAGTAATTATGGCAATGAGTGGGCTTCATATTACAGCAAAGGAAAATAGTAGTATTTTTGTAGCAGATAATGTATTTGCAGATATTGGAGATGAACAAAGTATTAGTGATTCTTTAAGTACATTCTCATCACATATGACAAAAATTGCTCAAATATTAGATAGTGCAACAGAAAATAGTTTTATATTACTAGATGAACTTGGTTCTGGTACAGATCCTATTGAAGGTTCTAGTTTAGCAATAAGTATTTTAGAAAAATTACATTCATTAAATGCAATTACTCTTTCTACTACTCATTATCCAGAATTAAAACATTTTGCATTAATTACTGAAGGATTTGAAAATGCTAGCGTTGAATTTAACTTAGAAACATTATCTCCTACTTATAAACTATTACTTGGTGTTCCTGGTACAAGTAATGCATTTTCAATTAGTAGAAAATTAGGAATTTCAGAAGAAATAATTAATAGAGCTAAAGAATTTATAGATTCAGAAAAAATAAATATTGAAGATCTTCTTACAAGTATTTATGAAGATAAACGTATTATAGAATCTGAAAAGCAAAAAACTATTGAAAACTCAAAGTTAGCAGAAGAATTAAAAAATTCTCTTCAAGTTGATTTTTCAAAATTACACCAAGAAGAAAAAGATATTATAAATAGGGCTAAAAATACAGCCAGAGAAATTTTACTTTCTGCAAAAGATGATGCAAATGAAATTATAAAAGAAATTGAACATTCTTCAAATACAAAAGATTCTAATAAATTAAGAAATAAATTAAATGAGAAAATTAATGATTTAAATGTTGTAAATACTGTTAATCCAACTACTAGAAAAAATTTGAACATTGAAGAATTACAACCTGGAATGCAAGTCTTTGTTATTAAAATAAATCAAGAAGGAACTATTCTATCAGTATCTAAAGATAAAAAAATACAAGTTGCTCTTCCTCTTGGAAAAATGTTTTTTGAAGTAAATGATTTAGAATTAAGAGCTTCACAAAAAACAAATTCACCTAATAAAAAGGATTACTCATCAAGAAAAGAATTTAAAGCAAAAGCAATCTCTTCTGAAATAAATGTAATTGGGCAAAATGTTGATGAAGCTTGTTTTTCAATAGATAAATATTTAGATAATTGTGTTTTAAGTGGATTACCTTCTATTAGAATTGTCCACGGAAAAGGAACTGGTGCTCTTCGTACAGGAATTCACAAATTCTTGAAAACTCATCCTCATGTTAAATCATTTAGAATTGGTACATTTGGTGAAGGTGAAATGGGAGTTACAATTGTTGAATTAAAATAAAAAAATAAAACTCAAATTGTTATGAAACAATTTGAGTTTTATTATAATTACTACTTACAATTTTATAATCTTCTATATTTATAATTTCATTTCGTTGAACGTCATATTCTCTAAGAAGTCCTGTATATATTACTTTTGCTTTATCTAGTTTTTTAAAATCTTCTGGTTTTATTGCATCTGGCAAATTAGTATTAATTTTAGATTTATCTAAAACATATTTAACAAATTCTGCACAGTAAAATGATTTATCATATTTTAATCTAATATGAATTCCAGCTGCAAAGAGACCTAAAATATTAAATGTATAATCTTTTCTATGGTCTTGAATATCTGAAATTATTTTTCTTAATTTTTCATATTTTTCATCTTCAATTTGAATTGCATATACTTTACTTACTGTATTTTTAAACCTTTTAAATGTTCCATCATCAATATGTTCGTGAACAAATCCTCCTATAAATGGATTATATGGATTTAACCTTCCAAAACTATACATTCTATTTAATTCTATATCTAAAGCTATAGATACGTGTGCAAATTCATTTCCTGTAAAAGATTTTATTATTCTAGATAGCATTTCATTTCCTCTTGTCTTTTAACTTTTTTGGTTGTAGTTTTAATAAGTTCCTCCCCACTTACAATTAAATGTTGTATATGTTTATATCTTGGAAATGTTGTATTTAATTTTTTTATTTCATTCCAAATAATTTGATATAATTCTTCTTCGCTTTTTCCAGTATATTTTTCTTTTGCAACTTCTTTGTTATAAACAACTTTTACAGATAATTTCACATCTGTTTTATCATTTTTATCTGGCAAACCAAATACCATTGATTCTTCTACTAATTCTATTCTATTTACTAGTGTTTCCAATTCTTCTGGAAATACTTTTTTACCATTTTTTAATACTATTAAATTTTTATTTCTTCCAGTTATAAATAAACGTCCTTCTAAGTCAAAATATCCTAAATCCCCCGTATAAAACCATCCATCTTTTAATACTTCGTTTGTTATTTCTGGCATTTCATAATATCCAAGCATAACATTAGGACCTTTTACTCTTATTTCTCCTATTCCTTTTTCATCTTTATTTACTATTTCAACAGTATTATTTATCATTGGAACACCAACAGAACCATTTTTTAATACTTCATAATTTTCTGCACAAATTACAGGAGATGTTTCACTTAGACCATAACCTTGAAGGGTTGTTACTCCAAGATTATTAAACCCTTTTGAAATTTCTGGATCTGCTGGTGCACCACCTGAAATCACTAATCTTAAATCTCCTCCAAGTGCCTCAAGTACTTGTTTAAATAATTTTCTTCTTATATCTATATGAAATTTTAATAAGATATTACTAACGCTCATTGCTGTCTTTATTAATTTTGTTTTTCCATGTTTTTCAATTTCTTTCATTATTGTTTTGTAAATTGCTTCAACTAAAACTGGAACGCCAACAAATACTGATACTTTGTATTCATTTAAGTTTTGTTTTATATATCTTAAACCATCTGGAAATGTTGTTTTTACGCCACAAGCAAGCATCATAATTAAACAAGTTGAACCAAATATATGATGAAGCGGTAAAAATGCTATATTAACATCTGTAGGTCGTATATCTTCTACTGATTGAAGAGCATATATATTTGATGCAATATTTTTTTGTGAAAGCATTACTGCTTTTGATTTTGATGTTGTTCCAGATGTAAATAATAATATATTCATCACATTTTCATCTATTTCAGCATTTATAAACTCAACATTATTTTCTTCTATTAGTTCTTCACCTTTTTTCATAAGTTCTTTAAAAGATTTATATCCACTTAATTCACTCATACAAATATATTCAGTTAAGTTTGTATTGCCAGCTTTCTTTATTTCTAAAATTTCATCTTTTAATTTTTCATCAAAAATTATTGCATCTGCTTTACTTCTAATTAAAGAGTTTTCTAATTCATCATATTGTAAATCTTTATCTAATGGAACTGAAATAATTCCTCCAAGCAAATTAGCCAAATGACTAACTACCCATTCATATCTATTTTTTCCAATTACAGCAACTCTTTTTCCTCTTAATTTTAAATTGTATAATGCAGAACCAAATTTATTAATATCTTCAAGTAATCTTTTATAAGTTACATTTTCATAACTCACATTTTTTCCATCTTTATGTTTTATAACAAAAGCTATGTTTTCCGCATATTTTTCAGCAGAATTATAGATTATTTCCTTTATATTATTAAATTCTTTTACATTAAATATTTTTTTACTTTTCATAAAATTCTCCTTAAATTTATATGCCTTTATTTTTATAAATGCATACAATAATATAATAATAAAAGATTATATAAAATATACTATCTTCTATATATATTTATATCATAAAAAGTACAAAAAAACATTAGACTAGTTGGTCAGTATAAAATGATATGCTATTTAATCCCATTTCATCTAAAGATAAAAACTAGATATGTCAATATTTTCCATATCTAGTTTTTATTATATTATATATTTTTTATTTTATATTTTTTCTATTAAATACAATTTTAAATTATATTCCCATTATATTATATCCACTATCAGCATAAATTACTTGACCTGTAATAGCATCTGACATACCACTTAATAAGAATGTTGCAACATTTCCAACTTGAACTGTTGTTACATTTCTGTGTAATGGAGCTTTTTCTTCAACTACTGTTAAAATTGAAGAAAAATCTTTTATTCCTTTTGCTGATAATGTTTTTATAGGACCAGCAGATAACGCATTTACCCTTATTCCTTCTTTTCCTAAGTTTTCTGCTAAGTATCTAACACTTGACTCTAAAGCTGCTTTTGCGACTCCCATTACATTATATCCTTGTAAAACTTTTGTTGAACCATGATATGTTAATGTTACTAAACTTGCATTTTCATTAAGCATATCTAATTCTTTTGCCATTCTAGCGCTAAGCACAAATGAATATGCACTTACATCATTTGCATGATTAAATCCTTCTTTACTTGTAAAAATAAAATCATTGTGCAAATCTTCTGTGTTAGCATGAGCAATTGCATGAACTAATCCATCAATTTTTCCATTTTCTTCTTTTATTTTTGTAAATGTTTCTTTCACAAGTTCATCTTCTGAAGCTCCATTTAAACAATATGCTTTACTTCCTTCAAATTCACTTATAAGTTCTTCTATTTTTTCTTTATTATCTTCTCCCATATATGTAAATATTAGTTTTGCACCATTATCATTTGCAGCTTTTGCAATTCCATAAGCAATACTCCACTTATTTCTAATTCCCATTATTAATATTTTCTTATTTTCTAATAACATATTTTCCTCCAATTTTACTTTTATTAAATATCAATAATTATCTAAATAAATTTTATTGATAATTATTTTAAATTTACAAATTCTCCAATATTTCTATACTTTTGATATCTTTCTTCTACAATTTCTTCATCTGTTTTGTTTTGTAATTCTGAAATAGACTTTATAATTTCTTTTTTTAAACTTTTGCAAATTTTATGAAATCCATCCTCATCATTTGAAGATTCTTTTATTATTTTATCAATTACTTTTAAATCGTACAAATCTTTTGCTGTAAGTTTCATTTTTTCTGCTGCCTCCTTTACTCTTGAAGAATCTTTCCATAAAATACTACTATATCCCTCTGGTGATAAAATAGAATATATTGCATTTTCTAGCATAAATATTTTATTTCCAACACTAATTGCTAAAGCGCCTCCACTTGAACCTTCTCCAATTACTATTGCTATAACTGGAACCTTTAATTTTGCCATTTCAAACATAGATTTTGCAATAGCTTCTCCCTGACCTCTTTCTTCTGCACCTATCCCTGGATAAGCTCCTTTAGTGTCTACAAAAGTAATTACTGGTCTTTTAAATTTTTCTGCTTGTTTCATAAATCGTATTGCTTTTCTATAGCTTTCTGGATTTGGCATACCAAAATTTCTTTCTATGTTTTCTTTAGTAGTTCTTCCTTTCTGTTCTGCTATAATTGTATAATTTTGTTCTCCAATTTTTGCTAAACCACATACTATAGATTTATCATCTTTAAAATTTCTATCCCCATGAAGTTCAATAAATTCATCAAAAATATTTTCTACATATTCTACTGCAGTTTTTCTTTTAGGATTTCTTGCAATCTCAACTTTCTCCCATGCAGTTAAACTCATTTTATTCACCTCTTCTTTTTACCAAATCTTTAACGTTAATTTACATTCACACGTTCTTATTTATGATATTTAATCAATTTTGAAAGAGTATCTTTTAAATCTTTTCTTTCAACAATTTTATCAATAAATCCATGTTCTAATAAAAATTCTGCTGTTTGAAATCCTTCAGGAAGTTTTTCACCTATAGTTTGCTCTATAACTCTTTGACCAGCAAAACCAATCATTGCTTTTGGTTCAGATAATACAATGTCACCTAAACTCGCAAAAGATGCTGTTACTCCACCATAAGTAGGATCTGTTAAAACAGAAATATATAAAAGTCCAGCTTCATCTAATTTTGTTAAAGCAGCTGTTGTTTTTGCCATTTGCATTAATGAAATAATTCCTTCCTGCATTCTTGCTCCACCAGAAACACAAAATATTATAATAGGAAGTTTTCTTTTAATTGCTTCTTCTATAGCATAAGTAATTTTTTCTCCAACAACACTTCCCATACTTCCCATCATAAAACCACTATCCATTATGCATATTACTGTATCTTCTCCATTAATTTTTCCAGTTCCACAAGCTACTGCTTCTTCGAGTCCTGTTTTCTCTCTTAAAACTTTTAATTTTTTGCTATATTCTTCCATTTCTAATGGATTACTTGTTTCAATATTTAAATCAAATCTTTCATAAGTTCCTGAATCTATTATTTGATCTAATCTTCTATTAATATGCATTCTAAAATAATGGCCACAATTAGGACAAATATTTAAATTGTTCCATAATGCTTCTTTATAAATTATTTCCTTACATCCATCACATTTTATCCACTTTCCTACAGGTATATCTATTTTACTTGGTTTATTTTTGGGTGATGGATCTCTTTTTTTTATCTTATCAACAATCATTTTTATACACCTTCTTAAAATAACATTTTTTCAACAAATGATGTATCAAAGTTTCCTCTGATAAAGTCTGGATTTTTAATTATATCAAATAAGAAATCTCTATTTGTTTCAACTCCATCTATTACTAATTCTTCTAATGCTCTTTTCATTTTAGCAATTGCTTCATTTCTTGTAGTTCCAAACACTATTATTTTTGCAATCATTGAATCGTAATATGGTGGAATTGTATAACCTTCATATATAGCTGAATCAATTCTTACACCATTTCCACCTGGAAGATTAAGTCCTGTAATTTTTCCCGGACATGGCATAAAATTCTTATTTGGATTTTCTGCATTTATTCTACATTCAATAGAATGACCTTTAAAATTTACATCTTTTTGCTTAAATTTTAATTTTTCACCTGCAGCAATTTTTATTTGTTCTTTAACAATATCAATTCCTGTACGCATTTCTGTTATAGGATGTTCAACTTGAATTCTAGTATTCATTTCCATAAAATAGAAATTTTTATCACTATCTACTAAAAACTCTACAGTTCCACAACTTGTATACCCTGCTGCTTTTGCGGCTTTTACAGCTGCATCTCCCATTTTATTTCTTAACTTTTCATCTATTGCAGTAGATGGAGTTTCTTCAATAACTTTTTGATGTTTTCTTTGAATTGAACAATCTCGTTCACCTAAATGAACCACATTTCCATGTTCATCTGCCAAAATTTGAATTTCGACGTGTCTAGGATTTTTTACAAATTTTTCAATATAAATTTCATCATCATTAAAAGAAATTTTAGCTTCTTGTTTTACAATATTATATGCAGTTTCAAGTTCATCACAATTATTTACAATTCTGATTCCCTTTCCGCCACCACCAGCCGCTGCTTTAAGCATTATTGGATATCCAATTTTTTCAGCAATATAAAAAGCATCTTTTAGTCCTTTTACACTTCCGTCTGATCCAGGAATTACTGGAACTCCTGCTTTTTTCATCATTTCTTTTGAATTAGACTTGTTTCCAAGCATATCTATTACTTCACTTGTTGGACCAATAAATTTTATATTTGATTCTTTACATATTCTTGCAAATTGTGAGTTTTCTGATAAAAAGCCAAATCCTGGATGAATACTATCACTTCCAGTTATATAAGCTGCTTCAATTATGTTTTTTATATTTAAATAACTTTTATTAGAAGCCGCAGGTCCTATACAAATAGCTTCATCAGCTAGTTTTGTATGTAAAGCATCTTTATCTGCTTCTGAATATATTGCAACTGTTTTTATATTCATTTCTTTACAAGCTCTTATAATACGAACTGCAATTTCTCCACGATTGGCTATTAGTATTTTATTCATTAAATATTACCTCCATTAAAATACCTTATATAATATAAAAGAATATTTATTAAACAACAGCAAATGTTAATTCACCTTTAGCTGCTACTTTTCCATCAACAGTAGCTATTGCTTCTCCAATTCCTATTGGACCTTTTCTTTTGATAATTTTTACCTCTAATTTTAATTTATCACCTGGAACAACCATTTTCTTAAATTTCATTTTGTCTATTCCACCAAATAAAGCGTTTTTTCCTTTATTTTCTTCCATTGAAAGAATTGCAACTGCTCCTGCTTGTGCTAAACTTTCTGTAATTAATACTCCTGGCATAATAGGATTTCCAGGAAAATGTCCTTTAAAATACCACTCATTTTCATCAACATTTTTATAAGCTATACAACTTTCTCCTGGAACATATTCTTCAACTTCATCAATCATCAAAAAAGGTTCTCTTTGAGGTATTATATTTTTTATTTCTTCTTTATTTAACATATATTTTTCTCCTATATTTACATTTTATTGGAAGTCAATATTAAAATATTGACATACTTAGTATGTAACAGCTAAAGCTTAACATACTAAGCAATTCTAAATAAAGGTTTCCCATAATCTACTGGTTCTCCATCTTTCACAAAAATTTCTACAATTTTACCTTCATATTCAGATTCAATCTCATTCATTAATTTCATTGCTTCAATTATACAAAGTACTGTTCCTTTTTTTACAGTGCTTCCGATTTCCACAAAAGGTTCACTATCTGGAGATGGTTTCATATAAAAAGTTCCAATCATTGGAGATTTTACAATATTTCCTTCTTTCTTTTCCTCTTCTTTTTTCTCATTAGAATTATTATTGTAATTTTCTTCTGTAACTACTGGTTCTTCAATATTTGTTACTACAACTTGTTTTGAAGTATTTTTTTCCATTTTAATTTTAATACCATCTGGAAATTCTATATCAAGTGATGTTAATTTTGAATTTCCCATATCATCCATTAATTGTTTTATCTTTTCATATTCCATTATAGATTTCCTCCTAATCAATATATTTTTTTAATATTATACTGCTATTATGACCACCAAATCCAAGTGAATTAGACATTACAATATTTAAATCTTTTTTTACTGGTTTATTTGGCACAACATCTAAGTCGCATTCTTCATCTTTTTCTTTATAATTAATTGTTGGTGGAATTAATCCATTTTCCATAGATTTTATACATATAATTGCTTCTATTGCTCCAGCTGCTCCCAACAAATGTCCTGTATTTCCTTTGGTTGAACTCATTTTTATTTTCTTACTTGCTTCTTTTAAAGCCAATTTTACAGCTTTTGTTTCTGTTGTATCATTTAAATGTGTTGATGTTCCATGTGCATTAATATATTCTATATCTTCCGGTTTTATTTTTGCATCTACTATCGCTCTTTCCATAGCTCTTGCTGCACCTTTTCCCTCTGGATCTGGTGATGTAATATGGTAACTATCAGATGTAGCACCATATCCAATTACTTCTGCATAAATTGTTGCTCCTCTTTCTTTTGCGTGTTCTAATTCTTCTAAAACAAGAACTCCAGCCCCTTCTCCCATTACAAATCCACTTCTTTCTTTATCAAAAGGAATACTTGCTCTTGTTTTATCATCTCCAGTACATAATGCCTTCATATTTTCAAATCCAGCAATACCTAATTCACAAATAGCAGCTTCTGTTCCACCAGCTAAAATAACATCTTCGTATCCAGCTTTTATATTTCTATATGCTTCACCAATTGAATGAGTAGAAGAAGCACAAGCTGTTACTATAGAAATAGATTCTCCTTTTAATCCCAAATCTATAGCTACATTACCAGCAGGCATATTAGCAATAGCCATCGGTATAAACATTGGAGAAATTCTATTAGAACCTTTTTCAAATTTTGTTTGACATTGATTTTCAATTGTAATAAGTCCACCAATTCCAGAACTAATAAAAATTCCCACCTTATTAAAATCTGTATTATCTTCTGTAATTCCACTATTTTTTAAAGCTTCTCTTGCTGCAATTATAGCAAATTGTGAACTTCTATCTAGTCTTTTTGATTGCTTAACATCTAAATATTTTGAAGCATCATAATTTTTTACTTCTGCTACTAATTTTGTTTTTAAATTACTATTATCAAATAAAGTAATTTCATCAATTCCACATTCACAATTTTCAATTGCTTTCCATGTATTTGAAACATCATTTCCAATAGGATTTATTGTTCCTAATCCTGTTACAACTACTCTTTTTTCCATTTCAAGTTCTCCTTTTATTTTCTAATTTTTATTAAAATTGATATATCATTAAGCAAGATGCAATTTTAAAGTAAATTATTACATCAACATTCCACCATCAACATTAATTGTCTGTCCTGTAATATAGCTACTATCACTTGATGCTAAAAATTTAACAATATTTGCAACATCTTCTGCTGTTCCTTCTCTTTTTAAAGGAATTTGTTCTAATATTTTTTCTTTTGTTTCATCTTTTAAAACATTTGTCATATCTGTTTGAATAAATCCAGGTGCAACCGCATTCACTAAAATATTTCTACTTGCAAGTTCTTTAGCTAAACTTTTAGTAAATCCAATTATTCCTGCTTTAGAAGCAGCATAATTTGATTGACCTGCATTTCCTGAAATTCCAACAACTGATGCAAGATTTATAATTCTTCCACTTCTTGCTTTCATCATATAAGATGAAACATTTTTACTCATATTAAATGTTCCACACAAATTAACATCTATAACACTTTTAAAATCTTCTTCTTTCATTCTAAGTAATAGCATATCTTTTGTTATACCTGCATTATTTACTAATACATCTATTTTTCCAAATTCTTCTATTGTTTGTTTTGTTATTTTTTCTGCATCTTCATAAATTGATACATCACCTTCTACAACTAAACATTTAACATTATAATTTTCTATTTCTTCTTTTATTTTTGTAACTTCTTCTGTTTGCTTTCTGCAATTTAAAGAAATATCATATCCTTCTTTTGCAAGTGTAAGTGCAATTTGTTTTCCAATTCCACGTGATGCACCAGTAATTAAAGCAACTTTGTTCATAATATATCCTCCTTAATATAAATTGATATTTATTTAATTTCACTTATTGTATTTTTATAACTTTCAATATCATTAATATTATAAGTTTTTAAAGTTCTATCTATTTTTTTCACAAATCCTGACAACGTTTTTCCTGGTCCTATTTCAACAAATGTATCTATTCCCATATCAATCATTGTTCTTAAGGATTCTTCAAATCTTACAGGATTTATTATGTGATTTGATAAAATATCTTTTACATCATCACTTTCTAAATATTCTTTTCCATCTATATTTTTTATAACTTTTGTTTCAAAAGTATTTATTTGAATATTTTCAAGTTCTTTTCTTAACGCACTTGATGCATTTTCTAACATTTTTGTATGAAATGGTCCTGAAGTTTTAAGTTCTAATGCTCTTTTAGCACCAAGCATTTTTAGTTTTTCAATTGCTTCATCTACTGCAACTTTTTCTCCTGAAATAACTATTTGTCCTGGACAATTAAAATTAGCTGGTGCAACAAATCCAGATGTAATTTCATTACATACATTTGAAACTGCTTCTTCATCAAGTCCTAAAATTGCTGCCATGCTCCATGTTCCATCTGGGCATAAGTTTTGCATTAATTCGCCTCTTGTTTTTACTATTTTTACACCATCTTCAAAAGTAATTGCTTTGCTATTTATCAATGCTGAATATTCTCCCAAACTCAATCCACATGAAGCAATAGCTTTAATATTCTCTTTTTTTAATAACTCTAATATTGCTAAACTCATTGTTAAAATACATATTTGAGTATTTTTTGTTTGACTTAAAACTTCTTCTGAAGAATTAAATGTAATATCAGCAACATCAACTCCTGTAATTTCTTTTACTTTGTTATATACATTTCTGTATTCTTCATATTCATCATATAAATCTTTTCCCATACCAACACTTTGGGCACCTTGCCCTGGAAATAAAAATCCTATTTTCATTTTTTTCTCCTCAATTTAAATTTTTATATTATGTTTTTTTAATATTTGTTCAAAATAATTACAAAATTCTTCTATAACACTATAATTATTAATTTCTATATCAAACTCATTTTTTATTGATGTTGATATATCTTTTATTTCATTTGAAATTTCTTTTTGATTTGTATTTATTCCTATACCAATTACTACTGCTTTTACATTACTTCCTTGTAATTTGGTTTCTGTTAAAATTCCACCAACTTTTTTATCATTTATCATAAGATCATTTGGCAATTTTATATCAAGCTTTATTTCATATAAATTTTTAAAAATATTGGTCCAAATTTCTGCAATTTCATAAGTTAAATTATTTAGTTTTCCTATATCACAATCTGGAAATAAGACGAAAGAAAATGCAATATTTTGATTTTTTTCTGTATACCATTTTCTTCCATGAGTTCCAATTCCATCTGTTTGAGATTTTGCTATAATTAATGTTCCATTTTTAATATTTTGATTTTCTACTCTTCTCCAAATTTCTTTTTGAGTAGAATCTATCTGATCATAATAAAAACTTTCTTGACCAATAATTTTTGTTTTCAAGTTTTTAAATTCAACTTTATTCAACAGTTTTTATCTCCTCTTGTCTTTTAATTTTTGATGTTGTTGTTTTTATTAATGGTTCTTCTGAAAGAACTATTCCTCTTATTGCCTTATATGGAGGCATTGTTTTATTTATTTCTTTTATTCTTTTATTTAAAGCATCATATATTTCTTTTTCTGTTTCAACCTTATAAGCTGTTTTTGTAATTTCTTTATCATAAACAATTTTTACATAAATTTTTATATCATCTTTATCTTTCTTATTTGACTTACCAAAAATAAAAGATTCTTTTACACCTTCAATTCTGTTAACCAAATTTTCCATTTCTTCTGGAAAAATATTTTTACCGTTTTTAAGAACAATAACACTCTTCTTTCTGCCTCTAATAAAAATATATCCATCATCATCTATTTCTGCTAAATCTCCTGTATAAAACCAATCGTCGACTAACACTTCTTTAGTTGAATTTTCATTTTGATAATATCCAAGCATTATATTTGGTCCTTTTACAACTAATTCACCAACACCTTCTTCATTGGGATTTTCAATTTTAGCTTCTATATGTGGAAGTGCTTTTCCAATTGAACCAACTCTAAATTCTGTGTTTGTTTCAACTCCAATAACTGGTGATGTTTCTGTTAATCCATAACCTTGGCAAAGATTTATTCCCCAATTTCTAAAGCCTTGTTCAACGTTTTTGTCTAATGCAGCAGCTCCACTTATAAATAATTTTATATGTCCACCAAATATTTGATGAATTTCTTTAAATATTTCTTTTTTTTCTGCCATACTAGAATTTTTATACTTTTCTTCTAGTTCTCTAACTTTTTCTAATTTTCCTTCTTTATCTAGTTTTTTGATAATATTTTTGTATGTATTTTCATAAATTGCTGGAACAAATGAAGCAAATGTTATTTCATATTCATTTAAGTTATCTAATATATGTCTTATTCCATCGCAAAATGATGTTTGACATCCTCTGTATAATGAAAATAAAAATCCTACTGTGCATTCAAAAACGTGGTGTAATGGCAAGAAAGATAATATTCTATCACTTGAATCAATATCTAATACTGATGCTATATCCATTAAATTTGAACATAAATTCCTATGACAAAGAGCTACAACTTTAGATTCTGAAGTTGTTCCAGAAGTAAATAACATTATATTCATTTTTTCTGGATCTATTGTACTATCTAAAAATTCTCTATTTCCATTTTTTAATAATACATTTCCTATTTCTATAAGTTCTGATTGAGAATAAATTCCATTTGAATGTGTTTTTGAATCCATTGAAATTAGATGTTTTAATTTTCCAGTTCCTTCTAATACCATCTTCTTTAGTTTATCTTGATATTTTCCAGAATAAAAAATAGCTTCCACATCTGAACGTTCTATTAATCTTTTTAATTCATTTTCAGGAAGTGATTTGTCAAGAGGCACTACGATTCCAGTTCCACAAGCAATTGCCAAATAGGCAATTTCCCATTCAAATCTATTTTCACCAATTACTGCAATTCTTTTTCCTTTTAAGTTTAAACTGATTAATGCTGTTCCTAATGCATCAACCATATCTCTTACTTCTTTATGAGTATAAATTTTATATTCATTTTCTTTTATTCTTATTTTATATGCTGGTCTATCACCATATAGTTCTCCTGTCTTTTTTAACATATCTTTTAAATCTGTAATTTCTATGCATTTATTCATATGTTTTTATCTCCTTTTTAATTTCAATATAAGAGCTTTTACTTTATTAATAAAAATATATCACAATTTATTTTAAAAATAATTATACTGACTGGTCAAAACTATAGACTAAGTGGTCGAAAATATATAATTCAAAATCTAGTAGTATTACTAAATTTATGATAAAATCTAAACAATATTTAATAGGATGTGAATTTAATGAATAAAAATGTAACTGTTATTTTAGACGGTCAAGCTGGAAGCTCTGGAAAAGGAAAAATATGTGGATATATTGCTCAGAAAGATAACATTTCTATTTCCACTAATAATTGGTCTTCAAATGCTGGGCATACTTATGTTAATAATAAACACAATAATATAGTTGTTAGTCATTTACCTATGGCAATGATAAATACTAGTACTAAACTTTGTATTAATGCTGGAGCTACTATTACTCCTGAAATATTAGAAAATGAATTAAAAAAATATGAAAATATTATAGGAAAAAGAAAAATTTATATTCATCCTAGAGCAATGATTATTAAAGAAAAACATAGAGAACAGGAAAAACAACTAATAAGAAGTGGATCAACATTTAAAGGTTGTGGAGCTGCTTTAGCTGAAAAAATTATGAGATTGCCTCAAACAGAACTTATAAAAGACTATTATAATAAGTTTTCTGATTATGCCAAAAGCAAAATTGAACTTACTGATACTTCAATTATTTTAAATCAATCTGAAGGTTCAATTTTAGTGGAAGGAGCACAAGGTGCTGATTTGGACATTAATTATGGACTTGACTATCCAAATGTCACTAGTAGACAATGCAACAGTTCTCAATTAATTGCAGATAGCGGAATTTCTCCTTTTAAAGTAAAAGATATTATTATGATTATAAGACCTTATCCTATACGAATTAGTAATAATACTAATATTGGTGAACAAATATATAGTGGAGATTATGCTGGTAGTAAAGAACTTACTTGGAACGAAATAAAGAAAAGATGTAATTCAAATATTGATATACAAGAATATACTACAGTTACTAAAAAAGTTCGAAGAGTATTTGAAATGAACTGGGAAAGATTAAAGTATAATGTAATGATAAACAATCCAACTCAAATAGTTTTGAATTTTGCACAATATATTGATTGGAATGCTTACCAATGCACAAATTATAATCTTCTACCAACAAAGGTAAAAGATTTTATTCATAAAATTGAAGATATAACAAATGTTCCTGTTACAATGATTGGTACTGGTGAGAGAAATTGCGATATTATTGATTTAAGATAATATTATTTATTATATTTTATTTACAAAATAAGGAGGTTCCTAGCAGGAACCTCCTTACGAGTTTATACTCTTTTTGTTTGCAGTGTTTCTGAATTTTAATCTACCATGGAAATTTCTCTAAAGCCTGTTGGCCATTCATTCCAGCTGTGGGCAACGCCCTCCAAATCCTGGCATTCTTTTTCTACCATTGCAGGACACCGATCTTTAAAATACTGTATAACCAGCTTCTGGCTTGCGAGAGTGTAAATTACGAATCTACACAATCCATCGCGGTTTTCAAACCGGTAGCCGATATGCCTGAACTCTTCTTCTTTGTAAAGTTTCTTGATATATGCTCCCATCTGCCCTGTGGCAATATGCATAGCATTGATATCAATAACATCGACAACTGGATTCTTCTTTCCAAACATTTTCTCAAAAAGCATAATTTTTCCTCCTGTGATAATAAATGAGAAACATACTAGACTACAGTTACACTTATTAAATTGTCATCTTTTATATTATAACATATTTAAAAGAAAAAGTCTATTTTATGTAAAGTGTATTTTAATATATTTTATTAAATAGTTTATTTTCATTTTTTCTTATATATTCATTTAAAATAACATCTGTAATTACACAAATTAGTAAAACAAACATCTTATATAAATTATTATTAGTTATAAACGTACTAAAAATAAAAATTGATCCTGCTATAATTAAAGTATAAAATAATATATACATTACGTTTGTATTTTGTTTCATCATTGTATATTCACTAGTCCAATTAATTTTAGGATTTTTTAAGTCTATTAATAATTTAAATCTTTCTCCTATAAAGTTTAATAACATTAAACTAATAAATACCAATGTTGCTCCTAAAAAGTTATTAGTAAATATGTAATTACAAACTGAAACAATAATTGTTGTTACCATGTTTACTTTTATTCCAATAATTAATTTATAATTAAATTGCTTTTTCAAACTAATTGGAAGATATTTAATAAGTTTAGCATATTTGCTTTCTCTAGAAACTGCAATTACAGAATTAAAATTCATCATATAAAAAACTTGTCCTACTGCTAAAAATATTGCTGTTCCAAAACTTGTTGTAGATATTTGATAAAATTTATCCCATAAATCTAAACCAACCCATTTAGAAAATTCTAAGAATGCTACAATAACCATTAAAACAGATATTGGATATAATATAGGCATTAACAAACATTGTATAAAAAATATTGGTGTTCTTTTTAATGTTGTTTTCTCTTTTTCTATATATGATTGTTTTAAGTTTTTAGCTTTAAAATCCTCTATACATAGTTCTTTATTATCTATATTTACACCTTTTTTACTATTTACTGTTGTTCCAATAGCCCCTTTTAAATATATTTTAGACATAAAGATAATTCCCAAAATATAAATAATTATATTTTCAAAGAAAAATAATACAAAACTTTTTATTCCTTCAATATTATTATAATTTAATAATGTATTCATAATTGGCTTTATTAAAACAAAACTGTCTGCAACACTTTCTGCTAAACCATTTGCTTGTAATATTAAATCTTGAAATATTGTTACCGTGAAATTTTGGGGGACATTATAATTCATTGTTAGTAAACTTATTATAAAAAACGTAAATATTATAGTTATATACATTACTTTACTTTTATCTTTTATAAAATTTGTAAATCTCATAATTACTGCAATTACAATAGATGTAATCATTATTGGAATAATTGGTATAATAAGCAATATTAGTAACATATATAAATAAAAAAAAGCTCCAACCTCAGCAATAATTCCATATACAATCATAGGAATTGCAAGCATTATTATTTCCATTTGATATTCTGAAATTATCATATTAAATATTTTTCCATGTAAAATATCCTTAGATTTCAATGGCATTCTAAGTAAAATTTTTAAGTCTTTTGAAAAATATAATACATTTAAACTTTCAAATACACTTTTTACAAATAAAATCATAAAGTTCATTAGAAGTAATATATTTACAAAAGCATAAGTTTGATGTATTTGTTTTAATTGTTTAGTAACAACTATGCTAAAATATATCATTGCAGAAGATAAAAATGTAAAAACAATAAAAAATGCAATTCCTTCTAAAACACTTGATTTTTCACTTACTTGATTATCTCTTCTTCTTGAATTTTTAAAAATAACATTTGTTAAACTTTTCATAATTTCTAATCCTATTCCTAATTTGTGAAATAAATTATTTTATAATTTTAAAATAATTCTATTATTCAATAATTTTTAAAAATGATTCTTCAAGTGATGAATTATTTTTTGATTTTTCCTTTAATTCTTCACAGGTTCCCATAAATATTATTTTTCCTTTATCTATAACTGCAATTTTATCACATAGTTTTTCTGCAACTTCTAAAACATGAGTTGAGAAAAATACTGTATTTCCTTTTTTACTATGTTCTCTCATAAGTTCTTTTAATGTAAATGCTGCTTTAGGATCTAATCCTGTCATTGGCTCATCCAAAATCCAATTTTTAGGATTATATAGTAAAACACTAATTATAAGTAATTTTTGCTTCATTCCATGAGAATAACTTTGTATTCTATCTTTTAAATGATTAGTAATTCCAAATTTATCTGCTAAATCTTTTACTTTTTCTAATCTATCTTGTGATGAAACATCATAAACATCACCAATAAAATTTAAATATTCAAGTCCAGTTAATTTTTCAAATACATCTGGTGAATCTGGAACAAAACCAAATAGTTTTTTCGCTTCTATTGGATTTTTAGTAATACTATTTCCATCAATAAGAATGTCTCCATCATCTATTTTTAATACTCCTGTTATCATTTCTATTGTTGTTGTTTTTCCAGCACCATTTGGACCAATAAATCCAAATATTGTACCATCTTCTATTTTTAAATTCATATTCTCTATTACTTTTATTTCTTTCGAATATGACTGACTCACATTTTTTATTTCTATCATTTGTAGTTCCTCCATTTCTATTATAGAAATTATAACATATATACTTTTATTTGAAACAAAAAAAGAGCATAAATATAATTTTATGCCCCTTATATATTTTACTATTTTATTTTTCTAAACACTCCAGAAACTTTACCTAAAATTTCACAAGTTGGAACAATTATTGGATCCATTGTAGAATTTTCAGGTTGTAATCTAATATGATCTTTTTCTTTATAAAATGTTTTTACTGTTGCTTCATCTCCAATTAATGCTACAACAATTTCCCCATTATTTGCTGTATTTTGTTTTCTTACTAATATGTAGTCTCCATTTAAGATTCCAGCTTCTATCATACTTTCCCCTCTAACTGTAAGCATAAAGCTTTCTCCTGTTCCAACAAAGTCTAATGGAATTGGGAATGTATCTGTAACATTCTCTACAGCTAAAATTGGCTCTCCAGCTGTTATTTTTCCTATAACTGGAACATCTACCATCTCTCTACTTGAATAAACTTCTTTATCAAAAGATACTTGCTCTCCATCCATAGCTCCACCTTTTAATAATTTTAAAGTTCTTCCTTTTTGACTTTCTTTTTTTATATATCCTTTTTGTTCTAATGAATTAAGGTATCCATGTACAGTTGCTGTTGATTTTAAATCTACTGCTTTTCCGATTTCTCTAACTGATGGTGGATAACCATTAGAATTTACTTGTTTTTCTATAAATTTTAATATTGCTTTTTCTCTCTTATTTAAAGCATTTGGATCTTTTTTCTTCATATTATAAATCACATTTCCTTTCTATAGAACGTTTAGTATTTTTGTTAGAAGCATCTTATCACAAAACATTTGATTTGTCAAACAAAAGTTTTGTTTTAAAATATTTTGTTTATACTTTATATACAAATTAATTTTCTTAATATCTAGATTTCAATGATTTAAATATATTTATATGATTTTCTTCATCTTTAATTATTCTAGCAATTATTGATTTTATACACTTATCATCAGTATTTTCTATTAATCTTTTATATTCCTTTATTGCTTCTTTTTCTCCCTCAATATTATAATCTAACATTTCATCTGTACAACTAAATTTATATTTAACATTATCTGAACACCATTTGTTATTTCTACTTCCCATATAGTATGGTGTAAATCCTAATTTCACTAACAAATCTCCTAAAATTTTTAAGTGATGCATTTCTTCTATTGCAATTTTAATTAAAGCATTTTGTAATTCTTTACTACTATCATTACTTATATTTTCATTAATATATTGAAGAACTGTTGTAAGTTCGCTTTTATAGCCACTATATGAATTATATAACATCCTTCCAAACTTAACGTCTTGTTTTATATTTTCTATTGGTGGATATGGTTCAATATCCTTATTATAAAAAAAATCCATAGTATACCTCCTAAAGTATACTATGAATTTTATTTTTATGTGATACAAATTTTATTCATACCATTCAAATACCCATTCTAGAAGTTTTACTGTATCTCCTTCTTTTACACCTTTTTCTCTTAAAGCTTCTTCAATTCCTAGTTTTTTAAGCATTTTCTCCATATAATGATATGATTCATTATCTCCTATGTTAACTCTACCCATCAACCTTTCAACAGCTGGTCCCTCTACAATAAACTCTCCATCTACAATATCTATTGTGAATTGGTCTTCTTCATCTTCTAGTGTATAAACTATTCTATCTTCAATATCTACAATTTCTTCTTTTGGTAATGTTTTTATAATTTCTGAAACATGATTAAATAATTCATTTAGACCTTCACCAGTTACAGCAGAGATTTTGTAGATTTCCATATCTTTTTCTTTAGCTAAATTTTCCAAATTTTCTAAATTTGAATTATCCTGCATACTATCTATTTTATTTGCAACAATTATTTGTTTTCTTGTTGATAATTTTTCACTATATTTTTTAAGTTCTTCATTTATTTTATTAAAATCATCTATTGGATCTCTTCCTTCAGTTCCTGCAACATCTATAACGTGTAGTAACAATCTTGTTCTTTCAACATGACGTAAAAATTGTGTTCCAAGGCCTATTCCTTCACTTGCACCTTCAATAATTCCAGGTATATCTGCTAAAACAAAACTATCTCCATATTCTGTTTTTACAACACCTAAATTAGGATCTATTGTTGTAAAATGATAATCTGCAATTTTCGGTGTAGCTTTTGTTACTCTTGATAGAATTGTTGATTTACCAACATTTGGAAATCCTACTAATCCAACATCAGCAAGTAATTTTAATTCTAAAATAACTTCTTTTTCTTTTCCTTTTTCACCATCTATTGCAAATCTTGGTGCTTGTCTTGTTGATGTGGCAAAATGAGAATTTCCTTTTCCACCTCTACCACCTTTTAAAATTAATTCTTTTTGACCTTCTTTTGATAAATCTACAATTACTTTTCCTGTTTCAGAATCTTTAACTATTGTTCCTAAAGGAACTTTTACAACACAGTCTTCTCCACTTTTTCCAAATCTATGTGAGCCACTACCATTTTGACCGTCTTCTGCTTTAAATTTTTTTGTATATCTGAAATCAATTAAAGTATTTGCATTAGGATCGACTTCAAAGTAGATATCTCCACCTCTTCCTCCGTCTCCACCATCTGGACCTCCAGCAGCAACATATTTCTCTCTTCTAAAAGTTGCTGCTCCATTTCCTCCATCACCTGATTTAATTATTATTTTTGCATAATCTACAAACATTTTTTATCTTCTCTTTCTATTAAATAATTTTATTCTACTACTAATCCAATTTTTTTATACACATCTTTTAAAATTGCATTTGCTTTTTCTTCTGCTTTTTTAGCTCCTTTTTCACAAATTGCCATTAATTCAGCTGGATTTTCTAGTAATTCATTATATCTATTTTGAAGTGGTTCTAGTCTTTGAACTACTGCTTCTGCAACAGCTGTTTTAAAAGCACCATAGCCTTGACCCTCAAATTCTTTTTCAATATCGTTCATAGTTTTATTTTTTATAATTCCATAAATTGCCATTAAATTACTTACACCTGGTTTATTTTCTCTATCAAATCTAACACAGTTTTCTGAATCTGTAACAGCTTTTTTAAATTTTTTTCTAATTTCATCTGGTGTATCTGTTAAAAGAATTTTATCATTTTGGTCTTGAGCACTTTTACTCATTTTTGCAGTTGGATTTTGAAGCCCCATTATTCTAGCTCCAACTTTTCCAATATATGGTTCTGGTATTTTGAATGTTTCTCCATATACAGAATTAAATCTTTCAGCTATATCACGTGTTATTTCTAAATGTTGTTTTTGATCTTCTCCTACTGGAACTAAATCTGCATTATAAAGTAAAATATCTGAAGCCATTAATACTGGATATGTAAATAATCCACTATTTATATTATCTGAGTGCTTTGATGATTTATCCTTAAATTGTGTCATACGATTTAGTTCACCCATATATGTGTAACAATTTAAAACCCATGATAATTGTGTATGTGCAGGAACGTGAGATTGAATAAAAATTGTATTTTTTTCTGGATCTAATCCAGCAGCAATATATAAAGCTATAAGTTTTAAAGTATTATCTCTTAATGTTTTAGGGTCATTTCTGATTGTTAAAGTGTGTAAATCAGCAATCATATAATAGCAATCATATTCATCTTGCATCTCTACCCAGTTATTTAATGCTCCTAAATAGTTTCCTAATGTTAGACTTCCTGTTGCTTGAATTCCACTTAGAATTGTTTTTTTCTCCATAATTATTCCTCCTTAACTTATACACAATTAAAAATTAAATTGTTTACTAATTAAAATTAACTACATTATTATACTTCATATTAACTAAAAAATCAATCCTTTTGTGTTATGTAAACTCTTTTTTATGAATTATTATTTAAAGTTTAAACAAATCATTCACATATATTTATAAAGTGAATAATATATTTAACAAAAGTTGATAATCAAATTTTCACAATCAAAACATTTTTTATACATTATTTATGTATATACTGATTTCAATTACAAAGGAGGTAGAAAAATATGGAGAATAATAATTTAGGATGTGATTTTAATAAATCAATAGAAAAAAATTTTAGAAAGTATACTTTGGAAGTTGATGATGCAATTGAAGCTCATGGGTTCAAAGCATCTTCATATATTGACTACGCAGAAAATAAAATTGAAGAATTAGAATCTTCTGTAAAAAAGCAAGTTAACGAATATGGTATAAATACGATGTTTGCAAACTTAGAAAATTCTTTAAAAAATACAATTAATAATATAGCAGATCACACTAGACAAACAGCTTATGAAAGAAATGATAACCATTTATATGAAAAAATTGATAATAAGGTGGATGAATTACATAGTCTTTTAAATCATTTAAATACTAGATTAATTAATTCATTCGAAAATATATAACCCCTATATAATTATGTACTCCACATATATAACTATGTGGAGTTTTTTTGGCAAAAAAAAGAACCCTCTTTCGAGGGAAAGAAAAAATACTTTTATTTCTTTTAATTGATTACTCTTCTTTCTTTTTACTTGGTATCAGGCACAAAATGAAATCTATCACTACATATGCTGTATAGAAATCAATATTAAACACCCATGAAGCAAGCCAAGATAAAACGAGATTTGCAGCAATTAATGCACCTGTGATTAGTACAACAACAAAATTGATTGCCCCTGCCAAAGCTCCTTCTTCGCAAAGAGCACCGCCAATTGCAATAATTGCAATAAGAATAATAATTTGTATTACTACCCAACCTATATCAATGTAGAAATAGGACTGAGCAATTTCGAACTGACTAATACATGAAACAATAAATGCTAATCCCAAAATAGCCAGCCGCTTTAAGAGCTTCATAATCATAAACTTCTCCTCCTTATAGCTTTTTTTGATGATAGTTACATATATGTTAAAACTAAAAAGCAAAAGGATTTTCCTTTTCCTAATTAGTTGATAAAGGATAAAAGTACAAGAAGTAATTTACTTGTACTTTTTTATAATAGCATATTTACATAAAATTGTCAAAATTATATTTATAAAATAAAAAAGACTAAATAAATATTTTTATTTAGTCTCTTGATTTTATTTTTTAGTTATCTCTACCTTCTGGTAAAGCTGGGTAGTCTAAAACTACTCTTATTTGCATTATGTATCTAATTGTTCTAACAAATTTACTATTTTTAATTTTTTGCCATAATGAAGGTTTTGCTTCAAATCTTGTTTCTTCTAAGAAATTATCTTCAATTTCAGAAACAGCTTGATTAAGTTCTTCTACTACATCTTCACCAATTGTTTCGTTTACTGTTTCTTCATTTCCAGAAGTAACAGCTGCAACAACTTTTTCATCTTTAATATCAGTTGGTTCTGAAACAATTGAATTAGCAATTATTGATTCTTCAGCAATACCAGCTTCAATTTCTTCAACTGGAGCTGGAATGTATTTTAATGCTTCTGCAATTTCAATTCCTATATAACTTAAAGCTTTAGATTTGTCTTCAATTCTTTCCATATCGATTTCGATATATAAGTTATTTTCTAAGTTATTTATTTTTGCATCAATTAATTTACAAGCAGCTGAATATTCTTCTGTTGTTTTATCTTTGCTTTTTCCAATTATATTTAAAGCTTCTGCAACATCTGCTGGATATTTTGCTTCTAATTTTTTAACAATTTCTTTCCAATTTTTTGCTCTAGCTTTAACTGCAGTTGTAGCATCTCCTAAAACACTAGCTAATTTTATATTTTTTTCTCTTTGTCTGATTAAATCTTCAACTTTTTTTGTATTTTCTTCAAATTGATTTGTTGCATATTCAACTAATTCATAAGAGGCTTTATAAACGCTCTTTGGAAAATTGTTCTTTTTAGGATATTCAATTAAATAATTTTTAATTGACTCAACTAAATCTTTAAAGTAAGAATCATCCTCTAATTGAACAATTTGTTTTTTACTATTTGGATTAATTAATTTTTGAACTTTATCTATGTTTGATAGTATCTTTTCTTCCGTGATTACCATTTTCACGTTTACTATGCCTGATTTTTGAAAAAATGACATTGTAAACTACCTCCTTCGTATCAATTTCTAATTAAATACTAAAGATATTATATCTTGTTTTCCGTAACAGTTCAAGTCTTTTTTCGACTTTTTAGTTTACATTTTGATAACATTCGGTAATAAAAATGTAATAATTACAATACTTTTTTTATTTCTTCAAACCTTTTAATTTTCAATGTTGTAGTTTTTATTAATTCTTCTTCTGTTAAAATCATTTCTTTAACATATTTGTATGTTGGCATTGTTTTATTTATTTCTTTAACTTTATTCCATAATATTTTTTTAATTTCTTCTAAGTCTTCTGTGTTGTACTCTTCTTTTATTTTTTCAATATCATAAACTATTTCTGTACAAATTTTTAAATCAATTGGGTCATCTTTGTCTGGTTTTCCATAAACAAATGATTCTTTAACTCCAGGAATTTTATTTATTAATGTTTCAATTTCTTCTGGATATACATTTTTTCCATTTTTTAGCACTATAACACTTTTCTTTCTTCCTGTTATAAAAATAAATCCTTCTTTATCTATATAAGCTAGATCTCCTGTGCCAAACCATCCATCTTCTGTTATATGATTTTCTTCCATACCATAATAACCTAACATAACACTTGGACCTCTAACAGCAAGTTCACCAATTCCCATTTCATCTGGCTCAAGAATTTTTGTTTCTAAACTTGGGAATGTTTTTCCTATTGATCCTAATTTTCTGCAAGTTGGATGTTCTGCAGCAATAACTGGTGCAGTTTCTGTTAAACCATATCCTTGATATGTTTCAATTCCTAATTCATTCAATCCTTTCTCTGTTTCTGGGTCAAATGCAGCACCACCTGCAACAAATAATCTTAATTTTCCACCTAATGTTTCTAAAATTTCTTTAAATAGTTTTCTTCTAATATCTATTCCAAATATTTTTGCAACTTTACTTAATTTGATACCAAATTTTACAGTTCCTAATTTTCCTTTCTTTTCTATTGATTGCATAACCTTTTTATACATATTATCAAAAAGAATTGGAACAGCAATCATTGCACTTGCTTGATAGTCTTTTAAATTCTCAGCAATATGTCTAATTCCTTGGCAGAAACCAATATTAGCACCTACACTTACTGGATATAAAAAACCAACTGTACATTCAAATACATGGTGTAATGGTAAGAATGATAAAAATGTATCATCTTTTGTTACATCAAAAGTACATGAAATATCATAAATATTAGCAGTAATATTTGAATGTGATAACATAACAGCTTTTGATTGAGATGTTGTTCCAGATGTAAATAACATTGCTGCCATTACATTATTATCTATTTCAGCATCTAAATAACTTGTAGCTCCATTTTTTAATAAATCTTTTCCAAGTTTTACTAATTCTTTTTGTGAATATACTCCATCTTTTTTCTCTTCTAGATCCATTGATATGAAAAATTTTATTTTTCCAATTTTTTCTTCTTTAGCTTTTTTCATAACCTCATCATATTTTGATGAATAGAAAATTGCTTCCATCTCAGAACGCTCAATTAAACTTAAAATTTCATTTTCTGGTAAAGATTTATCTAATGGTACTACAACTCCAGTACCACAAATAACAGCTAAATAGTCCTCTTCCCATTCATATCTATTTTCTGAAATAACACCTATTCTTTTATCTTTTAGTCCTATGCTTATTAAAGCTGTACCTAAAGCATTTACTTCGTCAATGTAATCGTTGTATAACATTGTTGTTATTTCACCATTTTCTTGCTTAAATTTAAAAGCAACTTCATTTCCAAATTCAGTTTTTGTATTGTTAATCATTTCTTTTAAATTATTAAATTTTTTAGCATCAAAGACTTTTTCGCAACCTGAACAAATTCTTTCTCCCATTTTATCTATCCCCTATTTCTTAAGAATTTTATTAAATATAGTTTTTTCATATTCATCATACATTTTCTGTATGTTTATTTCATCTAAATTAGCTTTTCTTTTATAAATTAATGTTGAGCAAGTTAATGAAAATATTTCAGAAGCAAGTACTTCAGCATCACATTCTACAATATCTCCATTATCTACACCTTCTTGAACTATTTTCTGAATAACAGATATATATTCCAAAACTTTTTGTTTACAAAAAACATTAATATTTTCATTTCCCCATGTTTGGCTCATTACAATTGTTAATAAATTTTCATATTTATAAACAGCTTTTAGTTGTACTAAAGAAACAGCTTTTATTTTGTCTAACGTATTATCACATTTTGAAATTTTGATTTCAATACTATTAATTAGAAGTTTCATTCCCTCTTCAACTAAGAAATTAAATATTTCTTCTTTACTACTAAAATGATAATATAAAGTTCCTTTAGCTACTCCAACTGTTGCAGTAATTTCTTCTATACTTGTTGCATCATAACCTTTTTCTGAAAAAAGTTTTAATGAAGTTTCAAATATTTTTCTCTTTGTTTTATTCATATTTCACCTACAATTTCGTTAAATTTAAAAAACTTATTTGTTGATATGAAAATCATATTTTCAGTTTATTATTATATAAGATTTCTCAAAAAATTACAATATAATATCATTTAAAACTGAACAATTAGTCAAAAAAATGGAAAAGGCCAGCACAATTGTGCTGGCAATTAGTTATCCCGTCTTTCGATAGTTTTTTATATCAGTTAGATCTTGAAAATCCTCAATAGCGTGTTTTAGATTTTCTAGTGCTTCAGTTGTTTTTGGATTTTGCGAAAGTCTTTCTGCGAATTCTGGATCGGTAATTATAGAATTATATGCTGCATCAAGCAACAATTTCAATTGCCGTTCCTGTGTAACTCCTTTCGCATCAACAATGAAGTACTTCTCACCCCTGATTGTAACTTCTCTGACTACTATTTCCATCTCTATTCTCCCTCGCTGTTAAAACAATATTGCATAGTGCAATAGTTGATAGTTACAAAAATCCACGAAAAATTATAACTCGGTTGTCGAATTTTGTCAATAATGAAATTGTTGAGTTCTAACTAAGTCTTTTTATAATATCTTCTCTTGATATTCCATATTTTTCAATTTCTTTAATATCTTTTTTTATTTTCTCAATTTTTTCGTCTATAGAGTTTTTTAAAATCTTATCTGTTTTTGGTGTTATAAAAGTACCTTTGGTAGAAAGTGTTACAATAACTCCTTTTGATTCTAAAATATCATAAGCTTTTTTTACAGTATTTGGATTTACGCCAAGAGTTGATGCCATTTCTCTAATAGAAGGAATTTGTTCTTCTGGTTTTAATATTTCCAAAGCTACAAATCTTTCTATTTCTTGAACAATCTGCTCATAAATAGGCATTCTACTTTGGTAATCTAAATTAATCATAGCATTTCCTCCTTCTAAAACTCTTTATCAATAATTTCAAATATATCATTTTTTTCATATTCTAATGACTTTTCATATTCTTGTGCTTTAGTAATAATATTTGTTATTTCATCCACTTTATTTGTATAAAATTGTAAATTATACCAACCCTCCATGTTTATTACCAAATATGGTTTTGTTACATCAAAACTCTCATTTTCATTTTCCAAAATAAATTTAGTAATATCATCTGAATAGTATAAATATGTGGATGTTTCATTTTCTGTACCATTTATATTTTCACCTTGATTATATACTTGATAATTATAAGTTCTATCTATTTCATTTTTTATTTTTTCAACACAAGCTATATTCATATATTTACTTGCAATTTTTAATACTTCATCTGTTATATCTGCTGGTATACTTATTCCTTGTAACTTGTGATTATCATAATAATATTTTTGTATATATGTTTTTCTAGTATAATACGTGTCTTCAGTTAATTCTTTAAAATTCATTGTATTTACTTTTGTCTCAATTTCTTTTTCAACTAATTTCTTTTCTTCATCTTTTAAAAACATATAATTATTTACAGAAAGTACACCGTTTTTTATCATAGCATTTTTAATATTTTGCATGAATTTTTCTTCTTTTGATAATAATTCCATTATTTTTTCTAAATCTTCTAAATAAATATAAAGACTTGTACTTAATATTTTGCCATTTTTCATTTTAAAAGTAATTCTACAGTTTGCTGTTTCATTTCCATTTGCATAGCTTGTTGCAACTACTGTATCTGTTGCAATTCCATCTTCTATAATAACTTCTGCTTTTTCAGTAGCTTTTACTCCGTTTTCAATATATACTTTATATGCACTTTCTAATATTAAATTAATTAATTCTTTATTTTCAATATGTCCACCAAGTTTTGTATTGTTTAAATTCATATATTCACCATAATAATCATTATAGTATAAGCTTTGAATTTTTACTGATGCAATATTTTCTGAATTCAATTTTGGCATTGACAAACTTTCTTTTAATTTTTCATTTGTAGAGCATATACCTTGTAGTACCACTAGTGTTAAAACTAAATATATTAATGATGTTTTTAATTTCAATTTTCTTTTTACTAAAAAATCATATATAAAATAATAAGTAATTATTATTGCCAATGCAATTATATTAAATTCTTTTCCACCATCTGCTATATTTAAAAGAATTATCATTGGGAAAATTGTTAATGCTTTTACTAAAATATGAATTTTTTCATTTGCAAATGATTCCTCATTATGTTCCATTTTTCTATTTTTAAATAAGTATAACCCTATAAAATAGTATACAATTCCTAAAATAGCCATTCTTGACATACCTTTGGCTGAAAAATAGTCAAAATCATCTGTCTTAAATGTAAAAAGTGAATTAAATGGCTGATATGGCATTGTATAATAATCATCTGTATGTACATATATATTTTGTATATGTTCTCCATTAATCATTTCATAATTTTTTCCATTTTCAAATCCTTTAAAACTATCTACACAAAATGGAACCAAAAATAATATTAGCATTGTTAAAACAATCTGTGTACAAAAAGTTCCAGATACACTCATTGCTAGATTTGTTGCTAGAAATACAAACACATAAGATATCCACATCATAATAAATATATCTAATATCATTTGTGGAAAGATTGCAAGATTTGGTAAAAATGCTCCACAAAGTAATAAGATTATTGCTGTAATAAATTGGATAATTGTAATTAATATAATACCGCCAATTGTATTTGTTACAAATATTGTTTTTCTATTTATTGGTTGTGAATTTATAAAATCTACACTTTTCTTTTTATAAACATATCCAAATAATGTGAAAGACATTATTACTGGTATAATGTACAATCCAATAAAATTAATTGGCATAAAACTCATTTTTGATGGAACATTGACATTGTAATTATTAAGAACTAATACTGTAACTAATAATGTAAATATTGGTACTACTAGTAATAATAATGCAATTGCACCTTTGGATTTTTTCATATTTTCTTTTAAAAATTTAAAATTAAATGACTTGATTAAATTCATATCCTAACACCTCCATTTCATATATGAACATTTCTTCTAATGTTAAAGGTAAAAAGTCTAGTATTATTGGATTTAATTTTTCAAGTGCATCTTTAGCCTTTTCTTTTTCTCCTTTAATAATAAGTGTAGCAATGCTTCCAACTTTTTTATAACTCATTAAATCTAATCCTAAGAATGTTTCTTTACTAAATTCTTCTTTTAAAGATATTTGAACTTTAAACATATTTGTTTTTAAAGAATCTATATCACTTTCAAAAAGAATTCCACCTTTATATAATAATCCTAAATTATCGCAAATATCTTCTAATTCTCTTAAGTTATGACTTGTCATTATAATTGTAGTTTCTTGTTTTTCCATTTGTTTTACAATTATTTTTTTCAAAAGATTTCTAACTACTGGATCTAATCCATCAAAAGTTTCATCAAAAAACATATAATTTGCATTTGTTGCTATTGCACATATTAATGCACATTGTCTTTTCATTCCTTTTGAAAAATTTTGAATTTTAGTATTTAAATCTAATTTTAAAGTTTCAGCTAATTCTTTTAGATATTCCATATCAAAATTTTTATACATTGCATTATAAAATTTTGCCATATCTAAAAGTGTATAACTTGGGAAGAAAAATAAATCATCTGGAACAAAAACTATTTTTTGTTTCAACTCTTGATTATCTTCAACTTCTTTTCCATCAATTTCAATTGTACCAGATTCTCTTCTATATATATCTGTTATAATTCTTAATAAAGTAGATTTTCCAGCACCGTTTGCACCTATCAAACCATAAATTGAATTGGTTTGTATGTTGCAATTTAAATTGTCTAAAACTTTATTTTTGCCAAAAGTTTTATTCAAATTGCTAATTCTTATCATAACTACCTCCTCATGTGTTATATAAAAATTTTATATTGTACTATTTGTACTAATACAATTATAGTTTTATTTATAACTATTGTCAAGTAATTTGTTATTTGTGTGAGTAAATTAATTTTTAAAATTTAATTATTAGCATATTTTGAATAATATATTGTTCACATTCAGAATTCTCGGTATTCCGACGTATTTTATAGTAGAATTATTATTTTTTCAAAAAACAGCGCCCTCAAAAGACAAGTTTGAGATTCCCTCTTTTTTGAAAAAATATTCTACTAATAAAATACTTTGTTTACATTCGAATTCTTCACTTAGAAAATATATTATTCAAAATTATGCTATTAGTTAGATAAAGACAATAATTT